>Ga0335072_10002992_pt1 | contig 25765 bp, 18 predicted proteins | sample Lox_Sample_21_FD_206725 | JGI IMG/M metagenome (GOLD analysis project Ga0335072, IMG submission 206725) | Soil microbial communities from Loxahatchee National Wildlife Refuge, Florida, United States - Lox_Sample_2.1 | ecosystem: Environmental > Terrestrial > Soil > Wetlands | place: USA...
AGTCAAAACTTCCGGTCACGCCCTGGAATCCATGCGCGGCCTGCTTCAGGAGCCAGCTCATCACGCGCGTCGTGTTGTAGCAGTACGCCAGGTTGTAACCGAGCGTCGAGAAGCAGTGCAGCTCGCACGATTTTTTCATTTCGTTTAGCTGCTTCAGCTCGAATTTCGGCTTTTCGATCGTGCCCCAGTCGTACGTCGCGTTGTACATCGGAAAGCATGGCGCGAGCGTCCCGTCCGTGCGAACGATCAGCCAGTTCTGTCCCGCGCGGCAACCCCAGTGCTCGCTCTTCCCGCGCATGAACTCCTTCATGTTCTTCAAACGCGGCACCGAATCCACCATCTTGTAGCCATGCCGGTTCTTCTCCATCAGCCATTCGAGCGTCTCATCGACTTGGGGAAAATCTTGCGGGCGAATGTATGTGTCGTTGTTGTCGAGATGCTTGAAATGGTCCTGTTCCATCATCGGCGTTTCGTTGATGTGGTAGGTCGTGGCAATGCCGTTGTCGTGCGCGATCTCGGTCAATTGACGCACGTCATCGAGATTCGTCCGGCAAATGTTGATGTTGAAAAACACCGTATAACCATAGCGGTATTGGCGCTTCACCAAGTAATCGAAATATGACCGCACGTGATTCAGCGCTTTGGGCAGGCCCGGTTTCTCATTCACTGTATCGACGGCGAAGTTGATCGTCGCGATGCCGGCATCAGCCAGCCGGTCGATCACTTCAGGCCGCAACAACCTTGCATTCGTCGCGAGATAAACCCAGAAGTCCTTCTTCGCCGCGTAGTAAATCACTTTGTGCACGAAGTCAGGGCGAAGCAGCGGCTCGCCTCCCGTAGGGGCGAGCACTCGACACGGCGTTTCGTAAAGCCAGTCGATCGCTCTTCGCGCCGTATCTTCCGTCATGCCCTTCACGCGATTGTCATACGACCAGCAGTAGTGGCAATCGAGGTTGCACTTCCACTCCGTGAACAGGTAGGCGATGATCGGCTGAAAATCTCCTGCACGCACGCGGGATTTCAGGTAGGGGAAAAGCCAGCCGCGCATATTGTCCAGAATCTTCGCGGCACCCCAGTGCCGCTTGCCGGTTTTTAGAACCGTTTCATGCGCGGCCACATCGGCTTCATCGATGTCATGCAGCAGTTCGGGATGCTGAGGGAATACAGGCTCCAGAAGGGTCTTGCCTTCAGAAGCGGGTTTCGAAGGCCTCGGTATCGCCTGCTTCAGGAGATTGTGCAGCGGTACATCCAGACGGCTCGGTGGGATGAAAGAACTCGAAAACTCCTGGTTGTTGAGATGCGGCATGTACCCCCCTCACGATTTGGAAGCTGCATGTCATTGATTTTTCTGTGATCGGGTGTTTTGAAGACACATTCACCCGGCGTCTATTGTAGGTTCTGCGTTACTTTTTCGCGTCCGGCCATCTGCCAGCCGGCTCCCCCGTAGAGATTGTATCTCCGTCCCAGTAGATGCACCAGAGGGTATAACGGACTCATAGGAATATGGTTGCCGGGTAAACTTTCGTACAGTCGCGGCCGCGCTATTTTCTTGGCCAAGTCATCTCTTCGATTCGTTTCTCCAATTCGCGAGCAATTTGCATAGCATCCATCTCGGAAGAAAACCGCAGAGGAGCGCCGATCGTGACCCGGACGCGCCCGGGCTTGTGAAGAATCCTGTTGGCCTTTTTCATATCATATAAACCATCAAGGCGCACAGGGATAACGGGCAAATTGAGCTCCTTCGCCAGCAAACCTATCCCAGCGCGAAACGGATGAAGCTCTCCATCCGGCGTCGTCATCCCTTCGGGGAAGATCAGAATGTTCCACCTGCGATCAGCCAGGTCCCCCGCGAATGAAAAACTCTGCCGGAAGCCCGACTCACGCGGTAGCGGGAAAACGTTGAAAAGCGCGAAGACTAGAAAATAGCTCACGCGTTCGGACAGTGCTTCGAAGAAGCCCATCTCCTTGGGTGGCCGGATCATGGTCTCGAGGCGCTCTGCCCGCATGGCCGTTGCCAGCCGATGCCGAAAGGCTGCCGGCAGGCCCGCAAGAATCCAGCCAATGTCCACATATGTGATGTGGTTTGAAATCACGAGAGCAGGACTCCGCACACCGCGCAAGTTCTCCCGCCCGCGTATCCGCGGCGCCGCCAGCAGATACGTCGCCGGCCAGACGAGCAGATAATAGACGAATATCCGGATGGCTGTGATGAAGCGGCTCTGCGGCCAGCGCGGATATCTGATCTCGACGCGCGCCTTTGGCGGATTTCGCAGCAGCTCTTCGAGTTGACCGACGGTCTTGACCTCCGAGAACTTCGCTTCGCTCAGGTCCACTTGATAGCGCTCTTCGAGCGCGCTCATCAGCTCCACGCGATCGAGCGAACTCATATTCAATTCCGCGTCGCTGCCAACTTGCGGCGCTGCTACCCCATCCTGCCCCGAAAATCGCGCAATCAACTGTGCCAGCGACCCGCCATCCATTGACGCCGGTTTCTTTCCATCGATCTTTTCCTGCACGATCGCTCGTATCGCCGGCAAGACGGGCTTCTGCGTCGGCGTGCGCGGGAAATCCATATCCGGCCACACCACCCAGCGGCGAATCCGCTGAAATTCCGCCAGGGAGGCGTTCGCATTCGCTACAATTCGCCCTGGATCGGTCCCCGGGACGCTCAGCAGGATTGCCGCGCACGGCTCTGCGTTCCCATCCTGCTCCAGCCCGATCACAACCGCATCCTTCACTCCTGCCTGTGCGCGTAGCGCCTTTTCCAGGTCCTGCGGGTAGATGTTCATTCCCGCGGGCGTCACAATCACATTTTTCTTTCTTCCCTTGAAAAACATCCGCCCCGCGCTGTCCACCTCCGCCAGATCCCCTGTATGGAACCACCCGTCTTCCCCAGCCACTGGCTCAAGCTTTTGTCCTTGCCAATAACCTTTTGCGAGATTCTCCCCGCGAACCAGAATCTCGCCCTCCTCCCCCACTTTCATTTCGAGGCCAGGGAAGAGCTTTCCAATCGATCCCTTATCCGATCGGAAGGGATGATTCAGGCTCACCAACGAAGTCGTTTCCGTCAGCCCATAGCCTTGGATCACCGCGTAGCCGAGCCGATTCCAGAATGTCTCCACGGTTTGCGGAAGGGCGGCGCCTCCCGAAATGAAGGCCCAGAATTTCCAGCCAAGCCGCGAGTGAATCCTGCGGAACCTCCACCAATGCCAGAGAAACCTTTCGCCCTCTGCGGCGGCAAACTCCTTGCGAAATCGGTCGAGCCATTTCTCGCGTTCGACGTCCCGCTCAATTTCGTGCTGGAGCGATTCGATCAATCTCGGCACGGCGATCAGCGCTGACACGCGCTCCCTCCGCACCGTCTGCACAATTTCTGCGGGATTGAGTGATTCATGGAAGACCGTCGTCGCCCCCAGAATCGGTGGAATGAAAAGGGCCAGCAGTTGTCCAAACACGTGGCTCAGCGGAAGCAGATTCAAGAATCGCAGCGGATGGAAGATTCTTTCGTAGCGTAGATACTTGTGGATCTCCGTCTCGAGCGGTTCGATATTCGCAAGCACGTTGCCGTGCGAGATCACCACTCCGCGCGGTTCCGCCGTGGTTCCCGACGTGAAGACGATCTCCAAAATATCTTCGCGCACCATCTCCGGTGACGCGTAAGGACCTGCCGGCCTCTCCGCAATGCTCTCGGTGAACGATTCCAGGTAGAGCAGCGGAATTCCTAAGCCGCTTCCAGCGCTGCGATCGCAAACCGCCAGCTTGGCGCTCACTTGTTTCGCCACGCGCGCGGCAAAATCCGCCGTTGAGACCTTGTCGATCGGAACCACCACCGCGCCCCGCAGCACGCATCCCCAGAACGCCGCCATCCACTCCGCGCTGTTCTCTCCCCAGAGAAGGACCCCGTCACCCTTTGCGATTCCGCGCAATTCCAGTTCCCGCGCGAATCGTGACGCTTCTTCGGCAATCCGGCCGTACGTCCATCGCTCCGTGCGGAATCCCCGCTGCGAAGCCACCGCCGTCTCCCGCGCCCGTCGGGAATATTCCGGAAAAAATTCGATCAGTGATTTCCGCCCCATGACACTAATGATTCTGTCTTAGGCTACTCAAAATTGAAATGGTCTGGCTCTGTTGACATCTTCCATTGTTCCCATGATTGTCATTCCGAGGAGGAACAACACGATTTTCGCGCTTGCTGCCTCGATTCGCGCGAAAATCGCGCGCCTCTGCGACGGCGAGAAATCTCGGCGCCGGAACGGCGGACACCTCTCCCTTGGCGTTTTAAGCGGATCTCAACAATGCCGAATGGACCCGAGTTTTAGCGCGCCACGCTCACCGCGAATCGCGGAAAGATGTTATTTTGGAAAGATGGCTCCTTTCCAAAGCGTCGTTGTGGTGGGCGGCGGCCTGACGGGACTCGCTTGCGCTTACTACCTGAAAAAGGCCGGGTCGCAGGTGATGCTCCTCGAGGCTTCGGAAAAACCAGGCGGGATCATCCAAACCGTCGAGCGAAATGGATTTCTGTTCGAAGCCGGGCCGCAGTGCCCGCGATTTTCTCCACGGCTCTCTAGACTGATTCACGAAATCGCCATCGCGGGCGAATTTCTTCCCGTTGACTCGCACGCGCAACGCTACATTCTGAAAGGCGGCAGCCTGCACAAATTCCCTCTCTCTCCTCAGGCTTTTCTTGCGACGGACCTGGTCTCTCTTCGTTCGAAGATGCGTCTCGTTGCCGAGCCTTTCAGAAGCACGCACCCGCCGGAAAACGAAGAGTCGCTGGCAGACCTGATTCGCAGGAAATTCGGCACGGACTTTTTGGATTATCTCGTCGATCCGGCCATTTCGGCCGTTTTTGCTGGCGATCCGGAGACGATGGGAGTCGAGAGCGCTTTCCCGTTTCTGGCTCGATGGGAGCGCCTCCATGGCAGCCTGCTGCGCGGTGCCTTCAAATCTCGAGGGGCAGGGAACCGGCAAATCTCAACCGATGGCCCAAACCCTCGCGCCGGAAAAAATGCCGGTGAAAAGCTGCATATTTCGGAATCGCTGCCTCCTCTCGGTTCCTTCCGCAAAGGCCTTGCAACTCTCCCTGAGGCTCTTGGAAGAGCGCTCGGAAACTCGCTTCGTCTGCGCGCCCCTGTGCATGGTCTCTACCAAATCGCCACGGTAGAAGACTCGCCTGCCCAGTGGCGTATCCGCCTGACCACGGGCGAGGAAATTGCAGCGGAGGATGTCGTGATCGCGACACCTGCTTCCGAAGCGTCGCGGCTCCTTCAGCCAGCGGAGCCCGGCGTTTCCTCGATGCTCGCGGGCTTCTCCTATGCCCCTGTTACGACCGTTGCCCTTGCCTTCAAACGGGCTCAGGTTCGCCATCCTCTTCGTGGTTTTGGACTCATGGTTCCTCACAGTGAAAAGCTCAATACGTTCTATACTGTTTGGAATTCGTCTCTGTTTCCAGGCCGCGCTCCGGAGGGAGAAATCCTGATTACCAGCTTTGCGGGGGGCGCCAGAAATCCGGACTTTGCCAGCCGGGACGAGGAAACCGCAGCGCAGAACGTCGAGAGCGAGATTGGTCCGGTCCTTGGGATCGAAGGTCCCGCAATTGAGCGATTTGTTTGGAACCATCGGGAGGCTCTCCCTCAATTTACTATTGGCCATGCTGCACGTGTCGCCGCCGTCCGGCAATCCATAGGACGGCTGCCGGGTGTATTTCTGGCAGGGAACTATTTCAACGGGCGTTCCCTGGGGGACTGCGTCGATATCGCGTTTGAAACGGCCGAAGCCGTGAAGCGCGGGATGAGCCTGGAGACATCTAAACTCGAGAGGACGCTGTCCTAGTATGCCTTCGGCTCGCAGGAGTCAGATTTGCTGATTGCAATAATTGTCAGCGCCGCTCTCGTTGCGCTTCTGCTTATCGGCCGTCTTTATCAACGCGTCGGCACAGCGCGCGACCTACGCCGTCATCCGGCGCCTGGGCAGTTCGCTGATGTCGGCGGCGCTTCGCTCCACGCGCTGACGATGGGCCAGGGCCCCGCCACAGTTGTTTTCGAATCGGGTTTGATGTCGACAGTGCTTTCCTGGTCCGACATTCAGCCTGAAATCGCAAAGGCCGCTCGAACGTTTTCCTATGATCGCGCAGGTCTTGGCTGGAGTGGGCCTGGCCCCGCTCCCCGCGACGCCGCGCAAGTCGCCCGCGAGCTCCACACCTTGCTCGACTATTTACAGTTGACGCCGCCCTACATTCTGGTCGGCCATTCCTTCGGGGGACTCACCACCAGAGCCTTCGCCGGACAATATCTGGACGAAGTAGCCGGGCTCGTCCTGCTCGACCCTGTCGTTCCCGCGGAGTGGCACCCGGTGGGCGAGCAGAACGAAAAGCGCATCCGCGTTGGCTCGCGAATTCTACGGCGTGCTTCAGAGCTTTCTCGGTGGGGATTGCTGCGGTTTGTCTCTGCGCTGTTGCGCTCCGGCGCCAAAGTCCTTGCAGAGCCTCTCGTTCGCGTGATGAGCAAAGGCGCTCCCAAAGGCGACGGCACTTCGAAAAGCCCTTTGTTTTGGAATCTTCCCGCCAGCGAGCGGTCCATGGCCCACGTTTTTTGGGTTCAGCCGAAATTCACGGACACGATTGCAAGCCAGCTCGAGCATCTTCCTGCCAGCGCCGCGCAAGCCGTTGCCGCGGCGGATTCTCTTCGTCACATTCCCGTGTTCGTGATTTCCGCCGCGGACTCTTCTTCATCGCGGTTGGCCGATCACGAAGCCACGGCCCGCTTCTCTTGCTCGGGGAAGCATTCTGTTGCTGGAAAAGGCGGACACTGGGTGATGGTCGACGATCGCGAACTCGTTCTCCGCACGATTCGCGAAGCGATCGAAATCGCCGCCCACCCTTTCCGCGCGAAAGCCAGCGCATGAACGCTTTGCATCGCCTTGCTGCACGGGTTCCTTTTGGTTGGCCTGGGGGCCAAGCATCCGCTCGTCCCCGAAATTTGCGCGTATGCTTCGCCACTCCGGCCGCCATTCTGTCGGCAATCGCCCTGATCGCCCTCCCGGCACACGCGCGTCCTCAGAGTTCGAATCCCCCCGCAGCGTCTCAGCGGCAAGACCCGCCAAAGCCATCGCAGCAAACTGCGCAGCCGTCTCAGTCGGGAACGTCTCCATCTCAAGCGCAATCACAATCCCCATCTTCGACGGCGGCGAAACCGTCGTCTTCCGCATCCCCGGTGCCGCAGCAGCCTGGTCTGACCTCAAGTGAACAAAAAAATGTTCAGTATGAGTTGAAGACAGGCACGTCGAAGGACAGGCTCTTCTTTGCGCTGCCGAACTTCCTGACGGTCGAAGATGCGGACAAGCTGCCGCCTCTCAGTCCCGGGCAAAAATTCAAGGTCGTTGGCACCTCGCTCATCGATCCTTCCACATTCCTGATTATGGCTGCTTGGGCGGGCATCGAGCAGGCGACGAACACGACTCCTTCCTATGGCCAAGGAGCGGCGGGATATGGAAAAAGGTTTGCTACCGCCTACGGAGACAACGCCGTCGAAAATTTCATGGCCAGCGCAGTACTTCCTTCCATCCTGCATCAGGACCCGCGCTATTATCAGCTCGGCCACGGCGGTTTCTGGCGGCGCACCGGGCACGCTATCAGCCGCCTCGTCATCACTCGTTCCGACTCCGGAACAAAAGAGTTCAACTATTCGGAAACTTTCGGCGCCGGGATGGCCGCGGCGATCTCCACCTACACGTACCATCCTCAGGCTGAGCGGTCCTTCTCAAACGTTATCAACGTCTGGGGAACTCAAATGGGATATGACGCAGCCACCTATATGCTCAAGGAATTTTGGCCCGATCTTCGCCGGAAACTTCATAAGCAGCCTCCTGCCGACTCGCTGCCGCAGGAGCCTCGAGCGTCTCAATCGCAACCGACGCACTAATGGGTTGCAGCCAAATGCTTTCGTGAATTGATCGCGACACTTGGAAAGCTAGAGTTTTCCCCCGGGCATCCCAGATTGCTGTTTCTGAATCCGAATTCTTGATGGAATTTCTCGCGGACGAATTCTCCAAATCCTGTTATTCTTTTCTGGCATGACCTTGCCACCTGCACAAGAGAGCTGTATCGTCCCCGGCTGCACTCGCGCATGGACTCATTCGCTCGCGCGCCGCATTTGCTCCCGCACCCTGATCGTCCTCTTGCTCGTTTCCGTGGCGGGTCTTTCGACGTTCGCCAAAGACAGCCTGTACCAGTTTCATTCCAGTTCCGCGCGATATGTCAGCATCTCCAACAAGATGCAGTTAGCTCATGCGCCGGTCGTCGAGCACGGAGCGGCAATGCCCGTGCTCCTCACGCTGCCGGCGATGCCAGAATCTCCTCGCCCATGCCGCGAGTCGCGTTACCACTTTTTTGTGCCCTCGGTTGGAGTTACGCTTTCCCTGCAACATCGATCTCCCCCGTATTCGATTTCCTGACGTCCAGGTCCCCTTTTACAAAGCTGTAACGCGCGGGGCCTAGTTTTCCATTGGCATCCTGCGCGACAAGTGAACTTCCAAAGGAGCCGTCATGGCGGATCATGCTCTTTCTCCGAAGCTGCTCGCAGAGCTGCGCTCTTTCAGCACGTGTGTCGTGGAAAGTTCGATCGAAAAATTCGACGTCAGGCTTCGCAACATCGGCTTTGCGGACTCCCGCGTCAAGTGCATCTTCCCGGACTTTTCACCGGTCGTGGGTTTCGCCGCCACAGCGCGCATTCGCAGTTCCACGCCTCCGATGGAGGGGGGCAGCTATTACGACCGCACGGATTGGTGGGATCACATCCTATCCGTCCCTGGTCCGCGCGTCGTTGTTCTCGAAGACGTCGATAATCCTCCGGGGCTCGGCGCATTTATCGGGGAGGTACACGCGGCAATCCTCCACGCTCTGGGCTGCGTCGCTGTGGTCACGAACGGAGCCGTGCGCGACCTGCCGGAAGTGAAGCATTTGGGGTTTCAGATGTTTGCAGGAAACGTTGCCGTGTCCCACGCCTATGCCCATGTCTTCGAATTTGGCGGCGTCGTCCAGGTAGGCAAATTGAAGATTCATCCCGGCGATCTGTTGCACGGTGACCTTCACGGTGTAAGCCTTATTCCGATACAAATCGCAGACAGAATTCCCGATGTCGCACACAGGATTTTGCGCACTCGGCGCCATCTGGTCGATCTTTGCCGCTCCGACGGCTTCAACCGGGAGTCGCTCCGTGCCGAAATCAGGAAAGCGGAAAGTCAATAACCCGGAACTATGCGCTTCCACTTCATTCTTCGAGAGATGAAATGAACAAAATGCTCGATCATCCAGTTGCAAAATATTGCGTCTTGCTTTTTTTCACTGTCCTTGCATTGTCCTGCGGCGGATGCGGTGAAAATCGTACGGCAGCCGATAATGCGGCTTCGCTACCCACCGCCCCCGTCGTCAAAGTCGTTCGCCAGAATCTCTCCAACACTTTGGAAATTGCTTCCGAGTTTCAGCCCTTCCAGGAGATTGACGTTTACGCCAAGGTCTCCGGCTACATCAAGAAGCTCTACGTCGATTGGGGAACTCACGTCCAAGAAGGCCAGCTCCTCGCTGTGCTCGAAATTCCAGAACTCGAGCAGCAGATCCAGCACGACGAGGCATCCCTCGCGGAAGCGCAACAACAGCTCAATCAATCACAGTCCGCCTATCAGGTCGCGCATGTCACCTACCAGCGTCTCGTTGGCGTCCAAAAAGTCCGCCCTGAATTGATTTCGCAGGAAGATATCGACGTCGCTCAGGGAAAGGATCTCGAAACCAGCGCCGCGGTCTCCGCAGCGCAACAGGCTCTCCTGGCTGCCAAGGCGGCTCTTGAAAAAGACAAGACTCTCTACGGCTATTCGCGAATGACCGCTCCCTTCGACGGCGTCGTCACTCAAATGTACGCTTACACCGGAGCGCTGCTCCCCGCCGGAACTTCCTCCAATATCGGAAATTCAGCGTTGTGCCATCTGTCTCAGAACAACCTTCTGCGACTCGTCATTCCAGTCCCTGAGCGCGCGGTCCCTGACGTAAAGCTCGGCGAGAAAGTCGCCGTCACCGTTTCGAGCCTCAATCGCACTTTCGACGGCAGTGTCGCGCGCGTCTCCGGGCAGATCGATCTCTCTACGCGCACCATGCATACCGAGGTCCAGGTTCCCAATCCGAAATACGAAATCGTTCCGGGCATGTACGCCTCAGTTGAAATTCCTCTGCATTCCGTCACCGGCGTTCTTACCGTTCCTACGCAGGCTGTCCGCATCAGCGGCCAGGACCACGGCATCCTGCTCGTTGTTGGTCAGGATGGCCGCGTCGTCCGCCGCGACGTTACCGTCGGCCTGCAAGGCGCCTCCGCTGTCGAGATCACTTCCGGCGTTCAAGAAGGCGAAATGATCATCTTTGGAGATTTAGGCGCTTTCAAGGCTGGCGAGCAAGTCGAACCGAAGCTGATCCAGATGGTGAAGGGAGAATAGCCGCCCATGCCATCGTTCTCGCTTCGCCACCCCTATTTCATCATTGTGCTTTGCCTCATTGTCTGCGTCCTCGGCTTTACCAGCGTCATCCAGATGCCGGTCGACATGTTTCCGCCCATCAACAATCCCGTCGTTCTCGTAGCCACGTTTTACAGCGGGATGCCTCCGCAACAAGTGGAAGCCGATATCACCGACACATTCGAGCGGTTCTTCACGCTCGGAAGCGGCATCGACCACATCCAGTCGCGCTCCATGACCGGCGTCAGCCTCATCAAGGTGTTTTTTCAATCCGGCACGGACGCGAACGCCGACGTCACGCAAGTATCTAACCTCGCCATGGCCGACCTCCGGCGTTTGCCCCAAGGCACGCTTCCTCCCGTCGTGATGCAGATCGATCCTTCCAATATGCCGGTCTGCCTGCTTACGGTGGAAGGGAAGGGGCTCACAGAGACGCAGTTGCACGATTACCTGCAGTTTCAAATCCGCAACCAGATTGCAGGCGTTCCAGGCGCCACGGTTCCCCCTCCTTACGGCGGAAAGTACCGACAGATCATGGTCTACGTTGACCCGCTCGCGTTGCAGGCTCACCAACTGAGCCCGATGGACGTGGTCCGCGCCATTGACGAATCCAACCTGATTCTTCCCGCAGGCGATGTCCGCATCGGACCGATGGATTACAACATCTACACCAACGCTCAGGTCACCGGCGCCGAAGCCCTCAACCAGGTTCCCCTCAAGACCCAAAACGAACAGTCTGTCTTCGTCTCCGACGTTGGCCATGCCGTGGATGGCTCCGCCTTGCAATACAACATCGTCCGCGTCAACGGCCAGAAGTCCGTCTACGTCCCCGTGCAGAAGCAAGGCGGCAACACCAACACGATTGCCGTCGTCGAGGGAATTCGCCGCGCCATCAAGACCCTTCGCGACATTCCTCCCCAGCTCAAAACGCACGTCGTCTTCGACCAATCCGTCTTCGTCAACCAGGCGATTTCCACCGTCATCCGCGAAGGCGGCACGGGTTTGCTGCTCACGGCCGTCATGGTTCTGGTCTTTCTCGGCAGCTTCCGCGCCACCGTTGCCGTTTTTCTCTCCATCCCCATTTCCGTCATGGCGACGTTCTTTCTCCTTCACCTCGGCTCGCGCGGGATCGACAGCATGGTGCTCAGCGGCTTGGCGCTCGCTTTCTCGCGCTTGATCGACAACTCCGTCGTCGTTCTCGAAAACATCTTTCGCCACGTCGAAATCGGGGAAAATCCCGTCGTGGCGGCCGAACGCGGCGCAAATGAAGTCTCGCTCGCCGTCCTCGCGATCACACTTGTCACCGTTGTCGTCTTTTTCCCCGTCACGCTTCTCTACGGCGTCAGCAAGGATCTCTTTTCCGCGCTCGCTCTCGGCGTCATCCTCGCGCTCTTCGCCTCCTATTTCGTCGCCGTCTCCGTCGTCCCTCTCTACTGCGCGAAATTCCTGAAATCCGTCGACGGCCACGAACACGCCGTCGAAACCTCTGAAACCCATGCGCCGCAGGCATCTCCCGAGGCGCCTCGTCCGAAATCCTGGGGCGCCAGGTTCCACGCGGGGTTCAACGCGCGCTTCGAACAGCTCATCGCCTCCTACGACCGCTGGGTGCAGAAGGCTCTCGCCCGTCCCCGCGAAGTCATTGCCGTCTTTCTGTTCGTCTTTGTTCTTTCTTTCGGCCTTTACCCGCTCGTCAGCCTCGCGTTCTTTCCGCGCACCGACGCCGGCCAGTTCGTGATCAACGTAAAGGCCCCCACCGGCACGCGCATCGAATTGACCGACGCCTATATCGCTCAGGTAGAAAACATCATCCGCCAGGTTGTCCCGGCTTCCGACCTCAACACCATCGTCTCCAACATTGGCCTTACGCCCGATCTTTCCGCGCTCTTCACTTCCAACTCCGGCATGCACACAGCCTTCGTTCAGGTCGGTCTGAAGCCCGACCACAGGGTGAGCAGCTTTGTGTACATGAGCCGCGTTCGCAAGCAGCTCTCCGCCCAGATGCCCGAATTGCGTACCTATTTCCAGTCTGGCGGTTTGGTCGATGCTGTCTTGAACCAGGGCGTTCCGGCTCCCATCGATGTTCAGGTCAGCGGAATGAATCTTCATGAAGACGACCGCATCGCGCAGGACCTCGCAGAAAAATTCCGCCGCCTGCCCGGCATCTCCGACGTCTACATCCCGCAGGATATGGACTATCCCGCGCTCGACGTTTCGGTCAATCGCGACCGCGCCAGCGAACTCGGCCTCAGTCCCAAGGAAGTCATCGACAACATCATCACCGCTCTCACCTCCAACGCCATGATTGCCCCGAGCTACTGGGTCGATCCGCGTACCGGCAACAACTATTTCGTCACCGTTCAGTATCCCGACAATCAGATCCAGTCTCTTCAGGACCTGAAAATGATGCCTCTTCGCTCGCCGCACCTGAAAATGCCCACCTATCTCGATCAGGTCGCCGACGTGAAGCAAATCCTCTCGCCCACCGAAGTCGACCACTATCAGTTGCAACGCCTGATAGACGTCTATGTCGCCCCGGAGGGCGAGGACCTCGGCCGCGCCGCCAGCCGTGTTTCGAAGATCATCGCGCAAACACAATTGCCGCCAAACATCCGTATCAACCTTCGCGGCCTCGTCATCACGATGGAGTCCTCGTTCAAGAGCTTCGCCTTCGGTTTGATCCTTTCGATCCTCCTTGTCTATCTGATTCTCGTCGCTCAGTTCTCGTCGTTCCTCGATCCGTTCCTCATCATTCTCGCCGTTCCCACCGGCCTAGTCGGCGTCATGCTCACGCTCGCCTTCACCAGCACTTCTTTGAATATTCAGTCCCTCATGGGCGTCGTTATGCTCACCGGAATGGTCGTCTCCAATAGCATTCTCATCGTCGATTTCGCCAATCGCCTTCGCAAGGAAGGCCATCCCGTTCAGGAGGCTGTCGTGCATTCCTGTCGCATTCGTCTCCGTCCGATTCTGATGACTTCGCTTGCCACCATCGTCGGCCTGCTGCCTATGGCCTTCAAGCTCGAAGCCGGCAGCGAGGCCTACGCTCCTCTGGCGCGCGTTATCATCGGAGGGCTCGCGGTGTCTGTCGTTCTCACAATCTTCATTGTTCCCGCTGCCTACCTCCTCGTTTATCGCCGCCGCGACGGAATGCCGGATGCTCCGGCGCTGAAGGAGGCGCAATGAGCCGGATGCTTTCTCAGGTCCTCTGGATCGTTGTTCCTTCCCTGATGGCCGTTCCGTGTTTTGCTCAGCTCCCGGCGCAGCCCGACGTGCAAGCGCAGATGTCGCAAAACGCCACAATGCCGTCTTCGCAGCCGCCACAAGCCTCCTCCTCAGGTCCCCAGAGGCTCACACTTGCCGGCGCCGAGCAAATCGCCGTGCAGAATCATCCGCAGGTACAGGCCGCCACGGCGATGGCCGCGGCCGCTTCGGCGCAGGTCAAAGAACAGCGCTCCGCCTACTTTCCGACCGCCAATGGCAGCATCACTGCCGCAGGCGCAGAGAACGACAGCCGTATCGCCGCAGGGGCCTTGAACAACCCCATCGTCTACGACCGTTACGCCAACGGCTTCACCGTCAGCCAGCTCATCACCGATTTTGGCCGCACGCACAGTCTGGTGAAAAGCTCCAATCTTCACGCAAAGGCTGTCGAGGAAAACGTCGTCACCAGCCGCGCCGACGTTCTCCTCAACGTCGACCGTGCTTACTATTCCGCCCTCAAGGCTCAGGCGGTTCTTCAAGTCGCGCAACAAACCGTCAAATCGCGCCAGTTGATCGCCGATCAGGTCACCGCTCTCGCGCAAAACCAGATCAAGTCAGGCCTCGACGTCAGCTTTGCCAAGGTCGATCTCTCCGAAGCCCAGCTTCTCCTGATTCAGGCCCAGAACGATTTTCAAGCCTCGCAAGCCGATCTCTCCGTCGCGCTTGGCTATCCCTCGCCGCGCACCTTCGATTTGACCGAAGAGCCGGTCCCTCCTGCCCCTCCCAAAAGCGTCGACGATTTGATTCAGGAGGCGTTTCGCGACCGCCCCGAACTCATCAGCCAGCGCCTCGACGTCAGCTCCGCGCAGAGTTACGTTTCCGCCGAGCGCGACTTGTGGTTCCCCACGATTTCCGGAGTCGGCACTGCCGGTCTCGTTCCTGCGCGTCAGGAACCCTTGCCTGCGCGTTATGCGGCCGGAGGCGTGAACGTCAATATCCCGCTCTTCAACGGCCATCTCTATGGCGCGCTCCGCAGCGAAGCCCAGGCCAGAGCCCAGGCCCAGGAGCAATATCTTCGCGATTTGCAAAATCGCATCGCGCGTGATGTCCAAACGGCTTGGCTCAACGCCAACTCCGGCTATCAGCGCCTTTCCGTCACTCAGCAGTTGCTCGATCAGGCCAATCTCGCGCTGAATCTCGCGCAGGCGCGCTACAAGCTCGGGCTCAGCTCCATCGTCGAGCTCAGCCAGGCGCAATTGAACCAGACGCAGGCGCAGATCGCCGACGTCGCGGCGAAGTACGATTACGCCTCGCTCATCTCTGCGTTGAATTATCAGATCGGAGTGTTGCGGTAATTGCGCGCCGGGCTAGGTCGAGGTTTTTTCTTCCGCCGTCGCCGGTCCCGCAAACACGAGCGAAGCGAGGTAGACCAGAATTCCCAGCCCGATCAGCGTGATGCCCACGAACGCGAAGAGCACGAATGACAGCGGGTGAAACCATAGCAGGCTGATGATCTCCACCACCAGCCCGAGCACGATTAGAAAGCTCGAAACACGTAAAAATTTCTCAATTCTCAGCGCGCTGATTTTCATTGTCCCGGACTCCAGAATTTTTCATTCTTCAGGTTGTCCACGTCGTGCGCCGCGTCGTGGCACCCGCTCGTCAGGCACGACATCTGATTCGACATAAGTGACGCCATCAACGAAGAGTGCACCGGGTTCTCCATGAAGTCGCGCGCTCCCTCGTGGCAGTGTAGGCATTGACCGTTTTTGAATCCGCCCTCTATACGGATCGACGCCGGTTCCGGCGGCGTGCTGACGTATTGAACGAAGATTCTCGTCAGGCCTCTAGCCTTATCTTTCAGTGGGCCATAGATTGAGTAATCAGCATGGCAGGCCTCGCAGGCCGTGTCGGGAGGCACGCGATGGTTTTGAAAATGCTGCGCCGGCAGAAATTTCGAATCGTCCAGGTAAAGGCTCCGGCCGTAGGGCTCCATCGCATGGCAGGAAATGCAGAATCGCCTCTGCTCCGACCGCACAATGTGCGTGTTCATTCCCCCCACGATGCACATGGCCGGCAGAATGCAGAGCCCGATGAACGCCACGATCTTCCATCCCACATTTGCAGTGACGCCCGGCCGAATCAGGAAGGCGAGTGCCAGCACCAGGCTCAGAATAATTTGGCTCATTAGCAGGCCGACCACGAATCCTCCTCCGCGTCACAAGACTCGACGGCGCAGCACTTTGCTATCTTGGATTAGGTCGCCCGTCTGTGACGCGCATCACATTCGCTTCGGCTTGCTTCGCCTTCGAATTCAGCGCCGGATCTCCTCTTTCAGCTCCGCACTCGCAGGTGGATTCTCATCCGCACAAGGCTCTGCCGCGCTCGAGGCATGGCGCGGTGTTCACGACAGAAATCGCCATTCACCTGCCGCCGCAATCTCCTTCCAACGTGTTTCGTTGACGCCGAGCACCAGCAGCCACACGATTGTCGCCAGCGCTCCCAGGAACCCGACGACCGCGAGGTAGGGGAACAATCGGTAACCGAGCGGCGGGTAGAGGAATGTCAGCCAACCCACGCCTGCGATCATCGACCACGCCCCCAGAATTCGGGGCAGAAACGTAGATTTGAATATGAGCCAGCCGCTTAGAAGAGCGTGGAATCCGAAAAATGCCAGGCTGACTGCGGCGCCCTCATCATTCACCCTGAGAAGGAGAAGCGCCAGCGCATGCACCTGTTCCAGGGTAAGCGCCTTCAAGTACGGCGCTCCACCGAGGAGGAACGTCGGGGCGATATAAAAAAGTCTGCCCACTGTCTTGATAGTGCAACCTGCGAGCCCAAGGAAAGCCGCGATCAAAGACACGCTCTGGCTCACCGGTTTTAACAGCTCATAAAAGAGAGCGATGGAAACGATCTGGCTTGACATCTCGATGAGGTAGACCGTGAAGCTTGCCCGAAACAAGGCCGTGTGCATCAGTATGTTGTTCGCCGTAGCAGCAGCATCCCCGGATACAACAAGCCGGTTGCTAACGAACCCCTCAGCGAAAATTCCCGCCACAATGGTAAGAAGATAGAAGAGGCCGGTAATCCTGGCCATCCGGCGCGGCGACCAATCTGCAAGCCGTTCACCCATCTCATCGCCTCCAGCAGGAGCGACCACTGGCTATAAAGACTTTGCAGAGTCCAAAGCATAACATTTCGGCAATCATATGTTCCCGGTTGCGCTCGCAAAGCAAACCGGCCAAAGGCGCGGGAAAGATGCTTTTATGGCTCTCCAGCGATAGGTATTATCTATGCCCAAGGGCTGCCCAGTGAAAGTTCGCTAATTCATGTACCTTCGCGGTCTCGCGCGTGGCGGCCATTGCGCACGCAGTTCCCGAGGGCGTCATTGCCTCGGAGCATCTGACTGACGGGCTCGTTTGCAAATCTGTCGTAACCTTAGTTATAAGCAATTTGGGGAGAGGAAAACCAAAATGCCGATCATTTCGCCCGCCGCCGATTGGGGTCCCCTGTTCCGTTCGCTCGCTTCCGAAATTCCCGAAGCCTTCACGTCCGATGGCCGCGCTCTCAACCTCATGGAAGGCGAATGGCAGCAGCCGGGTTTTGGCAAGCACTACGACTCCGCTGTCGATGGCCGCAGCCTTGGGCGCATTCCCATGATCGATCTCGATTCCGCGCGCAGCGCCGTCAAATTCGCACGTCTCGAAGCGGACGCTTGGGCGCAGAATGACCTTGACGAGCGCCGCCGCCGCGTCTGGGAATGTCTCGAAGCGCTCCGCGAGCGCCGCGACCTCATCGCCCGCCTGCTCATTTGGGAAATCGGCAAGCCCTTCGCGCAGGCGCTTACCGATATCGACCGCTGCATCAGCGGCGTCCAGTGGTACGTCGACAATATCGAATCCATGCTTGGCCGCCGCACCCCGCTCGGTCTCATCTCCAACATCGCGTCGTGGAATTATCCGATGTCGGTCCTCATGCACGCCGTTCTCGTCCAGATCCTCGCCGGTAACGCGGTCATCTCGAAAACTCCTACCGACGGCAGCCTCTATGCCCTCACCCTGGCTCATGCGATCGCCCGTCGCTGCGGTCTTCCTGTATCCCTCGTGAGTGGTTCCGGCGGCCAGCTTAGCGACGCGCTCGTCCGCAACGAATTCGTCGATTGCCTCGCCTTCGTCGGCGGCAAGACCAACGGGGGAGTCATCGCTTCCGCTCTTTATGACGACAAGAAGCGCTACATGCTTGAAATGGAAGGTATCAACGCCTACGGCGTATGGAAATTCTCTGATTGGCACGCGCTTGCCCAGCAATTGAAGAAAGGCTTCGACTACGGCAAGCAGCGCTGCACCGCCTACGTCCGTTACGTCGTCCAGCGCGAGCTCTTTCCTTCCTTTCTCGCGATGTATCTCCCCGTTCTGCGTTCCATTCGTTGTGGCAATCCCGTGGTCGTCGAAAAAGAGTCCGATCCTCTCCCTCAGCTCGATTTCGGCCCGCTGATCAACAGTAAAAAAATCGAGGAGTTACGCGTCCTCTACACCGAAGCGCTTGGCAAAGGGGCCGTGAGCCTGTACGAGGCGTCTGTCCCTGAAAACTTGGTCTTGCCTAACCAGGACCTTTCCGCCTATATCGCTCCTGCCGCGCTGCTCAATATCCCGCGCAATACAAAGCTCTATCACAACGAGCCCTTCGGCCCGCTCGACACCATCGTTATCGTCGATCATATCGAGGAATTGATCTCCGAAATGAACGTCTCAAACGGCTGCCTCGTTTCCTCCATCGCCTGCGACGATCCTGCCACCGCTGCAACCATCGCATCTCAGTTGCGCGGCTTCAAGGTGGGCGTCAATACCATGCGTTCCCGCGGCGATCGCGAAGAAGTGTTCGGCGGAGTCGGCCAATCCTGGAAGGGCTGCTTTGCCGGAGGGCGTTACCTGGTCCTCTCCGTAACCAAGGGCGATCCCGGCGAGAAACTCTACGGCAATTTCCCGGACTATACGCTTTTGCCGGAAGAATTGTCCCCCCGGCCTCGCATCGTCGCCGCCTGACCAACGTGTCCTCGCGCAGTCGGCGCCTGTTTTTACATCGAGATGCGGACCTCAGCTTTCAGTATGTTTCTAAACCTAACCTGTCATTTCGACTTGGGCACGAGGGCGTGGCATTATCACGCCCATGGCGTGCCCGCCCGCGAACAGGAGAAATCTCTCTTTCGGAACCCATGCAGTCAGTCTCGGGCGCGCGCGTGGGCCGCGTCAAACCACCCGCCAAACTTACTTCTCTCGACGGTTCATCAGAATTTTTGCTGTCGTCACTGCCTGACCCGCATGCCGCTGCGTGTGATCGGCACAATGAACCAATAGTCCGCCGACCGTTGTCGGCAGATGGCTTCTTCCCACCCTGCGAGGTTCTTCCAGCCGTGTCGCATTGAAAGCTCTCACGCGCATCACGGCGCTCTCAATTCCGCCTCTCGCCTCCGATAAGACATCCGCGGCCTTGGCTTCAGGATTCATTTCGCCTTTCAGCGCTGCGATCTGCTGCTCCGAAAGTTCTTTCGCTTCCGCGTACGTCAGCAAGCGGTCCAGGCTTCTCGCGACGTGCCGCAAATGAAATGCCACGGGCGCAATTCCATCCGGCCGGCCATTCATTTCTTCGTCCGATAGCGACCCGCACCATTTTTCCAGATCCTCTTGCGCCAATTGCAGCGCGTGAATCACCGCTCGAATCACCGCCGGCACGCCCCTCTCCGTCCCGCGCAGCCACGGTTCTGCTGCCTCTGTTCTCGCAGTCTTCGATTCCATGCTCATTTGTTTCTCATTTCATGCTCGACGTTATAATCGCTCTCCCTTGAATGCACCTAGGGTACTCGAGATCGACGTCCGCTTGCCCATTCAACCCTAGGACAAAACCTGAAATGGAGAAAACGCCGGCATGAGCGAATTCCGTCGCGATAAGTTCTCTCGTCACTTGCTCTCCGTTTTCGCGCTCAGCATGTTCTTTTTTGCTGGAACTATCTCCGCGCAGGCTCCCGCGTCCTCCGCTCCTTCTGCGGCATTTTCCGTCCCGCAGTGGACCTCTCTGCGTATCCGCATGGACGACACTCTCACCACTAAATATTCCATCGTCGGCGATCCGTTCAGCGCCACAGTGCTCGACCGGGGAATCTATCAAGGCGCGCGCGTCTACGGAACGATTCAGGATATCGACAACTCAGGAAAATTCCGCGGCCATACCACCGTGATTCTTGCCTTCAATCGTCTCGTAATGCCCGACGGCCGTCGCGCTCCCATCTCCGCCGAAATCGTCAAACTCTATCACGCTCCTTCCGGCGAATCTGTTGATGTGGAGGGCGCCATCGAATCCAGCGGGCGCGGCAAAAAAATCTTTCGTTCATACCGGACTTGGTGCGGGCGCAGGAGCACTGCTCGGCGGAATTTTTGGTGGTGGGGAAGGCGCCGGGCTCGGCGCCGTCATCGGTGGAATTGGCGGGCTCGGCACAACGGGCTTCACCGGTCCGCAGGTGATCGTCCTCAGCCGTGGGCTCGAGATGCTGATCCGCATCACCGGTCCCGGCTTCTCTCCGAATCAATAGCTTTTCAATCGAGAATTTTGTACGGATAAAAACAGAAGGCCCGCCGGGCGGCGGGCCTTCAAAGGGAGAAAGCTCCAAGGCCAATGCGCGGATGGCCATAGAACCCTTTCCTCGTGCGCAGTCTAGTGGACGCGAAACCTCGTGTCAACAGCGAAACATGGATTTTTCAGGCTGCTATCCCTCTCATTTTCAAAGGGATAACCGAATCGGCAGCCAAACTGCTACAGTTTTCCACCGCCACCGTCACTTTTTCGCCCTAGCTCAATACCGTAGAAGTCCTCTGCATTGATGGGCTTACTGGATAGGCCAAGTTGCAAAATCTGCACCTGGTCCGGACGATCGAACACCTTATCGGGAAACGCAATCTTTGTGACAATGCGTATTCCTCCAAATGCAATTCCCGCTACGAGCGCGAACGCGCAAATAATTCCCGTCCCAACGATCGTGCCGACAATAACAGTCCCGATATTCGGCTGCGTGAATTGAAATGTCGGTTCGTTCCACGTCACTGCCGATTCCACGTTCACTTGATTCAGCAGTTCGTCCGCTTCTTGCTTCGATCTCGCTCCCACGACGATCGCGACCAAAGTATTCGTCCGCTTTCCATATAGCGCGGGCAGGCTCGCGTCTGTTCCCGGATCATTCACCTTCACCGTCTGCTCCAACTCTTCCAGCCGTTTCTGTGCAAACTGCGGCGTGGGAAAATCTGCAAGCAGCAACGACAGGTCGTCTCCGCCGATGCGATACTTTGCCACCTCCGCTTCCGCTCCATCCGAAAATCCCAGCCAATCCCCCGGCACAACCGTCAGAAATTTCGCCAATCCCGTCGGTCCGAGCGCGTAATGATTCGTCCCTTCGACGAGGTTTTTCTCTGGTAGGACTTTCCATAGATCCGGATACGCTCCCGTTTGTGCGCTTCCTTCTACTGACTTTTCCAGCGCGGCAAGGCTCGCCAAATTCCTCGGCACGTCCTTGCCGGCAATCTCCAGCACGTAATTTCCCACCAGGATCAGCGCCTGATCGTTCGAGTAAGACGCGTGCTCCGCCAGATTGCTCCGTGCCATATCTGCCGTGCGCAGGTAGGAGTATCCGCCGTAACCGCCCGTGGGGTCCTGGAATTTCCAGAGCGTTACGCTCAGCGTCTCTCCCCCTCGCTGGTACGTCGCCGTTTCCGACCCCGTCAGTCCGTACTCGTGAAACGCCTGCGTTTCCGGCGCCTCTGTCGTTGCCACCGTCGGTGCGGCCTGTTGCTTCCAGTTGCCAAACGACCCCGGCAACGCGCTCTGCGCTTCCGCGGCAAGCGCCATCCCAAGCAATAGAAATGAGAACACCAATATTTTTCGCATACCTGCCCGCTTATTAGACGCTCTTAGCCTACTTGGAGTTCCCGCTCGGCGCCAAAACCGTTGCGGTTGTCGTGGGAGCCGTCACTCGATTGTCCGAGGCCACCTTCGCCTTGTCAATCGAGAGGCTGTTGAGGCTTGCCAGATACGTGGAAATGCCGCGGTAGAGCCCGTCGGCGATGCGCTGCCGCTGATCCGCCCGCCGCAGCAGGCGCTCGTCCGTCGGATTGCTCAGGAAGGAAATCTCGGCCAGCACCGAGGGCATATTCGCTCCGATCAACACTACGAACGGCGCTTTCTTCACGCCCCGGTTCCGTTCCGTCTCGCTCACCAGTTGCAGCCGTTGGCTCAGCGCGTCCTGGATGTCGCCTGCCAGTTCCTTCGATTCTTCGATCTTCTCGTTTCGCGCGATTTTCTGAATCAGGTTCTGCAAATCATGCAGCGATTCCTGCGACAGCGCATTCTCCCGCGCCGCCACTTCCATCGAGTCCTCTGACGTCGCAAAATTCAGGTAATACGTCTCGACGCCCCGCGCCGAATGGTTGTGGCTCGAATTCGCATGGATGGAAATGAAAAGGTCGGCCTTCGCTTGGTTGGCGATTGCCGTCCGCTCTTCCAGCGGAATAAACGTGTCGTTCGTCCGCGTATACACCACCTGCGCGCCCGGCAGCTTTTCTTCGATCTCTCGTCCCAGCCGCAGCGCCACGTCCAGGCAAACGTCTTTCTCCATCAGCCCGTGCGGCCCGATCGTTCCCGTGTCTTTGCCGCCGTGTCCTGCGTCGATCACGATCCTGCTGATTTTCAGGCCCAGCGCCCTCGTCAGCGGAATCTGCCCGTCGTGCGTCGGTTGAGCAGGTGCCGGAGGCTGCAGCGCTGCCACGGTAGAGCCCTTCGCCTTCGACCGAAGCGGCAGGTTCTTCACTGGCCCCGGCTCTTCGTCCACGGCTACGGTCGCCGCAGGCTTGCTGTTCCGCGACTCTTTCGTCTCGGCCACCGCAACCGTCGCCGCAGCCTTTCCCGTCGCTGCGGACGGAGCGGGAGGCTGCGCTTCCAAATGATTCTTCGCAGAATTGGCCGGCGCCGCGAGCACGTCGATCACAAGCCTGTCGGGATTCGCCAGTTGATACGCCGAATAATCCTTTGCCCCGTTCACATCCAGCACCAGGCGCACCGTTCCTTGCTTGTTCTGCGCCACACGCACTGATTTCAGCAGCCCGTTGTCCACCGCAATCGTCTTGTCCGCCAGCGACGGGTCGAGCCGCGCCTTGTAGAGATCGAAATAAATCCGGTCGGGAGAATGCAGCCGCGCGGATTCGAACTTCACCGCGTCCTCCAGCGTCACCACGATGCGCGTGTGATCCGCCGCGTTCCACGTCTGGATGTTCGTCACGTGTGACACCACGTCCGGATGCTTCGGCTGCGGATTGCTTATAGGAACCTCGCTCGCTTCCTGGTCGTCGGATGCCTTGGCCGCCGTGCTTTTCACCGTCTGCTTCGGGCTCGCGGCATCACGTTCCTCCGCGATTTCTTTCAGCGCGGCGCGCACGTCGCTTGCGTGCTCGGAGTGAGGGAACTGCTTCAGGTAAGCCTGGAGCGTCGCTTCCGCCGCGTCCGGCTGTTTCAAATCGTCCTTCTGGATGTTGGCGATGGCGAGTTGCGCCGAGCCGCGATAGCGGCTTCCCGGATACTGCTCGATCAGGAATTTGTAGCTGTTGATGGCAGACTGAAAATACGCGGGGTCGAACTGCTTGCCCATTTCTTCGTACAGTTCCGCCTCAGCCACCAGCGAAGGCGTCACTTCTTCCGCCTGCGTCGAGATCAGGTAAACCTTGTGGTAGGCCGCGACGGTCTGCTTGTAATTGGCGAGCGTGCGGTCTTTCGGCAGGTAGCCTTCCAGTTGCGTGCGCATCGAGACGGCGCGCTCGAATTGTTCACGCGCTGCTTCCGTCTTGTCGGTGCGCGCCATCGCGCCCGGCACGAGCGCCCCCAGCGCCAGCGCCGCCGCGCATATTGCCACTGCGCGAATCATTTCCCCCTGCCTCGTTCACTGATTCGTGAACACCACCTGCCCGTTCGATTCCACTTGCTCGCGTATCGGCGGGGACTTCGCGTGATCCCACCGTTCTTTCGCTCCGTTTGACCCCGGAGCGAAGAAATATCTGTTCGTCACCTTTTGCACGTATTGCTGCGTTTCCGGATATGCCGGAACGCCGCCGCTCATGTCCACGGCGTGCTCGCCTGCGTTATACGCCGCGAGCGTCTTCGTTAAATCGCCGTTGTATCGGTCGAGCAGCTCTTTCAAGTACGCCGACCCGCCCTCCACGTTTTGCGCCGGATCGTACGGATTGCCGACGCCGAATCTTTCCGCCGTCTCTGGCTCGAGTTGCATCAAGCCCATCGCGCCCTTGCGTGAGATGGCTCGCGGATTCCATCCCGATTCCGTGCTGATCACCGCCTTCACCAGCGCCGGATCCAGGCTGTGCCGCTCCGCCGCTTCCTGCACGATCTTGTCGTACGATCCCGAAGGGCTGTCCGCCGAGGCATCGCCGGAAGGCGCAGCGCTCGGGGAAGAACTCATAGTACTCCCTTTCGCCTCCCTTGGCGAATCCGTGTTGACATAGACCACGTGACCCTGGCTATCCACAACGGATGTAATCTGTGCCCGCGCGGATACCGCGCCCAGCAGGATTGCCGTCGCCGTCAGGACCGTCGCGAAGATCGAATGGTTTCGCATAGGGGACAATCTGGGGAAGGCAGATGGTTCCGCCAGCTGAAAACCTCTGCAAATCGGCGCGCCTGGAACGGAGAAATTCTGGCTATCTCCCTGGCGCGATGGCAATTATAGCGATCGCTCGATGATGGGGTAAACAGTACGCAAGGCACTTTCTACGGCCGATGTGTCCTTTCCGCCAGCCTCGGCCAAATCCGGTCTTCCGCCGCCTGAGCCACCCACCAGCTTGGCCAGCTCCTGGACGATTTTTCCAGCATGCAGCTTGCCCTGCAAATCCTTCGTAACTCCTGTAATCAGAGCCACTTTGCCGTCATCAGCCGCCGCCAGCACCACCACTCCCGACCCCAATTTCTGCCTCAGCGTATCCACCATCTGCCGCAGCCCTTCCCGGTCCACTCCGGAAACCTGCGAGGCGACCACCTTGACGCCCTTGACGTCCCGCACCGAATCCAGAAGGTTCTGCGCCTGCGAGCCCGCCTGCTTGCGCTTTAGCTCCTCTAATAGCTTTTCCAGGGCCTTTACGGAGGCCATTTGCTTTTCGAGGGCCGCAATGAGGTCGTCTTCGCGAGCGTTCAGCATTCCTGCCGCCTGGCGCAGGATTCCTAGCGCGCGCTGGTACTCTTCGAGCCCGCGGTCGCCCGTAATTGCCTCGATGCGCCGCACGCCCGCCGCCGTCGATTGCTCGCCGACAATCTTGAACACGCCGATGTCGCCGGTGCGGGTTACGTGCGTACCGCCGCACAGCTCCTTGCTGTAGAAACCGCGCGGGTAGCCGGAGTCGGGAATCGTCACCACGCGGACGTTCGATTCCGGATATTTGTCGCCGAAAAACGCGAGCGCGCCGGAGGCCAGCGCATCGTCGATATTCATGATGTCCGTGCGCATTTCGAGATTGCGGCGAATTTCTTCGTTCACCTGCTGCTCGATTTCCGCGATCTCGCCGGGATCGACCGCCGCAAAGTGCGAAAAATCGAATCGCAGATGATCCGGCGCGACGAGCGAGCCTGCCTGCTTCACGTGCGTGCCCAGAATGTTTCGCAGCGCGGCGTGCATCAGGTGCGTCGCCGTGTGGTTGCGCATGTTGTGAAGGCGGCGGTCGGCGTCGGCAACGGCCGCCACGCGGTCACCTACGTGCAAGTCTTCCTTGGCAACGACGCGATGGGCGATCAATCCGCTGACGGGGTAATAGGCGCCGCGCACTTCGGCTACTTCCATCGATTCGGAATTGTCGTAGAGCTTTCCAGTGTCCGCCACTTGCCCGCCCGATTCCGAGTAGATCGACGTGCGGTCGAGAACGATTTCCGCTTCCTGCCCCTTTTTTAGTTCGTTGACTTTGCCGTCCTTCGTAACGATCGCTTCAATCTTCGCGTCGCGCGTCTTCGTCCCAAAATAAAAATCCGGCTCCGTCTTATA
>Ga0335072_10002994_pt1 | contig 25732 bp, 29 predicted proteins | sample Lox_Sample_21_FD_206725 | JGI IMG/M metagenome (GOLD analysis project Ga0335072, IMG submission 206725) | Soil microbial communities from Loxahatchee National Wildlife Refuge, Florida, United States - Lox_Sample_2.1 | ecosystem: Environmental > Terrestrial > Soil > Wetlands | place: USA...
CGACGTTCCATACCCGCACAGTGCTGTCCTCGGATCCTGACGCCAGCCTGCTGCCATCGGGCGAGAACGCCACGCTGTTGACCCAGCTTGAATGGCCCTCGAGCGTCTGCTCCACTTGGCCCGTGGCGACGTTCCATACCCGCACAGTGCTGTCCCCGGATCCTGACGCCAGCCTGCTGCCATCGGGCGAGAACGCCACGCTGTCGACCGGGCCTGAGTGGCCCTCGAGCGTCTGCTCCAAAGAACTCCAATCGCTTGGCACCCTTGGCAGCCTATAGATCCAATGAGGAATTTGCTTCTTGTTGTGTCTTCGAACAATGCTCATTTCTGGTGTAAAAACGAGAGCGGAGCAATATATCTGGAGAGGTACCTTCTCGATAATTGCTCGGTTGTGTAAGGTGAACCGCTTTGCATCGTAGATTAATGCGTGTAAACTCGGACTTTCCTTAGCCTTTATATGTCAGTCAGAATCCGCCGGACCAGCTGCGGGTTTACTCACTATTATAACAGATTCTAAAGAAGTAATTGCAAGAATACCTTCAGAAGTCTTCCTAATTAAGCTAAGGGCTTCAAGCCAGTGAAGGAAGTGTTCCTGCAGAAACGTATGCAGTCGGTCACCGTCATGTAGGCTGATCCTAGCCTTCTTGAGATGGGTTGCAAAGTAGCAACACGCATACTGGACCGCTGGAGGAAGGCAGCTTTCTACCGTGTTTTTGTCTACCTCGGAAGCGAAGATTCCTGGCTGTCGAAGAGCGCATATGTCCTTCCTTAAATGCCCTGACATGAGGTCGAGACAGCGTCCAAACAGATCTTTGTTCGTCTCTTCCTCATCAACCCAGAGCCGAGGATCTGTGCATCTTTCCTTATCAAGGAGGAAGTCATGGAAGGAAAGGTGGAAGTATTGGATAGGGGACGTATCGTCGTCCGGAACATTCAAGACAGAACGTAGAGAACTCAGTGTAGTACTTATCTCACGTTGTCGAACGTCAAGCAGCCTTCCCAGCGTAACGGATGAAAGTGCCTCGGACAGGATGATAATCGACCCAACAATTCGTTTGAATCGCCTTACCAAGTCGTTCCTCTCTTCGTCGCAGCAGTCGGTAATTGGTTGGTGCAGAACTAGCATGTACATATTGTCGAGCTCTTTTGTGGATGAGTGGCCAGTAACCTTAACGTCAAGCATCTTAAGAAGGCACTCTTCTGGATAGATCGAACGTTGGAGAAAACGGCATGTTGTCGCAGCATAGATGAAAAGTCGACCGGCTCTCTTAATCAGTTCCTGTGTCTCTTTCTCACTTGGCCAATCTTTGAGCGAGTGGGTCCTTGCAACTTTAGCCAGCTCGTCTCTCAAGAATAGGGAGATATCACGTTCAGTCCGCCCGTCTTGAGCAGAATCAAGCATCAAGTCGCGGTGAAGTATCTGAGGTATCTGTTTGAAGCTGCTGTGAATGTACGATTCGCGCCTGCTAGTGATGAAAATACGTAGCTGTATAATCTTAAGATCGTTCGCCCGGGCAAGGAGCCGAAGGATCTCAGGAACGTACTCCACACCCTTACACTCATCTAGAGCGTCGATCACAAAGACTATGATTAAGGGTGTAAGGAGACTGTAGGCTAGCATCGATAGAGGCTCGAGAATAAGGACGTCCCACTGATCAGATAGAGATTGCTCGCTAACCTTGCTATGCTGAGCTACAGCATGGCAGATGTGGGGTGTAATATCGGGCAAAGTCTGTGTAAGTTGAATGGCGAGAGTGGTGAAGAATGCGGTCGCCTCAGCACGGAGCCCCTGGCCTCTAGAGAAGAAGAAACTTGCCCCAAGGCGCTTTTGTCGATCAAAGTTCTCGGCTACCGTACGCGCGATAGTGGACTTGCCGGTGCCGGCCATGCCGCTGAGCCAGAATATACAACTGTCATTGTGACCCTCACCCCAGCTCTGGATGTCTTCAAGGATCTCCAGCCGGGTTCCAGTGTGACATTTAGAAGGAGGAGGGGCATCCTTCTTGAAGGTATTGTAGGCGGCGTACTCGGCACGGGGCAGCGTTGCTAGCTGCTGCCTCTGGCTGACTATCTGCAAAGCGACCATAAGCGAATATTTCATTTTACTGAATACGTTGGGCATACCTCGACCTCACTTCGGACCTTGCTCAATCCAATCAATATATCATCAGCTTTACCTTGAAGCTCGGACACATTAAGACCGATAGTTCTCCAGGCACCGCTGTCAAGCGGCTTTATGTCTTTGTTGATACTCTCTTCGGTCTTTTGGAGGGCCATAAGCATGTCTTTCCATTTGTCCGCGACAAACAAATCTCTTAAGAACCGAAAGAACACTCCTCGCGAGTACTGGTGGGCGAGCTGGACCTGATACTTTATAATTTGAGAATAGAGATTGACGACCTTGGCCCTGAGCTGCGTGCTAAGCTCCTGGGAATGGGACAAGGGTACCCTACGTTGCGGCATTAGCATCTGCTCAGCATGGAAGAAGTTTGTGACTTCATCGGAGCATGGCACACTCAACAGAATGGAGCAAGTACCTTTGGCTCTTGTCGGTAGGTGAAAGATTGTAGGTCATTTCTACTACTCTGTGCCGGATAAGGAGTTCTGAAATGTACTCGAGACCATCCTTGGCATCTTCAACTTGTGTAACAGGATTTGATAGCAGCTACATAGCAGACATCAGTATCACCAGGCGCCAGGCGATTCTTTATGTGGAGTGGACACTTACGGGAAGGATAATGACGACTCCGGCCCAAGCCAAGGCGGCATGGGGCTCTGCACTGATTGCGTTTCCTATGAAATCTTGGAAGGTCAGAATTGTGTGGACAAGCTTACGGACTTGATCTTTGACGACGATTTCCTTTCCTCCTACAGTGACCTTCAGCTGAGCCTTTTGTATGCCATCCAGCTTATCTTTAGCTAGCTTTTGGAGTCGCTGTGCGCGGTCTTCGCCTCCAACGCTATCGGCGAACGCTTGTACTCCTGCTTTTATAGCCACATGACTGCCTAATGCGAGCAAATCCTTCTCATAGGCATCCATAAGCTGCGGTTCCTCTTTTCGAAGTTGGACATAGGCTTCATCCCAAAGATTTTTCGATCTGTGATTTTCGGCGGGCCCTCGCCTACTCACTGGAGGCTCCCGGTCCGCGGGTTCATTATTTGAACCTAGCCCTTCCCTTTCCGTAGCAGCGGCTGAGATCCGATCTTGCTTAGATGCCTCTTGAGCAGGGTCCTGCGTCGCCGGAGGATCCTTTGATCTGGGCTCCTCAGCAGCTGTGGTAAGGGAAGCAGTGGAGTTGGCCACCGAGATCGAGCCAGGCTTAGAGGATTCATCAATAGGGTTGGCCTGGCACGAAAACATTAGTGCCACAGCTTTGTGGGATTTTGCGGCTTGTTGCTCATCCGCACCCCAGTTATGGATTTGAAGAATTGCTTGATTGCGGTACGCTTGGACATTTTTATAGACAGTTATGCGCGTTCTGCCTTGACTAGGGCCGTATAATGGCGTTAAATGATCATACACCTCGGTAGGTGGAAATGGGAGAACTAGATGGTGGGGTAGTGGTGCATGTCTCTGGCGCGTGCACGCAGCAACTCGCCGAGTTATGTACCCGCTAGCAGCAACCCTCTTAGGTGCGAAACTATGCCCTTTGCTATCTTCTGCCTAACTTGTCGATGGCACCTCTGGGGCGATTTCTTAATAGCCCACCTCATCTGTGCACAACTTTTGTCAAGTTTAGCGGCCCCCGAGACGTCGCTCGCCGCCTGCAGTTTCAGGTACTAGGTTCTACCTCGAGCACCACCGCTGTAGATCCTATCTCAAGTACTTAAATTGTGTTTCTTATCATAGCGGTGGTAATGAGCGTCTATGCATTTGGACATTCAGCCGTTTAGTCGTCCACTTTTGCGTGGACGGACATATGTGGGTAATGTCCAGGTCGCGTGCGAGAGCCATAACGTCTTCCAGATTTCAGCGTTCGCTGCCGTGTGTCTCCATGGAGTCGGAAGCTTTGTTCCACCATACCTCTGGATGTGTAACTTCCTGCTGTCCCATTAATTATAGCTAATGACTTTGTTTGCGCCAGTTATAATGAAGCTCTTCGACAACCTGACCGCTACCTGCGCTTTAATTTACAGGAGCTCAAGCGCCTTGTAGCCGAGTGCATCAATCAGAAAGTAGAAGACGCTATCTTATTACAAAAAAAAAAAAAAAAAAAAAAAAAAAACTCGCAGCGGCGGCTTCAATCGAGTATTCCAGATCTCGATGCGTGTCGCTGGTTGCCCGCATTCCTCACCCTGCCACGGCTCCAAAGGGCTTTGCAGTAGCGAGTGAGGTGGCTACGATGGACTTTCTGCGGTTTCACGGCATTCCTGTCCCCAAGGTCTACGCGTACTCGGCTACATCTGACATTGCTGCTGTATTGGATGTTGGTTATGACAGGATTGAGCAATAGAAATGGCATTGTCTAGCAACTCAATCTATCTGACAGAAGGAAAGACAAATGATACTTATCCCATGCACACAAACAGGCAACCTCGAACACCGCTGTGTCGCATCTAGGCACCTTTGGGCTATATCAAGATGGCTTCATGCTCCAGCGGGCTCCAGCAGGCCCCAGCAGGCCTCAGCAGGTACTTCGACATACTCCTGAGCCATTGTACGTCACTCTAGGCTCCAGTATCGCAGAGGGCCTGCGTGCGACATTCAACATTGGAACACATGATGGCTGGATTCCGAACGAACGATATGGGGAGTCAAAAAGCACTCAATGCAACTTTGAAGGCGTATGCCTCGAATTTGCGGAATCGGACTTTGAAGGACAAATGCTTGACAGGCACTGGTCCGCTCGGCGTCGCTTTCTTAATGCTTCACCTCCCTTCCGCAGGATCACGCACCTGTCTATAGTCCCCAAGAACTTCCGCCGGGGAACGCCGCCCGGAGTATTCCCCAAGTTCCACTGGAATCCTCGAAGGATTCTCTGAGATGGCCCATTGCCGCTTGGCCATTGCCGCCTCGTGGCCCCATTCACCTGCTCCTCCGTGATCTGACATCGACGGCTGTTGTCCCGCTGAGGGAGTTGCCTCGTCGGAGACCTTACGAGATGTCTGGTGACGTCGATGGAACCACAGATAATAGACCACAGCACAAATAAGCACCGCACCGAGGGCAGAGCCCACACTGAGGCCGGCGACGGCGCCCTTGGAGAGGGTCACAGCGCTGCTCGACGGCGGACTGGGAGCTTGAGTACTGGGAGACAGGGAAGATGAAGCAATGGTGCTTGATGAGGCGGTAGTGGTTGATACTACCATAGAAGAAGCCGTAGCTGTACCTGAGCCAGCGACGGCACTCAAGGGGATCTTTGCGCTATAGACATTTATCCTTGAATAAGCGCCGCAGTCGACTGCGGCGCTGCCATGGCAGGACAGGCTACAGTCCGCGTTCGGTGCCATGGTCACGGCTTGTGTGGCGAGGGTGCTGCCGCAGTAGCACTCTGTCTGGTACTCGACACCGAAGATTGAGAAGGTCAGGGCTGCGCAGCAGCTCTCTGTTAGCTCTCCTAATCTAAGTCTTCAGATACCGTAATCAGAATGCGAGTATCCCTGCGACCGTCTCGGACCTTCAGGTTTCGCATACCATTCGCTAAGTTTCCTTGCAATGTTGTCCTGACCTTCGCTAGAGGTGCAACAAGAGAACTAATATCCAAAACAACTCACAGGTTGCGACACAAAGTCGGCGCCATGTTATTGTTGTCGATTCTGGCCGCGCCCAGAACACGGTTGGAGCTATCATCGATCATGCAGCCTTGGTAGGCGTAGCCGTCGACAGACGCGGCCGTGACATCGCGGAGGCGCAATCGGAGAACTTGAGGCGGCGGCGGCGGCGGCGGCGGTGGCGACGACGATGGTTCCGGCGTCGGGCTTGTAAAAAGGTGCCCGGTACTCGGCGTGTCTGGAGGTTCGAAACTTGTCAAGCTAGGAAGAATTCCATCATAGCATGATTGTGCCCAGATGAGCTGTGCACCGAGCAGGACCTGTGGATCCTTATTAGCCCGTATCGGCGATAGCTGGGGCAATTTCGACAGTGGTAGTCGGAAAGCATAGCCATCAAAGGACATGCGGGCTTTGTTCTGCATGCAAGTTTCCAAGGCTATGTAAAGCCCGGAGCATATCGTGACAAAGACTGAATCGATTCCGGCTACCACTGATACAGTTTTGAAGGAACGGGACTACAATAACGGTAAAAGGGAGGTAGACGTGCCTCGCCCAGAGAAAATTTGGGCTGGCCATATCGATCGGTGGCCCTAAAACGAGGACGGCAAGACTTGGTTTCTTAACACATGTGGCAAGACGTCGAGGTGTTGGTCGGCCGATGTTTCTGTTCACGCAGGGCATTCTACGTCTCTCAGGAGAGGTTAGATTGTCAAGAGCCATGGGGCAGCCATCGACGCAGGCGATCAGTCTAAAGTTGTCTCGGTCGACGGTAGAAGGCTCCCTTATTGGTGATTCAAAGTGTTGTATGCATAATGGGGTCTCCCGATTCGTACGGGGAGTCGGCATTCTGACGGAGGCGTATGAGAAGCGCCTGTGAAATGAAATGGTGTGGTGATACGGTTTGATAAAAAGGAGAGACGAAGAGTAGTCATTCGAAAATACGCGGAGGCCTTATTTCTCTCTTCGATAGCAGACTTTGGCTTGCAGATTGGTGGGTTGTAGAACCCCCAGAAAAGCGGGAGCTGCGAGGAACTGAGTTCGAGAGAGGTGGATACACAGAGCAGTGCGCTTGACGACTTAGCCTGCCCAGAAACAGAGAATTTCGAGCTGATAAAAAGCGGCGAGGAGGAGACATTGGAGTTTATAAAGTGAGAGTCCGGCCACGGTCACGCTTCCATAGCTCTAGGCCAGAGACGGCAATCTGAAATCGCCGCCTTTCAATCCAAACACTTCAGATTATGTCAGCTGTATCAACTTGGGCCTGGGGGGCATGAGGGGCCTGATGCCTGACGCGTTTGCCAGGGGTCGTTTGGGGGGTTTCAGTTTTCAGGGCCGGGGAAGGGAAAAGCTCATCGCTGACCGGCTGGCTTGGGTTACGGCGGCCTCACCCTAGGTCTAGAGCGGGGTGCAGATTTTACTAATCTTGGCAATATTGCTTCCTAGCAAATGTGTACAAAGATAACGGCCATATTTTTGGCGGGATGACTTCCCCAATGGTAGATTTGCTCCCTGGTGCCGAATTGTCGGGCTCTTCCTCAAAATGGCGCCTGATGTCCAGAGAGCAATGAAATTAATCGACGAAGCTCATGCTCTGGATCCCAACAAGATTACCATTGATGGGACGGAAATGCCGTACGAGCTCCACTATGCGCAAAAATGTACCTCCTACCTTGAAAAGCACACTCCGAACCCAAGCTCCCTTCTTGCGACCGCTGTTAGAGCACAGCACTTCCGACGTTTCGAAGTTCCCCGCTCGTCCTACCCTGCTACGAAGCCTGGCTACTTCGCATGGCGGACCTTTCTCAAGAAGCGCCAGGGACAACAAGTCAAGGAAATATGCCTTGAGTGTGGCTACACCGAGGCCGAAGCTAGTCGAGTAGCAAGTCTTATCGCGAAAGAGGACCTGAAGAAGGGCGAGGGCCAGGGAGATGAAGAGGTGCAAGTCTTGGAAGACGTTGCGTGCTTGGTGTTCCTGGACGATCAGTTTGAAGCATTTGAAAAGGAGCATGATGAGGACAAGATCATATCAATACTCCGGAAGACATGGATGAAGATGGGAAATAGGGGACAGCATCTTGCCCTCGAAATGGACCTGAATGATCGGGCGAAAGAGCTTGTAGGTAGGGCGCTACTGGGTTGAAAGCTGCTCATCACCTGAACGACTTGTATCGGGATATACTTGGATCGCGGAGCTTCTGGTTGTTACGATTCCACGATCCTAACGTGCAGAATAGACACTTACATGGCTACCTATGAGAATCGCAGACAATCTACTTCGGATCGTATGAAGCTGTGCAACTCGACCTGGGTCCCTTTCCATCCCGGCCGTGTACAAATACCTCGCCAACATCAAGTAGGCAACGTTTTGTCGTCCACCGGCTGAAAGAGTCTGCAGCACTTCAACTCCGCAATTCGAGGTATCAGATGTACTGACTCATGAAGCGCACATGGGAGGTGCCCAGAACGGAGGCCCCAAAAGGAAATATCCGGAATCCTTGCCACAAAATCCCAGAAGATCGAGTCGAATGTGAGCGCTGACAATGAATCGTGGATTAGCTGGAGTCCCTTCATGATTAACATCGATGGAAATTTGCCAAACATCCCGAGAATCTCAACAACTGTGAACACATCGAGGGAGGAGGTCCGTGTAAAGAGACCTGGTCTTGACCGATTTGCAAGATTCAAAAAGGAGGAGCCAGCTCTATGGAACCCGCAAGACCGGCAAACGAGCTTGTACCACCTTCCGGTCAGCTCGAGTTACCGATAGCGCATCATCTGCACAACCTTCTACACCTTGACTCCTCATGACGGGGAACCTGCTGAGAAGTACCGTGACAGTCTTCCTGAGGAAATAGAGACTTTGTGCAAGTCGTGTCAATCAAAGCTCAAAGATTTGAATTTGTCTGATGGAGAGGGTAACGTCATCGATAAAGTGCCACATTAGACAGTTCAAGACCCTCCTAGGTACATCATACATCGGCTCAAATGTCCCGTTTGCAAGGGAAATCGGAAATTCATGCCAGTCAATCCCCATATCCCCTTCATCCCTGCGAAAACTCTTTGGGATCTTGAGCAAAGCTTCCGTCATGTTGCAGACTCAGTGACTGTTGACGCTCTGTCACGCCGATATCCTGTCGCTGAATGGATAGACAAATTCTTAATGTCATAAAATTATCCGTATCTGAAGACCAAAGCTTAAGTATCACGACGTGTCAAGTCCAACCTGTCCTAAGCATCTCTCATTATCTTCGCCTTCTAGCACCATACTTCTTTTCATGCTCCTGTCGTCACGTGATCCAAGATAACAGGCTCTCTGAAAAAGGGTGTAGACTAAGAGCCGTGCCAGTGCTGACCGAGCTGAGCCTACGTGGAGTCAGGTCCCTAGTTTAGCTTACATGAAGCGGCGATAGCGAGTGCCAGAAGTGAGTATGGTAGACGGTCAGTCTTGGCTGATCTATAGCCGTTGGGGAAGTTGAGAGGAACATGGAGATTTGTGGGAACCTTTCGTAAGCCAGAGACACAAAGACACTTAGTATTAGGCAAAGCCACACATAAAGAATAGGAGACTTTACAGGTAGACCGACAGGTAAAGGCCTGAAAAGTTTTGGCAGGCACAGAAAGGAAAGGAGACAGCATTTGGCAATTACAGCTCTCCCTCGTTCTACTTGGTTTTCCGTGAGACCGTCGTCCTAGGTCTCACATCCTGTCTCTCCCGTTTCCTATCAATCATCACCCCTGTCTGAGGTCAATATAATCCACAACCATGCCCGTTCTCGAGCTCCTCCTCCTCCGCCTCCGACCAGGCATCTCTCCCCAAGACCCCACTCTGGTTGAGAACCTCTCCACCGTCCGCTCTCTCGTGCACACCAACTCCCGCTTCTACCACTGCATCGAAGAACCTACGCTAATCTATATCCTGGGCCAATGGCCCTCGCTAGCCGCTCACAAGGCGTTCCTGTCCTCGCCGGAAAAGGACGCCATACTCTTGCCCCAGACACACCAGCTCGATTTCGCCTGGATGCTGCACTTGGATCTCCCGGAGGGAAAGAGCATGGAGGACGTCCTACCCTTCACGGCGCCCGTTCTAGGCATCACGAGGATATTCTTCAACAACTCCGATCCGGATGTAGACGCCTATAAGAAGATCCTAGTGGACCACCGGAGCAAGGTTGTTGGGACTACGGGTCCGTACCCGTTCTTTGACGCGTGGAGGATTGATGCTGAGGAGGGAAAGGCTGAGTATGTGATATTCACTGGATGGCAGAGTGTGGAGGCGCATGATGAGTTGACGAGCGCGTTAAGAGTGACTAATCGGGAGTACGCTACAGCGACGGGTTATGTGGAGGGGATGGAAGTGAGACATATGAGGAATTTAGAAGCTTAGTAACGGAAGGGTTCTATCGTAGGTGGGCGGACGGTTGTTGAGATGACTACACCAGGAGCAGATTCACCAGTTTGCGTAAGGTAGATAATGTCAATGTTCGTGTTGGTTGAACGCTAGAATTACCTCATACCTTCGTGAAGGTCTCTACTTGGACATGAGGACGGCACATAGCCGTCGAGCCGTAACGTATCCTCGCGGAACCATGAAACGTCAGTGGGTATCCCCTGACTCCGAAATGCAAAGAGTGCCGAGAGCACGCTGATCTATCGTCGTCTGACGAGATTCATCCAAAAATTGCAAAATAGCCAACAAATTTCCCGTGAGGTGCTACTTCTGGTCTACTACCGACTGTCCACGTAGCCCCCCACCCCATAACCCACTCTATCATAAGATGTTGGCGAAGTGCTGAAGGAATGTTCCTGATTTCTGGTGTCAGTGTCTGGATATTTCAAAAACAATTGGACGAGATTTGATGTTACCTTCTTCCTCTTCTTACGACCTGGACCGCCTCCGCCATCTTCACTGTTAGAGTAGGCTCCGGCATCCAGGTCTCCATCATCATCCACGTAGCCATCACCGTAACCCTCGAAACTGTTATCTGCATAGCTGCGCTTCTTGTTTGCCCGTCTTGGACGGATAACGTCGGCCGCATTCGACCCTTGGGGTCGTACCGCACCATTTGGCCGCTGCACAGGCGCTGCCGCAGGCAAAGTCTTCTTGACTGGCACTTCTGGCATGGTGACGGGCCGCGCTTTCTCGTGCCCTAGAACGTCTTCCCACATTTCATTATTCCTCGTAGTGCCAGGCCGCATTTCCATCGCCTTCAATAAGGTGCTTCGGAAGTCTGGGGTGATCTCGATCTTTCTGGTAGCGTTTTCAGCCTGCCATTGTTCTTCTGTGATATCTTCCATCAAGCTTCGCAGCTTTCCTTTCCCGCCATCTGGAACATCAACCTTAACAGGCTTATTCCTCCCAGCTAGCGCAAAGTCCTTGATCTTGCCTTCATAAGACTTTCGGAGTTTGTTGATCTTCTCTCCCGTGGCGGGATCTGTTCGTGCTACCGTTGCATGAAGGGGACTGAGTCCGTAAAGTGCGAGAAGATGCTGGCTCGGACTTGGCCGAGAGCGTTGGAAAGCTACGCATATGCAATGTTAATCAAATAGGCCAACGAAAAAGAGCTTTAGCAAACAGAGGAAATGAGAGTCTTACTCGACTTGCAGAGAAGGAAGGCATCGCCCATATCTTTCTGAAGCGATTCGAGGCTCATCTCGTCAGATGCTAGTTTACTCTCCTTCAACCCACCTTCCGCTGTAGATCTCTCATTGGATGATTCGGTGGTCTCGCCACTTTGCGCAAGCTGGCTCGCATCGCTCAGAGTTTGTCTGTCATGGTTCGAAGGGTACGGCGATTCTTCTGTGTCCATGTGGTCCTCATTGCGTGCTTCAGAGTCGATCTTTTGTCGTTTGCTTCGATGCTGGTCTCGATCCTCCGATATTTGTATGCGCGATAACCCACCTATACTACTAGCCGGTGTCGTAAATGCAGTCGGATCTGTGATCAGCGATTGTTGATGGTCTTGCGAGGACAGGTTGGTGGAAGTTGGAGGAGAGAAGGATTGTTGCGACGTCGCCGCGTCCGATGACGTTTGAGTGTCTGTGAAGGGAGATGCATAGCTTTTCGTTGCAACTGACATCAATGGCGGAGAGGCTGGGGACTGTGGTTCAATTTCGATGAGATGGGTCTTCGAGCGTTCTTTGACTCCCGTATCCGGAGGTGACGAGGGTGATAAAGGTATGGCAGGAGAGTGTCTCGACGTCGCAGACATGAGAGGCGGCGCAACGCCCACTCCAACTTTCCGCCGAGTGCTTTAAGGAAAGATGGCAGCGATGTTCACGTCCTTCATGTGCTGAGAGAGGTATGCGGACCACGGTGGGGCGAAGGTGGCTCACGGTCGCTGGCGCTCGGGCTCTTTCGCAAAGAGCGACGAGCCTTGTCAATGCCACACACGATGTAAATGATTCTAAGATCCGATTTGGTAGAGATGGTAAGCAGGTCGAGATGCTTGAGGTGCGCCCTAGCGAGTGTCTGAGATTGAAAGAAGAACCGCAGGAGCAAAGACTGAGGCTTTCATCCCGGATCGCCAAGCTGAGACTTCGCGCTAATTTAGTGCAAAGGGTGAAATGTCCGATGACATAAGCCGCCGGACTTCAGCGACCCATGAATGGAGACTTGGTCAGCTAACTAACTAATGATTTTCTTTTCCCGTATTATTGATGTCTGGTAAGCATAGACGTCCAGTCGCAATTATTTGTTCCAAGCCGGTCCACCGTCTACGTAAAGCCAGATGAAATGGTATTATTGTGATAGTCAATTGCCTCCTTCTGTCTTGAGCCCTTTCTATCCTATCTGGTTGAGGCTTTTTGAAGATGGAGCAGAGAGCTTCAATTCCGCCTGGCCTACCACGACCTCAGCCGACCATTTCGTACTGGCAAGATCCTCCGGACGCCCTTGCTAGCTTGCGAACAACTGATCATCTACCCGAGCACGTTGATATCGTGATTGTTGGAAGTGGCATTACTGGAGCCAGTATTGCCTATAATCTCCTTGTCAAACAGCCGAAGCTTTCAATTGTTGTACTGGAAGCAAGGGAAGCAGCATCAGGCGCATCAGGCCGCAACGGTAGGTTAGAGGGGAGCCCGTGTCTTCAAGGATGATTGTTTCTACATGTCGTGTCCTTGACAATGTGGCACCTGTCTTCTAATACGTTGCTTGCACGTGTAGGAGGTCATACTAAAGGAGCGTCTTACCGGAGCTTCTTGCACAATGTCAACACTATTGGCGAGGCAGATGCTGTCAGAATTGTGCGCTTTGAATACAGTTGTATGGTGCAAACTCACGACTTTATAAAGGAGCACCAGATTGACTGTGATGCTCGACGCCTCGAAACAATTGACATCGTATATGACCAAGGCCAATGGAATCAAGCCCAAGAGTCCGTTGCGTTAATGCGAAAGTTGATGGGCCATGACGACCTGGCCGCAAAGTATACGTTCCGGGATGCCAGCGAGACGATGAAGGGATTTCTCGCTCCAGGTGCTATTGGAAGTATTAGTTACGAAGCTGGCAGTTTGAATGCCTATCGGCTAGTCATTGGCATTCTCAGACTTGCTTTGGCCAAAGGTCTGAACTTGCAATGTAACACCCCAGCCATGTCAATTTCAAGTGAAGAACGAGGGCGCTGGTCAGTTAGAACACCGCGAGGCGTGATAAGCTCTGAAAGGCTCATCTTGGCTACGAACGGATATACAGCGCAACTCTATCCGAAGCTGCTGGGAGTGATTGTTCCGCTTCGTGGATTTGTCACTGCACAACGACCAGGGAAAGCCATGGCGCACACGGGACTGTCCACAACCTACTCCTTCATTTACAGAGGAGGCTATGAGTATATGATACCTCAACCAAAGGGTGCCAAGTTTGCAGGAGATATTATCATTGGCGGGGGCCTCACAAAGACTGCAGACGAAGGGCTCAATGAATACGGAAATACTGACGACACAGGGCTAAATGACGAAGTTATCGAGTATCTCAAATCCTCGACAGAGAAATACTTTGGTGGAAATTGGGGCGATGATCATCCTGAAGGTCGCATTCGAAAAGCATGGTCGGGCGTGATGGGATTCTCTGGCGATGGATTCCCCCTTGTTGGGCCGATACCGGCAGAAGAAGGCTTATACATCGCTGCGGCCTTTCAAGGTCACGGCATGGTCAACTGCTTTCTCTGTGCAAAGGCTCTGACGCGGATCCTGACCGGCGAGAATGGGGAGGAACTTGATAGCTGGTTTCCGATGGCTTATAGAATGAGTGAGAGCCGGTTGGCTACCAAATTCCTCAGCAAGATTCATTAACCAAGAACGACGAAGTCAGCCACAGAACCAGACGGATACCAGTGAGAGAGAAAATTACACACAACGAAGATAGTACTGATAGCTCTTGTCACTAGAACTCCTGAAAATGTGCAATGTCCGATAATCATGCTCTTACATTTTTCAAACACAATTAACAACTCGGCAATACCATCTGCACATGGGCAACAAAGCAGCCTTCTTTCGATGCGAAGTGAGCACCTGTAGGTGAACTTTCCTCTCTGGTTGTAGATTCGACGATTATATCGCTCGAATGAGGCTCATCGCTAGTCGGAAGCGTTAAACCAGGATGCCGGGCTGCAGCCAAGATAGTCGCCCATAATCCTGGATATCATCACCAGACAACCTTCAAACTCGTTTTGTGCAAAACTCCATTGACTGATTCACTGCAAGGTCTCTATAACCGTTAGTCTCAACCTGTTGAGCCTGATTACCTGAACATACGCCAGCGGATATACCGATTTCACAACCACGCAACGCGACCATTGGCTTCTCCCTCCGAAAGCCAAATGCAACTGCCGTAAAAGGCGGATCTCGCATGATAGAACTTGCTCAAAGTCTACCTCAACTTGCCCATCACGGCGTTCTCAAATCGACTGGGTGATAGCTTTCCCACTGAAGACGAAGTTTGTGCTCCTCCAGCTCCCCAATCTCCGACATCGAAAGCTTCATCGTCGAATCCTCCCTCCCCTCGGCCACCGCCCTTCTCCTCACTCTACTTTCCCTCCGACGCCGAGCTAGACTGTATCAGAGCCAGTGTCACCGAAACCGTCTGCGGTTCTCTCTTAACAACAGCACCGGCGCCCTCCTTTGAGGAAGCTCTCGCCGAAGACGAGGCAGAGTCAAAGGCTGCGGCAGAAACAAAAGCTGCGCTTCCACCAGACACCAAAGGTGAATCATCGAGCAAAGGAGTAGACGACGGAGAACCACCGCCACCGTACACAGAAGGGTCGAGTCCACTTGAATCATTTACGTACGTAATGGCAGCCGCAGGAGGGGCCGCAAGCATCATCACACAAGTCCAACAGACTACAGGCCCGCCAATCAACACGTTGGGAGGTTCGTAAAAGCTCGAGCGTATGAATACGGCCAGCTGGTATCGCTAACACAGTCTATAGCTGGAGACGTCAGTGGAGATGACCACCTGACTCTTGATCTACGGCAGGGCCAAACCTATAAATTCATGGATTGGAAGCTAACATCTGCTTTAGAGGCACTCGATTTACACTTTCTCGCGATGAGTTGTTGACTCTACCGGAATTTGTCCTCTTATCGCTTTTTCCGAATGGTTTACTTCCAGATGGCCATATGAATTCGTTCCACGAGGGCGATGTATATCCCGTCGACGTACGTCCACTGTCAAAAGCTCATGTTCTCGTCCTACTGAGCAACCCCATCTATTTACATTTGAGATGTAACCTTTTCTTCACAGTATGATCCTGCATCCTTGCAATACATGTTAGACTTCTTCCGAGGAGTTGCACAATCAATACCGTCATCATCTCCATCGCCATCTACTTCACCGGAAAACGACCCAATCCCTGTTGATCCAATGCAAGGCTCCGCCCGAGACATGCTTCAGGACCGCGCTGGGATCATTGTGTTGAGAGAAGATCTCGATTTCTATGTCATACCACCGAAGCAGGATATAGAGCAAGTGGAAATGATCGAGGTGAAAAGAGCAGCTGGAAAGTCCTTACTCCGACAAGACGGCATCTTCTCCGGGCTGCGAAGGAGCGACGAGGCTGGGACTACAGAACAACATCTCATCGAGATGTTGACAGCTGGGTGAGTTAGAATTAGGATGCTGCTGCGGATTCTCTGACCATTGTTAGCGGGTTTGACCATGATGACCGCTGGGGCCATCGGGCCGGTGAGCCAAACAAAGCGGTCATATGTAGTCTGGCACTTGCAAGACTACGAACCGACATCAAAGGCGATCTAGCCAGCAATAACGTTGTCGGCATGGCACAGAAACTTCTGCTGTTTTGGCGCAAGCCGGCGCGAAGGTGCTGGTGGGAAGGCGTCGAGTTGGATGATGTCGAGGGAGTCGAGGGGAAATTGAAGGTGTGGATAAGGAGAGTATGGACACTGGAGATGGTAAGCGGTGCCTAGTTCTTCTAGATTGCAAAACTAACAAGCCGCGAACGACAGAGTGTCATTGGATTACGCTGACGACAAGAATCCGAGCCCCCTTTCTTCATTGTAATTCAATATTGATCGAAGGCGGCATCGTTAGGCGCGTGGGTGCTGGTTCTTGGATTGAAGAAGCGACAGAGAGCGTACATTCAAAAAGCAAAGGGAAGGATCGTGCGAGATTCCTCAATATGTAATTGTTGTGTGAAGACTACATACGTGTGCACTTGCAGGACTGTGTCCAGGTCAGGCGGTTGGCGCCAGAAAGAAAGTCGGGATTCTGGAAAGGCGCAGACAACGTTGGGGCTCCTGCGTATTGTGCGGTGCAATTTTTGCATGCCTCGAACTTGAAACTAAGTAACATGGTCCAAATCAGATGAATCGCGAGTATCGATTGTGTAGACTGAATCTCTAACAATACCTTTCAATATCTTTTCTGCTCTGGGGTCTCGCCCTGGGGGGGCCCAAGAAGGGCTTAGATCATTTTAGAGCGTTGGATCTGCTGCAGGGTCTTTTACAGCCAAGGACAAAAACGCGACAGATCGCTTGAACATTTCGCGGCATACCCGCAAACAACCTTTTACGACCCTTGAGCTTATCTATTGCGTCCTGGACACATTCAGAAGGCCAACTGAGGGAGGTGCCATGCTGAAGACATAGCCAAAATAGCTATGGCGCCTGCGCAGGCTTTTGTCACTAGTTATGCGCCTCGACTGCGACAATATGCCAACTCCTTCCTCACGCCCGTTATCCAGACCCAGAGTCTTGCCCCGACAGCCAGAACGACAAAACGAGGAACTACTGTGATCAACTACGCAGATGATGCCTACGATGATGATGACTTCGATGACAGCGAGGGCGGTGCACGACGTCCTACCGGTCTACGATCCCTTCGGCGCGAAGATCTCGAGAAGAAAGACACTGCAGCTGACAAGTTGGGGAAGGAGATTCACGAGCCTGTTGATGTACAAGGCATCTACCGTGAATGGATGATAAGACGGACTGTGAAGCCCACGTATGAAAATCCAGAACATGCTCCCTTGCGCGCATTTTGTGGAAGTAGTAACTTACGAGAGCCTTGACCTAGGACGGATCAACAAGTTCACATCCAAGCTCAGCTTCCGTTGACTCTGATACCTGTGCGCATTGACCTGGATGTACCTGCACACAATCCAGAACCCCCTTTCCCGCCGCCGCGTGGTGGCTTGGAGGCCATAGGTCTCAATCCATCCATGCCTCAATTTCGAAGACCCGAACCCGCGCCACCTTACAAACTCCGCGATTTCTTCCTCTGGAACCTCCATGAAGCATTGCTTACACCCGAAGACTTTGCCACAACACTAGTGCGAGAACTAGATCTACCGAATCAAACTGCATTGACACTCGCAATAAGTCAACAGATTAGAACACAACTCGAAGAGTATGCTGGCGTCGCTCTACACCCTCTCTTCCACAACCAGTCCAAACCTGCTCCCACAGCCGCAAATCCTGTCGCTGGAAATGAAACGGATTCCAAACTCCTTAGTAACGGCAATTCTCGTGATGCCACTCCCAAACCCTTTCTAGCGCCGTACGACTCGAGGCCAGCCTCACGGACACCGGAAGCGCCAACTCCAGGTCCAGCTTCTGCACCTCCAGCGACGCCACAGCAGCTAACTAACGGCGCCTCCATCCATGCTGAAGCCTCACTCATACCTCCGCCGACAGAAGCGGAAACCCCCGCGAACACTGTCCCGGGATTTTTAAACCCTGATGATACATATCGTTGCAATATTACACTCTCAATATCTCTGTCTTCTCGACTATATGCCGACAAGTTCGAATGGTCTTTGCTACATCCTCCCGGTCTAGCCGAATTGTTCGCAAAGCAAACGTGTGCTGATCTCGGTCTTGGCGGTGAATGGGTGCTTGCCATCACACATGCAATCTACGAAGCTGTTCTAAGATTGAAAAAGGATGCTTGTGAAGGCGGCATGTTGATGGCAGGGGGCGGCGCCTGGGGTCAAGGCGAAGTGGATAGTAACCAGGCTGTAAGACTAGAGGAGGGCGCTGGCTGGAGATATGATGCAGATGACTTCGGAGCCGAATGGGAGCCTAAGCTGGAAGTCCTCAGTAAAGACGAGATTGAGAAGAGAGAAGGCGACCGGGAGAGACAGCTCAGGAGGTTGCGACGAGAGACTGCCAGGTTCAGCTCGACTGCTGGCATGGTACCCAGTGCAAGAGAGCAGGAGGCCCAGACGCGAGGCAGTTACTTCGATATGCCGGGACTTGCAAATGGTGGAGGTGACAATGAAACGCCCAATATGGGTAGAGGAGAGAGAAGCAAGAAGAAGAGAAGGTTCAGGTCCTTGAGCCCTGTTGCCAAAGCTCTTGGCACTCCTGGCGAAGGGGTCAACGGAGTTGGAACAGGCTGGGGAGGAGCCGGCAATCAATTGACAGATTTCGAGAGGCCAAATTGGAGGTGTAAATGGTGCTTAGTCTGGGGCAACGCGGTCTGGGCAGTCAGAGATGGCCCAATGGGACCAAGAGTGAGTTTAAAGCTGGCTTTTGTTGCTGATATCTTTTTGCTGACCAACCATCACAGAGTTTATGCAATAACTGTGGCCTCCTTTACGAGAGAGACAAGCGGCTGCCGGTGTGGTCGAAAGAGCTGCATAAACACGACGTTCCAGTTGCGCGGCATTGAATATCATTCTAATACTAACCAACCCCGAGCATAAGAGCTTAGGCCTAGCCAATTCAAATGCTGACTCGGGATCTACTGTGACCCAGCCGGTCAACGAGATTGCGTCAGTAATCTCGACAAGGGCATTTATGAGAAGGCCAGCCTCGCTTTAGCCGCAGTGATCGACTACTGTGGACTAATTGCTCTCGGACGACAGTTGCTGGTGGAGGGAGCAAACATGCCTCAAGGGAAGGCGTATTTTGGTGCTTTGGTATCCGCGACTTGCCACCATTGGAGGCATCTGTAGGAGTACATAAGCGAGGCGTTGGTGGCGGGACGCGAGCATTTCTCGGTTGCTACTCTTTTCATTCACTTGTGAAGGCAGCATTTAGATGTGAGACACGTACTATCAATACTCCCTCACTTCTTTCGTCAAGTTTCTATGCATTCATCCCAGCGCAGAGACTCGGAATCATCGTGGGCTTAAGCAGAATGTAGAAATGGGTCCTGAAGGTAAAATTGTCAGTCGCTGCAAGCCGGGTGATACAGGTGAACCAAAGCTGGATCGTGAACGAATATGTACCTGCTCTTCCAAATTCACTTATTCTGGCGCGGTTGAAAGATGTGGCTTCTGACCATTACCTCAATCATGAGATCCTCTGTCATGAGCCCATCCTCGGCGCGTTACACCACTCACCTCCCTGCATTTCTAGTGAGATAGGATCTCGACACAGGGCCTGTTAACTGGACATCACCACCCTGTGGCCATTCGCTGCCCATCTGATCTAAGCAATTGCGTATTGCACAATCAATCCAATCAGCTGGGGGTTTTGATTTTGGCTAGGTATTTGCCTGGTGAACTCGGAACAAGTGTCTCGGCACGCGTTACCTGAGGAGAAGAAGTCCTACTGCCGCGGTGTTTATTGGTGTCCATGGTGCGCCAAATCCTGAGTAGAAGATATCTGTACGGCGCATTGTCCAGCGTGTAATGCATGCGCGAGCTGGTCGACCTGGCATTGTGACAAGTGCAACAAATGCAATCCAGACCTCGGCATCCCGTGTGAGGGTTGTGGACGGTGTACCGGAATCGTGGAACATAGCATGTAGTTCAGAACAGTACAGCGATATGTTTGATTCTGATGGGAGTATAGCCCCGGTCGTTTGGTAAACAGGAGCTTGAGCAGCTGGTAGTAGTTTGACACATGGGGGAGAATGGAATCCCAAAATTCTCACAAAAATTTGCATCATGGAACGTTCACTATTTCATGTTATGGTAGGACCATATGGTGATTAACCTTTAAGAGGAAAGGGGATACCCTTTGCTTGAAAACGGCGGCATCTTACTTCTCTTGTTCATCATCTACTCTCGTCCGGCGCTCTGGTGAAATAGATCTTGAGCGGTCCATGAAACCTTTGTGAAGCTGGGTATTTCGACTACAACTATTCGTTTACGCATCATAATCTTCAGGCGTGCAGCGGGGAAATGTCCTGTTGTGAGTAGGCCGCATTTTGGTTACTACTCGCCGGTTCGTACAGGTTCAGCTCTACAGAGGTAGCTGAAGGGCCGAGGTGGGCAGGCCCCAGGTGGCAAAGTGGCAAGCAGGCAAGGAAGGTCGAACGTACATATTTACATGTCCTCTTCTCCTTTAGGTAGATAGACTAAGCAGTGCTTCCACAACCAACTATATCCATACCTGTCTGCTACGCGTAACATGTCCAATGTGCAGGGTGGTTCCACCGCAGCTCTACCACCGATCATGGCATGTCATCTCACGAAAACGATAGGTTGGTGCTGCATTGGAGTAGAAAAAGTTGCGCAGTCTTTCGTGCAAATTTGAATTGTAGCTCACGTTATGGTTTCAATCGTTGTTGAGGAAGGAGTCACTGGCCCTCCAGCTTCGTGAGTCCGCAATGTCTTTGCTAGCTCACTAAAACCTGCCTCTTCTGCAACTTGCGCAGCTGTCTTGCCGTGTGTTGAAAGGGCTGCGGGTTTGGAAGAAGCTCCTGCCTCAAGCAAGAGCTCGCAGATTGCCAGATGTCCAGTCCTCGCAGCTACCTGAAGGGGGCTCGTGAAACTGGTGTAGTCGTTCGGCGAAACGCCTTTTTCGAGCAGATACTTGACGAGTGCACTGTTCCCAGAGTTGACAGCCAGCATCAGGATGGAAAAGTTGTTCTCATCACGATCTGTCAAGGTTGCACCCGCGTGCACCAGTTTCTTCACAGCTTCTAGGCTACCATTTGCAGCTGCTAGCAGGATTGGTGAGCGACCGTGTCTATCCCGGCCACTGATTAGACTAGGATTCGAGATCGCTGGGAGATCTAGTAGCCACAAGTTGTCACTCTCAACGGCCACATGGAGGACATTGCGCTGCAGGAAGTCGATTTTGGTAAAAGAGTCAGCATCCAAAAAGTCACTGTGACCAGTCACAGCAGGATATGCGGCAACTTCGAGCTCGGAAACCTCGCCGAACTGACCGCCTGTATTTTCGATCAACAGCTTCGATGCTTCTGCGTGTCCTGACTCCAAAGCTCGGTGCAAGGGGGGGAATGGGTCGGCACCGGAGATGCTGTATTTTTGAGGTACGCCGATGCGGCCAATTATGTCACTCAGGCGATGCGAAGTTGCAACGTACCTCGACGCGAGTAGCGACGGCACTCTTGACTCATGTGCAACATTGAGTACACCTGAATTTACCCGCAACCTCATTCGCCGCTCCAGCATGTCCTGCTCTGCTGCTGGATCGCCCTGCTCTTCGTAGATGGTAATCAGCTTCTCAACAATGGAGATCTCTGGTTCTACGAAAGGCTGCTGCAAATCTGAAGCCGCACCATAGCTGTCGATCGCGTTAAGAGCGCGCAAAAGAAAGACTTCGCTTTTAGAACCGTCAAGGCTTTCTGCCAGACGGTCGATGTCTTGCAGGACAGTCTTGAATTGCTGAGTTGTCGCATATGCCACAAAATCCAGTGCAACTTCCGATGGTTTCGCAGCTTCGGTGTTCTGGTTCACTAGTACTGCTCTGACGCCGCTATTCTTCAAGCGCCTTTGGATAGTCTGATGTAGGATCCGAAGATCACCCAAGGTCTTCAGTCTGTATATGAGGTTAGTCCTTAGCAATGTAACCCCAGAATCGCGTAGATGAGTATAGCATACTTCGATTTGATTTCGGCTGAGGTATTTCTAGTTGCGCCTGGAGCAGCAGCTGATTGCCCTCGAACAGCCCGGGACGTTCCCGAAGATATCTGTCGCAAGTCTTCCTCCAAACTCTCCGGCCGATACTGTGGCAAACCTGATGAAATAGATGCTTCTTCCTTAGTTGACGTAAAATCTCTCGCATACCTAAGTCCTCTGGTAGGAGAACCAGTATCACGAGGTGATGATGGGTTTGCATTCGCTTGTCGACTCTCTTCGTCCCAATGCTTCTGTGCCACACTCGGAGCGACATTTGGACCACAGTCTTGCCCGCCTCTCTGGCAGGAGATGCATTTCTCTCCTTTAGACCAATCACGATCATATGGAAGGCACTAAGAGACACCATTAGTCCACTCCCTTCGCGCAGGACAGACAGGATGATTCTACTCACTTTTGTCTTCTTCCGCCGACATTCCTCGCATTTCAATCTCTGTCGCGGCAACCCTTTTCTCATAATAGGTTTGATCTCGTCTGAAAGAATAATTGTTTGAAGAAACACCAGCTCGAAAAGACGATTCTGATGACTGCAAAAATTGCGGATAAATGCGCGTAGTACCCGCTTAGATTTGCGTTCTGCGGGCCTGAGCCCCACAGACCTTTCACCTTTCGCCACGACTTCTCGGGAACACAACCACCACGTGAGCAATTTTAACTAGGTCGCGAATTTCTAATTACGAGTGTAACAATCGTGTGATGCATCGGGTGGAAGCAACTTCCGTGATATGCTCTAAGCCCTTTCTCCCCAGCGGACATCAGAAGGCTCTCAATTCGAACGCAATTCCAGCCGTAACATAGCCACTGACCCGCATGCTCGCAATTAATGAGCTGAAGCAGCCGACCTTTTCTTTGGCTCAGATCACAGGCTTGCCTCCTCAGGCTTCCTACATCGCAGGGATCGTGTGGGCTGAAACGCCGAAGTTCTTCTCCAATCAAATTCTGCCGCATGGCAAGGCAGAGCGTATATGCGTGCACGCTTGTGTTGACCGGCTCTGTTATTGGCTGGACCGCAAGAAATTGAAGAACGGCTAGTGCGGATTGCGGTCAGCCGAGTGGCCGGGGATCAATGGGCTATTCGAATTGAAGCAAAGTGAGGCACTGCCTCGCATTTCAGTAGTGCGACTGCGGCCGCTTACACGCAATTTTTCTCGTAATTGATTGCGGATCCCATATCTGGTTCGCAATCCTCCCGTCCGCATCTGTTCGCAATTGATTTTCGTTCTCAGCGGAGGGCACGCATCCATCCGCAATTGACAATAACTTTTCTCTCGATGCTTTTGACCATGATGCCTTCCTTGACCACACAGACTACCAATGCTACAACTATGTCCTCTCTTACCGTCACGCAGGTGTCCACACAACCGCCAGTCTCGAGTCAAACCAAGATCCCGCCATCCCTATCGCCCACTCCAAGCCAACAACAACCGCAATGGTCACTAGACACCATCGGCACGTGGGCATTCGGCCTTGCCATGTTCCTAATTGCCGTGGGAGCAATTCTCGGGAGGTACCGCCGCTGGTATATCGCCAGGCGAAACACTGCCTCGAATGACGTGTTACAAGGTATGCTAACTGCCTAATAATTGCCGCGAGCCAAATCTTGATGCGTGGTCCTTCCACCATTTGCTCGCTGGCCTGTGAATCAGTTGCTGACGCGCTTTCTAGCACCACCTCAGCCAGATGTGTCACTGCAAAGCATCGTAGTCCACCAAGTGCAAGACGCGGGAGAAGATTTTGTATATCTGTCTGAAATGTTAGCCTTTCCCACCGCCGGTGTGCAAGACGTCACCTACAGGCAATACCAATACCCAGAGCAGATCAGCATTTATGATTTGCACGACGATCCAGACCTAGTCGACCCTCAGGAGCAAGTCGTTCACCCAGAGATAACCCATATCAAAGAGCGAGATAGCACACATGAGGCAAACATTACCCAAGAGCAAGATCGAAACGCGGTCGTCGCCTACCCGGCTCATGACGCAAGAGACAGGTCTGGATCTAGATCCGCAACATCAGAATCGTTACCTGCCACGGTGTGAGAGTGGGTACAGCCTTCAGAGGACCACGTGGTAACGCTCCACGCGAGGTACAGCACTGACAGCTGGAGTTCTCATAAAGTAGAAGTCCTCAGCCAAGTCGACAGGCAACTGCAAGACACATACCCGCCATAAGACTCTAAACGGCGCTTCCAAGCCTACGAAGAGGATGCAGATCAAGCAGGACTCGATTTGCGCCAAGAAGCTGAAAATATTTGGCTAGCGGGATGTATGTTCCTGTACATATCTTCTGATGAATCTCTTACTCGACCTTGAGCGGAGAGGGCGTTTTTGAGAGGCTTATTCTGCCAAATGGCCATTGAAGCACATTGATTCAGACAACCTTTAATCATGGAGCATTTTTCTCCGGATAGCCGAGGCAGAGACTTTGTGCTGGATTGGCAAAGCTCCGAAATGAAGCTCATGATTGACTCGCCGAATATCACAAGGACAGCTATTCCTATGCAAAACGTAACCGAGAGTCAGAGCATGGCGCATCCGCCGAGCTTGATCCAGGTTGATGAAATATCAGCTGACATAAATGGTAGAATCATTGTGTAATGCAGGCCTAGAGGTATTGAGCGTCCGTTCCAGATGGCACAAGTCTCGTCATGCATGAGATGCGTGAGTTCAACAATCACTGGGACGCAAAGAGCCCAACTTCGCAGCGTCTTTTCAGTGGAAGGGAGAAGGCAATCAGGTTGAAGGGTGACGCGTCAGAGGAGCCTAGGTGGGCTTGGGGTTCCCCGCCTGCTAGCCAGAATTCTGCCATAATTTTGGTGCTCGGCGACCTCAGGTCTATTTATCTAGAGGGGTCCCTAAACTTCCGGGCGCCCCCTCACCAAACCTCGCCTAAAATTTAGGTGCCAGCGTGCCGATCTCCACAAATCATACCTAGAAGTTTAAGTGAAGGCAAAATTGATCAAGGTGCTCCGCGGATTGTACTCGTTTTCTTCATTAAAGGTCAGGCAGGCTCGATCGCATTGAGATGAGGCAAATCAGCATGATCACCTATGTAGCTGAGAAAGTCGTGCGTTTGTCGGAGTACATTTTGAATATCTGAGAGCGAACGGCCATCGTCGATGTATAGTCTTTTTACCTTCTCACGGTGGGCCTCCTAATCATCTCCGATAGGTACGGGAGATCGAGCCATGAGAGCCCATAGCATCACGGTACTCGGGGGCTTGACGCACGAGGATTATGGAGGTCGACTGGGTCATGTGATCGAATCATTGCCATCTTGAAGGGTTTGAGCCGCACTCCACCTTCCCAACCCCACCGGCCCACTAAAATCTCCACCTCTGCGATTCCTCCCGATAATGCCAGACCAGATCTGCCATAGAGTTCCCGGAAAAAGCACGGATACGTTGTGTAACCAAAGCTTATGGGTACTTCATCAGAAGCTGCAAGAGATCGCAGTGTGGTCTCTGGCCACCCCAGTGCAACTGAAGGTGTGACTACGACTCTCGAACATTATATCCCTTTTATTCATGGTTGAAGGTATGGAGAGCTTTTCTACGTCGTCAAATCACTGCGTGGTAGGTGAGGGAGGACAGCTGAAGAGAACGATGTTTTCACTATCAAGCTCGTACATACGATTCAAGAATATGACGCTTCCATTATGTCCATCTTGACATGAGAAGTCTCCTTCAAGCAATGCAAGTTCTGTGATTGCTGCTGGGTATCTTT
>Ga0335072_10002995_pt1 | contig 25723 bp, 22 predicted proteins | sample Lox_Sample_21_FD_206725 | JGI IMG/M metagenome (GOLD analysis project Ga0335072, IMG submission 206725) | Soil microbial communities from Loxahatchee National Wildlife Refuge, Florida, United States - Lox_Sample_2.1 | ecosystem: Environmental > Terrestrial > Soil > Wetlands | place: USA...
GTGTGCTAACATCATTTGTGAAATTTTCGCCCCACGTCCGGCCCGCCTCAAAATCACGACCAATCCTCTGCTCCTCCACCTCACTCGGCGACGCCTTTTTCGCAGATTCCCAAAACGGTTCTAATCGCGGGTCAGGGGAATTAGAATTCGTTGCAACTCGCAGAAATCACAGTCCGGACTCATTTTCTAATCGCAAGTCAAACCGGGAGTCTGCGCCTGGTCAACGATCGCTTCTCCGCGCCTCCTCTCGCCGCCCTAAAACCGCCCCGCGGATTTATCTTTTGCCTTCGCTTGCCTATAATGGCGCGATGCAGTCGCCCTCCCGCATTCGCCGGACTCTTCTTTCGTGTCTCGCCGCTCTTTGCGCGCTCTTCTTTCTGCTCGCCACGTTCGCGCGCGCGCAATCCGGCCCCGCCGGAGCGTTTCGCATTTCCAAAATCACCGTCACCGGACAGCAACATCTCTCCGAATCCGCCATCATCGCGGCAAGCGGCCTCTCTGTGGGCCAGACGGTCTCACTCGCCGACATTGCCGCCGCTTCTTCGCGCCTCGCGCAATCCGGCGCATTCGACAACGTCAATTTCCGCTATCAAACGCAGGGCAAGGATCTGGAAGTCACCCTCGTGGTCGCCGAATCCACGCACCTGCTCGCCTGCCACTTCGACAATTTTGTCTGGTTGAGCCCCGCCGATCTCGACGCCGCTCTCCACCAGCGCGTCCCTCTCTACAGCGGCTTCGCTCCGTCCGGCGGAGCCATGCTGCAAGCAATCCAATCCGCGCTCGTCGCCATCCTCAAGGAAAAGGGTGTCGACGGTACCATCCAGACGTTTCCCTCCGCTCCCGCGCCGGACGAACCCGTCGATTCTATGCGCTTCGTCGTGCAAGGCGTTTCGCTCCCCATTCACGAATTGAATTTCCCCGGCGCCAGCGCGGTCTCCGAAGACGCACTTCGAAAGAGTGCAGCCTCTCTCCTCGGCGAAAATTATTCCATGACCGACGTTGTCATTTTCGCAAACGCCTCTTTAATTCCTCTCTATGGCGAGCGCGGATATTTGCGCGCCCAATTCGCCGAGCCGCAGGCGAAGTTGCTTGATTCAAGCTCTGCTGCGGGCGGCGCTGTTGCTGTCACGATCCCGGTCCGCGAAGGCCTCTCCTACGCGTGGAACGGCGCGGAGTGGACCGGCAATCACGCCTTCACCACCACGGACCTGAACAAGCTCCTCGGCATGAAGCCCTCCGAAGTGGCCAATTCGCGCAAGTATGAGCAGGGTATTCAGGACATCAACGACGCCTATTCGAAGCAGGGCTACGTGCAGCTGGTCATTTCATCGAAGCCGGTCTTTGACGATTCGGCCCGCCGCGTCACCTATCGCATCAGCGTGCAGGAAGGGCCGCAATTCCGCATGGGTTCGCTTGAAATCATCGGCTTGCCTGCGAACACTACGAAGCGCCTGCTGAAATCCTGGAAGCTCCATCCCGGTGACGTCTTCGACCAGGCCTACGCGAAGGCCTACGAAAAAGAACAGCTTCAGAAAATTCTCCGCGCACATCCGGGAAGCGCCGGAGCCGTTTCGGAAAAAATGCGCCTCGACGCCGGCGACAAGAAAGTGAACGTTCAAATCGATTCGCACTAGCTTCGATTGCCAAGGAGAAGATGGAATGCCCTCATTTGCCGGCGTGGATTTCCTCGATTTTGATTCCGTCCTGAGCGACGAGGAAAAACTCGCCCGCCAGACCGCGCGTGAATTCGTCGACAAGGAAATCATTCCCATCATTGAGGAATACAACCGCAGCGGCCGTTTCCCCACGCATCTGATTCCGCTGATGGCCGAACTCGGCCTCTTCGGCGCCAGCCTCAAAGGCTACGGCTGCGCCGGAATGTCCAACGTCGAATACGGCCTCGTCACGCAGGAGCTCGAGCGCGGCGATTCCGGCCTGCGCAGCTTCGTCTCCGTGCAATCCGCTCTCGTCATGTACCCGATTCACGCCTTCGGCTCCGACGCGCAGAAGGACAAATGGCTGCCGCTGCTCCAGCAGGGCAAGGCCATCGGCTGCTTCGGGCTCACCGAGCCGCAATTCGGCTCGAATCCCGGCGGGATGCTCACCCGCGCGGTTAAAAAGGGCGGCGAATACGTCCTCAACGGCGAAAAGATGTGGATCACCAACGGCTCGATTGCCGACGTTGCCGTCGTCTGGGCCAAGTGCGAGGACGAAAAAATCCGTGGTTTTCTCGTCGAAAAAGGCATGCCTGGCTTCAAAGCCTGGGACGTTCACGGCAAATATTCGCTGCGCGCGTCCATCACTTCCGGTCTCGCCATGAACGACTGCAAAATCCCCTCCGCCAGTCTTCTTCCCGGTGTCGAGGGCCTCAAAGGCCCGCTGTCATGCCTCAATCAGGCGCGCTACGGCATTGGCTGGGGCGCCATTGGCGCGGCCATGGCTTGCTACGACACGGCTCTGCGCTACGCGAAAGAGCGCAAGCAGTTCGAAAACAAGCCCATCGCTTCGCACCAGCTCGTGCAGGAAAAATTAGTCTGGATGATTACGGAAATCACCAAAGCGCAATTTCTCGCGCTGCAGGTCGGCCGGCTCAAAGATCAGGGCCGCGTCCATCCGTCGCACATTTCCATGCTGAAGATGAACAACGTCGGCATTGCTCTGGAAACGGCGCGGAAAGCTCGCGACATTCTGGGCGCCAACGGCATCGTGGACGATTACCCCATCATGCGCCACGCCAATAATCTCGAATCGGTTTTCACTTATGAAGGCACGAACGACATCCACAAGCTCATCATCGGCGAACGCATCACCGGCATCGCCGCATATTCCTGAGCCTGTGCCCCGCGAGCCGCGCACGTGTCTCGCCGTCTTTTTTGGGGAACAGAAAATATCGCAAAAATGGGAGAAGCCCGGTGCGCCGTCAGTTGCGCGCGCCGGGCTTTCCGAAACCTGTGCTTTCGATTTAGCGGTGGATTGCCGCTGCGTGCCCCGACTGCGCTTGCCGCCTGGGCATGCTCATCATCCGCTCGCTGGTGGCCGGCTGCGGCGCCATCGGTCGCACGTGCGCTGCCGTGTTCACGTGCTCGCTGATCGCTTGCAGCCTCTTCAGGATTCCTTGCCACTGCGTCCAATCCAGTTGCCGCAGATACGGCCGCAGTCCCTGGATGAACGGATCTTCCAGCACCGTCTCTCCGTTCGTTTCCGGCACGAAGAAGCGGTTGAGCCCTACGCCCAGCGCTTCGGCAATCTTCTCCAGCGTGCCGAGGCTCGGCGTCATCTGCCCGCTTTCAATCCGCGAGAGATACGAGCGGGAAACGCGCGAGCGCGCCTGCAACTGGCTCTGCGTCATCCCGCGGGACTCCCGCAACTGCCGGATGCGCTGGCCGATGTTCTCGACGGTTTCGCGATTCGGCCAGTTTTCGAACAGTTGCCGGTCGTCTCCCGGCAAATCCTGGGGCGAGGGCGTGGGAATTACAAACGTCACCTTCGGCGGCAGCAGCCGCAAACACCTCCGGCAATTGCCGGTGCGTGTGCGGTACTGCACCAGTCCGCAAACCTGACAACGAATCACTTCACGGTCGAGTGCCATGCTGGCTTCTAAGCCATCTTTTTCCGACACCGGTCTCCTCACAGACTATTCCCGGCGCTGCGAAGGGGAGGAACGTCACGTTCTAGGGAAGGCAGGAACTGGCGCGCGTGCATTCTCTCCATGGTGCCATTTCTTGTCAAGCCTTTTTTATGGTTCCCTCGCCGCTGCCATTTTACAACCATCTCGGAATCCTTTCAGAACAAATTGGATGTGCGCAAACGATTTCGCTTTTTCTCCGCCGCGCCCCTCGCCTGACGTTTCACGTCGCAGATTTTTTCCGCACTTCTCGCGCTCCGCTGCCATTTCGCGGCTGTTTATCGTTTCGCTTCTCTCCTTCTCATCGTCACTATTTCTTGCTTCGATGAGTCTCCTTCGCCGTTCGCTTGCTCGGAATTTCCGGTTTGGTCCACGAAGGAGACGTGAAGCAATCGCAGGACCGTTGCCAAGTGCTTTCCACGCCTTTTCCGCAACTTTTTCTCTGCTTTCGCTTTGCGGACTCTTCTTCAGCTCGTTTCTCTCGCAGCCCCGGCCTTTCTTGCCTCCATTCTCGCCTTCCATTAAATTTGTCTCATGATCGATCGCAACGACGCTTGGAAACTTCTCTGCGAATACACGCAAAGCGAAAGCCTGCGCAAACATGCGCTTGCCGTCGAAGCCTGCGTCCGCGCTTACGCCCGCAGATCCGGCGCCGATGAGGAGCTTTGGGGCGTCACCGCGCTTCTCCACGATTTCGACTATGAGCGCTGGCCTAACGCGGACCGCCGCGCCGACGCCGAACATCCCTTCGAAGGCTCGAAAATCCTCCGCCAGCTTGGCTATCCCGAGGAAACGATCGACGCAATCCTCGGCCACGCCGATTATTCCGGCGTCCCGCGCACCTCACCGCTCGCCCGCACCCTTTTCGCATGTGACGAACTCGCGGGATTCCTCACGGCCTGCGCGCTCATTAAGCCGAGCAAGAGCATCCACGAGGTGGAAACCGCGTCGGTGAAGAAAAAGCTGAAGGATAAGGCGTTCGCGCGCGGCGTGAGCCGCGAGGATGTCTACAAGGGCGCGGAAGAGCTCGGCGTCCCCCTCGAAGACCACATCGCGTTTTGCATCGCGGCCATGCGCGCGGCCGCTGGGGAGCTGGGCCTCGCGGGCACAGCACCGGCCGCATCCGCCTAGCGCCGACACCCGCCCGAGTCGCGGCCGACAGGAAAAATGAACGCAATTCACGTCCTCTTCGAGACTGATCAGTTCAACGTCTCCGTGGTGCACGATCACTTCGTCAATCCCTGCTGCTTTGGAGAGGACCTTGCAGCATGGCTCCAAAGCAAGCTAGCTGACAGGGGCATCCAAGCCGGCAAGCAAGGCCAGGAGGACTGGGGCTGGTATTTACAGGTGGAATTTCAAAAGAATTCCTATTTCCTGGGGATGAGCGGCAATGCTGGCGAACCTGAGACTGGCTCAAATCAAGGCGAGTGGCGAATCATTGTCGAACTGAAGAGGTCTCTTTACGATCGAATCAAGGGCAGAAACAAAATTGGCGAGGATGATCCGATGCTAAGAGTCATCGGGGATATTTTAGCCAAAGAACCAGACTTTAAGAACATTCATCGCGAAACTTACGAACAGAGCCTCGCAAAATACAGCCAGTGACAGAAACTTGCCATCTCGAGGACGCGGATCGTGGACGGGTTTTCCTTACCGCCGAGTGGCACAACCTGCTGATGTTGAATTACGAAGTCCCGCGCGAGATCCTCGCCTCGCATGTCCCGCGGGGAACGGAGCTGGATTCGTTCGGCGGGAAGATTTTCGTCAGCCTGGTGGGCTTTCAGTTCTTACGCACGCGAATGTTCGGGTTCGTTCCCATACCCTTCCACGTTAATTTCGATGAGGTGAATCTGCGCTTCTATATTCGCCGGCGGCATCCGGAAGGGGATCGGCGAGGCGTGGTTTTCATCCGCGAGATCGTGCCGAAATTTGCGATCGCAAGAATCGCGCGTTGGTTTTACGGCGAAAGATATTCTTCATTCCCGATGCGGCATGAGGTTCGCGTCGCGGATTCCATCGCGCAAGTTTCTTATGGCTGGAAATATCAAGGCGATTGGTGCGTGATCCACGGGGAATCGTCTGCCGCTGCCGTCTTGCCCGCCGAGGGCTCTCTCGAGCAATTCATCGTCGAGCACTATTGGGGCTACTGTAGTGGCCCACGAGGACGCGCGTTCGAATATCGAGTCACGCATCCTCTGTGGAATGTCCGCCGGTGCGAGACGGGCGGGCTCGACGGTGATGTGACTTCTTTCTACGGCCCGGAATTCGCGCCCATTCTCTCGCGCACGCCCGATTCCGCGTTTATCGCGGAGGGCTCGCCTGTTGCGGTCCATTGCGAATGCGCAATCACGTAAACGCTCTGGTGCCTGAGCCGACATCGTCTTGAATGAGTTGATTCAATCCCGCTCCCGCTGCTTGACCACGTGATAGAATTCGCTCACTGATGCAACGTGCCGGTGAATTCCTCGGTCGCGCCGTGCGCCGCCTCGACGATCCGGCGGCGGCCCTCGCATGGCTCACGGCTGCCTGGAGCGAAATCGCCGGAGCGGCGCTGGCCGCTCACACGCGCCCGCTGCGTTGCGAAAAGCAGCGCTTGGAAATCGCCACCGACGGGAACGTCTGGAGGAAACAATTGGAAGGCATGACGCAGGAGTTCTGCGCGCGCATCAATCATGCATGGGGAGCCACTCTGGTGCGTGCAGTGAACCTCGTCGAAGACCCTTCTGCTGCGCGTCCTGCGCTTTCACCCGCCGAGGATAACGCACGCACGCCGTTCGTCCGCCGACGCAAACCTGTTTGAAACGCGGCGCTGGGTCTTCTCCGGTAAAAAACCCCGCGCCTTCCGTTCCGAAGCCTCGAAAAGCTAGTCTTGTGGCGACTTGCTCTGCTTCGCTTGTGCGGCAGCGGTCCAGGGAGGCACAACGCTATTGACGCGAGCGTAGGCGATCATCTGGCCGAGATGCTCGTGACAGTGCGTCACAAGCAGATAAACGACATCTCCTTCGTTCGCATCCGGGCCCATTTTCGGGAGAGACTTTGCCAAGTCGGCGTTCGTAAGTTTCTCCACCTGATCCTCGGCAAACGCGAACGACTTGTTCAACTCATCGATGATCTTCGCTTTATCCATGGTGGATGTTTCGAAGTCCTTCGCGTCTGTCCCCGCTGGCCGCGGGATTCCCAAGAACGACAAGATGAAGTAGTTGGCCTGCGTGACGTGCAGGAACGTCTCACTGACCGAGCGCACGCCGGGACCAGGCCGCCAGGTGTATTTATCCTGGGGAATGGCGCCAGCCAGGTCCGTGAATTTCTTCTGTAACTGTTTGAGATCCAGGAGCGCCTGCGGCTTCAGGTCGTAGCCGTTCGTGACCTTCTCGTCCGGAGCCGCCACCGCCTTCGCGCGGGCGTCCGCCGCCTCTGCCCGCGAAAATCCTGCTGCTGCAACAAGGCCCGCCAATGCCATCGTGAGCATGAACTTCTTCATGAAGTTTCTCCTCTGCTTCTCGCTTCGCCTTGCGCGCCCGGAAAATCCCCTCTATGGATAGACACTGTTACACATTGGGCGGCCGGTACCGCAAGAGCACTGACTCTGACGGCTTAGACGAAGGGAGCGGAAAAATGCCTTCCGCGCAGGCGACAATTTTCCGTCACGGAAGCAGGGTGAATTGAAGCGAGAGCGCCAGTGAAGCAGAAGGCGAAACCGCGATTTGCCAGAAGCGGCTTGCCGGTCAGTCCGGCAGGTTGATGGGCGTGAGCGTCGGGTTATTCAACACGGGCCGCACGCCGCTCAGTGACTTTCCAGACCGCAGCTTCTGCTTGGAAGCGGAAGGAGCCTTCTTGGCAGAGTTCTTCTCTTTTTCACGTTTGGACATTTTGGGCGTCAAAACGACGAGCTTTAAAGGCACTCTAACCCGTGTGCCTTGTGGACGTCAATATCGAAGGCGCGTCGGAAGAGGCGGAGAGAGAATTTTCACGGAGCCGCAACAGTTCTTCGGGATGCGAGCGGGCTTGCGCTCGCGCGTTCCGCTTCCTAAGATGGAAAGCATCAGGAAAGAACCCGGCTCAATGATGCGGAGCCGCCGCGATTACCGGAGCATTCGATGAAGATTTCACGAGAAGACGTGTTGCGCGTGGCCGAGCTGGCACATCTGGAGCTGGCGCCCGCGGAGATTGAAATTTACCGAAGACAACTGGACGAAATTTTGAATTACGTCGGGAAGCTACAGGAGATCGATGTTGCAAGGGTCGAGCCGATGGCGCAGGCGATCTATGCCGCTGCCGAGGGCGGGGATTCTGCCGACGGGACTTCCGCGGCCACACTTCGCGAAGATGTGCTGCGCGATTGCCATACAGCAGAGGAGGTGCTGAAGACGGCTCCGGATGCTGCCGGCCCATTCTTCCGCGTGCCTAAGGTGATTGAGAAATGAGCGTGCCTGCCCATTCATGGACCGTCACCAGCGTGCGAGAAGCGCTGCTGGAAAGGAAGATATCAGCACGGGAGCTGGCGGTGGAGTTCTTCAAACGGATCGATGCGCGCAATGGCGAATTGAACGCGTTTCTCGCGCTTTCACCCGAACGAGCCTACCGGCAAGCCGAAAGGATTGATACGCTGATTGCGAAAGGAGAAGAGCTTCCGGCTCTCGGCGGCGTTCCGGTAGCCATCAAAGACGTGATTAGCACAACAGGGGTACCAACGACGTGCGGATCGAAGATTCTGAGGGGCTACCTGCCTCCTTACGATGCCACGGCCGTGCGGCGGTTGGAACAGGCCGGTGCTGTGATTCTGGGGAAGACGAACTGCGATGAGTTTGCGATGGGCAGTTCTAACGAGAACTCAGCATACGGTCTCGTACGGAATCCAGTGGCGCTGGACCGCGTACCGGGAGGGTCGAGTGGTGGTTCTGCGGCAGCGGTTGCGGCGGATTTGGCGGTTGTTTCGCTAGGGACGGATACGGGAGGTTCGATCCGGCAGCCGGGAGCCTTCTGCGGAATACCAGCGCTAATGCCTACATACGGTCGCGTATCGCGGTATGGACTGATTGCCTTTGCCTCTTCGCTGGATCGCATCGGCCCGTTTGCGACAAGCGCAAGCGATGCTGCCGAAGTGCTGCGCGTGATTGCCGGAGCGGATGAGAATGATTCGACCTCGGCCAAAGTAGGGGTGCCAGACTATGGCGCGGAACTTTCAAAGCCTCTGAGCGGCCTGCGCATCGGCGTGCCGGAGGATTATTTCGGCGAAGGGCTCGATGCGGACGTGAAGGCGCGCGTGGAGCGCGGGATCACGGTGCTGGAAAAGCTCGGCTGCCGACGCGTGCCACTGAAAATGCCCCACACCGATTACGCGATTGCCGTGTATTACATCGTGGCAACTGCGGAAGCAAGCTCGAACCTGGCGCGGTACGACGGGGTGCGCTACGGACCGCGAGTTCCGGGGGCAACTCTGATGGAAATGTACCGCAAAACGCGCGAGGAAGGATTCGGCGCGGAAGTGAAGCGGCGGATCATGCTGGGGACTTACGCCCTTTCCGCCGGATATTACGACGCCTACTACCTGCGCGCGCAGAAGGTGCGGTCGCTCATCGCCCGTGATTTCTTCGATGCTTTTCAGAAGGTGGACGCGATCGTCACGCCGACTTCGCCAACCGCGGCGTTCCGGCTGGGAGAAAAAACGTCCGATCCGCTCCAGATGTATCTGGCGGACATTTATACTGTGACGGGTTCGCTGGCCGGAGTGCCGGGGATTTCCGTTCCCTGCGGACTCACTTCGGAAGGATTGCCCGTGGGGATGCAAATCTTTGGACGCCATTTCAAGGAAGGGCGCATTTTGCAGATTGCGAACGCATTTGAAAAGGCGGGCGGAGGAGCGGCGTAAGGAGCCGCATGATGACTCTTTGGCGAAATTTGGGAAGCAAGAAACTTGTCCGTGAAGTTGTAGAAATATTCCACAAGGACACTGTCATTTCATATCGGCAGCTTCGGGCGAAGGCGCAGCGACCGACGCTTTCCGGCGAGGGGAGGTGTAACTCGCTGGAAAAAGACGAGTTACAAGGTGTCCTGGCCCGTTGGTTTGAACTTCGTGGAACGGAAGCACTATTGCAGGCGTCGTTTGTGGCGCATAGGATTGCGGACAATGCAGGCGGCTCAGGAGGCTCTGATGATGCGAATCCGGTCGAGCCAGAGGTTCTTCACCGACGACGAAGTGGTTTCGCTCACGGGGATCTGCCGCGACCATTTGCTGGGCTTGGCGCGGAACAAGCATCTGGGAAAAATCGCGAAGGCTGCGGAAGCCGCCGGAGCGGGCGCCGAGAGGTGGCTGTTTACGAATTCGGACCTGATGATCGTGGCGGCCCTTCACCCGCGCTGCGAACACTAGCCAGCGAACCACCGCGGAAAGAAATCGACGTCCGGCCCTCCGGAAGATGGAGGGCTTTTTTGTTTCCCGCCGCAGCCGCACTCGCAATCGCAGCGGCAACCCTCACCCTTCCGGCGGCAGCATCGGGACAGCAACCTACCTCCCCACCTGCGGGATCACAGACCGATTCACCGCAGGCCAGCGCGACCATGCCCCGCGGCAAAAAGCTTTTTCTCAAAAACGGCAGCTACCTGCTGATTCGCGAATACCAGATCGAAGGTGAGCGCATCCGCTATTACGACCTCGATTCGGAAGCATGGGAGGAGATGCCTGCGTCGCTGGTGGATTGGGATGCGACGAAGAAAGAAGAGGAGAAGGAACAGCAGAGGGAAAACGCGCTCAACAAACAGGCGCAGAAGGAACAGATGGAGCAGAATGCCGAGCCGCTCGATATCGATGCCAGCGTGCAGATTGCTCCGAAAGTGTTCCTTCCGGACGGGATCGGATTGTTCGCGTTTGACGGGACGCGCGTCGTGAAAATGACGCAGATCAGCCCGGCGGGAAACATCAGCGCGGGCAACGTGATCGAACGCGTGCTGGTGCCCATCCCCATCGTTCCCGAAAAGCATTCCATCTTCGTTCCCGGGGCTCATGCTGCATTTCGCATCACTGCCGGCGAGCCGGAATTCTATCTGCGCACCACGGAGCTGGATCAACCGGAACTGGACCTGGTACGGGTGAAAGTGGAAAAGGGAAAGCGCCTGATCGAGCATCTGGACGAAATGCTCGGTGCGCGGTCCGAATCGAGGCACTCGGTATCGATCCACATCATGGAAATGGCGCAGGGGCTGTACCGCGTGACCGTGGAGCAAAACCTGCCCCCAGGTGAATATGCGATTCTCGAAGTGCTGCGAGGCGCGGACGGGGAAGCCGCCGAAAACCGGGGAGAGATGAACCTGTATGTGTGGGACTTCGGACTGGATGCCGCGAAGGGAAGCGCGGAAAAGTAGGGCGGCGAATCAGGAGAGACGCGCCGCGGGAGCTTCGAGCAATTCCCCAAGAAGCGAAGCAAGACTTGAAACATGAAACGGCTTCTGCAGCACGGCAGCTCCAACGGAGGCGAGCGAGCTCGCGATTGACGAATCGACGTACTCGCCGGTCATCATGACAAAGCGCGGCGCACCGGCGCCGAGCTTTGCGCGGGCTTCCTGCAAAAGCTTCTGACCGCTCCAACCGGGCAAATTGAAATCGCACAGAACGACGTCGAATTTCTCGAGTTGAAGACGCTCGTAAGCACGCTCACCCGTCGAAGCACATTCCACATTCATACCGCGTGCGCGAAGGCCATGCTCGACGATTTCGCGGATGCTCTCCTCGTCATCCACCACAAGGACGGAGCGGCCGGCAAGCGACTCGTGCGCTGGAGAAGCGTGAGAGTGTTTTGCGCCCGGCGGGGGCGGAGACGGAAAGCGCTCCTTGACTGCTGGAATTTCGGTTGCTTTGGAACGCTCGTCAGACGAAATGGTCTTCGCTTCCGCGGAGGCGGCCGGAATCAGGAAAGTGAATTGGGCGCCGCCGCCAGGAGGAGAATCCACTTCAATCGTTCCGCCGTGTTCCTTCGCGACGGCGAGACAGATCGCCAGGCCGAGGCCGCTGCCGCCGCCGGGGCGTTTGGTGGTGAAAAACGGATCGAAGATTTTCGTAAGGATTTCGGGAGGAATGCCCGGGCCGTCGTCGCGGACGGTGAGGCGCAGCTTCCCTTCGGCGTGCGCGGCCGAAAGGCGCACGGAGCCGCGGTCTCGCGCGGAAGAAATTGCCTGCTCGGCGTTGAGCAGGAGATTGGAAAGCGCCTGCAGAAGGAGCTTTGGATCGCCCTCAATCGAGGGCATGCCGGGCGCGATCTCGACGACGAGATCGATCTGTTTCTGCTTCATGCTGGATGCGTGCAGGTCGGCAGCGCGACGGACAAGGTCGTCGATGCGCAGGCCTTCCGTTCCCTTTCCTGCCTGACGTGAAAATGCCAGCAGATTTTGCACGATGGAAGCGGCCCGCCGAGCCTGCTGGAGAATGATTTCCGCGTGGCGGCGGGATTCATCCGTCGTGGCGCGCTCCCGGAGCAGATCGCTGACGCCCAGAATGGCCGTAAGCGGATTATTCAGCTCGTGGGCCGCGCCGGCCATCATCTGGCCCATCGAAGCGAGCTTCTCCTTCTGGAGCAATTGCTGCTCGACGTGCTTGGCCTGCGTGACATCGCGCGCCGAAGCGACCACGCCGCTGATGCTGCCGGCTGCGTCGAAGAGTGGGCCGGCCGTTGCGCGCAAAGTCCGCCAGCCGCCATCGGCGTGCTGCGTGCGGAATTCGGTCTGGATGTAGGATTCGCGCCCCGCGATCAAATCCTGGAAGAAGCGGGAGAGCCTTTCGCGGTCTTCGGGATGGACCTTGGCGCCGAGTTCAGAGCCCAGAAGACTCTGGGGCGGCTGGCCGAGAACATCGAAGATGCGCGGGCTGACATAGGTGTAACGGCCAGCGCGGTCGAGCACGGCGATGATGTCTGGAAAACTGGCGATGAGCTGGCGAACGAATTCCTGCTCGTCGCGCAGGCGCCGTTCCATTTCCAGGCGCTCGGTGACATCAACAACGGTCCCCTGGATTCGCGAAATACGCCCGAAGGTGTCGCGAATGACAAAACCGGATGCGAGGCAATCCAGGCGCTGGCCGTCCTTTTTCTTCAGAACGATTTCGCGGTCCTGAAACGAGCCGCGCGTGATTATCTCCTTTACGAGCGGTTCGCGGTCTTCCGGACGGAAATACATTTCGCGAAAATTGTGCTGGCGCATCTCTGCCTTGGTGTCATAGCCCAACATGCGGACCAAGGCCGGATTGGCGTCGAGAAGTTCGCCCTCGACCGTGGTGAAAAAAATCCCCTCGCGCAAGGAATCAAACAGCTCGCTGAATCTTTCTTCCGATTCCTGGAGCGGAGTGACGTCGCGCGCCCAGCCGCTGATGGACGCTTCTCCCTCGGCCGCGGAGCTGACCTGGAAGCGGCAGTCGAAGTAGCGCAGTTCCGGACTGTTCCGCAGGCGCACCTGCACGCGGCCTCCCCAGTTTCCCTCCTGCAGGAGCCGGGGAATCGCCTTTTCGATTTCCTCGCGCGTGGGGAGGCTGACAAATTGGTCGAGCGGGCGCCCAATCAGGTCCTGAAACGCAACACCGAGGCGGTCGGCAAGATAGCGGTTGGCGACGCGAAAGGAGCCATCCATGGCGAGAGAAAACACGGCGTGGTCGAGATTGTCGATCAGCTCGCGATAGCCAAGCTGCGAACGCGAGACGATCTCAAACAGAGTTTGAAGCGCTTTGTCTTCGGAGCCCATCGTTCGAAGGCCGTCTTAAAGGCGTCTTACAATTTTAGCGAGCGGACTCGTCCGGGAGGAAGAGAAACCGAGAGGCGCTTGCCAAACCGCCAATAGAACGCGCGGACAGTCACGTGGCCCTGTCCACCGGCAGGGCCGCTCCGGCCGGTGGGACAAGCCCTTTGCGTCCGAACAGAAATAAAAAAAGGGCGCGCCCCCATGAAACGAAGCGCGCCCGGTAAGCTTCAGGTTTTGGTCTAGCTTTCGGCGACGGCGTCGGTATCCTTGCGCAGGAAATCGAGCGCCGCAGCTTCCTCCGGAGTGAGCTCGGGCTCGACCATCTCCGGCTCCTCCTTGGGAATTTCGGTGAGGAGCTGGATCGAGCGGTAGCGCTCGAGGCCCGTGCCCGCGGGAATCAAACGGCCCATGATGACGTTTTCCTTCAGGCCGCGAAGGTAATCGACCTTTCCGGAGATAGCCGCCTCGGTGAGGACGCGGGTGGTCTCCTGGAAGCTCGCCGCAGAGATGAAGGAGTCGGTGGAGAGCGACGCCTTGGTGATGCCAAGGAGCAGCGGACGCCCGGTGGCGGGCCGCCCTCCGTCGTGGATCACGTGATCGTTCTCCTCGCGGAAGCGGAACTTGTCGACCTGCTCCTCGAGAAGGAACGGCGTGTCGCCCACGTCTTCGACCTTCACCCAGCGCATCATCTGACGCACGATCGTCTCGATGTGCTTGTCGTTGATGTTGACGCCCTGCAGGCGGTAGACCTCCTGCACGGAGTTGACGAGATAGGCCTGCGTGTACTTTTCGCCGAGGACGGCAAGAAGGTCGTGCGGGTTCAGCGGACCATCGATCAACGGTTCGCCGGCGCCGACGTGTTCGCCTTCCTGGACGTTGATGTGCACGCCGCGAGGAATTGAATATTCCTTGATGGTGCGCCCATCTTCGCTCTCGACGTAAATCTTGCGCTGGCCCTTGGCGATTTCGCCGTACTTCACCACACCGTCGATTTCGCTGATGACGGCGGGATCCTTCGGCTTGCGCGTCTCGAACAGCTCGACGACGCGCGGCAAACCGCCGGTGATGTCCTTCGTCTTGGTGGTCTCGCGCGGGATCTTCGCCAGAACGTCGCCCGGCTGGACCTCGTCTCCATCGGCCACCATCAAGTGCGCGCGCGAGGGCATCAGGTATTTCTTGACGCGCCCGCCCGTGCCGCGAATCTGAATGGTCGGCTGATGCTTTTCATCGCCCGGCGGCAGCGTGACGACAAGCTGCGACAACCCGGTGACTTCGTCCACCTGCTCTTCGATCGTCAGGCCGGGCTGAAGGTCCTTGAACTGGACCGTCCCACTTAGCTCGGTGAGGATTGAGAACGTGTAGGGATCCCACTCGCACATCACCTGTCCGACGGTGACGGGCTGGCCTTCCTCGACGCGCACGCGCGCGCCGTAGACGACGTGGTGGCGTTCCTTTTCGCGGCCCTTCTCGTCGACGACGGCGACCAGGCCGGAGCGGTTCATCGACACGATCGTCTTGCCGCGGCCCTCGACGACCTTCAAGTCGATGAATTTCACGAAGCCGTTGTTGCGCGCTTCGATCTTCGACTGTTCGGCAACGCGAGTGGCCGTGCCGCCGATGTGGAAGGTGCGCATGGTGAGCTGCGTGCCAGGCTCGCCGATGGACTGCGCGGCGATGACGCCGACGGCTTCGCCCATCTCGACGAAGCGGCCAGTGGCCAGGTTTCGACCGTAACAGCGGGCGCAGACGCCGCGACGCGACTCGCAGGTGAGCACGGAACGAATCTTGACGCGCTCGATGCCTGCGGCCTGGATGGCGTTGGCCAGCTCCTCGGTGATTTCCTGGTTGATCTCGACGATGACGTTGCCTTCGTAGTCTTTGATCTTTTCGAGCGAAACGCGGCCCACAACACGGTCGCGCAACGGCTCGACTTCGACGCCGGCTTCCAGAATCGGCTCGACGAAAATGCCGTCGGAAGTGCCGCAGTCGAATTCGTTGATGATCACGTCCTGAGCGACGTCGACGAGACGCCGCGTGAGGTAGCCGGAATCAGCCGTCTTAAGCGCCGTGTCGGCCAGACCCTTGCGGGCGCCGTGCGTGGAGATGAAGTACTGCAGCACGGTCAAGCCTTCGCGGAAGTTGGAGGTGATTGGCGTCTCCATGACTTCGCCGGAAGGCTTGGCCATCAAGCCGCGCATTCCGGAAAGCTGGCGGATCTGCTGCTTCGAGCCGCGGGCTCCGGAGTCGGCCATAACGTAAATCGGGTTGATGACGCCCTGCTTGTCCTGCTCTTCGAGCGCCTTGAACATTTCGTCCGCAACCTTCTCGGTGACGTCGGACCAGATGGCGATGACCTTGTTATAGCGCTCGCCGTTGGTGATGGCGCCGTCGAGATACTGCTGCTGGACCTTGACAACCTCGTGCTCGGCCTGGTCCACGAGCTTCGACTTCACGCCCGGGATGACCATGTCGCTGATACCGATGGAGACGCCGGACTTCGTCGCGAAGAGGAAGCCGAGTTCTTTCAGCTTATCGAGCGCCACGACCGTCTTCTCAAGGCCATAGCGGAGATAGCAATACTGCACGAGGGCCTGAATGCCCTTCTTCTTGAGCAGGCCGTTGATGAACGGCATGTCCGAAGGCAGATGATCGTTGAAGATCACGCGGCCGACCGTGGTGTGCAGGAACTGCTTGTTCAACTGCACGGGCTCGGTGTGCGAGACGTCCTGATCGTCGTAGGCGTTGGTGAGATCAATCACTTCGCCGGTGTAGCGCAAGCGGATCGGGGTGAGCAATTCCACCTCGCCCGCGTCGAGCGCCATCAGGACTTCCTCGACCGTGCCGAACGCACGGCCTTCCCCCTTGGCTTGCGGCTTGGCCTTGGTCATGTAGTAGATGCCGAGCACCATATCCTGCGTCGGAACCGCCAGAGGATAGCCATTGGCCGGCGAGAGGATGTTGTGCGAGCTGAGCATCAGCACCGAGGCCTCAACCTGCGCTTCGGGCGAAAGCGGAATGTGCACGGCCATCTGGTCGCCGTCGAAGTCGGCGTTGAATGCCGTGCAGACGAGCGGATGGATGCGGATCGCCTTGCCTTCGACGAGGGTCGGCTCGAAGGCCTGAATGCCGAGGCGGTGCAGAGTGGGAGCACGGTTGAGCAGGACTGGATGCTCGCGAATGACGTCTTCGAGAATGTCCCAAACGATCGATTCCTGGGCTTCGACGAGCTCCTTGGCCTGCTTGATCGTGGTGCAATGGCCGGCAGCTTCCAGGCGGTGATAGATGAACGGCTTGAAAAGTTCGAGCGCCATCTTCTTCGGCAAGCCGCACTGGTGCAGCTTGAGTTCGGGGCCGACGACGATGACGGAACGGCCGGAATAATCGACGCGCTTGCCGAGCAAGTTTTGGCGGAAACGGCCCTGCTTGCCCTTAAGCGTATCGGAAAGCGACTTGAGCGGACGATTGTTCGTTCCGCGCAAGACGCGGCCGCGGCGGCCGTTATCAAACAGCGCGTCAACGGCTTCCTGCAACATGCGCTTTTCGTTGCGGACGATCACATCGGGTGCGTGAAGCTCCATCAGCTTCTTCAACCGGTTGTTGCGGTTGATGACACGGCGGTAGAGATCGTTCAAGTCGGAGGTGGCAAAGCGGCCGCCATCCAGAGGCACCAGCGGGCGCAGCTCCGGCGGAAGCACCGGAATCACGTCGAGAATCATCCACTCGGGCTTGTTGCCGCTCTTGCGGAAGGCCTCGACCACTTTCAAACGCTTGGCGTACTTGATGCGTTTCTGAAGGCTCGGATCGACCTTCATCTTTTCGCGAAGCTCCTCGGAGAGTTTGTCCACATCGACGCGGCGGAGAAGCTCCTTGATGGCTTCAGCGCCCATGCCGGAGGTGAACTTGCCGGGGTATTCGCGCTGGAGTTCGCGGAGCTTTTCCTCCGGGATGATGTCCTTCTCACGCAGCTCGGCAACTTCGCCGGGATCGATGCAGACGAAGGACTCGAAATAGAGAATGTGCTCGAGATCGCGCATGGTGATATCGAGCAGGTAGCCGATGCGGCTGGGCAGGCCTTTGAAAAACCAGACGTGCGAGCAGGGCGAAGCCAGCTCGATGTGGCCGAGGCGCTCGCGGCGGACCTTGCTGAGCGTGACTTCCACGCCGCACTTGTCGCAGATGACGCCGCGGTGCTTCATGCGCTTGTATTTTCCGCACAGGCATTCCCAATCGGTGACGGGGCCGAAAATCTTGGCGCAGAACAGGCCGTCGCGCTCGGGTTTGAAGGTGCGATAGTTGATGGTTTCCGGCTTGGTCACTTCGCCATGCGACCAGGACCGGATTTTTTCCGGACTCGCCAGGCTGATACGGATCGAATCGAAATCCGCAATCTGGCTGGCGCGATCATACGGGCTCGAACGATACAAGGGCAGTCCTCCTGTCCGGCTACGCCGGACTCATAAAACCGTTGCAAACCTCGTCGAACAACTCAGACGCGAAACCCGGTGAATCCCGGCCCGCAGCACGGACCGGGACCTCGGAGAATCAGTCGGCCGCTTCGGCCTTTTCGGCCTGCGGCTTCTGGCGTTTCATCAGTTCGACGTCCAGGCAGAGCGATTGCAGCTCGCGGACGAGAACGTTGAACGACTCGGGCACGCCCGGCTCGATGCCGGGTTCGCCCTTGACGATGGCCTCGTAGATTTTCGCGCGGCCATAGACATCGTCCGACTTCGCCGTGAGCAACTCCTGCAGGATGTGCGCAGCTCCATAGGCTTCGAGCGCCCAGACTTCCATTTCTCCGAAGCGCTGTCCGCCGAACTGAGCCTTGCCGCCGAGCGGCTGCTGCGTGATGAGCGAATACGGGCCGATGGAGCGAGCGTGAATCTTGTCGTCGACCAAGTGCGAGAGCTTGAGCATGTAGATGTAGCCGACCGTGACGTTTTGCGCGAACTCGTCGCCGGTCATGCCGTCGTAGAGCGTGATCTTGCCGTTCTCGGGCAGCTCGGTGAACTTGAGTAAGTGGCGGATGTCGCCTTCGCGCGCACCATCGAAGACGGGCGTGGCAAACGGCACGCCGTCGCGGAAGCCTTCGGCGATTTCGAGAATCGCTTCGTCATCCAGATCCGAAATTGCGCGCCACACCGACGTCGGCCCGAACGCGTCCTTGAACCACTTGCGAACGGCGTCCGCGCGGGCTTCGGTATCGAGAAGCTTGGCCACTTGCGAGCCAAGCTCCTTGGCAGCCCAGCCGAGATGCGTCTCGAGAATCTGGCCAACGTTCATGCGCGAAGGAACGCCGAGCGGGTTGAGAACGATCTCCACCGGCGTGCCATCCGGCATGTACGGCATGTCTTCCTTCGGAACGATGCGCGCGATGACACCCTTGTTGCCGTGGCGTCCGGCCATCTTGTCGCCGACGGAGAGCTTGCGCTTCATGGCGATGTAGCACTTCACGAGCTTGATGACGCCCGGAGGCAGCTCGTCGCCCTTCTTGAGCTTGGCGATGCGCTCGTCGGTGATCTTGCGGAGAACGTCGATCTGACGCGAGGTCATCTCTTCGATCTCGTCGATCTTTTCGATGAGCAGCGGGTCGCGGTCGCTTAAGCGCAGGCGCTTCAAGTTGCGCGTAGAGATTTTCTCCAGGATATCGCGCGTGAGTTCAGCGCCCTTGGTCAACAGGCGCTTGTTGGTCCGCTCGTCGTGCAGGTCGGCCTGGAGCTTCTGCCCGCCGAGCAGGTCGGAGAGACGCTTCAGCCGCTCGTCGGTGAGAATGCGGATCTCGTCGGCGAGGTTCTTTTCCAGCTTGGCCACCTGCGCGCCTTCGATTGCCTTGTGGCGTTCGTCCTTCTCCGCGCCCTTGCGGCAGAAGATCTTGACGTCGACGATCGTTCCCTCGATGCCCGGCGGGCAATAGAGAGACGCGTCGCGAACGTCGCCGGCCTTCTCGCCGAAGATCGCGCGAAGCAGTTTTTCTTCCGGTGTCAGCGTGGTCTCGCCCTTCGGCGTGACTTTGCCGACGAGGATGTCGCCGGGCTTGACCGTGGCGCCGATGCGGATGACGCCGCTTTCGTCGAGATTGCGCAGGAAGCTCTCGTTGATATTGGGAATGTCGCGCGTGATTTCCTCGGGGCCCAGCTTCGTATCGCGCGCCTCGATTTCATACTCCTCGATGTGAATCGAGGTGTAGTAATCCTCCTCGACCAGCTTTTCGCTGACGAGGATGGCGTCTTCGAAGTTGTAGCCGCGCCAGGGAAGGAACGCGACGAGCACGTTGCGGCCGAGCGCGAGTTCGCCGCGCTCGGTGCAGGGACCGTCGGCGAGCACCTGGCCCTGCTTCACGCGGTCGCCCGCGCGAACCAGCGGCTTCTGGCTGATGCAGGTGTTCTGGTTCGAGCGCTTGAACTTCGTGAGCAGGTAAATGTCCGATCCGACTTCGCGGCTGAGCACGCCGGACTGGTCGGATTCCACGCGCACGATGACGCGCTCGGAATCCACCTGGTCGACAATGCCGTCGCGCTTGCACACGATGACCGCGCCGGAATCGCGCGCGGTGACGCGCTCCATGCCGGTGCCGACCAGGGGCGCCTCGCCCTTGATCAGCGGCACGGCCTGGCGCTGCATGTTGGAACCCATCAGCGCGCGGTTCGCGTCGTCGTTCTCCAGGAACGGAATCAAGCTGGCGGCAACGGAGACGAGCTGCTTCGGCGAAACGTCGATGTAGTCGACTTCGTCGCGGCCCTTCAGCACGAAGTTGCCAGCCTGACGGCAGTTGACGAGTTCCGTGGTGATTCGCAGTTTGTCGTCGAGCGAGGCGTTGGCCTGAGCGATGACGTAGCGGTCTTCTTCCCACGCCGAGAGATAGAAGCAGTGCGGCTCGACGACGACGCGCCGCCGCTTCAGCTCTTCGTTGGTTTCTTCCACGCGTTCCTTTTCGACGAACTCGCCGGCCTTGAATTCACTGTCGCCGGCGTTGACGATCTGCACGTAGTCGATCACGCGCCCGCCCTTGACTTTCCGGTAGGGCGATTCGATGAAGCCGAACTCGTTGATCCGCGCGTAGGAGGAAAGCGAGCTGATCAAGCCGATGTTCGGGCCTTCCGGCGTTTCAATCGGGCAGATGCGGCCGTAGTGCGTCGGATGGACGTCGCGGACTTCGAATCCCGCGCGCTCGCGGCTCAAGCCGCCGGGACCAAGAGCGGAAAGACGCCGCTTGTGCGTGATTTCGCTGAGCGGGTTGGTCTGGTCCATGAACTGTGAGAGCTGCGAGCTGCCGAAGAACTCGCGAATCGCGGCCATCACGGGCTTGGCGTTCACCAAGTCGTGCGGCATGGCTGTGGACATTTCCTGGTAGACGGACATCTTTTCCTTGATGGCGCGCTCCATGCGGACCAGTCCGATGCGGAACTGGTTTTCGAGGAGTTCGCCCACCGCACGGACGCGGCGGTTGCCCAGATGATCGATGTCGTCCACCGAGCCGATGTTCTTGCGCAGCTTCAGGAGGTACTTGATCGCCGCGACGAAATCGGACGGGTCGAGCGTGCGCTTGTCGAGCGGCGTTTCGAGGCCGAGCTTGATATTGAACTTCAGCCGGCCGACCTTGCTGAAGTCGTACTTGCGCGGATCGAAGAACATGCCGTTGAAAAGCGCTGTCGCGGTTTCAAGCGTCGGCGGATCGCCGGGACGCAGCTTGCGGTAGATTTCGATCAGCGCTTCCTTCGGCGAGCGAATGGTGTCCTTGTCGAGCGTGCGGCTGACGATGATGCCCGCGTCGTCGCGGTCGGGGAAGCAGACATCCACTTCCGTGATGCCCGCTTCGGCGATGGACGCCCAGGCTTCCGCAGTCAGCGGCTTGTTCGCTTCGAAGAGCACTTCACCGGTCTGTCGATTCACCAGCTCGCTGACCGTCACCGCGCCTTCGAGGTCGTTCACGCCGATTTCGGTCTGCGTGACGCGCGCCTTCTGCAGTTCCTTCAACAGCGCGTCGGAGATGCGCTTGTTCGCGCCGACCAGAACTTCCCCGGTCTTCGGATGCTTGATTTCCTTCGAAAGCTTGCGGTCGAGCAGGCCATCGGAGATGTTCCAGAAAAGGTCGTTGTCGCGCAGAGAAATCCGCTCAACCTGATAGAAGGTGCGGAGAATGTCTTCGTTCGTCTTCATTCCCAGCGCGCGCAGGAAGATCGAGCCGAGGAACTTGCGCTTGCGGTCGATGCGGACGTAGAGAATGTTCTTGGTGTCGTACTCGAATTCGACCCACGAGCCGCGGTAAGGAATGATCTTCCCGAGGAAGTAGGTGCGGTTGTTGGCCGTCTCGAAAAAGACGCCGGGCGAACGATGGAGCTGGCTGACGATGACGCGCTCGGTGCCGTTGATGATGAAGGTGCCGTTCTCGGTCATCAGCGGAATATCGCCAAAGAAAACTTCCTGTTCCTTGATGTCGCGGATGGACTTCGAGCCGGTGTCGGGATCTTTGTCGTAAATCGTGAGGCGGATGGTCACCTTGAGCGGGGCGGAATACGTCATGCCGCGCTCCTGACACTCGTTCACGTCGTACTTCAGCTGCAGCGTGACCGGATCGCCGCACTTGTTGCAAAACGTCGGAGTGTTTTTGTTGAACGTGCCGCACTTCGAGCAGATGACGTCGCCGGTCTTATACGGATTGGTGACCACCGAAGCGCCGCAATTCCGGCAGGTGGCGCGCAGGTGATGCAGCCCGCGCAAATGGCCGCACTTGCACTCCCAGTTGCCGATGGCGTAGTCGACGAAGTCGAGCTGCGACAGCCCGCGAAAATCCTGGATCGGGAACACCGAGGCGAACACCGACTGCAGGCCCGAGTCTTCGCGCTCGCTGGGCAGCAGGTCCATCTGCAAAAACCGCTGATAGGACTTCTTCTGAACGTCGATCAGGTTGGGAATCTGGACCGAAGTGTTGATCTTGGCAAAATCCAGGCGTTCCCGCTCCCGAACCACACGATTACCGCTGCGATTGCTCATTGACCATCCCCTTCTGGGTCACGCCGAAACCGGCGGTGCGGGGAGACACCCGCCCACCGGTCCGGGAAGGACTGATTGTGAGATTCCATGAATTGAAAGGAGCGCGCGTACGCGAATCCTTTGCGGCCCGGCACAATGGCCGTCAGGGCCGCCACTACTTGATCTCGACCTTGGCTCCGGCGTCTTCGAACTTCTTCTTGATGGTCGCGGCTTCGTCCTTGTTGACGCCTTCCTTCACCGTCTTCGGCGCGCCGTCCACCAGGTCCTTGGCTTCCTTCAAGCCGAGGCTCGTTACTTCGCGGACCGCCTTAATGACGTTGATCTTGTTCGCGCCCACGTCGGTGAGAACGACGGTGAATTCCGTCTTCTCTTCCGCCGCGCCCGCTGCCGCACCGCCGGCCGCCGCGCCGCCCGCCATCACCACGGGAGCCGCTGCTGCCGCAGAGACGCCGAAAGCTTCTTCGAGCTTCTTGACCAGATCGGAAGCTTCGAGAAGCGTCAGGCCCTTGATTTCTTCCAGAATCGTTTCCACTTTGCTCGCCATTGCCGTTTCCTATCCTCCTAAGATGAGAAAACTTGATTGCCGAAAAATCTCTTACTGAGCCGATTCGGGCGCCGCACCGCCGCCCGCAAACTTGTTGGCCTTCACGGCCTCGCTCGCCACCACAGCCAGATTGCGCGGCAGCGCATTGAGCGCCGTCGCAATCCGCTGCGCCGGAGCGTTGAGCAGGAACATCAGCTTGCTGATCAACTCTTCCTTGCTCGGCAGAATCGCCAACTGACCGATTTCCTGTATCGAAATGACGCGCCCTTCCACCCATCCGGCGCGGAATTGAAACGCCGGGACGTCCTTCGCGACTTTCGTCAAGACTTTCGCCAGCGCGACGGGATCGAGCGTGGTGTAGGCGATCGAATTTGTTCCCTTCAGATTTTTCAGCAGGCCGGCCTGCGGCGTGCCTTCGGCGGCGCGCTCGGCCACGGTGTTTTTTACCACTTCATACTTGCCGCCAGCGGCTTCCACCGACCGGCGAAGCTGCGTATCCTGCTCGACTGTGATGCCCTGGAAAGTCGAGAGGATGACCGTCGAAACGTTCGCCAGTTGCGAGCGCAACTGCTCGGCCTGCGTTTTCTTTTCGGATTTCTTCTTCATGCCCGAGTCCTTTCCTTACGCCGCCACCGCGACGGCCGCGTCCGCTTCGGCAACGTCAATCGGGACGCCCGGGCCCATCGTCGAGGTCAATGTGATTTTCTTGATGAACTTGCCCTTGGCCGCGGCAGGCTTGGCCTTCACCACGGCTCCCAGCAACGCGTGCGCGTTGCCCGCCAACTGCGCAGCCGAAAAACTGATTTTTCCCACCGGCGAGTGGATGATGCCGGTCTTGTCCATGCGAAATTCCACTTTGCCAGCTTTAATTTCCTTTACCGCCTGAGCGACGTCAAACGTCACCGTGCCCGTCTTTGGATTGGGCATCAGGCCGCGCGGGCCGAGCACTTTGCCGAGGCGCCCAGCGGACTTCATCATGTCGGGCGTGGCGATCACGGCCTCGTAATCGGTCCAGCCCTGCTGAATCTTCTCGACCATGTCGTCGCCACCGACAAAATCGGCGCCTGCGTCCTGCGCCTCGCGGACTTTGTCGCCGCTTGCGATCACTACGACGCGCTTCGATTTTCCCAGCCCGTGCGGCAGCACCACCGTGCCGCGGACCATCTGGTCCGACTGCTTGGCGTCGACGCCGAGGTTCAGAACCAGCTCGACCGTCTCGTCGAACTTGACGAAGTGAGCCTTGCGCAGCAGCTCCGCCGCTTCTTCCATCTTATAGGGCCGCGCTTCGACGAGCTTGCGCGCGCGGTCAATGTGCTTGCCACCGATTTTTGCACTGCGGGCCATCGCATTCCTCTCCCGAAAAACTAGTCGACGACTTCAATCCCCATGTTGCGGGCCGTACCCATCACCGAACGCACCGCCGATTCGATCTTGAGCGTGTTCAGGTCGGGCAGCTTTACTTTGGCGATCTCTTCCACCTGCTTGCGGGTCACCTTGGCAACCTTGTTGCGGTTGGGCTCGGCAGAGCCCTTCACGATTCCCGCCGCGCGCTTCAGCAGCACCGAAGCCGGAGGAGTCTTCAGAATGAAGGTGAAGGTGCGGTCGCTGTAGATCGTCACTAGCACGGGGAAAATCATCCCGTCCGGCTCTTTCGCCGTCTTGGCGTTGAACTGCTTGCAGAAATCCATGATGTTCACGCCGTGCGGGCCGAGCGCCGTGCCCACGGGAGGCGCCGGCGTCGCCTTGCCCGCCGGCAATTGCAGCTTCACAGTCGATTGAACTTTCTTCGCCATCTTTCGTTCCCCTGCCTTTTAGACTTCCGAGCCGCCTGCCACGATTCGCGGCGGCAAGACGACAATTGCTCTACGCGACTTTTTCGACCTGCGCGAAATCGAGCTCGACCGGCGTCGAACGCCCGAAAATCGTCACCGAAACCTTCAGCGTGCTCCGATCGGTATTCACTTCCTCGACGACGCCGGTGAAATTCGCAAACGGTCCTTCGCCGATCCGGACTTTCTCGCCGCGCTCGAACGTCAGCTTCGGCTTCGGCCGCTCGGCCGTCGTGGTCGCGCGGTTCAGAATGTTCTGCACTTCCTCTTCGCTCAGCGGCGTGGGCGTCTGGCCCGAGCCGACGAACCCGGTGACGCGCGGTGTGGACCGCACGACGTGCCAGGTGTATTCGTCCATATCCATCTCGACCAGCACATAGCCCGGATAGCACATCCGCGGCGAAATCACTTTTTTGCCGCCGCGCACTTCCACAACCGACTCGGTGGGGATAATGATCTTCCCGATCTTGTCTTCCAAGCCGAACGCCGTCACCCGGCCCTCGAGGCTTTCCTTCACCTTCTTCTCAAACCCCGAGTAGGTGTGGACGATGTACCACTGCTTGGCCATAACGTGTCCTTCAGTGTTTGACATAGCTGATCAACCACCCAATCGCGCGGCTGAAGACGCCGTCGGTGAGCGCGAAATAGACGCCGAAAAACGCCACCGTGATCACCACGACGACCGTCGTCGAAATCACGTCCTGGCGGCTCGGCCAGTTCACCTTCAGCATTTCCACACGCACTTCGTGCAAAAACTCTCGCAGCCGCCGCGGGTATGCCCCCAGCCGCTGGAAAAACTCTCCCGCTGCGGACGGCTCACTTCCGCGACTTGCTTCCTCGTTGCTCAATTTCGCCGCCTGTGTCATTCGCCCGTTTGCCTTCGCTGCCGTGCACTTCCATTGCCCCACTGCCTCGAATATCTGGCAGGGGAGGAGGGATTCGAACCCCCACTCTCGGTTTTGGAGACCGATGGTCTACCGTTGAACCTACTCCCCTTTACCCTGAGAACCCGCCAGTGGC
>Ga0335072_10002996_pt1 | contig 25712 bp, 14 predicted proteins | sample Lox_Sample_21_FD_206725 | JGI IMG/M metagenome (GOLD analysis project Ga0335072, IMG submission 206725) | Soil microbial communities from Loxahatchee National Wildlife Refuge, Florida, United States - Lox_Sample_2.1 | ecosystem: Environmental > Terrestrial > Soil > Wetlands | place: USA...
TTCTTTCGAAGATACTCTTTTTCGAATGGCTGCACATTGCCGGTCAGCTTTATCTCCGGCACAAATAGCTCTAGGCAACGGTCGAGCCATTCCTGCGGCGTAAGATCCATCCAGCTTAAACGCCCGGAAACGAGATCCTCTCGCTCGTATCCGATCATGCGGAGAAAAGCGTCATTGGCATCAATGATCTGGCCCTCGAGAGTCCATATGAAGATTCCGATGATGTTGGCGTCGACTAGGCGTCGAATCCTTGCTTCACGCTCGGACAGGTCGCGGTACAACCGGGTGTTCTCGATCGAGATCGCCGCCTGGGAGGCGAGCAACTTCAGAACCGTGATCCGCGCCGGGGCAAAAACCCGGGGCGCCAGATTATTCTCAAAGTACAGCACACCAATCAGCTTGGCCTGGTTGAGCAGCGGCATGCAGAGAACTGAACGAACCTGGTGTTGTTTGACATATGGATCGGCGGCAAACGCCGACTGGGCGACGGCATCGTCAAGAATGATGCTTTCGCGAGAGCGCAAGACATATTGAAGCACCGCGTCCGGCAGCATGGCGTCCCCAATTGCCTTGTCCGGCAAATGCACGTTGACAGCTTCAGCGCTGACCTTGGCTTCCGCCTCCAACCACTGCTCGGTACCTCGTGGAAGAATCAACAAAGCCCGCTCGGCGCCCGCCTGCTCGATCGCTGTGCGCATGAGCGTGTGGAGCAGCGTCTCCAGCACGATCTCTCCCGACACGGCCTGCGAGATCTTGATTACGGTTGAGAGATCGAGGTGTTCGACCGGTGTTGCTATCGTGTTTGTCGAGGCGAGCCTTGGTTCTTCCTCCCTCAATGAAAACACGTCCTCGAGTTGCCGCACTTTTCCGGCTGCGCCCCACAGGTTGTAGCCATGGCGGGCGTTTCGCAAATAGAGACGCGCGAATTCCTCAAAGCCGCGAGCTGCATAGAAGCGGGCGGCGAGTTCGTACGCCAGCGCTTCATGATGAACGAATCCGTTGGAGCGGGCCGAAGCGATAGCTTTTTCATAGAGGCGCATTGCGTCCGTGTCGCGCATTTCTAGCCGAGCGATTTCGGCACCGACCAGCGCGGCACGGTCTTCGAAAGTTTCGGCGCAATGTTCGGTCCAAATCTCGAGCTGCCTGTGGTGAGCCTTTAGAGCGCCCAAATGATCCGCACGCCGATCCTGAAAGCCAAAATCGCATGATGCTGCAATGGCAAGGGCGCCGTAAAAGTGATACTCCGCCGTCTCGAAAAACGAGGGTGACGTCCAGAGCAGTCGTTGCGCATGTGACAATGCTTCGATTGCCGCGAGATAGTCTCCCGCGAAGAAGCGCGCCTGCAGCTTTCGTATCCAATACCAGCACTCCGGCAAAGCCAAAGCGGGATCACTTGACAGATGGCGCTCGAACTGGAACTCGTTGAACTGATCATCGTCGAAGCAACCAAATTTACGTTTCAGGCCACGAAGGGTACCGATGAGGCCGAGCTGCGCGCTGATGATGTCAATGACCAGTCCAAATCGGGCCTGCTTCGCGAACTCGAGGCCAACCTCGGCTTCACGTTCAACTTCTACGAGCGGTTCGCCTGCCGCGAGAAGCTTGGTGTTGAGCTGGTTGCAGCTGTATGCGGCAAAGGTGAGATCGCCGATTTTGGTCGCGGCCTCGAACGCGCGGCGCATCAAATCTCGGCCGGCTAGGATATGCTTCGTCCATGGCATGATCAGACCAGCGAAGGTCATGTAGGTGCGGGCCTGGAATCGGTGCCATTCACCCCTTTCCACCAGATCGTAACCGAGCCTGCCGAATTGGAATCCTGCCTCATAGTTGTGAAAGCATGCTCCCGCGATCATGCCAAATGTCTGATAGAGAAAGCACGACCCATCGCTCGTACCGTGCTCGAGACAGAGGTTTACTGCCCGGCAAGCGATCAGTGCGAACAAATTGCGATCCGTAAATATTGCGGGCACGACGACCTTGGTCAGGACATCCATCGTGGCGATGACGATTGGATCGGTCATCATCGGCAAATCGATAAGCTGCTCGATCGTGCGGTCTCCGATCTGAGACCAGATCCGCTCGTATTCGCACCGTGCTTCGTCTTCAGTCGGGTGCGCCGACCATTGTACTCCGAGACGCCGAAGATAATCGAGACATAAGGCTACTGCGCGATCGCTCTGATCGAGCGTCGTGCATACCTCAATGTGCAAAGAGACCACTGTCGCCAATTCGACGAGTCCGGCCGCACGTGCCGACAGCGCAGCCAACCTTTCGGCTGCTTGCGACAACTCGCCGGTCAGAAACTCGCATTCGGCCCGAAGCAACTCCAGGGCGAATGCTAGTTCGCGTTGGCTGATCCAGCAGTCAGGTTCCAGCAAGGCAATGCCGGCCGCGAGATAGTTCAGGGTAGATGCGTAAGCACTTGACGCTTTGGCGCGCTTGGCTGCGTTCAGATTGAACACGGCTAGCTGGACACGCTCCTCTTGTGAAGTGATCAAAGCCGCGCCACGGTTGAGCTGATTGACGATATCGAAGATTGTCGCATCCCGCTTTTCGGGAGGGATGTGCGTTGCAAGTAGTCTTCCTATTCGCAGATGTGCCTCACTGCGCAGCTCATCTGGAACCATCGAATAGCCGGCTTCCTGAATGCGGTCGTGGACAAATCGATATGCGCCGTCCAGTCGCTCGACCAGTTCCTGACGCGCTGCCGGCCACAAAACCGTGTGGATCTGTTCTTCCGAGACTCCGAGAGCAATCGCAATTGTCGTGATTTCGGCGGTGTTTCCAAGACAGGCCAATTGTCGAACCGCGGCCTGCGTCTCGGCGGGCAGCCGCGCTAGTTTCGCGATCATGAGGTCGACGACGTTGTCGGTGTAACGCTTGGCGTAAATGCGGCTGAGATCCCAAGCCCAGCGCAAAGTTTCATGATCGAAAGTGACCATTCGCTCTTCGGCGAGGGAGGACATGAACTGAATGGCGAACAGTGGATTGCCATCCGTTTTCTCGTGCACCAGGTGCGCGAGTGGCGCTGCGCGCTCCACTTTGCAGCGAAGCGTCTCCGCAATCAATTGCCCGACATGCTCGCGGGCGAGCGGCGTCAGCCTTATCTCCGCTATTTTTCCGCCGGCCGTCTTGATCGCCTCGACCTTTCGCATAAGGGGATGGGCCGACGTAACCTCGTTGTCGCGATAGGCGCCGATCAGCACAAGGTGCTGCAGGTCCGACCGGGTCAGCAACTCCTCCAGGAGATCAAGCGTCGCCGCATCAAGCCATTGCAGGTCGTCCAGGAAAAGTGCCAGCGGGTGTTCCGGCCGAGCGAAGACGCCGATGAACCGCCTGAGCACCAGCTGGAAACGGGTTTGTGCCAGCTGCGGTTCGAGCTCTGGGACAGGAGGCTGTTGCCCAATAATAAGCTTCAGCTCCGGAACCAGGTCGACCATGAGCTGGGCGTTTGGGTCCAGGACCTCCAAAAGGTCATCGCGCCACCGGGATAGTTCGGCGTTGCTCTTGACTAGAAGCACACGAACCAAGCTCTGGAACGCTTGCGCCAAAGTCGCGTAGGGAATATCGCGCTTGTATTGGTCGAATTTGCCGGACGCAAAAAGTCCGCGCGGTGGCACCAGCACCTTGTGTAGTTCGTTCACGACGGAGGATTTGCCGATTCCCGAATAGCCGGATACCAGTACCAGCTCCGGCACCCCGCTCTTGATGATGCGGTCGAAGGCGGCAAGCAAAGTCGCCACCTCGCGCTCCCGTCCATACAGCTTCTCGGGGATCAGCAGCCGATCCGGAGTGTCACGTTCGGCTAGGACAAATTGTTCGATGCGTCCGTCACCTTCCCATGCTTCGAGACAGCGCCGAAGATCGTATTCCACACCACCGGCGGTCTGATAACGCTCCTCGGCGGTCTTGGCGAGCAGCTTCATGATGATCTGCGACACCGCGCCCGGAACGCTCGCGCGCCGCTCGCTTGGCGGTACCGGCTGACGCGCGATATGGCAATGCACCCATTCCATCGCATCTGACGCGTTAAACGGAAGAGCACCGGTGATCATTTGGTAGAAGGTGATGCCGAGCGAATAAAGATCGCTGCGAGAATCGACCGAGCGATTCATCCGTCCGGTCTGTTCTGGCGACATGTAGCCAAACGTGCCGGCGATGGTCTCCGGAGGATCGGGCGACTGACGCTCACGCAGCAGACGCGATGCAATGCCGAAACCCGTCAACCGCACGCCGCCGTCGGCACAGTTCACCATGATATTGGCCGGCTTGATGTCCTTGTGAAGAAGTCCGCGCTCGTGCGCCTTGCCCAAGGCGACAGTGATACCGATGGCGAGCTGCAAGAAGCGCCCCATCTCCATGGGCCCGCCAAGCAGCCGATCGAGCGGCTCGGCGTTTGCATCCTCAAGCACCAGTATGCTCCGTCCACCCTCGCGGACGAGCTCCAACGGCCGCAGCGACCAGGCGGCATCCAACTCTGCTTTCAACGCATATTCATGCGCAAAGCGATCGAGACCGAGCGCTGGCGGAGATTCCGCGACAGGCAGCAGGACCAGCACAGGACAGCGGCTTCCATCAGCGCTTCGGCCCCACCCTCGGCAAAAGACACGCTCGCCGTCCTCCCACAGAACCTTGAGGTCGTCTTGTCCTTGAAAAACGAATGATCCAAGAGCCATGTCCGTTTGCTATAAACTAGTTAGTGAAGGTCGATGTAGTGTGGCATGGCGGCCGTTGAACGCCCATGCCCCTTGCTGAAGGTGGACCCAAGGGGTCTGAGCGTGGTCGAGACTTGCTCGGCATTGGACGATCCTCATTCATTGCGCAGGGCCAACCGGCAACAATCAACCAACCTGAAGTGTAAACTGAAACAGGTGGCCGCGTAATTGCTGCTCGTTCGCGCATGATCTCTTAACAAGGTCCTCGATGATGGAGTGTCGGCTCGACAGCCCCATGCCGATGCCGCCAGTCGGAGGAAGGTCAGCTGACGGGAATCGTAAACTGAAACAGTGCGCCATTTGGCTCATGCTCGCTTGCCCACAGTTGCCCACCGTGATCTTCGATGATGGAGCGGCTGATCGATAACCCCATGCCCATACCATCGGGCTTTGTTGTGTAGAATGGCTTAAACAGATGCGGCAGCTTATCCGTGCTTAGTCCGGGTCCGGAGTCCTGTACCGCTACGCGCACTTCATCTGATGTGTTGCGCTCGGTACTGATGTGAAGCTCGCGAACCCCCTCAGTGTCGGTCATCGCCTGGATGGCATTGATGATCAGATTGATCATCACCTGTTGCAGTTGCACCCTGTCTCCTTGAAGCTTCGGCAGGTTATCTGCCAGGCGCATCTGCATCGCGACACGATGTTTGACAGCCTCACTGCGGATAAGGGCGGTCACCTCGAGGATAGCTTCATTGATATCCAGCGTGTCCTTGCTCGGCGTGACTTTCTTTACAAATCCTTGAATGCGGCTGATAACGTCATTGGCGCGACGGGCATCCTTGACTACGTTTTCAATCGACTGTTTCGCTTCGTCGATTTCAGGCGGATTTCTCTCAAGCCACCGCAGAGCGGTACTTCCGCTCATCTTGACTGCGGAAAGCGGTTGCCTGATTTCGTGCGCTATAGAGGCCATGAGCTGTCCCATTGCAGCGACGCGGTTCGTATGTGCCAGCTCGGTCTGCACCTCCCGGTAACGGTTCTCGCTGTTCCGTGCTTCGGCTTCGGCCAGCTTGCGCTCGGTCAGATCCAGTACGAAAGCAACGCCCTGGTTGGCACCTTGCTCGAAGAGGGCGCCGCCGATTAGTACCCAGACACGGCTGCCATCCTTGCGAAAATACTCCTTCTCGTATGGCGGCATGGCTCCGGTTGCCCTCAAACCTTCGATGGCCAGTGCGTCGCGTTCGCGCCATTCCGGCGGCGTCAGGTCCGTCCATTGTACGTGGCCGGTCACGAGATCCTCGCGATCATATCCCACGATGCGGAGCAACGCGTCATTGGCCTCGACGATCCGGCCTTCCAAATTTCCTATGAAAATGCCGATGATGTTGGCGTCGACCAGGCGCCGGATCTTGGCTTCCCGCTGTTCGAGTTCGCGATAAAGGCGGGTATTTTCCAGGGAGATTGCAGCTTGCGAAGCAAGCACATTTAACAGCGAGATGCGGTCCGAAGTGAAGATGCCCGGGGCCAGACCATTTTCGAGGTATAGCATTCCGACAAGTTTCGCCTGTTTGAGCAATGGCAGGCAAAGAACGGATCGAGCACGCTTCTGACGTATGTAAGGATCCGCAGAAAACGGGTTCTCGGCTCCGGCATCATCGAGGATCACCTTCTCTCGCGTGAGCATGACGTGATGCACGATGGACTGGGGTAGCGCTGACGGGGGAAACGACTGTTCCGGCAATTGCACCCTGACGGCACCGCCTTGAATTAGGGCTTCGGCCTCGATCCGCTGCTCACGCCCGTGCGCAAGTATCAATAGCCCTCGCTCAGCCCCTGCGTGCTCAACTGCGATAATCATGAGAGACTTGATCAGATCCTCAAGCACCATCTCACTGGAAATTGCCTGGGCGGTCTTTACGATTGTCGCGATGTCCAACCTCTCGGTTGACTCTTCGATCGTTGCCCGCGAGATCGGCGACGCGACGGGCTTGCTGGCCGGATAGCGCTCGTCCAGTTGGGCGACTTTGCGAAGCGCGCCCCATCGGAGATAGCAGTCCCGCGCCTCACGCAGATACCCCCGCGCGGCACGTTCGGCGCCTGAGGCCAGACAACATTGCCCCGCGAGTTCGTTCGCCAGCCCCTGATCCTGGACGAAGCCATGTTCGGCAGCCGCCAAGGCGGCACGCTCGTAAAATTGGATGGCCGCCATCTCGCGCCCGTCCAGGCGCGCAAGTTCTCCGCATACGAGAAGGTGTTTGTGGGCGAACGTCACCGGGCAGCTTTGGGCCCACTTTTCCAATGCCTGGATGTTGCCTCCAAGTTCGGAGCGGATTTTGGCCTGCATTTCGTGCGAGGCTGTGCTGTAAACCGCCGCCAGCGCGACTGAGTAATAGAGGCAGTAGTTCGCAAACTGAATGTGGCAACGAGCCGACCAAATGAGCGATTTGGCCTTGTTCGCGCATTCGAGCGCCGCCTCCGGGCTCCCAAGCAGGAAGTGCCGCTGGATCTGCAAAATCCAGTGAAAGCATACCACGACAGGAATGCCACCTTCCAGGAGCCGAGCTTCGAGCGCGGCCTCCTCAGTGGCGGCTGGGTCACCCCCTTGCGCTCGCAGGCTCTGGATGAAAAGCCGAGTGCTGGAGATGATATCGGCGACATGGCGGAATTTGATCCGCTCGACGAATTCCAGCGCCTTCCCGGCTTCTAACCAGATCTCGTCGAGGTGATCCCCGCTTGCGATTCGGTCCGTAAGGCGATGTTCCAGGCTGTAGCAGGCATAAATGATCTCTCCTGTCTCTTTCGCAGAGGAGATCGCCTCGTCGAGGCAGTTCAAGGCGACCGCAATCGGCTGCGTCCAGATAACAGCCATCTGCATCCCGAAATTCGCTCCGGCTTTTTGCGCGACAAATCCGTGCTTTTCCGCCACCGCGACAGCCAATCGTGCGAACTCCTCGCCGTCAGCGTAGCGGTGGAAAATCGGTCCCAGGTAAACGGATAGCAGTGCATAAGCAATGACAGCCCCATCGGTAGTGCCGTGTTTCTGAGTCACGTTCACCATGCGGCAGGCGATCGTTTGGCAAAGATTGGTGTCGATGAAGTAGGCAGAGCGGTACATCATAGAGAAGACATTCATGACCGCGCGCATCTCCGGATCCTCCATCAGTGGTAGGCCAAGGAGGCTCCTGATCGGGTGCAGGCCCATGTTGGACCAAACGGCGTCATACTCCGCGTGCACCTGATCGTTCGTCGGGCGTTCCGGAAGTTCAATGCCAAACATTTGCAAACATTCGAGCGCGGTTCGGACCGCTTGTTCATTATCGCCACGCACCAATTGGAGCGTCATTCTGAGCTGATAGGCTTGGGCACGCTCGACTTTTGATTGTGCGCGCAGCAACAGCTGTACGATCCAATCAGCGGCTTCCCCGAAATTGGAGCTGAGAAATTCACATTCGGCCCGTTCAAAGCACACGCTGAAGGTCAGATCGTAACATTCCTCCCATCCTCGCTGGCCCAGAATCGCCGTGGCTGCCGCGAGATAGCGGCACGCCGAACTGTAAGCGGTCGACGCCTTGGCCTTTTTCGCAGCCTGCAGGTTTAGCGCCGCTGATCGTTGTTGCTCGCTTCTTGCGAAAATCAGCTTTGAACCGAGATTCAATTGATTCACGACATCAAATATTCTTTCCGAGATTTCGCGCTCATTCAGGCTCGACAATAGCATTTGCCCAATGCGCAAGTGTTGATCGGCCCGGGATTCGGATGGGATGAGGGCGTAGGCGGCCTCCTGGACACGGTCATGCACGAACTTGAAATTGCGCTCGATCGACTGGATCACACCGCCACTGAGAGCGTCGGCAAAGTCGGCACGTACTTCTGCTTCCGAGCCACCCAGGATCTTTGCCAGCGTGCCGAAATCGGCTTGGCTGCCGAGGCAGGCAAGCTGCTTCAACGCCTGCCGAGCTGCGGGTGAAAGTCGCTGCAACCTCCGAACCATCAGGTCGACGACGTTGTCGGTAAAGCCTTTTGCCTCTATCCATTGCAGGTCCCACCGCCAGGACATCGAGTTCGACTCAAATCCCACGAGGCCTTCCTCTGCAAGGTTGGTAAGGAATTGACCCGCGAAGAAAGGATTGCCACCAGTCTTGTCGTGAACAAGCGTGGCTAGAGGGAGGACCTCTTCGTGTCCGCATCCTAGAGCATCGCGAAGCAATTGGGCGAAGTCGTCGATCGAAAGGGGACCTAACCGGATCTCATGCACTGTCGTGCCGGATTCTCTAATTATACCGAGCGTACTCCTGAGAGGGTGATCAGGACCAACTTCATTGTCGCGATAGGCCCCGATCAGCAGAAGGTGGTGGCTATGCGGATGCGTTGTCAGAGACTCGATGACAGTCAGAGTCGCCGGATCGAGCCACTGCAGATCGTCGATGAAAATAACAAGGGGATGCTCCGCCCGCGCAAATACTCCTACAAAGTTATGAAACACGGATTGAAACCGCAGTTGCGTCTCAAATGAGGAGAGCACCGGCACCGGCGGCTGCGGGCCGATCAAAATCGTCAACTCGGGTATGAGGTCGGTCAACAGGCGACCGTGTTTGCCGACTGCCGCCAGGATCGATTCGCGCCAACGGTCGGCGTCAACGTGTCGGCCATTCAAAATCTGGCGGATCAGACCCTGGAAGGCTTGTGTCAGAGTCGAATAGGGAATGTCCCGCAGACGTTGGTCGTACTTTCCGGCAATAAAGATACCGCGGGGGGGTACGATGACCTTATGCAGTTCATTGACGACCGAGGATTTTCCGATGCCAGAATATCCGGAAACTACGACGAGCTCCAGCGAGGCTTGTCCCACGACCCGTTCGAAAGCCCGCAGCAGCGTGCTGATCTCAACGTCGCGCCCGTAGAGTTTTTCAGGAATGACGAGTTGTTGGGTTCTGTCGTGCGTCCCGAGGGCGAAGGCAATGACGTGTCCAGCGGTCTCCCAATCCGCCAAACACCTTTGGAGATCCCACGCCACGCCCGCTGCGGTTTGATAACGATCCTCAGGGGTTTTTGCCAGAAGCTTCATGACGATTGCCGACACTATGCTCGGTATGTTCTTTGACCGCTCGACAGGAGAAACCGCCTGCCGTGCGATGTGACAGTGCACCCACTCCATTGGATCACTGGCGGTGAAAGGAAGTCCGCCGGTTAGCATCTCGTACAGCGTCACTCCAAAGGAATAGAGATCGCTACGAGGATCGATCGAGCGATTCATGCGTCCTGTCTGTTCCGGAGCCATGTATGGGAGCGTTCCGGCGATGAACTCGGGTGGCTCGGGCGTTTGCCGCTCGCGCGGCAGGCGCGACGCAATGCCGAATCCGGTGAGCCGCACTTGCCCGTCTGCGCAGTTCACCAGGATATTGGCCGGCTTGACGTCCTTGTGGATGAGGCCATGCCGATGCACCATGCCCAGCGCGCTGATGATGCCGATCGCGAGGTCGAGGAAGCGTCCCATCTCCATGGGATCGCCGAGCAGCCGATCGAGCGGCTCGCCGCCCGGGTCTTCGAGCACCAGTACCGTCCGGCTGCCTTGCACGAGGTCCAGCGGCCGCACTGCCCACGCCTTATCCAAGTCATTCCTCAGCTCGTATTCGCGAGCGAAGCTTTCGAGTATAGAGGGTGTCGGGTGTTCGGCGGCGGCCGCTAAGGCCAGGATGGCCTTTGAGTTACCGGCCGCATCACGACGGCATCCTCGACGGAAGACGCGTTGGCCGTCTTCCCAAAGGACCTTGAAGTCATCTTCTTCTTGAGCACCGAACACCGAAACGATAGCTCCAATTGCCGGACTCTGCTGGCAAGCTGCCCTTTCAAGGTTACCTGGTCAGCACAACGTCTGCCGTGACCAGTGCGCCCCTTATTGTGCGTGAAACCGGAGCGAACTCGAACCAGCACGAAATTGAGCGCCTCCAAGCTGGATCAGTCGAGCACTAAGATGTGCTCCCGTGCGCTTTGCCAATTTGCAGGGCGTCGTGGATACAGTTTAGAAGATCCTGCTCCTCGAACGGCTTTGCAAGGTAGCAGAGGACGCCCGCCTGAAGTGCTCTGGCGCGATCATTGTCGCTGGGGTAGGCGGTGATCAGTATCGTAGGAATTGTATTGCCCTGAACCAATAGATTCTGATGCAGATCAATACCACTCATGATCGGCATATGCACGTCCGCGACAAGGCAGGCGGCGCGGCCCAGATCCGCCGACTGTAGGAATTCGTTCGCCGACGAAAATACTTCGGCGGCAAACCCCACCGAACGCATTAATCCCTTGATGGCGTTGCGAACCGATTCATCGTCATCCACAATCGCAATGAGGGGTCCTTTGTTTGGCACTTGAATAGGCACTCGAGCGTTTTGGCGGAACAAGAATGGTCATCCCGCTGGACCCAACCACACGTAGACTAGGCGCGGGGGTTACGTGCCGCGACTATACCATTGTATAAATTTCTAAACCGCGAAATTTACAAGCAGCGCGATTAACGGCTCACGCCGCAAGCGGTCGAAAAGCCCCCTCCGGCCGGGGGCTGTTGGGCCGGAGGGGCAGGTGAGGCCGATGGGTGGTCGGCCACGGGGGAGAGCCTCAACATACGGGCTACGATGGCACGAACCCATTGATCGAAGGGACAGATGGAGCATCATTTTGGAAGGCCGGCACTATACGAACCGGTTAGTTCTTGTATCCGATGTGTCGGTTTCACCAGCGTGTCGGGTTGACCAGCACGATGTTGGCGCTTGCAGGCGGCGCAGCAGCGCGGCCCAACCGGTGGGTCATTTAGTCGTCGTTGCGGCGCTGAAAGAACCCTTTCGGCGGAGCGACAATCCGGTTATGCTGGGAAATTGCCGGGCAGGCACACATGTTAAACAGGCCACATGTGGTAGAGCAGCGAACCAAGAACCAACCGCCGACCGTGATCGTTATTGACGACGATCCGGGAATACAGGAAGCGCTCGAAAGGCTGCTTCGATCGGTGGGCTTTCGCGTGAACCTGATGAGTTCGGTGAGCGAATTTGCGGCCTCCGCTCTGCCGGAAGGTCCTACGTGCATGGTGCTGGACGTGCGGCTTCCCGGCCAGAGCGGGCTTGAATTTCAGCGCGAGCTCGCAGGCGCCCAAAGACAGTTGCCGATCGTCTTCATCACCGGACATGGTGACATTCCAATGTCGGTGCGGGCCATGAAAGATGGTGCAATTGAATTTCTGACAAAGCCGTTTCGTGAGCAGGACTTGCTTGAGGCGATTCATCTGGGCCACGCGCGTGATCAAGCGTGGCTCGAAAACGAAAGATCTCTGGTGGAGCTGAGAGCGCGCCTGGAAACATTGACCCCGCGGGAACGTGAGGTCATGGCATTCGTCGTGAGGGGACGGCTTAATAAGCAAATCGCAGCGGACCTTGGCGTCAGTGAAATCACGGTCAAGGTCCACCGTGGTCAAGTGATGCGGAAGATGCAGGCATCGTCCGTACCCGATTTGTCGCGCATGGCCGACAAGCTGCAGCTGTCGCCTAGGAAGTCGGATTCCACCGGTCGGGTTGCTTAGAACGGTTGCGACCTGCTCCGGTAAAGTCCGTTGCCGATAAGCACCGCTTTGGGTCGTGATTACAATCTTCCCGTTGTGATCGAAAAGAAACAGCACCATTCAAGTTCCACCGTCCAAATGGGCGGGAACGGTGAAGTGAAAGATGGCCCCCTGAGGAACATTCGAACTCGCCCACAGTCGCCCGTTGTGGGCTTCGACAATCGAGCGGCAGATCGACAGCCCCAGTCCCAGACCGGTCGGCTTGGTCGTGTAGAAGGACTCGAATAGCTTCGCTACGGTCGCAGGCAGGACGCCTGGACCCGAATCAAGTACTTCGATCAGCACATCATTCGGATCGGTTTTGCGGGTACATATCAGCAGGTCCCTGCCTCCCTCGTCGTGGCTACGCATAGCTTCGATCGCATTGACGACCAGGTTGAGTATGACTTGCTGAAGCTGGACGCGATCGCCTAGGACAAGCGGCAAGCCGTCCGCAAACTGCGTCCGCATAGAAATGCCATCGTGCGCCGCTTCGGCGCGGGTAAGCGCCATGACCTCGAGAATTGCCTCGTTGACGCCGAACGCACTCCTGCGTGGAGGTTCCTTTTTGACCAGGGTGCGGATCCGCTCAATAACCTCGCCCGCACGACTAACCTCCTTGATGATGTGGGCGAGCGCCTCTTCCACCTCGTCGACGTTCGGCGGTTGCGCCCTCAGCCAGTGCGATGCGGCTCGCGCGTCCGTGATTGCCGCTGTGATCGGCTGGTTCACTTCATGGGCGATCGAGGCGGTCAACTGTCCCATCGTGGAGACGCGATTGGCGTGGGCGAGCTCCGCCTGCGCCGAGCGCAAGGCTTCGCCAGCCAATACATGGTCGGTAAGATCACGGGTGATCACAAGGATCGCCTCGACCTGTTCGGACTCGGGTCGCAAAGGCGAGTAGCTCACTGCTATAAAGCGCCGGCCACGAGGGTACTCAAACCACTCCGTGTAGCTGATTGTTTTGCCGGAGAAGCAACGGTCGTAATTCGGTTTCAGCGTTTGTTCAAAAAAACTCGTTCCCAGTAGATCAGCACCGTGCACGCCGACGAGTCTCTCGGCCGGCAGGCCCACGTTCTGTGCGTAAACCGGGTTGACGCGCTGCACCCGATAATCCTTCCCGATAACGCAGATCCCGTCAGGGTAGCTCTCGAAAACCTCTCCGGTTAGATACTCGGCGCGTTTTCGCTCGGTAATGTCCTCGCATACGATCAGAACGACGGGTCGATCCTTCAACACCATCGCCCGGGCCGTTTCACGGACCCACAGCATCGAGCCATCCTTGCGTACCTTGCGAAGCTCCCAACTCATTGCTCGGCCGGGTTGTTCAAGGCAGGCGTCAGCATTCCTCTGGACCGCTTCACGGTCCCCTTCATAAAATACATTCAGCACGGGACGGCCCATCAACTCGTCGACCGAGTAGCCGAGTTGCTCCGCACCAAATGGATTTACCGACAGAACGGTCCCCGCGGCGTCTAGCATGAAGTACATAGACGGAGTGTTTTCGAACACCGCCTTCCAACGCTCCTCGCTGTCGCGGCGCGCACGCCGCTCGTTCTGCAATCTCTTGACCAAGAAAATGACGATCAGCGCCGCCACGAAGTACGTAGTTACCCCGGTAATGTCCCGCGGGCGCTCGATCCGGAAACTTAGGATCGGCAACGTAAAAAAATAAACGAGGCAACCGGTACAGACGAAGCAGAAGACAAGCAGCAACGGCAGCCTACTCGAAAACGAGAGCACCAAGATCAAGAGCAAATAGGTGAGTGCAGCCGTGACAAGTGGCAGCTGTAACCAGAAATAGACGCCGGTGACGGCCGCTATGCCAGTGAGTCCGAGCAAAAGCTGCACGAGGGGGGCAGGCGAGGTTGCATCTGCGTTACGCATTTTTCGCTCCGCTCGGCCGCTCGGCGATTAGGGCGAGACGATAGCCGGGGTTTACCGCACAGGAACTGCCATCCTGAGAATGATAGCCAGTCCCATCGAGGGCCGGCAAGAGATGATAATCCGGCCAGGGATTTAGTTAAGGCTATCGGAAGTCCCCCTTTGGGATGTTCCTGGCCGAAGTGGCGAAGGTGACGTCTGACTGACTTGGATGCGATTGCACCCGGTCGTATTCACACCTCTCACATAAGTTCTGAGCGCCTTGCGCGGTCGCACTAAACCAAGGATTAGTGCCGGACCAACCAGGAGCGGCCGCCGATTTTCAGCGGATCTGGGCTGAGGCAACGCTGCCAAAGATGATCCGCAAGGTGCATCCATCTCTGCCCCACGCAGCCTTCGACCGTCAGCGGGCTGATCAACGTCCACAATACCTTCGTTTCGATCAGCCGATGAGCACGCCCATCAAAAGCGGGAGCGGCCGCGTCTCACACCTTGGTAGCGATCGAGATGTCCCGGAGTGGAATCCGAATATCTCTTCGCACGATGGACGGGAAGTATGGAGCCGCCGTACCTTCTCGGACGAAGGTCATTGAGGACTCTGCAAGAGAGTTCAGCTGTAACCATCGGCGACAAATGACTAGTAGAGCCGAGAAGTCTCGAAGTCCTTCCTCACGGACGGTCTCTCTCTTGGGCGTGACGCCTTGTGCTTGAAGCCTGATAGACGGAGAAACGAGATGCGAAAAACACCCATCGCCTTGATTGTGCTTTTCAGTTCAGTAAGCGTTCTAAGCCTGGCGACACCGGCGGCCTCGTATCCGCTGTGTCTGACGGGCGGGTCCGACAATTCAATGCGTTGCGATTATACGACCCTTGAACAGTGCCGCGCCAGCGCGTCGGGTGGCTTGGGCTATTGCGTCGGGAATCCTGCGTCCGTTTTCAACGCACAAGCGAGCTATCGCGGATCAGGTAAGCATATCATTGATCGACATTGACCTGCCACGCTGCAAATGGACGCGAGCCGCTGTCCCGAGATGGCGCGTGACCTCCGTTGGCCGGCGCCGAGCCGCACCTGCTTTCTCAACGAGCCTTTGTCCGCTTCGGGAGGCGATAAAGCTCCCCAGAGCCATGGATGACTATTGCGCTGCAAGCCGGCGATTGGAGCCACCTTGCGATGATCGTTTGCTCCTGCAACGTGTTGAGCGACGACGAGGTACGAGCTGTCGCACGGAGGGTGACGCGCCGTGCGCCCGGGGGTGGCATCCAAAACTCCCTGCGCCTCCAACGCATTGCCTCAGCGGTTTGCATGGTCGCAATACCAAGGGCTAGTACAGTACAATCGGGAGCGTATCCCGTGATACGCTGGTTCAGTAGACCGCGCTGCTCAAATTCATTGAGGATGCTTCTCGGAGCGAATGCACAACTCAGCACTGCAGCCCAGGGATTATCTGCTACCTGATCGTAGTGACGGAGTTCGAATTCAAGGGCCTCGCCGACACCATAACCGCTGTGACGAGGTCCCACCTCGCTCAATTGCGAAGCCTGAGCGTCGTGGCGGATAGCAAGAAGGGATCCCAATGAGCGTTCAGGTCCAGCCTGTCATCGGCACCGAGCGACGTCTTCCCTTTGAACGCATCGTCCTCGCGCTGCAAGGTGGCGGAGCGCTCGGGGCGTATCAGGCTGGAGTCTACGAGGCCCTCGCGGAGGCCGGCATCCATCCGGACTGGATCGCCGGAATATCGATTGGGGCGATCAATGCAGCCATCATCGCCGGCAATCCGCCGAACTTGCGGGTCGAGCGTCTGCGCGAGTTCTGGACGCAAGTGACCGCGGACGAACTTTGGCCTGGTCTTGGCGACGTAGGCGCGAGTGTCGCGAGAGGCGACACCGCGCGCCATCTTCTTAACCAGATGAGCGCGAGTTTCGCGCTCACGCGAGGAGCGAGAGGATTCTTCGCCGCGCGGCCCGTGACGCCTTGGCTGCAGCCGGCGGGGACGATCGAGGCGACCAGCTTCTATGACATTGGCGATCTCAAGCGGACGCTGGAGCATCTGGTGGATTTTGATCGCCTCAATGCCGGCGCAACCCGCTTCAGTGTCGGCGCCGTCAACGTGAGAACCGGCAATTTCGTCTGTTTCGATACCGCCACTCACAGCATTCGATCCGAGCACGTCATGGCCAGTGCGGCACTGCCACCCGGTTTTCCGGCAGTCGAGATCGAAGGTGAACACTATTGGGACGGCGGCCTCGTATCGAATACGCCGCTGCAATGGATAGTCGACACCCAACCCCGCAGAGACATGCTGGCGTTTGAGGTTGACCTCTGGAGCTCTCGCGGTGAGTTTCCGCGCAACATTCTCGAAGTCATGGCGCGAGAAATGGAGATCCGGTATTCCAGTCGCACTCGCGCAGAGACCGGCCGGTTCAGGTATCTTCAAAAGCTTCGATGCGCCATCGCAAGCCTGCTCGAGCAGCTCCCGGGCGATCTAAGGAACAGTGCTGAGGCGCGGCTCCTCTCGACGGTCGCCGATCGCAAGGCCTACAACGTCGTTCATCTGATCTATCGCGCACGGAGCCACGAGGGCCACTCCAAGGATTACGAGTTTTCGCGGCTCAGTATGGAGGAGCATTGGCGCGCGGGCTACCATGATGCCGTCAGGACACTCCGTCATCCCGAGGTGCTGCAGCCGTCCACCAATCACGACGGCGTTCTGACTTTCGACCTCGCTGTTGACGGGCGTGAATAGGGATTGACGCTGTCCAGGACGCAAAGACCTTTGCGCTACGGGCCCGCGATGGGAGCCTCCCTGCGATGATTGTGTGCTCCTGCAACGTGTTAAGCGACAACGAGGTCGAACCGTCGCGCGGGCGGCAACGCGCCGTACAACGAGCTCTGTCTATGCCTGCCTTGGTTGCAGAGCTCGGTGCGATCGTTGTGCCCACACCATCCGAGCTATCATGGATCAGGTGCTCGATCAGGCGAAAGTAGGCCGTCCAGCCGGCTGCGTCGTACAATTGGCGTCTACGGAGCAGGCTGGCAGAGCCGGCAGGTAACAGTCTCCGTACCCCCATCACAATGCGCTGTCCGGATGAGCGGGCACGGTGAAGTGAAAGACAGCACCGCGGGGTAGATTGGCGCTCGTCCACAATCGTCCGCCGTGCGCTTTGATGATGGATCGACAGATCGACAGTCCCATCCCCAAGCCAGTCTGCTTGGTGGTGTGGAAGGGTTCGAAGATGCGCTCAAGACCCGCTACAGGTAGCCCCGGCCCCGTATCCCGAACCGTGACCAGCAACTCAGGGTCGGTTCGCGCGGCACTAATCAGCAACTCTCGTGGCCCCTCGGCAACCGTGCTCATCGCCTCTACGGCGTTGACGATCAAATTAAGGACGACCTGTTGCAGTTCAATTTTGTCCCCTTTGGCGAGCGGCAAGGTGTCGGCGAGTTGCGTCTGAACCGAGACGCCGTTCTTCGTCGCTTCGGCGCGCGAGAGCTCGATTACCTCGCGGATCGCGCCGCTGATGTCAAACCGATCCACCCGGGGCGGCGCTTTTTTGATGAGATCACGGATGCGACGAATGATGTCCCCGGCTCGCTTGCTGTCATTGACGATGCGAGCCAGCGCCTGCCGCGCCTCCTCCAGGTCTGGCGGCTGCGCGGCAAGCCAGCGCAAAGCTGCCTGAGCGTTGGCCGCCGTCGCGGTGATCGGCTGGTTCACTTCATGGGCAATCGAGGCGGTCAGCTCGCCCAGGGTCGCGACCCGCGCGACGTGCGCCAGTTCGGCCTGCACACGCTGCAGCGCTTCCTCGGCTTGCGATTGCAACAGGCTGATGCGCGCCTGCTCCAGCTCGCGTGCCGCCTGGACGCGCTCGGTAATGTCGCGCGTGATCTTGGCGAAGCCGATCAACTGGCCGCTGTCGTTCCTGAGTGCGTCGATCACCACATTGGCAAAGAAGCGGCTGCCGTCTTTGCGCAGGCGCCAGGCTTCGGCCTCATGCCGTCCGTCGCGCACGGCTATTTCTAGCGATTGCTGCGGCAAGTTCGCAGCGCGGTCCTCCTCGGTGTGGAAGCACGAGAAGTGCTGGCCGACGATCTCCTCTGTGCGGTAGCCTTTGATACGCTGTGCGCCTCGGTTCCAGTTGGTGATGATGCCATTTGGATCGATCATGTAGATTGCATAGTCAGTGACGCCGTCGACCAGCACGCTGTAGCGCAGCTCGCTCTCGCGTAGCGCCAATTCGGCTGCTTTGCGTGCGGTGATATCGACGATCGCCGATAACACCATCGTTCCGTCCTCGGTCTCGATCGGGTTCAAGCCGATCTCGACCGGGAATTCGCTGCCATCCTTCCTGACAGCGTAGAGGTCGCGCCCGACCCCCATCGGCCGCGACTGCGCATCAAGCCAAAATGTCCCGCGCAATTCCGGGTGATGATCGCGGAGCCGTTCGGGCACGAGTATCTCTACCAGTTGCCCCACCAGTTCGGTCCGCGAATAACCAAAAACCCGCTCGGCCTGCGAATTGACCATAACAATCCTGCCGGCCCGGTCTATCATTACAATAGCGTTTGGAGCTGCATCGACCACCAGTCGGAAGCGCCGTTCGCTGGTTGATTCCCCGTTGGGGCTCGTCAACGAAATCGTCCTCCATCTAGGCTGAAGCACTATCAGACATCGTATCGACTGCTTGGAACTCAAGCAAGCGGTGCCCTGTTACTTCGCTCGGGCTTGATTTTCACGTCGGAGTCTGGGGGCCTTCGACCTCCGCCGGATCAGGGGAGAGTGAAGCAACGATCGCTACAGATATGCCATCACAATTCCATCCGCATCTTATGTGAGTCCCAGCGATGCTTTCGCCAGTGGCTCGATCAGCGACTCCGCCGAGAAAGGCTTTGTGAGATACGCGAGGCATCCTGACTCCAGCGCCGCCATCCGAGTGACAGGGTCGTCATTCCCAGTCATGTAGATGAAAGGCACAGAAATACCCGCTGATTTGAGCTGATGCATTATGTCGATGCCCGAGAATCCGTCGTTCAGGTTGATATCCAACACGATGCAAAGGGCCTTGTCGAAATTGATATCATTTTCGAAGGCCTGCGCAGATGAAAGGATTGCGGTTCGGTACCCGTACGACCGCAGCAGACTCTGGACGGAGTCTAGAATCGAAGGATCATCATCAACGATGTAAACGATCTTTCGGTTTGGCATCGAGGTATCCGATCTTGTCTCTCGACCCACTCATTGGGGCGCTTTTCATGATAGGCACGTTCGCCCGCTCCAAATTTGAGGTAAGTCAAAACATGCACCTCGGTCAGCCGGATACTATACAGGGTTGAGCCGATCAGTCCGAAAAGTCGTCCAAGCGTAAATATTGAAACGGCCCGCATGCTGTAGAAGCGCCCCCGCCGCTTTCTTAGAGGCTCGCCGCCTTGTAGGGCTTTCGGCGTCGTCACCCGCGATGTGGTGCAGGCAATGCTCCACGATCTCGGCTTCAGCCCAAGTCGGCAACGTGATACGAAGCTATGCACGGTAAGTGTCTCGTCTCCAATGATCTTCCTCAGATGCTTGAGCATCGTCATTTTGGAGATCGGTTTGTTCAGGCAGCGGATAGAGGTATGGCAGCGTCGGCGCGAAAGTAGTTTGGCAACATTATACATTGGTTGGGATCGTGTAGCCGCCCGAGCAGTCTGAGCACCCTCAAGTACAATCGAAATATTGCCGCGTCTCAGTACAGTTAACGCGCCTTATAGGACTGGTGGTGACCCCGAGATCTGGAGGCGATATGTTGAGCAAAGAATATTTGGCTACGGCGCGGACCTTGTTCCGCGAAGCCCAAACGATGAGCGACCCAATAGTGTCGGGTCAGCTCAAGGCGCTTGCCGAGGACTACGAGCGGCGAGCCGAGAAAGCCTCGCGCACTGATGCGGCCAAGGCATTGGCACGGTCGGCCGCGCGCGCCGAAACTGAAGAGAGCACTCTGATGTGAGCCGCGGTCCGGCAGTTATCAAAAGGCGCAGAAATTCGAAGGCTTGCCTGATGGGATGTGATCACGGTGAAGAACGAACGGATTCCCATGCTCTATTCTTCTCGAAGGTGACGAATGAAAATGGACGACGTGACGTGTTCCATGTGTGGAGCGGGCTTCCGGCGAGTTGAGCTTATGTCCAGACCGGGCGCCAAGGGCGAATATCGTTGTCCGGTATGCGCCGAGGTTCTGGAGAAGTTCGACGGCAGCGCGCTTATCGCCTATCGCCTGACGACCCAACCATCGACAAGGGCCATCTGAGAGTGGCTGGCGCTGGCGTCCTCTTGGCTGCAAGCGGCAAACTATCATGTCCAGGCTTGCATGGCGCCAAGCCGCCGCCCTGACATGCGGCATGGACACAAGATATTTGGTAAGTCTCTGGAGATGCCGCCGTTCCACGGAGTGCGGGCTGGCAACTTCTCTTCTTCCCCTCATCAGGTCCGTTTCGATCGAGACACATCCTCTCCATTCGTCGGTAGCCAAAATTGGAAGATCGCACCCCGGCGGTCGTTCGGTGTGGCCCACAGTCGCCCCCCGTGGGCCTCGATGATCGAGCGGCTGATCGCAAGCCCCATTCCCAAGCCATTGGGCTTGGTCGTATGGAAGGCGTCGAAGATGTGGTCGAGGTGCTTCGTATCCAGCCCCGGGCCCGAATCGCTTACCGCGACGAATACTCCATCCGAACCATTTTTCCCGGTGCCGACCAACAGCTCTCGCGGCCCATCGCTGGCCTCGTTCAGGGCTTCGATGGCATTGATGATCAGGTTGAGAACAACTTGCTGGAGTTGGACCCGGTCTCCCGAAATGGGAGGTAAGTCGCCTGCGAGGCCAGTCTGCAGTGCAACGCGGTTCCTCTGTACTTCGCTTCGCGTCAGGGCGATGACGTCGCGGACGATGTCGTTGACGTCGAGCCTGTCGTTGCGCGGTGGCGCCTTGCTAGCGAGTGCGCGGATACGGTCGATGACTTCACGGGCTCGAGTGGCTTCCTCGATGATGCCCCCGAGAGCCTGTCGTGCCTCCCCGAGGTCAGGTGGTTGGGTGGCAAGCCAGCGCAAACCGGCGTTGGCGTTGATCTTCATCGCGGCAACCGGCTGGTTGACTTCGTGAGCAATTGACGCCGTCAGTTCACCCAGCGTCGTCACACGCGCGACGTGCGCGAAATCCGCTCGCGCCCTGTGCAGTTCGTCTTCCGCTCGTTTGGTGGTCGTCACATCCATCACCGCCCCAATGAACTCGAGGTTGCCCGATTCATCCCGTGACGCGCGCGCCATCACATGGAGATGCCTCACCGCGCCACCCGGCATCAACAGACGATGCTCAAGATTCCAATCCTTTCCTTCCTCCGATACGCGCCTGACGCGTTCTTGCACGAAAACGAGGTCGTCGGGATGGACTCGTTGAAGCACCAACTGGAGGGTGGGTTTGATCGCCCGGTCATATCCGAAGATCCGAAAGCTTTCCTCGGACCAGAACAGCTCTCCTGTGAAGACATTCCAGCCGAAACTTCCCGTGCGACTCAATCTTTGCGCTTCCGCCAGATATCCCTCGCTTCGACGCAGGGCCTCCTCGGCCCGCTTGCGGTCTTCGATGTCGGTCGTCGTTCCATACCACCTGACGATCCTTCCGGTCTCATCCCGCAGCGGCACGGCGTGCAGCAGGAACCATCGATATTCTCCATCAGCCCGCCGCAAGCGGGCCTCCCGATTGAAAGGTTGTCCCGCCGCCAAGGCCGCATGTCCGTCCTCGGTGAGAATTGCGTCTGCGGGATGCCACTCAGCCGTCCGGACCCAGTCCCTTACATCCTCCAAAGCCAGGCCCGTGTATTCGAGCAGTCGCCGATTGCCGAAATCAATGGAGCCGTCGGGCCGGGCACTCCACACCAATGCCGGGATCGTGTCGATAACAAAACGAAGCTCCTGTTCGGTCTGGCGAATTCTTTCTTCCGTCTCGGCGCGCCATCTCTGCAGCGCGATCGTCGCTTCATTGGCAGCAATTCCGAGCAGCAACCGTTCCGCTGCGGTCGGAAAGTCTGGTCGGCGCGAGGCCGCAAGGATAACCGTGTTGCCCCCAATTCCGATCGGGGCAACGGCAATCCGCACCGTGCCCTCTCCGATCGGGTTTGGGACCGCCACCGTCGGCGCGGATGAGTACGCGGGCAACAGCTCACGCATCGCCGTGCTGATTGCATCCGCAAAGTCGCCGGCACGCCGCTCGTGTGTCCGGACGATTTCGATGACGGCGTCGTCGCGGCGGCCCAGCAGCGACATGTACATGAAGTCCGCATCGAGCATTGATTCCACCGCCTCCACAACAGTGTCGGCGATCTGACGCGGATTGTAGCTCTTCATGATTGCCGGCAGCGCGGAAAGCGCGAGGAGGTCGCGAATGAAGCGGCGCAGTTCGGCCGGGTCAGACAGCGCCTGCAGCATTAAAGACAGGCCCTCGTTGGCATTGCTTCCCGCCGCCTTCAGTGGGCCGAGGCGCCTCGGCCACGCAATTCGAGCAGGAATTCTTCCGCTGGCACGTAGTAAGGATTCTCCCGCATGATTCCGCCCACGATAACCTGCGGATGGGTGCGCAGAACATCCATCACGACGGCAGCGCTGAATTTCGTCAAGTCATAGGTGCAGACAACCACATCGTCGTATTTGGGCAACACGTTGTTCAACCGTGTCTCATACTCGACGAGGTCGTGTACGCCCGGCATTTCTTTGAGGGCCCATTCCATATTCGCCCACAGCCTGGTCAATCCGACGCCTTGCTGTTTTCCGGCGCTAAGTATTTCCTCGATCAGCGCGAGCATGGCCTGCTGATCAAACCGGCCGCCCCGCAGATACGCATCTTCGCATGGGCGAATCTCCAGCCGGCCGTCTTGTTCGGCGGCTATGGTGTCGACGCCACTCTTTCTCAGCTCGGCAAGTCGCTCTTCGACGGTCTCATTCGAAACGATCTGGAAACTCTTGTCTCCAGAATCCAGTCCATCTTTCACGAACGGCAGAAGGACTTGGTATTCGTCCTCCTTCGAATAGAAAAACGCGCAGGCATGACATGAACACTGCAGTGTCGATCCCGCGAGCCGGACAGATCTTGGCGCTTCGGCCATTGTTTTTCCCCTGGATCAGTGAGGTATGAGCTGCTCGCCCCGTTCACGGTTGAAAGGGGACCAGGAGTCTAGCTTGAAGAACCCATTCTGCCACACTCGATGCGGTTTGGGCATGTCTATTTCTGGCAAAGGGACACAGGTTAAGCGCTACGGAATCGACCGTCTTCCCCTGTTTGCGGTTAGTTGGTAAGGCATTGATCTCATTGGCAATCAGTAACTTGGACGCGGGCTGACCGCTATCACCGCGTAAGAGCCGTAGCGCGTGTCTGCAACGCCGGCTATCGTAGTGAGCAGCATGGTCGAGGCTGGCGACGCGTGCATGTCGCGAGCCGTCTTCGCCTAATGAGCAACTATGGAAATATCTTAGCCAGATTAGAAGCTCCGTCTTGTACGCCATCCATTGACTTGCGCCTCGCGGCGGTTGCGCCGCGACCGCTGCACTATGACGTTCAGCCACCGTGCCTGGTCGTCTCGAACAGAAACCAGACTCTCTGTTCGCCTTCGTCGATCCAATTCTCGAGAAGGCTCGCGCCGGCAAGATCGCCCTTCTCGTCGCAGAGCGCGTGCACCTCGCGCATGCTTGTCACGAGAAACTCGTTGTCCTTGCGCAGTTCTTTCAGCATGTCAGCGGGTTGGAGGTCAACCTCGTCGTTGTCGCGCACACGCTGACATCTCGCGATGTGACCGATCGATCTGATCGTGGTGCCGCCCACCTTTCTAACCCGTTCAGCCATCGCATCCGTCGTCGCGAGAATCTGTTCTGCCTGGTCGTCCAACAGCAAATGATAATCGAGGAAATGCGCTCCCCAAATGTGCCAATGAAAGCTCTTCGTTTTGATGTAGACCGCGAGCATGTCCGCCAAAAGCCGCGTGAAGGACTCGGAAAGCGCCTGAACGGCATCGTCGGAGAAGCCGGCCGAGGTTTGGGGGGCGGCAGGTCCGGTTGCCCCGGACAGGCTTCCGGTCATTTCGGCAATCTCCGGTGGTATTGGATGAGAACTTTGCTCATTTTGAAGAAATTGAAGTTGTCTGAGGCTGCGAAGTCTTGGATTGAGCGAACTGGTTCGTGGGAAAGGTGCTAGGTCCGCTGAGCGGTCCAGGACCCTGAACAACGCGCGCTTCCCGAGTAACCGCTCCACCTGCCGCCGCCGGAATTAGCCGAGAGCCGGCCTGAACCGGAGGCGTACTTGTCGTGAACGGTCACGGAAGCGCGAACCGCCCCCGAGCGTCCCACGTAGCCTCTGAACCTCACCAGGTTTGGATGAGTGACGATTCCGTCAGTGATGTTGACAGAGAAGCTATAGGTTGGATCGCACGAGCCTCTCTGCGTCACGAAGACGAGGTTCCATGAACCATCATAGGTCGAGCGAGCCTGTGCACCGTAGGTCAAGGCAACAAGGGAGGCTGCGGCGGTTACACAGAGAAAAAAATTCCTCATCATCATATCTCCCTATCCACTTTCTATTTTTGCGGGTCGTCGTCCGCTGATCGCCTCGGTCGCTTTCGATATTTTCGCCCACTAGCGCGCTGGATTAGCGGCGCGTAAAGCCTACCAAGGCCGGTGTTTGGTGCGCCAATTCGGCCCTGGGCCGCGCAGGGGGTGAAGCCCGGGCCGGTAGCTGTCGCGGACGTCAAGGATCAGATTGTGCAAGAGGGTAGCGAAACCCGAGATGTTCTTCGCAGTGTTTCGGGCAAAACCCGGCGACGCGATCATGTCGGTGATTTTCATTCCGCGAACTCCGCCTGTTGTTGCCGTCGACCGATCAGCACTACATCCCAACCGTAGCCGCAACCGCATGGACCAGACCATTGCCTAGAGGTTGCTTCCATACGGTACATTCGGAAGGGAGGGGCATACTTAGGTTTAGGATAAGCCCACCTGGGTCTTAGTTGAGCGAACGGCGCATGGCCTCGGCGTTAGCGCTGTGCGTCGTAAGCAGCCGGACGATGGATCGCTTTACGTCTTGGCTGGCGTCTGTTCCTCCCAGTGCAACTTTTCGGAAGCGAGGGCTCGCTGGTGCCCACGGCGCAGAAAACATCGTGGTCGCTCAGGACGTTGCAGATCCGGCGATTACTTGAGAGGCCGGTAATTCACATGGACGCATGATCCCGTCAGTCGCCAATCGGTCGCAAGAGTCGAAAAACATGGGACTCTCGGCTCAGCCGAATGTTAGAGCCAGAAAAATCGAGCCCAGCAGCAAGAGGCTGACCGCTGTCAGCGTGAGAAATCCATCGGAGACCAAATCGTGATTGTGCATGATACACCTTCCACGTGAGCTGCGCCTTCGCCGCCAAGACGATGCTCGATTTAGGTCGGCACTTCCATCACACGCGCGTACTGCGGAATGATATCTTCGGTTAACAGACGACAAACGTTGGTTTAGCTTTCGCGCGGAAAAACAGAAGGAAGTCCGAGTGACATTAGAGCTTATCGGAAGGGGACCGGTACGATGGGCGGACAGGA
>Ga0335072_10002998_pt1 | contig 25692 bp, 27 predicted proteins | sample Lox_Sample_21_FD_206725 | JGI IMG/M metagenome (GOLD analysis project Ga0335072, IMG submission 206725) | Soil microbial communities from Loxahatchee National Wildlife Refuge, Florida, United States - Lox_Sample_2.1 | ecosystem: Environmental > Terrestrial > Soil > Wetlands | place: USA...
AGATGGCCGATCCACCCGACTGGGCGAGCGCCCCGGGGTAGAACCCTTCGGTCCAGGCGCCGTACCCGACCGGGACGGCGATGTACTGCTTGCCGTCGACCGTGTAGGTGCTCGGGCTCGAATGATGCCCACTTCCGCACTGGAACTCCCACAGGAGCTCTCCGGTGGTGTCGTTGAACGCCCAGTACTTGCCCGCGGGGCCGCCGGCGAATACGAGGCCTCCGCCCGTCGTCAGCACGGACGCGGTCATCGGGTGCTCCTGACGGAAGCGCCACTTCTCCTGACCCGTGGCGGGATCGATGGCCGAGATGTATCCGGCCACATCCTCGGTGTCCACCGCGACACCCGCGCCCCAGTACGGGATGCTCTCCTTGAACTCCCGGCGCCGCCGGGTCGCGGTCGCGCCGACGTCCTGCACCGGGCAGTAGAACAGCCCCGTCTTCGGGCTGTACGCGGCGTGTGTCCACTCCTTGGCCCCGGCAGGCCCGGGCCAGAAGTGAACCGGGTCGCCTTCCTTGTCGGGGAACACGCGGGGCGTGACCGTGCCGTCGGCGGAGATCTCGCCCCAGGTGATGCGGTCCACGAACGGGACGACCCTGATCAGGCTGCAGTCCGTGCGGTCGAGCACGAAGAAGTAGCCGTTCTTGTCGAAATGGCCGGAGCACTTGCGCCCGTCCATCTCGAACAGGATGTTCTCCATCGTCGAGTCGTAGTCCCACACGTCGTGCGGGGTGTACTGGTAGTGCGCCTTGATCTGGCCACTGTCAGGATCGACGGCCACGACGCAGTTGGTGAACAGGTTGTCGCCCTCGCGTACTCCCCCGTCGAAGTCGGGACACGGATTGCCCGTGTTGAAGTACAGGAGGTTCAGGTCCGCGTCGAACGTCGGCGTGGTCCAGCAGTTTGCGCCGCCGCGCGCCCACGCCTCGCCGTCGGACGGCCAGGTCTCGGACCCCGGCTCGCCGGGGGCGGGAATCATGTAGCAGCGCCAGACGCGCTCGCCGGTCTCGAGCTTGAACGCGTCGGCGTGCCCGCGCACCCCGAACTCGCCACCGGAGCTGCCGACGATCACCATGTCCTTGACGATCAGTGGAGCGACCGTTGCGCTCTCGCCGGCCCGTACGTCGCCGTACGTCTGGTCCCAGATGAGCTCGCCGTTGGTCGCGTCGAGCGCGATCACGTGGGCGTTCAGGGTCGTCATGAAGACCTTCCCGTCGGCCACGGCGCAGCCGCGGTTGACGTTGCCGCAGCACAGCCGCACGTCGTATGGCGACGCGCGGTGGTAGCGCCACAGCTCCTGACCTGTCTTGGCGTCTACCGCCCACAGCCAGCCGTCAAAGCCGGTTACGAACATGATCCCGTCGACGACCAGCGGGGATGCCTCCAGCGAGTACGTCGACGCGCCCGAGTGCATGCCCACCGACCCGCACTGGAATACCCAGGCGGGCTTGAGGTTCTTGACGTTGCCCTGGTTGATCTGATCGAGCGGGCTGTGCCGCTGCCCGTCGTAGGCACCGTAATACGTGATCCAGTTGTGAGGCTCCGCGTCGCGGGCCTTGAGGATCCGGTCGTAGCCCAGGCCCTTTGTGACCGCCGGGGCCTTTTGGGGCAAACCGGGGCTCAGAATCCGGTAATCAACCGCCTCGCCTGCGTCAACGTACTCAGTCTCAGTTGCCATCAGCTGCTCCTTTCTACGGACGCGGTTGCGGTGGACGGTCGAGCTTGGCTTCGTCCGGAACCTCGCCGCCGACGACGATCGTTCCGGTGAGGCCTCCGCCCTCATCGTTGCCGGTCCGCGATCCGTACCAGTAGTAGCCCGGGCCATCGAGGTTGAGGGAGGCCCGACCCTTCGAGAAGTTCACGAGCCAGATGAACTTCGCATCGCCGTTGTTGGGGAGGACCGCGCAGTGCGAGTTGTTGTCGTCGTTGATGATCTCTAGCTCGAGATCGCCACCGTGCGGCATCACCACGACCCTGGGCTCGAACACCAGCTCGTCCAGCGGGATCCGGACGGTGGCGTGCATCTTGCCGTCAGGTCCCTCCTCGGCCATACCTACTGAGCCTCGGCCCAACACCGCGCCGATCGTCGTCCCATTCTGTTTGATCAGGCCATCGATTACCGTCTTATCGGCAGTGGCAGCCACGGCAACTCTCTCCTTCCATCGGAAAATGGACGATAAAAAAACTAACACCGGCGTGACCGCGAAACAACCTGACCATCAGCCACGAAAAGTTCTATCTGTCCGGTCAGGATTTGACACTGACCGATCGGGTAGGTGGTGACACTGTCCGGTCAGTCACTAAGCACTGACCGGCCGGGCAAATCGTTACCAGACGGTTACTTTCACCCCAGCGAGATTGCGTCGGCGCCGGCGACGCGCAGGTAGTCAAGTACACCGCCGCCGGCCTCGCGCAGTTTTAGCGCCTCCGCGAGCGGGGCGTTGCGGCCCCCGGCCAGCGCGTCGGCCAGCAATGCGCCACCGCGCGCGGCGGCGCTCGCGCGTCCCGGAACGAGCGCGATCACGGGGGCAATCGTCTCGAGTGACGAGGCGAGGGTGGCGATCAATCCGGGGAGGCGAGCGAGTCGGCCCGACACCACGATCTCGTGCGGCGCCGGGACGCTGACCGTGAGCGCGCGCACCGCCTTGACCGACGCTTCGAGCAGCGCAGACCAGCCTTCGGCGTACCGCGGCGAGGTCCACAGCGTGTCGAGGTCGGTAATGCTGAGCGTCCCGTCCGGGTCGAGTGCGCCGCCGCTGTACAGCGTGTTCTTGCGGATCGCCGGCCCGAGCAGGTAGGCGACCTCGCCGTCGAGGGCCCCTGCGGCCCGCACGCCGAGCGGTCCCGAGGACCCGCCCATGCCGTCGACGATCTGCCCGCCACCGATCGCGAGCGCCGCGGTGAAGGCGCCGCCCAACTCGAGCAGGATCAGCGCGGTCTCGTCAACCGGGACGGCGCGCCGCGCGGATTGGTCGACGATCGCGCACGCGGCGGCGCAGACCTTATCCCCGGTTCCCATGTCGATCCGGTTGTATTTGCGGTGGCGCGGGACCGAGGGCAGGTGGATCACGCCGGGACCGAACACGACCGGCAGGCCGCTGCTCGCGAGCGCGCGTAGCAGTGACCGCATTCCGCCGACGCCCGCTTCGGCGCGCGATTCGTCGGGACGCACCAGCACCATCTCGGCCAACTCGCGCTCTCCGACGTTGGCTGCGGCTACGAGCGGGAGGCCGTAACCACTCGGTCCGTAGATGAGATCGTAGGGCCCGTGGCGCGTGAGCGCGTCCAGCAGAGGACCGCCGTCTTCGCTGAGCGAGCCGGTCTCGAACACCTGCTCGACGAGCGTCTCACCGTCCTGCAAAACGCACAGATCGAACGAAACCGTCCCTGGGTCAATCCCGGCTACGCGGGGCATATGATTGGGCGATGAGCACAACGAAAGACAAACCACGCACGTACAGCGAAGAGGAGATCCCCGCCAAGTTCTCCGAGTACGGACTCGACGAGTGGTACTACGAGGACAAGTGGATCCGGCGCAAGTACAACACCGACGGCTGGCCGACCACGCTGATGGCGGTCAATGCCGTGGGATACCTGTGCGAGGCCGCCGGCCATCACGCCGACCTGAACGTCACCTGGGGCAAGCTCTGGGTCAAGCTGGCCACCCATTCGGCGGGCGGGATCACCGACAAGGACTTCACGCTGGCGCGCAAGATCGAGGACACAATCCTGTGGCGGCCCGACGCCGACAGCGCGCTCGAAGGGCCGATGGGGAAGTTCGTGTTCTCGAAATCGCCCGCTCGCAGCTGACATAACGAGCGCGATTCACGACAGCGCCTCGAGGGCCACCTCGTATATGCCCTTGGTCTCGAACATGGCCCGTATGCAGGCCTTTTGCAGCTTCATCTTCGGGCCACCGACCGCCAGCGCGCCGAGTTTCAACACGCCGTCTTCCTCCTCGAGGTTGTCGCCGCGGTCGACGCCCTCGACCCCGACGGGCTCGGCTGCCGAGTAGTCGATGATCACCCGCACGCCCTCCTGAGCCCACCCGCGCCGTCGCAGGATCTGGGCGCCGGCCGGACCGGCGGCGAAGATGACCGTGCGGCCGGCGAGCGCCTCGTCGAGTTCGTCGCTCGACCCCGGCTCGACGACCTCGAACCCGGCGTCCTGGGCGACCGGGATGCCCGACGCCCGGCGGTGGCGGCCCTCCATCACATCTGGCGGGAAGGTGAACAGGGTGACTTCCGCGCCCTCGCGCCGCAGCAACTCGGCGCTGCGCAGCCCGACCGGCCCGACCCCGATCACCGCGCCGCGGCTCCCCTTCATCGTCACCGCCCCGCGGACGCGGGCAACGGCGGCCGCCGCGGTCGTGTTGGAGCCGTCCGAGTCGAGCATGATCGACGGGTTGAACGGCTTGAAGAACAGCTTCTGTGCCGCGTCGAACACCGCCTCGCCGTCGCGCACCCTGGAGCCACCGACCCAGAAAGCCGTGTTCGCGAGGCCGTCGGGACCGCGGGGGAAGATCGCGCCCTGAACCAGGTCGCCGAGGTTGTCAGGGGTGACTTCTCCGTACCCGACGACGACATCGACGTCCGCGTCGTACGCGGCGATAGCGTCGAAGGCACTGGGGTGCTGATCGGTATCCAGCTGGATCAGGATCTTCTTCATTCGATGTCCTCCCGTCGAGGTTCGGGAAAGCTCAATATGCCCCAGTCCAGCGGGCCCTCCTGGCGATAGCTCTTGTGCAGCCCGCGGGCGATTGTCGCCTTCATCAACTCCTTGCCGAGGTAGAAGGCGTGCCGGGCGTCATCCACGTCGAGCTGGTCGAACACCGCGTACATGTTGGCTTCGCGGATGAACCGGTCGCCGTTGAACGCGTACAACCAATCGGCGTCGGCGAACAGCCGATAGTTCGCGTCCGAGATCTGCGCCTGCATCGCGCGCAATTCGTCCTCCGAGGGCGCGCGCATCGACTCATCCTTGCTCGTGACCAGACCGGGATCGATGTGCTTGGGCGGGCGCGCCTGGCGCTGGGCCAGGTGCATGACCTGCGCCGCCAGTACCGTCTCGCGCACGATCCCCCGCGCCCAGCCGATCACCTCGGTGGTCAGCACCGCCCCGATGCCCACCTCCTGGCAGAAGCCGATCAGCAGCGCGGTCACCCCGGTGGAGTCGGCCTCGGTGAGCTCGGTGAGGTTTCCGATCCCCATCAGCATGTCGGCGTCCGGATGCCGGCGGCGGACCTCGACGTAGCGGGCCAGTGACGCGGCGAAGCCGGAGTTGATCGGTGCCAGGATCGAGTCGAGCAGGTAGGGCCGGCCGATTTGCTTCATCCGCGAGGCGAGTTTGTCTAATCCGTCGAGGTCATCCGGGTCCTCGGTGATCAGGACCGGAGTGGCGTGGAGCGTCTGCGCCAAGTCGATCGTGTTCGACGTGAGGCTCAGCACGTAATCCACGCCCGCGGCGTCCGCCATCCGGATGTGCTCGGGATCGAGCGTGTCGATGCTGACCGACAGACCCCGTTCGCGGAGCGCCGCGATCGTCGGCGGGCCCTCGGTCAGCCATGAGCGATCGAGCGACAGGCCGAGGTCGATCACGTCCGCTCCCTCGGCGCGGTACGCCTCCGCGCGCGCGATCACCTGCTCGAGCGACAGCAGTTGCACGTCGTTGATCTCGGCGAACACGCGGACATCGCGCGGACCGAGTTCCGCCGCCACGGCCTCCCGTCCGTACCACTCGGGCAGCGACCGGACGTCGGCCGGCCCCTTGCGCACGGGCAGGCCCGTGGCCTGTTCGAGCGCGTCGACGTCGCCGTCGCACAGCCCCGGGATCACGATGTTGTCAACCCCCGCCGGCACCTCCAGCCGCCTGGCGATCCAGCGCGGGGTCATCAGCGCCGCTACGCTGATGTTCATCACCGCGATCTGGTGGTCGAGTTCGAGCTCGGACACGATGTTGCGCAGCGCCGGCTCGGCCAGACGGCCGGTGACGAACAGCGTGTCAGCCAACGGTGCCGCCGTTGACGTTGATCGCCTGGCCGGTGACGAAGGCGGCGGCCGGCGAGGCCAGCCACACGGCGGCGCCGGCGATGTCCTCTGGCCGGCCCCAGCGACCGAGCGGCGTTCCCGCGGCGACCTTGTCGTAGAAGCCGCGGTCGACGCCCGCGCCGTATGCGGTCTCGACCCAACCGGGGCACAGCACGTTGACGCGGACATGAGGCGCCACCGAGCGCGCGAACGACTTCGAGAAGCCGAGAACGCCGCCCTTGACCGCGGCGAACAGCTCGGGATTTTCACCCGCCATGCCGTCGATCGTGGCGTGGTCCCAGCCGACGTTGATGATGCAGCCGCCCGGCCCCATCCGCGCCGCGACAAGGCGCGAGCAGCGAATCGTCGCCTTCAGGTCGACGTCGATGAGCACCTCGAGCTTGCGCTCGTCCGGCCACGATCGCGCCTCGCCGGTGAGCACGTCGGCGCCGGCGTTGTTGACCCAGACGTCCACGTGGCCGAGCGCGGCGAACGCCTCACGCACGATCGACGAGCATCCCCCCGACGTGCCGAGGTCGGCTCGTAGGAGGGGATGGGCACCCGGACTGCCGAGCTCACCGAGTTCATCGGCCAGTGCCTCGGCGGCCGCGGACGACTGCGAGAAACCGATCCCGACGCGAGCTCCCGCGGCGGCGAACGCGACGGCGATCGCTCTACCGATCCCGGAGCTGGCCCCGGTTACGACGGCGCGCAGACCGGCGAGCGGCAGCTCTCCGGTCTGCGCGATCAACTGCTCCCCCGTTAGCCCTCGGCGCCGCCGGCGAACGGGTGACGCGCGGCCGGCGTGTCCGCGAGCACCTTGTCGACGCCCGGCTCGCCCCCCAGGGCGCGAGCGATCGACGTCTTCACGGCGTCGTAGTTCCAGTCGTAGATCTTCTTGTCGTCCTCGGCCTCCCAGTGGATGAACACGCTGACGATGATGCACAGATCGTCGACCTGGTCCTTGGGGATGACGCCCTCGGCGACCGAGTCGACGACGGCGCGGGAGACCGCGGCCTGCGCAGGGCCGAACAGCTGGACGGCCTGCTTGGCGCCCTTGATCGTCACCTTGTTGCTGAGCACCGTGTCCGGCTTAGCCGGCAGGTTCGGAGTGACCACGGCGAGCAGGTTGGTGTGACCTTCGGACTCGTTGACAAAGGCGTGAGCGAACGCTTCGCCGACCGGTCCACTCTTTGACCCGAGGATCAGGTCGATGTGGGCGACCTCGTTACCTTCGCCGACCAAAGCCTCGCCGGTTGCCAGGGTGATGGCCATGAAGTGAGTCTCCTCTCTCCTATCGTATGGTGACGCGAGTGCACGCAACCCTAGCTCACTCCAGACTGAGCCGGGATCTACTCGCACACTACGTTCAACTGGCATGCGTGCTCGAGGTGTCCGCGCCGAAACCGGGGAACATCACTCCGGCGCATGACTTTGCCGACACGACGTATGTCGACATGGTTCGCTCGGCGCTGGCGCTCGGGCCGGTGTTCGCGCGCCGCCGGGCCCGCACGCGAGGCGTCGGCGCGCTGATCCTCGACGGCGTCCGGGCGACCGCGCGAGTCACCGAAGCCAACACAAATCTGGGGATCGTGCTGCTGTTCGCGCCGCTGGTCCGGGCGCAGGCGACCCGGGCGACGGCCGAGTCGCTGCGGTCGGCGACCGAGCGAATCCTCGGGCAACTCGACGTCGAAGACGCCGACGCCGCGTTTGCGGCGATCGTCGAAGCTCACCCAGGCGGGCTCGGCGAGGCGCCCGAGCACGACGTGAGGGCGCCGGCGAGCATCTCGCTCCGCGAGGCGATGGCCGCGGCCGCAGACCGCGACAGCATCGCCGCCGAGTACGCGACCGGTTACGCGATCGTGTTCGACACCGGACTCCCGTTGCTGGCCGACGCGCTCGCGGGCGGCGCCCGGACGCTCGATGCGATCGTGTCAGTGCACATCGGGCTGCTCGCGTCCCACCCTGACACGTTGATCGAGCGCAAGGCCGGCGCCGGCGCGGCGCGGGCCGTGACCGAAGCGGCGCGCGAGGTGCTTGCCGGGATGCTCACGGTCGAGGAGTTCGACGCGTCGCTGCGGGGGCCCGACCACCGGCTGAACCCCGGCACGACCGCCGACCTGGTCGCGGCCACGCTGCTGGTGGCGCTCCTCACCCGGGTGGCGTTGCCATGAGAGTGCTCGTCGTCGCGGTCAGCGCTCGGATGCTCGCCCAGCTCGCGTCGGCGGACGGCTACGAGGTCGGTGCGCTCGACCGCTTCGGCGATGTCGACCTGCGCGCGGTGGCTAGTGGAAGCGCGACCGCCGGTAGCAACGATGCGCTGGCCAATGTCGCCGCGCGAGTCGAGGCCGATGCGGTCGTGTACGGCGCCGGGTTCGAGAACCGGCCCGACCTCGTGGCGCGGATGGCCGCGGGCCGCGAGTTGCTGGGAACGCCGGCCGAGTTGCTGGCGCCGGTGCGCGACCCGCGGGCGGTGGCCGCCGCCGCGCGCGCCGCCGGCGCCCGCGCTCCCGAGACGCGATCGATCGGCGAGCTTCCGGACGCGCCCGGCGTCCAGCGAGGCGATTGGCTGCGCAAGCCGCTCCGGGGCGGCGGCGGGCGCGGCGTCCGCGCGTGGGCGGGCGGTCGCCTGGCGCCGACGGAGATCCTCCAGCGCCGGATCGCCGGGCTGTCGTGCTCGGCGGTGGCGATCGGTGACGGCCGTCGCGCCGCGGTGCTCGGCCTCACCGAGCAGCTTCACCGCCGGCCGGGCTTCGGCTGGATCGGCAACGTGTCGCCCCCGCGCTTGCCGCACGGGGAGGTCGCCGAGCTCGGCGGTCAGCTGCGCGCGGTGTGCGACGAGGTCGCCGCGCGGTTCGGCGTGCGCGGTGCGTTCGGCGTCGACGCCGTCTGGGACGGGCACCACGCGTGGGTGCTCGAGGTCAACCCGCGGCCGCCCGCGTCGCTCGAGCTGTTCGGCCCCGGACTGTTCGAAGCGCACGTCCGCGGGGCACGAAGCGTCGCCCTTCCGATCGCCGGCACGCCCCGGGCGACGCGGTGTGCGAAGGTGAAGCTCGTGCTGTTCGCAGACCGTGACCTTCGCGCCCCGGATCCGGACTGGTGGCCGGCGGGGCTCGTGCGCGACATTCCCTGGGGCGGTGAGACGATCAGACGTGGCGCGCCGGTGTGCACGTTGCTTTCGCTTGACGGCAGCGTGTCCGAGCTGGCCGAGCTTGGAGCGGGTCTCCTGTCGAAGCTTCCGGATGCCGTGCTCGTCCGTGGCTGACCTTTGCCCGGTCACCTGCGCCGGGTGCGGTTTGCTGTGCGACGACGTGATGGTCGAGGTCGCCGGCGACGCCGTGCGACTGACTCCCGACTGCCGCCTTGGCGCCGAGTGGTTCTCGGACCGAGTGCGTTCGGGCGAAGGTCCGCCGGCCACGATCAACGGTGAGGCCGTCGACGTCGATGGCGCGCTGAGCCGCGCCGCCGAGCTTCTGCGCGCCGCCCGCCGCCCGCTGGTGCACGGCTTCGACGGCGCGACCGTCGAGGACGCGCGCGCCGCTGTGGCTCTGGCAGACCGGCTCGGTGCGCTGGTGGCCGCCGGGGCAGTCACCGGTGAGTGGCCGGGCGCGCCGGCGATCCCGTTGCGCGGGGCGTCCACGGCCACATTCGGCGAGATCCGCGACCGGTCGCGCGTGGTCGTCGTCTGGCGTGAGGATCCCGAGACCACGCATCCGCGCCTGCTCGACCGCCTCGGGTTGGGTTCTACGGACCGGACGCTCGTGGTCGTCGATGACCGTGACACGGCGACCGCACAGCGGGCCGACGTGGTGCTGAGGTGGCCGCGCGAGCGCGACCTCGAGACGCTGGCGAGCCTTCACGTGTTGCAGAAAGGGCTCGCGGTGCCGTCGAGCGATCTCGTCGGCGGGCTGAGCGAGCTGATCGATCGCTTCCGCGCCGTGCCCCACGCCGCGTTCGTGTACGGACCCGGCCTGACGGACGGTGCGGGAGGGCAGCGACGGGCGCTGGCGCTCCACGAGTTGGTCCGCGCGCTGTGCCATCAGCGGCACGTCGTCACACTCGAGCTGCTCCGCGCCGCCGGAACCCGAAGCGCGGACGACGTTCTCGCCTGGCAGTCGGGGTACGGCGGATTTGTCGATTTTGCCAGCGGTCATCCGGAGCTGGTGACGGCCACGCATCCGCTCGAGGACGTCGACGTCACGCTGGGCGTCGAGGCCGGGGTGGGTGGATGCGTCGCCGCTGGTCCGGGAGTCGAGGTATGGATCGGTACCGCGGCCGCGGGTGTGGCCGCCGCCGGGACCGCCCACCGCCTCGACGGCGTCCCGCTCGCGCTCCAGGCGCCGCTCCCCGGCGACGCCCCGACCGCGGCGGTCTTGCTGACGCGGCTGCTCGCGGAGATCGACGCGTGACCGAGATCCGGATCAGCGGTGGCGCCGTCCACGATCCGGCCAACGACGTCGACGGAGACGTGCGCGACGTGTGCCTGCGGGACGGGAACGTCGTCGACGACGTCGGCCCGGGCGCGCGCCGGATCGACGCGCGCGGGATGGTGGTGATGCCCGGCGGCGTCGACATCCACGCCCACATCGCAGGTCCGAAGGTAAACGCCGCGCGCAAGCTGTCGCCCGACGATCGCCGCGACGACGCCCTGGACCGGACCGAGCTGTTGCGCTCGGGCAGCGGCGGTCTCGTCCCCTCCACGTTCGCCACCGGATACCGCTACTCGCTGCTCGGCTACACCACGGTCGTGGAGGCGGCGGCGCCGCCGCTGGCCGCGCGCCACGTGCTCTCGGAGCTGCGCGACACGCCGATGATCGACAAGGCGTTCCTGATCCTGATGGGGAACAACCAGGTGCTGTTCGAGCTGATCCGGGAATCGCGCGGGGCGGCGGGCGCGGGCGCGGACAGGATCAAGGACGCGATCGCGTGGTGGCTCGACGCCACCGGTGGCTACGGCGTCAAGCTCGTCAACCCGGGTGGGGTGGAGCTTTGGAAGCAGGACAACGGTGTGGTCGAGTCGCTCGACGACGAGGTCGCGGGGTTCGGCGTCACACCGCGCCAGGTGCTCGAGGCGATCGGCGGCGCCGTGAACGAGCTTGGGCTGCCACACCCCGTGCACGTACACGCCAACAACCTCGGCGTGCCGGGCAACGTCGAGACGACGCTCGACACGATGCGAACGCTGTCCGGGCGTCAGGCGCACTTCGCGCATGTGCAGTTCCACAGCTACGGTGGCAAGCCCGGCGGCCTGCCGCGTTCGCGCGCGCCGGAGCTGATCGAGTACCTCGGCGACCACCCCGAGATCACCGCCGACGTCGGCCAGGTGATGTTCGGGCCGGCGATGACGATGACCGCCGACGCCCACGTATCGGCGGTGCTCCGCGACCTCGACGGCGGCAAGTGGATCAACCACGACACCGAGGTGGAGACCGGCTGCGGGATCGTGCCGTATACGTACCGGGCGGGCAACTACGTCCACGCCCTCCAGTGGGGGATCGGGCTCGAGCTGTTCCTGCTCGGCAAGGACCCGTGGCAGGTGATGCTCTCGACCGACCACCCGAACGGGGGCTCGTTCCTGTCCTATCCGAAGCTGATCAGGCTGCTGATGGACCGCGCCTTCCGCGAAGACCAGCTGCGCCGCGCGAACCAGAAGGCGATCCGGCGCACGACGCTGCTCGACGGGCTCGATCGCGAGTACACGCTCAGCGAGATCGCGATCATCACGCGCGCCGCGCCCGCGCGCCGCCTCGGCCTGCGCGACAAGGGTCACCTCGGGATCGGCGCCGACGCCGACGTGACGATCTACCACGACCGCGCCGACCGCGAGGAGATGTTCGCGACGCCGCGCTACGTGATCAAGGGAGGGGAGGTGGTCGTCGAAGAAGGAGACCTGCGACGGGTTGACGACGGCCGACTGCTCTCGACCCGAGCCCGGTTCGATTCCGAGGTCGGCCGCGTGCTTGAGCCGCTGTTCGGCGACCGCTACACGGTGGCGTTCGAGCACTACCCGGTTCGCGATCCGGCCCTGCGCGAGCCGGCGCAGGTGGTGGAGGCTGGGGGCGCATGACCGGCGTCACGACCGGCGTCACGACCGGCTTCACGCTCGGTGACACCGAGGTCGTCGATACGTTCGCCGAGGCGTTCCCGATGCGCTACGCGCGCGTCGTGATCACTGGCGCCACTGACGCGTGGGCGCTCGAGGCGGCTCGGTCGATGACCGGCTTTGCCACGTCGGTGATCGGGTGCAAGTGCGAGGCGGCGATCGAGCGCTCGTTGATCGCTGACGAGACGCCAGATGGAAGGCCAGGGATCTCGGTGCTGCTGTTCGCGATGGACCGCGAGGGCGTCGGCAAGCGAATTGTCGAGCGCGTCGGCCAGAGTGTGATGACCTGTCCGACGACCGCATGCTTCGACGGGCTACCCGGGGCCGAGAGGACGGCGCCGCTGGGCGGGACGCTCCGCTACTTTGGCGACGGGTTCCAGGCGAGCAAGGTGATCGGCGGACGGCGCTTCTGGCGGATTCCCGTGATGGAGGGCGAGTTCCTCGTATCCGAGTCCGTCGGCGTCGGGCAGGGCGTCGGCGGCGGAAACGTGGTGATCGGCGCCGGAGACGAGGACGCCGCGCTGGCGGCCGCCCAGGCGGCGGCCGACGCGATGCGGGGCGAGGGCATCGCGCTGCCGTTCCCCGGCGGGATCGTCCGCAGCGGCAGCAAGGTCGGGTCCCTCACCTCGAAGTCGATGCCCGCCTCGACCAACCATCAGATGGCTCCGACGCTGCGCGCCCAGATCGCCGACACGCTCGTCCCGGACGGCGTCGGCGCGCTGTTCGAGATCGTGATCGACGGCGTGTCCGAGGAGGCCGTGCGCGAGGCCATGCGCCGCGGGCTTCACGCCGCCGCCGGCGCCGGCGCGACCCACGTCACCGCCGCTAACTTCGGCGGCAAGCTCGGCGAATTCCACTTCCCGCTCTCAGAGTTGCGCGACCCGCCGTGACGCTCACCCTCACATTGCGAACAAAGCCGCCGGCGCGAGTGCGCGCCGCGCCGCTGATCCCCGAGCTGCTGCGCGGGCTCAACGCCTCGTCGGTCGCGGCGCTGCTGCTGCGGTGCGGCGGCGAGACGGTCGCCGTCGGCGACCTGTTCGAGGTGTCCGGTGCCGGCAGCGAGGACGAGGCGCTTGTGCTCGGCGGCGACCTGCGCGGGTTCGATTGGATCGGCGCCGGAATGGTCAGCGGTGAGCTCGAGGTACATGGCGATGTCGGCGACTGGGCCGGCGCCGAGATGGCCGGCGGGGTGCTGCGGATCCACGGAGACGCCGGCGCGCGACTTGGGTCTGCCTTTCCCGGCACCCGGGCGGGGATGACCGGCGGCGAGATCGTCGTGACCGGCGACGCCGGCGAGGAGGCCGGCGCGGGCATGCGGCGCGGACTGATCGCGGTCTCCGGACAGACGGCGGCCGGAACGGGGCTGCGCATGCTGGCAGGGACCGTGATCGCGCTCGGCGGCATCGGCGATGAGGCGGGCCTCGGTAACAAGCGCGGCAGCCTCGCGTCCGGTCGTACGCTCGAGCCGTTGCCGAGCTACGCGTATGCCACCCGATTCCGCCCACCGGCCCTGCGTCTCCAGCTGCTCCGTGTGCGCGAGCTCGGGCTGCCCGTGGACGACGCGCTGCTGCGCGGCGGGTGGGCGCGATGGTCCGGGGACCGGACCGAGCTTGGCCGGGGGGAAATCCTGGTCTTCGACGAGGAGAATGGGAGCCGATGAGTCTGTCGATGAACAAACGTGCGGCTCGACTGGCGGACGCCATGGTCGTGGACGCCGACGCGCTGGGGATCGAGGTCCGCTTTTTGGATTCGGGCGCAAGGCTGCTGGACTGCGGCGCGCAGGCGCGCGGCGGACTCCAGGCCGGCCTCGGCTTCGCGGCCGTGTGCATGGGGGGGCTGGGGAGACTCGACCCGGTGCCGGTGACGGTCGGCGACCGGACCTGGCCCGGCGTCGGCGTCGCCACCGACGAGCCCGCGGCCGCGTGCCTGGCCTCGCAGTACGCCGGTTGGAAGCTCGAGCACGAGGACTTCTTCGCGATGGCCAGCGGCCCGGGACGCGCGCTGGCTCGGGCCGAGGATCTGTTCGACGAGCTGTCCTGGCGCGAGCAGGCCGACCGGGCGGTCCTGTGCCTCGAGACCGGCCAGGACCCGCCGGCGGAGGTCGTCGAGAAGGTGGCAGATCGGTGCGGTGTCCATCCGTGGGCGGTCACGTTCCTGATCGCGCCCACCGCGTCGGTCTGCGGCTCGGTCCAGATCAGCGCCCGCGTGGTCGAGACCGCGCTGCACAAGCTGCACGAACTGGGCGTCGATCCGGGCCGGGTCCGCCATGGCTGGGGGTGTTGCCCGATCGCTCCCGTGGCCAAGAGCGACCCGGCGGCGATCGGCAGGACCAACGACGCGGTGCTGTACGGCGGCACCGTCCACCTGTGGATCGAGGGTGCCGACGACGAGATCGCCGATCTCGCGTTCAGGCTGCCGTCGGCCGATTCGGACGCCTTCGGCACTCCGTTCGGGGAGTTGCTCGAGGCCGCTGACTGGAACTTCTACGACGTCGACCCGATGCTGTTCAGCCCCGCCGCGGTCACGCTGACCAGCACGGACTCCGGGCGGGCGCATCACGGCGGCGGGCTTGCGCCCGACGTGCTCGAGCGCTCGTTCGCGGGGTGACCGACGCGTTGCGAGTCGGCGTACTGGGCGCGTCCGGCTCGTGGCACTCGCGGGGTCTGTTGTCGGCTTTCGTCGATCGCGGGCACGAGGTGCTCGCGATCCCGGCGACGCGGTTGCGGTCGGTCGTCGATGACCGCGGGGCCGTGCGGATTGTCGGACCCGACGGGAACGTGCTCGACGCGCTCGACCTGCTGGTCGTGCGCGGGCTTCCGCGCGGCTCGCTCGAGCAGGTGATCTTCCGTATGGACGCGCTGCACGTCCTCGCCTCGCGTGGGGTCCGCTGTATCAACAGCCCAAGGGCGATCGAGCGGACGATCGACAAGTCGTGGGCCGGCGCGGCGCTCGCGCTCGCCGGCGTGCCCACGCCGGCCACGGTTGTGTGCGAGCGCTACGACGATGCGATGGAGGCGTTCAAGCGGCTCGGCGGCGACGTCGTCGTCAAGCCGCTGTTCGGGGCTATGGGGATGGGGATTGTGCGCGTCGAGGACCGCGACGTGGCTCATCGGGTGTTCCGGGCGCTGGAGCTCGAGCGGGCCGTCTATTACGTCCAGGCCACTGTTGCTGTGGTCGGCCGCCGAGACCTCCGCGTGCTCGTTGTGGCCGGCTCGGTCGCGGGCGCGATGGAGCGCGTGACCGACTCGTGGCGGGCCAACATCGCGCGGGGCGCCCGCCCGCGGGCGGTGACGCTCACCGACGAAGAGCGGGATCTGGCGCTGCGCGCGGTCGCCGCCGTCGAGGCCGACGTCGCGGGGGTCGACCTGCTGACCGGAGCGGACGGCCAGGCGGTCGTGGTCGAGGTCAACGGGATCCCGGGGTGGCAGGCGCTCCAGTCGGTGTGCTCGGACGATCTCACGGCGCGGGTGGTCGGGGCGTGTTTGGCTTTGGTCACGGCGTGACGCGGCCCTCGTGGAGCGCAGTGGCGACGAGCGCCCCCGCGGCCCCGGCTCGCTCGAGCGCTTCGAGATCGGCGTCGTGGCGTACGCCTCCGCCGGCGTAGATCGCGACTCCCGGTAGCGCGTGTGCCAGTTGCGCCACGGCATCCAGCGGCGGGCCGGCGCCGCTGCCGACGCGGGCGAGGTCGATCACGAGCAACTCGTCGACGTGCAGCGATCGGGCCAGTTTCGCGGCGTCCGCGGCCGGCCGGTCCGCGAGCTCCGGGTCGGGAGAGATCAGCCGTCCGTCCCGCAGGTCGACGCTCAGGACTATGGGTGGCGTGCGGGATGGTTCGAGCGCGGCTCGGGGCTCGAGTGACTCTGTCCCGACGACGTTGCGGGCCACGCCGGCGCGGCGGAGTGCCGCAGCGCGCTCGGGGGTGGTGGCGCCGGCGTCGACCCATGGCTCCGAGACGGTCGATAAGGCTCGCAGCGTCTCGGTGTCGACCGGTTTTCCGGCGAGCGCGTCGAGGTCGGCGACGTACAGGGTGGTGGTGTGGCAGATCGCGCACAGCGCCCGCGCCACCGCGACCGGCTCGGACCCGTGTACGAGCGCGCTTTTGATCGGCGCGTATTCGTCGCGCCGCCCGCGCCGCGCGTGGACGACGATGCCGCCTTTGAGGTCGATGACCGGAACGATCCGCACCGTGGCACCTGATCTACCAGGATCGACTGTTCCCTTGTCGACTCGGCAGGTCCGTCACAGACTGGATTTGTCTCTCAACGTCAGCGACTGAGGAGTAAACCGATGCAGAGAATCAAGCTCGGGGACCAGGGTCTCGAGGTCTCGGCGCAGGGGCTCGGGTGCATGGGCATGACCTGGGCCTACGGCGGGGGCGATGAGCAGTCGGGCCTCGACACGATCCAGCGCGCGCTGGACCTCGGGGTGACCTTGCTCGACACCGCCGAGGTCTACGGGCCGTACACCAACGAACGACTCGTCGGCCGGGCGGTCGCCGGGCGGCGCGACGAGTTCGAGATCGCCACCAAGTTCGGCTTCACGTTCGATCCGGACGATCCCTACGGTCCACGCGGGTTGGACGGCAGCCCGGCGAACATCAAGCGCGCGTGCGAGGGGTCGCTCGAACGTCTCGGGACCGACTACATCGACCTCTTCTACCAGCACCGCGTCGATCCGGGGGTTCCAATCGAGGAGACCGTCGGGGCTCTGGCCGAGCTGGTCCAGGCCGGCAAGGTGCGCTACATCGGCCTGTCCGAGGCCTCGCCGGAGATCATCCGGCGCGCGCACGCCACGCACCCGCTGACCGCCGTGCAGTCCGAGTACTCGCTGTGGACGCGCGACCCCGAGGCCGAGGTGCTGCCCACGTTGCGCGAACTGGGCATCGGCCTGGTGGCGTACTCGCCGCTCGGCCGCGGCTTCCTCACCGGTCAGATCAGGTCCGTCGACGATCTTTCCGACGACGACTGGCGCCGCTCGAACCCTCGCTTCCAGGAGGAGGCGCTGGGGCAGAACATCGCGCTGGCCGACCGGGTACGAGCGCTGGCGGAGGAGCGGGGCGTCACTCCGGCTCAGCTCGCGCTCGCGTGGGTGCACGCGAAGGGGCACGACATCGTGCCGATCCCCGGTACCAAGCGCCCAGAGCGGCTGTCCGAGAACGTCGCCGCGGCTGACATCGAGCTCAGCGCCGAGGACGTGGCGGCACTTGATCAGGCGATCCCCGCCGGGTCAGCGGTTGGAGGCCGGTATCGGGACGCGGAGATGGAGCTGATCGGCGGCTAGCGGTAGGCGCGGGAGCGTCCGCGTCATCATCCGCCGATGCGTGTGGTCATCGGGCTCGACGTCGGCGGTGCCAACACCAAGGCGGCGGTCCTCGATGGGGATGGGCGCGTACGGGTCGCGTCCGAACCGTTCGAGGTGTGGCGCCGGCCGGACGCGCTGGCGGGGGCGATCGCCTCGGTCGTCGGGCGGCTGGGTTTCGAGGGCGCCCCGGTCGCGATGACCACGACCGCGGAGCTCGTCGACGCGTTCGGGACCAAGCGCGAGGGCGTCGTGCACGTGCTCGACGCCGCGGGCTCTGCGTTGGTGGGACGCGACCTGCGCGTGATCACGACCGACGGCGAGCTGATCGCGTTCGAGCAGGCGCGGGCCGCGCCGCTGCGGTGCGCGGCCGCCAACTGGATGGCGACGGCGCTGCTGGTCGCGCGCTCGATTCCCGACGCGATCCTGCTCGACTGCGGCGGGACGACGACCGACGTGATCCCGATTTTGGGCGGCTCGGTCGTGGCCCGCGGCCGGACGGACGTCGAGCGACTGCTGTCCGGCGAGCTCGTCTACACCGGTGCGCTGCGGACCAACGTGGCGGCGATCGTCTCGCACGTGCCGATCGGCGGCCGGCCCTGCCCGGTGTCGTCCGAGCTGTTCGCGATCAGCGCCGACGCGCATCTGCTGCGGGGTAGCCTGACCTCCGAGGAATGCACCTGCACGTTTCCGGACGGGCGCGGCGCCTCGCTCCCCGAGGCACGGGCCCGGCTGGCGCGCGTCGTGTGCGCCGACCCGGAGCAGCTTGGCGATGGAGACATCGACGCGATCGCGGCCGCCGTCGAGGAGGCGCAGATCGCGGCGATTGCCGGCGCGCTCGAGCGGGTCGCGGCGCCGTTGCCCGCCGGGGTCGGTGTGATCGTCGTCGGGGCGGGCGCGTTTCTGGCGCGCGCGGCGGTGGCGCGGTGCGGACTTCCGGCGTTGGACGATTCGGGCGCGCCGGCGCTGGCAGGCGAGGCCGGGGAGGTCGCCGCCGCGGTGGCGCTGTCGGTGCTCGGCCGTGAGTGAGCGCGGGCCATTGGTGGTCAAGGTCGGCGGCGGTCTGCTGAGCGCCGAGGGCCTCAATGGACTGCGACGAGGCTGTGCCGAGGTGCTGGAGCTCGCCCGCGATCGGCCGGTGCTGGTCGTGCCCGGAGGCGGACCGTTCGCCGACGCCGTGCGCGCACTCGACGCGGAGTTCGGGCTGGGAGACCAAGTCGCGCACGTGCTTGCGTTGCGGGCTATGGATCAGCTCGGGGCTCTCCTCTGCCCAATGCTCCCGGACGCCGAGCTGCTTGGGCGCTTGGTCGCACCTCGCGCGCTAGGTCTACTCGCGGTGGCTTCCGCGTTCGAGGGTCGCCCCGGGGTTCCCGAGTCGTGGGACGTGACGAGCGACTCGCTCGCGGTGCTCGCGGCCGGCGCGATCGGGGCCAAGGAGGCGATCCTGCTCAAGCCCGTCGACGGCGGGGCCGTCGACCCCTACGTGCCCGAGGCCGTCCGTCTCACCGGGGTCGCGGTAGTCGTGCGATCCCCAGGCGGCCTCGGGACCCGCGTCACCCGTAGCTAAACGTCGGCCGATGGCGATGCGGTTGACATATACGTGACGCCAGCGCCATTGACCTCGAGCTCGGCGACTGCGCCGGCGACCAGATCGGCGTCGAGGTCCGCCGCGCGGTCGCCGCCGCGACAGACCGCGGACCGCACGCCGACGACGTCGGCGTCGACGCGTCGCAGATCGTCCAGCCGTAACTGCCCGGCGACCGCAAACGTCCCGCCCGCGCGGCGCGTGCGGGCGATCAGGTCGGAGACCTCGGCCTCCGACAGCCAGCCGTACAGACCGCGCCCGTCCTTGACGAACGTGTCGACGAGCGCGCCGGCAATGCCTGTCCGCTCCACCACCTTCGGGAGCGCCGCGGGCGGGAGCGCCGGCGGGTCGAGCGCGCCGGCGTCGGCGTACGCGGCGGCGATGACCGAGACCCCGGGCCCGACCGCGTCCGCGACCGCGCTCATAACCGCGACGGCGCGGTCGAGCGAACCGACCCCGCGCAGCCCGACCTTGACGAAGCGCGCCCCGCAGTCCGCGGCGCCCCGCGCGGCGAGCGCCGCGGTATGGGGGAGGGCGGGCAGGTCGCCGAGGGCGACGCTCACCGGGGCGGCGCCGCCGACCGCCGCCACCACCTCGGACAGGACGCGCGGCGACGGCGCACCGAGTGCTCCCTCGCGCGGATCCTTGACGTCGATGATGTCCGCGCCCCCCGCGAGCGCCCGCCGCGCCTCCTCCGCCGAGACCACGCTGACGAGCAGCCTCATTCCGTCACCGCCACCGCCCCGCGGCGATCGAAGTCGACCACGCGGACGTCGACACCCGGCCCCACCGCCACGCGCAGCCTGTCGGCCACGTCGATCCCGCGCTCGTGGCTCTCGACGATCCCGTACACCGTCGGACCCCACGAGCTCTGCCCGACGGCCCCGACCCCGAGCGCGTGCAGCGCCTCGACCACCGGCGCGGCCTGCGGATGGAACACGCCGCCCTGCTGCGAGGCGAACATCGACCCGATCTCACGCTGGATCTCGGTGAGCGCGGCGCCGAACTCGGCGATGTCCTCGCTCACGAGCCCCGGCAGCAGCTCGGTCAGGACCAAGCGCGACACCCGAGGCTCGATGGCGGATCCATCCGCTTGCAGCAAACCGAAAAATCTATCCTCAGCATTCCCGGATAGACCCTCGGCACCGAGGGGCAACGCGAGCACGCACCGCCAGGGTTCCGGCATCCGGTGCCGAGCCACCAGCGGGCTGATCCAACCGCCGCCGCGCACGCCGGCCTCGACCACGAGACCCGGCGCGGCAAACGTCCAGGCGCCGACGCTCGAACGCTCTCCTCGCCCGGTGGCGCGCGCGAGCTGCTCGGGACCGGCCGGGATGCCGGCGAGCTCGGCCACGCCGCGGGCCACCGCGAGCCCGAGCTTCGTACCCGATCCGAGCCCGGCGTGCGGGGGAATCGCCTCGCGCACGTCGACCTCGACGCCGCCCCGGTAGCCGAACGCGTCACGCGCCCGCGACGCGAACGTGGCGGCCCGGTCGCGCTGCGAGCCGGCGGCGACGACCTCCTCGCCGGACGCGTCCCGCACGGAGACGACCACCCGCGGGGACTCGATGCCGACGCCGACGCCGCCGTACCGCCGCGAGCCGATCCCGGTCGGATCGAGCATTCCGAAGTGCAGCCGCGCCGGCGCGGTGACCACGATCTCGGTCACGTCCGCTCGGCGACGTATCGCCGCACGTACTCCATCGCCTCTCGCTCGCGTGCACCCGCGGTCTTGTCCACGAGCTCCTGGAGTCGCGCGAGCTCGGCCGACACGTGCTCGCCGCCGAGCCACCGTAACCGCGAGGCGAGGATCGATGCCTCGACGGCCGCATGCCGAGCGCGGCACAGGCCGAGCGGCTCCCGGCTCCCGGTGCCCGAGGCCACGACCCGGGCACGGACGCGGGAGCGAGGCAGCTCGCCGGCAGCGGGCGTGATGTCCGTGACCACGACCTCGCGCCAGCTCTGAACGTCCTCGATCACCGCGCCGTCGATCGCGGTGGCGGGACGGGTAGCCGGCCGCGGATGGCCGAGCGCTGCCTCCACGAACAGCAGCACGTCGTCGGTGAGATGGACGACCGCCTCGCCGTGGGCGCGCAGATTGCGCAGCGTGCGCGTGGCGTCGAACGGCCAGAACACAAGCTCCTCGTCGCTCCAGCGAACTCCCATTGCCGCACAGTTGACCACGCCGTCCCGGCCGATTGTGGTCACTACGGTCTCGATCAGCGGGCCGGCCTCAGCCGACAAGGCTGAAGAACTCCTGTCGCGTGCGCGCGTCGGTGCGCAGCGAGCCCCGCAGCGCCGAGGTGACCGTCCGAGCGCCCGGCTTGCGGACGCCGCGGATCGTCATGCACATGTGCTCGGCGCTGAGCACCACCCCGACGCCGCGCGGCGCGAGCTCATGCTCGAGCCAGTCGGCGATCTGCACGGTCATCCGCTCCTGAAGCTGGAGATCCCGGGCGAAGAACTCGACGACGCGCGCGAGCTTCGACAGCCCGATGATGCTGTCACCCGGCAGGTATGCGACATGGGCGACGCCGTGGAACGGCAGCAGGTGGTGCATGCACAGCGTCTGGAACGAGATGTCGCGGACCAGCACGAGCTCGTCATAGCCCTCGTTGGGAAACACGGTGGCGCCGAACTCGGCGGGCGTCAGCAGCTCGGCGTAGGAGGCGGCGACGCGGCGAGGCGTGTCCAGCAGATCGGGCGCGTCGGCGTCGGCGCCGACCGCTCGCAGCAGCTCCCGGGTGGCTCGCTCTGCCGCAGCGAGATCGAACTTGGACGCGTCGACCACGCGCCCCGGCGTCGCTGGGGCCACTGCCCGGTGGTCGCCGTCCCCGTCGTTCATCGATCCAGCGTAACGCTCAGCCGCGTGGCGAGCTCGACCAGCATGCGGACGCCGTACCCGGATGCGCCGGCGCCGAACGCGTCGCCGCGGTCCTCATCGACCAGCACGGGGCCGAGCATGTCCACGTGCGCCCACGGTCCGTCGCCCGCGAACTGCTGAAGGAACGTCGCGGCCACGATCGGGAACCCGAAGCTCTTGCCCGAGGTGTTGCGCAGGTCGGCCACGGTCGACTCGATCAGCGCCCGGTAGCGAGGGTGAAGCGGCCACGGCCACGCGAGGTCGCCGGTCGCGTTGCCGGCCTCGACCACGGCGTCGCGCCAATCCGAGTCGGGGGAGAACACCCCGGCATAGACGTCGCCCATGCCGGCGCGCATCGCGCCGGTGAGCGTGGCGAGGTCGACGATGTGGCTCGCGCCGTCGCGGCGCGCGTACCACAGCGCATCGGCGAGGATCAGACGGCCCTCGGCGTCGGGATTGTTGACCTCGACAGTGAGTCCGGACGCGGTCGTGATCACGTCCGTGGGCCGGATCGCGCTGCCGCTGAGCATGTTCTCGCAGGCGGGCACGAACCCGGTGACCGACAGCGGGAGCCCTAGCTCGGCGATCGCGCCGAGCGCCGCGACAACGGCGGCGCCGCCACCCATGTCCGCCTTCTGGCGCACGATGTCGGACCGCGGCTTGAGGAAATAGCCGCCGGTGTCAAAGGTGACTGCCTTTCCGATCAGAGCCAGTCGCGGCGCCCCGGGCGCGCCGGGCGGCTGATGACGGAGCACGATGAGACGTGGCGCGATCGGGCTACTACCTCCGACCGCTGCCAGTGCGCTCAGTCCGGCGTCACCCGGGTGGATAGTTTCACTGTCCAGGTGGGCAAAGTTCACTACCCGATCGGACAGTGTCGCGGGCGTGACCACGTTGGCCGGAGCATCGACCAGTTCGCGCGCGACGTTCGTCCAGCGCGCGACGAGCGCGGCGCGTTCGGCGACCGCTGCCAGGTCTGCTGTGCATCCACAGATCACGAATCGCTCGACCCCGCGCGGTGGCTCGGCGCTGCGCCAGCGCCGCCCGTTGTAACCGCCGATGACGGCGCCCTCGGCGAGCGCACCCACCTGCTGCGCGGTCGCGAAAGGCAGTGATTCATCGAGTATCCAGGCGACTGTGCCGCCGCCACGGCACGCGCGCACGGCCCGCGCGGCGGCGGTGCGCAGCCCCTCGACGGTCGGCTCGAGCGCGACGATCGCGAGAGGCGCGCCGGCGTCGCGGTACACGAGCGCGACCGGTTCGGCGTCCGCCACCGCGCGCTCCGGAGCGCCGAGCGCGGACGCCCGCGCACCTGGCGCGACGGCCACGAGGTCGGCGCCGATCGTGTCTGGGTCAGCGGCCGTTACCTCGATGACCACTGTCGGGAGGCCTTTTCAGCGGCTTGCACTCGATGTGTAAGATGCGGGCGGACCGTTGAACTCTAAGAGGGAGAGATCCTATGACTTGGAGCAAGCCGCAGTTTGAGTTCATCGAGATGTGCTCAGAGGTCACTTCCTACCTGTACCACCGGTAGGTAGCGCCGTGAAGCTGGCGTGGCCTCTGGCTGGCGCCTGAGGCTGCGCACCGCTTCGCTCGGGGCGTGCGCGTTCGGGTCCTGGGATCGGCCGCCGGCGGCGGCTTCCCGCAATGGAATTGTCGGTGTCCCACGTGCGAGGCCGCCCGCGAGGGTGTGCGCGCGAGGCCGCGTACACAGTCGTCGCTGGCGATCCGCGGCGGCGATGGTCCGTGGTTTCTCGTAAACGCCTCGCCGGACGCGCGCCAGCAACTCGAGTCGATCACGGACCCGGCTGTCGACGCGGTGAGGTCCCCACCGGTCGCCGGGGTGTTGCTGACCGACGCGGAGATCGACCATACCGCGGGGCTGCTGCTGCTGCGCGAGTCGGCGACGCCGGTGCATGTGTACGGCGACGCCGGCGTCGAGCTTGCTTTACGGCAGGGCTATCCGGTACTGCCGATGCTCGAGCGTTTCTGCGGCGCCGAGTGGCACACGCTCGAGCCCGAGCGGGAGCAGCCGCTCGACGGCTCGAGCCTCACGGTCGAGCCGTTCGCCGTCGGCGGCGACGCGCCACGCTACCTGGACGGATCGGGCGTCGAGCTCGAGGCGAGCGGGTTCGTGTTCCGCGACCGCGCGAGCGGCGGCGCGGCGTTGACCTACGTTCCGGGGCTGGCTCGCCTCGATGACGAAGTGCTCGAGCGGTTCGCCGCCAGCGATCTGGTGCTGGTCGACGGCACGTTCTGGCTTGACGACGAGCTCGCGCGGCTCGGCATCTCGGCTCGGAGCGCGCGCGACATGGGGCACCTGCCGCTGTCGGGACCCGGCGGGACGCTCGAGGCGCTCGCGCGGCTCGAGCGACCGCGCAAGGTACTCGTCCACATCAACAACACGAACCCGATCCTGCTCGAGGACTCACCCGAGCGCGCGGCGGTCGTGCGCGCGGGCGTCGAAGTTGCTTACGATGGACTCGAGGTCGAGCTGTGAGTGAAGAGTTCATCGCCGAGCTGCGAGCCCAGGGCACGCGCTACCACAACCTGCATCCCTTCCATCAGCGGATGGACGCGGGAGAGCTCACCCGCGAGGAGTTGGGGCGTTGGGTGACAAACCGTTTCTATTACCAGAAGTGCATCCCGCTGAAGGACGCGGCGATCATGTCCAACTGCCCTGAGGTCGCGGTGCGGCGCGAGTGGATCTCTCGCATCATCGACCACGACGGAACGACCGAGGGGTCCGGCGGGATCGAATCGTGGCTGCGGCTCGGCGAGGCCCTCGGCGTGTCTCGCGTCGAGCTCGAGTCCGAGCGCGGCGTCCTGCCAGGGGTTCGGTACGCCGTCGACGCGTACGTGAACTTCGCGCGCCAGAAGCCGTGGATCGAGGCGGTGGCGTCTTCGCTCACCGAACTGTTCGGGCCGGCCGCGATCCGGGTGCGGCTCGACGCGCTCGAGCGCCACTACTCGTGGATCGATCCCGCCGGGCTCGAGTACTTCCGCACGCGACTTGAGCTGGCCCCGCGTGACGCCGAGTACGCGCTCGCGCTGGTGGTGGAGCGGTGCCGGCGACCGGATCAGCGGGACGCTGCGGTGGCGGCCTTGAGATTCAAGACCGAGGTGCTGTGGGCGCAGCTGGACGCGATCGAGCGCGGCGACACGCAGCCCGCTCTGGAGGCCGTGTGACTCGGCCGCGTCTCGTCACCGGTGCGCGGTTGCGTTACGACGAAGTGCGCGAGGAGCACCTGCTGCTCGTCCCCGAAGGGGCCGTCCGGCTCAATCCGACCGCGGCCGAGGTGCTGGCGCTGTGCGACGGGGAGCGCTCGGTGGACGACATCGTCGGGGTTCTGTCTTCGCGCTACGAGGGAGCGGATGTCGGCGATGACGTTCGCGAGTTGGTGGACGGGATGGCCGCGAAAGGGCTACTGGTCGATGCCACCACCGCCTAGGCCGTACTCCCTGATCGCCGAGCTGTCCTACCAGTGCCCGCTGCACTGCCCGTACTGCTCGAACCCGGTCGATATCGGGGATCCGAAGTACGGCCGTAAGCACGAGCTCGCGACCGACGATTGGGTCCGCACGTTCGAGCAGGCACGCGGGCTTGGCGTTCTCCAGCTCGCCTTGACCGGCGGAGAGCCGATGCTCCGGCGCGACCTGGTCGAGCTGTGCTCGGGGGCACGGGATGCCGGGTTGTACTCGTCTCTGATCACCGCGGGCACGCTGTTCACGCGCGAGCGCGCGCGCGAGCTCAAGGAGGCCGGACTCGACCACGTAAAGATCTCGTTCCAGAGCCCGGACGCGGGCGAAAACGACC
>Ga0335072_10002999_pt1 | contig 25691 bp, 30 predicted proteins | sample Lox_Sample_21_FD_206725 | JGI IMG/M metagenome (GOLD analysis project Ga0335072, IMG submission 206725) | Soil microbial communities from Loxahatchee National Wildlife Refuge, Florida, United States - Lox_Sample_2.1 | ecosystem: Environmental > Terrestrial > Soil > Wetlands | place: USA...
ATAGCCGTGATCTGCATGCATTGAAGTCTTGTGTGGGATCTTCGTGTATGCCCAGGATATCCTCGAGTCGCTTGATGTTCTCGACAGTACTTGGGCGTCTTTGTTTATGTCCTTGACAAAATCGAGTTAGCAGTAACCTCGAAGATAGAGCCTTAGGATGTGTACTTTTCGAAGGTAGCTTCGACATTATCAGCCGCAGCATATTCCTTACGCAGACGTAGTTCTCGTCCCTTTGACTTTCAAATTTACAGATGGTATGGTGATCGGCATTCAGTGGGCTGGACTGCTCTTGGGGATAGTCTAGTACTGCCGAGACCTTCTCTACAATCTATACTGCGTGAGTACGGGTCGCAGGGAGCTGGGGCTATGACACTTACAGTCCTTTTGACCCCTCGCCCGAACGATGTCTTCATGGTTTCGTAGAACGAGACCAGTATCAGCTCGGCACAGACCGTCCGAAACTGGTCGTTGATGTCTTGGATCGTTGAAGATGTGGCTTCCAGCTCCGCTACGTACTCTTTCTGCGAAGTCCCAAACGGAGACGCTGCAAGGATCTGGTTTAGGATTTTGGCATAATTCGCTCCCCTGTGTGGCGTTGCAAGAAATGCAATAGCACGAACTTGCGAAATCATGCCCGAGTACTGTTCATCGTGCTTTCCCAGGATGAATGCCTAGGGACATCAGTTGCCGCAAGCATTAAGCGCAAGTATCTACCTAACCTTTTTGACCACCAGACCACCCATTGAGTGAACGACAAACACAATTGGATGCTGTGAGAGCGGTCAGCTGCTCGTCCCAACCAAAGTGCCGCAGCTCAGTGTTGATCACATACTTGGCCGACACGAATGCTAGGGTCCGCATCGGGAGGACCTATAAAGGTCAACATCCGAAAGAGCAGGTCCTTGGCAAAGTCGGTGATATTCGATAAGGTATTGGGGCCACGGAAGTTTGCATTGTAGCCAAAGGAGAATATTCGAACATTGGACAGTTCGGGCTCCGATGGTAGCCACAATGGCCAAAAGTTCCTGATGTCTCTCTTGAATGACCATGTCTTCAGCGACGAGCCTCCAAGCCCGTGGACAAAGATGAAATCTGCATCGGGCTTTGAAGAGTTATGGTGCAGACTGAGGCCCAAAGGATCGTCGCTGCTACTTGCAGTAGCAAGCTCCGAGTCCGAGGCGCCAGGAAAGTGTGAATCGGCAGGAAGGGGATTGCGAACGAGGGCATATTGATTCCTGACGTGAGAAGGTATGGTGGAAAGCAGCTGTTCAGTGGGTTCAGAGCCTGCTCTTCGTTTTGGTTGTTCTTGAAAATATGCCTCATCTTCACACGAGTCGGCGGAGTCTGTCAGTCCTGCGTCATCAGATCCCCTGCTGCGACCGAGCCTGCGGAGGAACTGGGACTGCACGTCGCAATCTGTCAGTCAATGCTAGTAATAGTGGAACCAAACTTGCCATTGTTTGAACACATTTGGAATCCGCTATTGCTCCGTTAACGGACTGGAGGCCAGCGAGAGCATACGCCTCGAGGAACACAGATGAGAAATCCGATCTCGAAAGCCGATTAGAGGAAAGGGTGGGGAGCTCTAGTTCAGGTTACCTCATTTGCCTCGTTGGAGCAACAGCGGGTCCCGTAAAAGTCTGTTTACTGATTTCACACCGGCGCCTGGCGCCTTCGCCCAACACCGACCTATGTTAGAGGTTAAAGTATCTTGATAATCTCACCAAATATTGAAACTGAGATCTAAAGACGTACAAACACTCGGAAACCGAATCAGTACAAGTGAATATTGTAAGTACTTGACGCCGAGGTGAAAGACGATCTGTCTTTTGAAAGCGAACGATGAGGACACTCTTGCGGACCCCACTGTACTTTGTCGCCCGACCCCTGGTAAAATCATCACACTAGAATCAAGTCTAGACCTTTAGCTGGAAAAGCCTACAAGATGCGCCTGCAACAGCCCGATTTAGAGGCGTCAAAATCCGGAACCGCTAAGACCCCATTCTTAGTCACAATGGATCATCACCTCGTGTGCAGGGCGGAACAAATGACAAAACTTGTATGAAAATGATCGCATGAGCGAGGGCTATCGATACATATAAGGTGTTAGTCTGTGAAAGTAATTTATGGTAAGCTGTGGGCGAAAAATGATGATTTTACCAAGGTGCGGAAAACAGGGGTGGGCGGCTGTATCTGCTGAATCCTGTGCGATCATTGGCAGTTTCGGAGAGGTCAGTTTGTCTAGGACATGATACAAAGCACGGCGCATCATGCTACAGTCATCTCATGCACCTATTCTCTTCTCCGCTCGCTTAACCCGATTCGCTGCAAGCAGTATGGCTCTTGATTCATGCCTTACCAAACTGTTGATGGAGTCTTTCCTTCACAGTGTTGACCCAGGTCTATCGCCAAGTCTAGCAAGCGACTGCGAATACCACAATGGTTACGAAGACAGCAACGGAGCACATCATTGATCTGGCTCGTCATGCGGGACAAGAGGCACCAGATGCTCCAATTCCGAAGCCGCAGCTTGGCGGTAACTTCGAGGTCGACAAGACAGTTTTGAAGGGCATGTGGGGTAGAATCAGTCCGATTGGAGTTGAGTTCTAGCTGACGATTGCACTCGAACAGCTTTACCGGTGCCTGGAACTGAAGTGGTCTCTGCTTTCAACTATGGAATGTCGCTTTGGGGTCGCACTGCAAAGATGATCTGTCGCCTGCCAGACGGAGGTCGCATAAGTTACTTCCTCAAGGTACTGCGGATTGGCATCGCGTCGTCAAAGAGAGTGCTAATATGCCTCGCCCTTTAGGTCACGGCACTCGGCGAACTCGGAAAATACATGACAGAAGGCGAATACGAGTCCCTCAAAGCCATCCACGCCGTCTCTCCAACCTTTGTACCCGAGCCTTACGCATGGGGCAGATTCGATGAGCCAGAGCCGGAAACATACTTCCTCCTAGCAGAGTTCCGCGACGTGGGTGAACAGCCGCCTGATCCCATCAGGTTCACAGCACGTCTTGCAGAATTGCACCGAAACTCGGTCTCGCCGACCGGGAAGTTTGGCTTTCACACCACAACGTGCCATGCCAAACTCACACAAATCACCGACTGCTGGGAAGAATCATGGTCCGTGCTGTACCAGAAGCAGCTTGGGCACATGGTAAAGTTGGACCTCGAGAAGAATGGATACTGGCCCGAGTTCAAGGTCGTCTGTGACATCACGCTGTCGAAGGTCGTTCCAAGACTCCTCGAGCCGCTACAATCAGAAGGGCGCAGCATCAAGCCGTGCTTGATTCAAGGCGATCTGTGGGACGAGAACACTGCTACGGACATGAACACCGGAGAGCCATTTGTTTTCGATGCATGCTCTATGTACGGTACGCCGCAACTGGCCTCCTGCCTGCACAAAGTGATGGTGACAAGGAGTTAGCACATAACGAATATGAAATAGGCAACTGGCGAGCTCCAAGGCATCGACTGAGCAACAAGAGCTACATTAGGAACTACAAGCGTAACTTTCCAGTCTCAGAGCCAGAAGAAGAATGGGATGCGCGGAATCTACTCTACTCGCTGCGCTACGATCTTGCCACAGCCGTCAACATCCCAGGCTGCAATTTACGCCAAAGGTGAGCCGGTCGTTGTCCCGTCCCCCAAGTTTGCATCCACCATTGACTATTGCTGTTTTGTAGCGTGTTCGAGGGCATGACCGAGCTCTGCAAAACCTATTTTCCCAAAGAGCTCCGCGAAGCCCAGCAGGCAATGCGCAATCCAGGTCCACGGGATTTGGGCGATGGTGAGGCGGGTGACGAAGAAGAAGAAGAAGAGGAGGAGGAGGAGGAGGAAGAGGAGGAAGAAGAACCGGAGGAGGAAGAGATGGATATAGATCGCGATAGATAGACTGGTGCAGTGACACAAACTTCCATTTAGATTGCCATGCTACAATATTGCGCCATGAGCATTTGATTCTGAGATAACGCGCTGTATGCCTCAGCTTTATCGGATACGTACGCGCTTGCGAAATCTGCCTTTTCCGCAAGAGCTCTACCAATCCGGTCAACTACCCAGCTGCTTAGCGCTTACAGGCAAGAGAAAGATGGCAAGGAGCCGGCGTCCTCAGCCCGTGTCGCATCTTTTAGCCAGGATCTAGAACAGCTGTATCTGCACGCGGAGGCACATTAATCACGCTCTGCGGATCCCCGTTCCCTGCATTTGCGGAAGTGGGGAAGCAAAAGCTCACGCGTCCCTCGGCCTTGTCGGCTCATCCCGTCTGGCCCAAAACGTTTTAAACACACATAATCAAACAATCACCCATCGCGCCCTCGATGCGCAGCTTCGCCTTCCTGCTCTCTGCCTCTCGTCCCAATCATTTCGCCCTCGCCCCCGACCTCGAAGCACCAGCGCAATGCTCCCGCCCACCTCCTTCAGCCTCAAAAACAGTCCCGTCCGCATCCCCTCTCGCGGCCTCGGCACCTTCCAAGTCGACCCGAAAGTCTACCCCGAAGGCTCGATCAAGGCTTCCGTCCTGAAAGCGTTGGAAGTTGGATACCGACATCTCGACGCTGCGCTGGGGTATGGCTGGGGGGCGGTGGAGAAGGGGATCGGGGAGGCGATCCGGGAGAGCGGGATCGCGCGGGAGGAGATCTTTGTGGTGACGAAGCTGTGGGTATGAGGGCATGGGGATTTTGGGGGGGTTGAGGCTGATTATGGGCAGGCACAACTGCTTCCATAGGCCGGAGGATGTGGAGGTTGGTATGGATATCAGTTTGAAGAATCTGGGGCTGGAGTACGGTGAGTACGACTGGGAGCGGGATGAGGCGTTCGGCGTGCGAGTTGCTGACGATGACAAGTGGATTTGTACCTGATGCACTGTGAGGCACTCGCTGTGCTCCTGATTTGATCGGGTGGGAGTGCTGATTAGGAAGTCCCATACGCCTACGCAACCACACCAGGCTACGGCACACAGCGACACAGCGATGGAAAGGTGAGTCCGAGCGTGCTACGCGGCATTTCCACTCCTCAGACACGCAGCCTGACTGAACCCAGCCGGTTGTGGACATCCCACTTTCCAGAGCCTTCGACACTACTTGGGCAGCAATGGAGAAGCTAGTTGACTGCGGGAAGACCAAGATGATCGGTGAGCTTTCAGAAATCAGAATCGTACTGTGCAAGGCTCAGCGAGGCTAGGTGTGTCAAACTTTTCGACACCAAAGCTAAGAAGGCTCCTCTCTGTGGCTCGAATCCATCCCGTAGTCAATCAGGTGGAGCTACATCCTTATTTCCCCCAGCGAGGGCTTCTCAAGTTCTGCCAGGAAAATGAGGTTCACGTCACAGCGTACGGCCCTCTGGGCTGTACACCAGTTCCGGTGTTAATTGGAAGGAAGGGCCCTGGACCGCTTGACGATGCGACCGTAAGTCCAGCAAGAATTTGCTTACCAAAATGCGACAGGTTAACGAAGAATAGATCGCGTCGATTGCGAAGAAGTACAACAAGACACCAGCGCAGGTGATACTGTGCTTCATGATCAACCGCGGTGTCTCGGTGATCCCCAAATCGAACAGTCCAGAGCGCATCGCCGCCAATTTCGACTGCATCTTTGAGCTCGAGGAGATTGACTTCACAACGATCGACAATGTCCTGGGCTCACCGTCTGAGCCTGGAGTTCGGAATCTTGAGACACGCGACTATCTTGGCTTTGATAGTTTCAATGAAGAAGTAGAGGAGCCGTAGACCGATGTGATCGTTTCGGAGAAGTTGTCCCGGCAGTCCGGGTTCGATAGAGCAGACGCCCTAGTCGCAGCCAATAAAGTTGTTTCTTGTATCCTGGGCGCCATGCAGCTGCGTGCATTAGAGCTGCATGGTCTATTCGGCCCCCACTTGATGTCAGCGTGCGGAGAGGCGGGCCGGAAAGTTATTTGGGATGGTTCCCACCGTCGCCACCCTCGAGGCCTGATTAACGGTATCGCTGCTCGAACTCGTACATCTTTTCATTTCGTGCCATCATGGATAGAGTTCCGGTTATGCAGTTTTGCGCCCCGGTGCACCCGCCACCGAGCGATGAGGCTGACGCCCTCTCCACACCTAGTGAGCGAGCTCAGAACCGGTTTTCACTCGCAGGCAAGTGCGCCGTTGGTAAGAAGGACCTTCCTATTTCGCGTTCTGGACTTTGATACACATCTCAAGACCATGGCCAAGCACTTGCTCCGTAGTCGAAGCTAATGATGCGTGACAAGTGTCTGGGGGAGCTCGGGGTCTCGGCTTCACTGTTGCCGAAGGCATGCTAGAGCATGGACTCTCAAAAGTTGCTCTCCTCGATGTAGATGCGGATGAAGGATCGAAGGCCGTAGAGCTGCTACGCTCTCGTTTTGGTGGAAGAGAAAACGACATCGTCTTCAAGGTCCTAGATGTCACAAATGCCGAGCAAGTATCTCAAGTGATCCAGGAGGTAGCGACCTTATTCGGGAGGATTGACGTCCTCACGACATTTGCAGGCACCGTGAATTCTATCCGAGCCGTAGACTATACCCCGGAAATGTTTAGGAAGATCTGTGATGTAAACACGACGGGAACTTTCCTTACCGCGCAAGCGGTTGGCCGGTGAGTTACTTGCGCTGCTTTTCAGACCACGACGCGTCAGATGACAAGTTGACTCTCGTGTAGAGAGATGATCGCTCGTAAGACTGGAGGATCAATCATCCTCACTGCCTCCATGGCCGGGCACATTGTCAATTATCCTCAAGTTCACGTCGCCTATGGTACCTCCAAAGCAGGCGTCCACCACATGACGCATTGTCTTGCAGCAGAGTGGGCGGAGCATGGAATCCGCGTCAACTCGCTGTCACCGGGATATATGGACACCAGGCTCGATGCTTCTGACGATTTGGCCGATGTGCTGCCCACATGGTTTGAACGAACACCAATGGGACGTATGGGAAGGAAAGAAGAGCTCGTGGGACCGGTCGTCCTCCTAGCGAGCTCTGCAGGGTCGTTCATTACAGGGTCTGACATGAGAGTTGATGGTAAGTGAACCTGATTCTCAGGCATACAATGTTCGATACTTACTTGGTAACAGGTGGCTATACACTTTTCTAAAGGCCTCTCCGTCGATACGCATGGAAAGAAAGGTTTAGATATGACCCGGCCAGAATGGCTCCTATAAGTTATCTCTTAAGCGTGGTCACTCAAGAGCCATGACTGAGCGAATGCAAGTGCTGAGACTAGCCCAAGGATCCAGAATGGCAGAGGCGTGAGCCCCTTCTTCTGACTGAAATCGAACAACGGCCCCGTGATCAGAGGACCGATTGAGCGAGCAAGGCAGCTGAAAGCCGCACCTGCTCCATTGACCCTAGCAAGATGCGAAGAGTCCGATACAACATTTGTAAGCCTATTGGTCATCAGAGATCCATAAAAAAGGAAATAGTGCATAGTACTCAGACAACACCTATTACGACTTACAGTATTGAGCAACATACATAGCCGATAGCAACTAGGACCACTGAGATCCATTGCAGAATCACGAGGGCAACAACTGCGAGAGCATACGGAAGGGCCGTAGTCAGAGGCAAAAAGCCGTAAAGCCACGGAAATCCCAGGAGCAGCCATCGATACAATTTGAGGACTCCAACCCAAGTGATGACCTTGGAGACTAAGAGGATCTGTGCTGCGGTAACGATAGCAGCTTGGCTGAACAGTAGATACCCAATCTGAGTTGTAGACATGCCGAACCCCCCGCTAAGACTAGCAAGCGTGTTTGATGAAGTCCCATTGCCGTTAGCCTCAACTGATGGGCTGGCGAGGAACACTGGAACTAAGACATCTGACGAAACCTTGTGGAAGGCGAGCAGAGATACTGAAAGAATCTGTAGAACGACTTTGCTCGTATATGTGCGATCTGATGTCTGCCTATCATCGGATACACTATCTGCATCCTCCAATGCTTGAAGCTCGATGTGTTCTTCTTCTCGGACGACAGTAGGCTCGTCCACTGGGGCTGTAGTTTGCTGAAGGGCGGTGTACCCTGCGTGATTGAATCCAAATAGTCTCCACACTGAGCTGTGGATATAAGAGAGGAGCCGCTGCCCAGGATCGAGCCTATTCGCAAACTCCGGATGTGTCTCTTTAAGTAGAATGGCTCCAAGGAGTGCGCTTAGCATGATCAATAGCCCAACGACAATATTTGGGAGAAGGAATGGGAAGCGATCCCAGAGAGAACCTTGATGGAACAGCGATGGCCATCTGTCTACTGGATTGGCAAGGTTGCCACCGAGTATGGGCCCCGATAAGGTCCTGCGAGGAAGCTGAGCATGAGAACGCTGGGAAGTGGTTCAACCTCACCCAAGGCCGCGTATGAACGACACGAACGAAAAAGCCCTCGCTGCTCTAATCGTCAAATATGCTCTCCTCGCTAAACATACGATATAACCAAAGACTAGGGAAACAGACCTTGGTGCATTTTCACTTTTATGAGCTCACCGACACAAGTCTGTATCACCCCAACATTTGGATTCATCAGTCCTCCAAATATTCTAGAGGCTACTGCCGTGGCGATCGACTTGGAGAATCCAAAAGAGATGGCGGACACGATCCCGCACAAGGCCCCAATCAAGAGCGTCACCTTCCTTCCAATCCTATCACTAATGCGCGACCAGACAAGACTGCTCAGAAACTCGCAGAACGTGAAGGACGCGACCATGAGACCTGCGGCAAAGGCCGGATCGCTCTGGCCAGTATCACCGAAATCTTGCACCATAAAGTAGACATATGGGAAGATGCTTGTCCATGCGATGGCCTCGCTGAAACGGAAGAGACCTGCCTCCAAGCGTCAGCCACCCATTATTGGACAAGACATTACCGTAGTAATGTTTGTGGCGTTGGTGCCGAAGGAAAATCTGACCTAGCAGGATCAATTGCGACCGTATATCGGAAAACGATTGCTGTTCTGGCCGCGCAGCCATAGCTTCGCTTTCAAGAGCTCCTGCTAAGTCTCTTTTACAGGATTTCAAGTGAATAGGCGTAAGTAAATTGGTAGAAGACTAGTTGGGTCAAGAGAAAGAGTGCATATTGAGTTGTGAGAAAAGTCGTCGCCGGCGGGCAATTCAAAATAAGCCGCGAATTGTCTCGCAGAAGCGGGGTCATTTGAGTTAGCAGCAACAAAGTTTTCTCTTCAGCCAAAATCTGGTCTCGTCGTAGAGGGTGAGCAGAGGCAGCTTTAACTTGACCTTAAGGTGAGCCTTGGGGTGAGCCTCACTGAGCTTATAACTCTGGCTCAAGTTACCTGTGAAGTTTGATATTGGGTTCAGAGCTTCCACATTCGCATACGTCCCAGTTGGACTGCTGCGCCCCGATTGTTGCCTGGCATCCCTTCCCTGGACTACTGTCCCTGGTCTCATTCTGGGAAATTTGTTGATTACTACAGTGATCAATAAAGCTGTCCCTGCGGCCACGGCATTAAGCTAAAAGGCTCCGAATTTACTCCATGAAGGAGAGATTTCCTTTGATCTTCAGCGAATTTTCAGCTCTAAAATACTTCGCTTCCGAATTTCACACTCTAAGCGCCTTCTTTCACGACACCTGAAAAGAAAACTCGGATTCAAAAAGAGCCAATATTGCAATCTACGAATCAATTCTAGTTCCCGCAGAGCCATCCCAAATCCCTTCGCATTTTCATTCGCGACCCCCTTCGCCTCGCAAGATGTGCGCCTTGTTTGGTTTACAATTGATTGCCTTGATAATTGCTACTGTCTCATCAGCTCTTGGAGCCGACTCAAATTCAAGCACATGCTATTTCGTCAATAGCGACCTTGCCTCAACGCATGTCCCATGCTTTCCTGACGAAGTCAGTGCGGGCAATGTCAGCTCATGCTGCTGGATAGCCAACGGCGACGTTTGCCTCGACACAGGCATATGCATCTCTTCGGAAGGCATGACCTACTAAGGAGTATGTACTGACCAAGACTGGCTAAGCAATTCTTGCCCACATCGCTGTCCAGACCGTAAGTAGTAAAGGACTCAATTTTCCTCGAAAGGTGTAAGTATAACAAGCCGCACATTACGTCCCAGTTCAGGACAAATATCAAGGGGGCTCGATCAGACCTCGATTATGAGGTGTGCCCCCAACATTTATTGTTGTCGAGAAGAGGGGGACACGACCATAAACTGCTGCAATGACATAGCAGTTCTGTCATCGGCCAGTCCCGCAATAGGGCCACCAATCCAAGCCGGCGCCATAACGGAAACGATGACACTGAGTGTGGTAGTGTCAAGCGAAAGCACCGGCTTCCCGATTACACGCGCGGTGGGAACTGCTGTTGCAGCTTCGAACACTACGTGCGCGTCAGCGACAAAGGCGAAACTTTGCCTAGGAACCCCAAACATTGTCGTAGTGGGTGCGGGCGTCGGTGTGTCTTTGGGCACATCACTCATTGCGTCGCTTGTGGCGCTGGTGGCCTTGATGAGAAGGCAAAAAAGTCTTAGGAGCGGACTTGTTCGCCCACAGGAATTCGCCGCAAGAAAGCAGGAGAGGTCAATGGGAGGTCAATGCATTTAACTCCGGTCTATCTACGAAGTGGGCCGAGCATCTGCAACCGCTAGTCGAAAACGCATGGCCTCGGACCAATGGTTTTGTCTAGAGAGATCATTAGAGCAGGAAAAGCCTGGTTGAACAAGCCCCATATGAAAAGGGTAGCCCTTCTTGCTGACGGCCGCAGCTCCGCCACACAGTCCGCCTTCTGGTCACAAACGTGTAGGGCGTCCAGCGATGTACATTCACATTCTTTTGATTGGTGGCAGCTGAATGAAACAAGAGATTATGCGTTCGTCGCACAGGTCAGACATGACCATCACTGAGGCTGAGGCTCCGGCAAAGCGGAGAGACATGCGTCATCTCAAATGGGCTGGACATCATGCCAAGCCCGAGCTTACAGAGAACGTGATCGGGACCTACTGAACTCGCGTTGGAGACTTGTTCACGTGGAGGTCGGCAGTAATAGCAAACAGTCATCAGAATATCAAGATATCACTGCGTCTATCTACTTTGATAGACAGCCAAAGCGAGGTCGAGGAATCTCATCCCATACCTCACCCAAACCTGAGTCGTCCAACATCTCAACATTTGTCATCAACTGATACTAGGAAACTTTTTATCCATTGACCCGACATCACCATGTCTGCTGCGATTCCTATAATTATCTGTGGAAAAAATCCAGAGGTTGCAAGGGCGGCCAAAGCTAGTCTCCATCCCGAGTATGAGGGTGCGATCCATCGAACCATACCACACTTAATTAGTCCCCATCTAACCGTTCTCTCTCATTCCTAGTAATCCACGTCATCCTTTCTGTCGAAGCAGGAGTCTCTATAATCCCTGCCCTTCTTCGAGGCGAACGTCCACCATCTGCTGACGAGGAGAATGTCGGGACCCGGAACTACTTGAAGCCACCGGCAGCGATTGTCACCGGAGGCGGTTATGACGATGCCAATGTCAAAGGAATGCGGGATGCTTGCAAAGGTGAGAGCAATGTCCCATGGCTGAGACCAGATATGAGTGCTCTGCCCCCGCAAGGGCCGGGATATGGGTCAGCGATGGGAGAGAAAGTCAAGGCCTGTCTAGGCAGATTGGTGAAAGATATGAAAATGAAAGAGGACGGGGTGTACCACTATTGACCGAGACTTCCGGGAAGACAGGAAATATAGGCAGTGAATAGTTGTACGATTTGTCGTCATACGCTATGGTAGTTACAAGCACATTATGTACCAATATATCTCAACTCATGACATATCCATCGCTAGTGTAGGCGGGGTCTTCGGTCCGTTCATGATTGCAACCTGCGTTGCTTCGAGGGATTCGAGCAGTTCCACAGACATTGTGTCAAGCTCTTCCTCCTTCAGTCCCGTTGCAATTGACACAAGCTTGCGATGCTTGCCTATTTTCTCGCTTGTCCCGGCATCACCCAGTAGTTGAGCGACTTCCCTGACGAGCTCCTTCCGTCGTGCTTGCTGCCGGTGTAACTCCAGCACCCACGGAACTGCGGCTCGTAATTCGTCCTGTGTCAGAGGCCTCGGGTTTGCACTGCGAAATGCATGGGGCGAAGCTTGTTGATCTTGGAGAAGAACCTCGTTTTGTAGGCTTGAGTGCTCTTTCTGTTCCAGCAACGACTCGTTCTCTCGGACGCACGCTTCGTATTGCCCTCGTAAGATGTTCAATTCCGAGTCATCTTCTGCTTTAGCCATAAGTGCAAAAGTCTCCTGTCTGATCTTGTGTCGTTGAGATTCGAAATTTGAAAGAGATTGCTTGGCCTCTGCAATACTGAGGTCCTTCTCTTTCATCTCTGCGTCATACATGTTCGCTAGTTTGAAGCTAGCTTCTTCCATCATTGGTCCCACTCTTGTTAGAACCTGTGAAGCAGCTCGTGAGACGGTTGATCTGTGTGAGTTGCGCTTGGGCCGGTAGCCATGTCGTTTGCTACTGAATGTCTCTCCTGGCCGTAGCGGAGACGACGGTGGTTGTTCGAGGCTATGCCGTTTCTCTGACATGTTGCGGAAGTACTCGTTCGCCGTCTCGCCTTTCAGATTAGGGATATCGCCGGCTTCGGGGCAATGGTTGAGCAGAAATGTCGCGACCTTGACGCAATTGTTCCTAATGGCACAAAGCACAGCAGTGTCATGGTGTTTGTCTTGGGCGGTCAAAAGTGCTTGGACAAGACTTGGCCCCATTTCTAGCAATTTGTTGATCAACACTTCAGTGTAGTATCGAGCACAGCTCCATTTGCTCCTCGACCGTGCTGTTTCTGCAATATGATGAAACACAGTGGCCCCGTGCCAGTCTCTCTCAGTGATTGTGTTTTGAAGAGCGGCAACAACCTTGGGAAAGCTCTGTTTGTCATAGTTATTCGTAAAGAGAACCGCACGTATAAGCGGAGTCTCACCGGATACATCATTTTGGGCAGCTGGACCGGCTCCACGTGCAAGGAGGTCCCGCATTACTCCGACGTCCCCCATAGCGCACGCCCAGTGTAAAGCGTTGTTGCCCTGCGTGTCGATAGGTCTGTCAACGTCGAAGTTTCGCGGCGGGACTGGAGGCTGCATGTTGCTTCCGTTCTCCTCGCTGCTGGTGACAAAGTAGTCCAGTAGTTCGTCGCCGTACAGGGTATGTTCCAGCTCTGCACTCGAGAAAGCTCCATTCTCCACGCCGCGCTTTCTCTTCCGGGAGCCTGTCGACTGTTGCGACATTAGCAGCATATCATCTTCTCCAAAGAAAGAAGCGGATTCCGGGGTGACGTCTTCAATACTCTCATCTTCGTTGTACTGGACGCTTGCATTGTCGTAGTGTTCGGTAGCGGGTCTATAATACGCTGGTGTTGTTAGCGCATGGAAGCAAAGATGGAAGAGATTGAACTCACTTTGATTGTGATGATTACTGTTCTGACTGTGACTTTGGCTAACGGGTTTTCGTGACTGCGCCGGCGGTTTTAGCGCCTTTGGTCTATTGGAGGCTGCCGTGGTATGCTTTGGCGCTGGTGGCGGACTTCTGTCGCCTGGGACATAATCAAAGATCTTGGAGAGCTTCCTCAAAATCCCGTTCTTCTCAGCCAAAGCTCGTCCATCTGTGAGCGGCACCCAGGTGCCTATGTCGCATATTAGAGCACGTCCGCTAACACGACGAACTGTTGCACCAACCTTGGTATTTCCCGTAGCCTCCTTGTATTTTCTCATGCACGCCTTTCTGCACTTCTCGTTCTAATATCCTTGTCCTGGCAGGTTTGTCGAATCCCGCAATTTTCAAAATGTGTGTCGCATTTATCCAGTCATCAGATCTGCGTCGCATGACATGATCGCCAAGTATCTTGAGCTCATAGACAGGCACCTACAGAGCAGGTTAGAAGCGAAATAGCGAATATGTATGCGTTGCTCACATTGCTATATGTAGCCGAATAAATGTCGCCGTCCCCTTCAGCCATTGGCAGAGATGTGGGATTTTCTTTCAAGATTTCCGCGTTGCAATTTCTGCAGGCAGCCGCTCCCCGGTTTGTGATCGGACGCACTCCGAGGGTCTTTGCAGGAGCGGAGGGAGAGCTCTAGAACTTGCGTAAGGTTTTGCTCGTTTCTAGGTCGCAGCAAATGTTCGAATCTCAAATTGAAACGCGTGGGAGGGGGGATTAGACGCGTTTCGGTAGTGCTTGCCTAAGACTGGTGTACTAGACCGTATTGACCTTAGCTTAAATTGGAGGGCCCGATCTGGGGGACTTGTCCGGCGTTCCTCAGTTGCACGCAGGCAACGCATACTCTGTCGCCTTCTAAATTGGTGCTTGCAATAATATCGCTTCTCCCAAGCTACAGCTTCCCGCAAAAAGTATGACCGTAATAGAAGCGGTCAAGGACGCCGTTGGCCTTGGCGATGGCAGTCAGTTTTTCACCCACCTCGGGTTGTTGCAATAGACAACTGACTCTGTTCCCAGCATCCAGCGCATCATTAGACGGAGACAGACAGGCCATGGCCAATGCCCGGTTACCGCTCCCATACAGAGATAGCTGCGCCCATCTTCTGATACCACTGAACAAATGCCGAGTCGACGAGTATTATCTGCCTTGGAAGTGTGAGGTACGAAAGTCTCTACTGCGTTTTGGGAATGTTGGAGAGACGCTGATGAGCAGGCAGAACGAACGACATAGCTACGAGAAATGCCAATACGAGGAGTTCAAGAAAAGAGTTGCGAAAATGGATGAGATTCGAGCCGCGAAGGGAGGGGCCAGGAGCAATTAAAAGCAGATATTTTCCAGTCTGAGACTCAAGGGCCACTGTACATATATATTGGGCCCGGTCACTGCATAAATAGTGGCGTCAATTGGTCCGAAATGGCCCTGTACTCCAAGAATCTACAATAAATCGATCATGCTCGTCGATCAGCTCATTTTGGCATTCGTTGGTCCGCCATTCCTCTCATCAACCCCTACCGCTCTTGTCTTCGCAGTCAGCATCTCCCAACCCGGCCCACCACATTTCCCCTCTGTTTCTGTGACTTCCTCTACCCTCTTGAGAAGATCATACGTGACCTTCTCGCTCACAGCACTATCCCATTTGTACTCAGCATGACTCCTCACAAACTCCCGAATCCACTTTGCACCAGTCCACAGCGTCCCATCCGCCCGTTTTCGGATCAAGTCCAAGTATCTAGCCAACTCGCACCGGGTTTCAACATCGACGTTAACGCCATTGAGGTACGATTCGACGAGCGGGATTAGGCCGGGGAAGCCGTCTGGCCGTCCGTTGACGATTTCCGTGATGGACATTTGCGTGTACTCGTCCTCGACCGGCCCTGCGGGAGGGGTTATTGGTCTGCTTTGTGAGTCTAGGCCACTAGGCGTGCTGGTGCCCGAGGAGCCGTTGCCCAATTGGTGGACATGGTTTCGGCGTGGATGGGGGAACGGATCCTTTCTGAACCAGAATTTGGAGTTCAATAATGCGTCGCGCGTGTGAGCTGTCTCCATGTTCTCTGTCGTTCGTGGGATTGGAATGTAGAAATTCAGGTCGTATGATAAGATGGCGCGGGTGACGAGCACTATGAAGATGGCGAAGGCGGCGTTCTCGAAGTCGGTGATCTGTATCTCCATTGAGCGGAATTCGACGCGCCAACCAATGTCAGCATCAGGCGGCGGTGGCTTGAACCGCATATGTTGCCAGTTTGTGCTCTGTATGTTTTCAAAGTGGTTAGAGCCTTCTGGGTCGAGATGGTCGAGGTCTTCGGAAAAAACAACAATTGGGTCACGGATGAAGAGGTGTGCAAAATGCGTTGCGAGGCGGTCGTCCATACCTCCCGCGACGAGCTTTTGTTTAAGAGCTTCGTCGACGATGAGGTCGGGGTCCATGTACTCTGGTCGAAGGCGAGGGTCTTGTGCGATATAGGTGCTATTGCTTGCATAGCGCGATTTCGGAATGCGCCAACGATCATGGCGCAAGGGCTTCTCGCCCAATTCTTCAGCGGTACGGTCGTCGACCGACCGGCTGATCTGGTTCCACCGGACGTCTGTATCGACAAGAAAGCCTTTGTAAATGGGCGTAGCTGCCGTCAGCGCGAGCATTATTGGTCCCAGTGGACTTAGCTGGTCGTATAAAGTCCGGCCCTCGGTTATGTTCTTTGCTTGAAATGTGATCTGAAGGCAGCAGCTGCCCATGCCGAAGGCCATGGCGTCCATGTAAACGCAATCATCCTTAGCTGCACCGTTTCGAACGTCATCGTCTTCGGGCCAGACATGGAGATCATAATTGACTGTTGGATCCTTGAAGGGTGACGGCGTGTTCTTGTCCCGGAAGATGGGAACATTCAGTTCTACTTTGCGGCCTCTGCGCCAGCGGATATTTGCAGCGAGGGTGGGGAAACGGATGTGAGGATTTGCAATTTCGTCTGGAACGAATTGAGACCTCAGCATGGGGCCTGATGGAGGATAGTAAGGGTTGCTGAAGTCGTCTTTTGTGCCCAGTCGAGGGAAAGTAGTTATTGTGATGGGATATTGGTCCGGAGCCATGTGGTTCTTCGCAATAATCCGACGCAGCTTCATGTCTGATTCAACGCTCAGGAGGTCCTTGAACCCGATCCCCCATGGCTTTCCAGGAGTCGCTTCAAGCATGAAGCGTCCGAACTCGGGATGAAAGGTTGGCAATTTGCCACCTTTGCTGGAAGGATGTCAGGTGAGGTGAGAAGTGCAATGGATAATGCCTACTTAGGTTGCAGGTCCGGCACGCAGCCACCATTCTTGCTCAGCTCTTCGTCCTTGGCCAGAGCCTTGAGCACTTCAGCTTGGCACAGAGATAATCGAACTTTTTGGTTATTGTCATCAAACGTGACAACGAGATACTCAATCTGGACACAGTTGGTCGGCACTGTTCTACCACGGCGCGTCATTGATCACATACCTCGTCTCCCCATAAAAGAGCATCGCGCTCTTTCCCCTTGGCCTTCCGCCATATGGTAAGCAGTTGCTGGAAGGTATTAGTAATTTCCACTGACCGGGTTGGGAAAAATCTACTTCAATTCCCCACTCTCGGACTTGATCTGCTACTTCTTTGGCCTTTGGCCAGGTCAGAGGGGTGCCAAGTGCTCTTGAACCCTGTTAGCACTGAGGAAGGTCTAGAACGGAATGAGCCATACAAGAGGCCCATGGTGTGATTTCAAGCTGTGCACACTGATTGGTCAGAGGATGATGGCGAATGGTCCGAGCAAGGCCATCCAGTGTACGTAAATGTCAACGAGTCAACGAGTCAACGAGTTAAATAGGGTCTGATTCAGATTCAAAAACAGCTCTCCGAAACACGATGCAACCATTCCAAGGACATCTAGCCACGTAGAAGTAAAAATGGGTGAACGTCAGAAAAGTCTTCTATCATGACGTCGTATAATTAGAGAAGGTACTCGTTGCGCCGACAGAAGGCTGATCCAAGGCCCTGAAAGCACAACCAAGGGGCGTACGGTTTTGATTTCACGATCTCCCACAGCATGGTCAGGCTTCACTTGTCGAACGGTCGAAACGCGAATAATTCCACACTAATTCACAGCACCGCATATGATTTCTAATCCGTTACGCTTTGAGAAGTAGGCTAGGTTAGCCTCCTTTTTCCCCGCCGAGGTTAAGACCGGTTGGCCAAGACGTTGAGGAGCCATTCGTCCGTTTTGTCAAGGGGAGGGCTAGAGAACACCCGATTTAACACCAGTATTGCTAGCGGCTACCTTGCACTGCTGCAAGCTTCAGAAATATGGTAGCCTTGATGGCCTTTTTCGGCGCAACGCGCAGTCTGGAGGCCAACGCAGTTTCCTAACGAATTGTCACAAACTGAGCAAACCATTCCATGTCGGAGCTGCGTGATAGCTTGAATTGGGTACATAGGACTATATGGCCCTCATACGAAGCCTTCTAGTGGACTCGGAATCTCGTGATCATTAGGGGTCGGTAGCATGATTTGCGGTAAGGAATGTGACGTGATGGGAGAGAGTCCGAGAAGCCTGCAGGTGATGCCAGGCAAGAGACACACTCGAGTGTGCCTCGTGCAATCTGCAACCGGAAATTGAATGGTGCAAAGTATAAAGATGCTAGAAGACCACACTCAAAATAGTCAAGATAAGGTCATCAGGTCATCAGCCGCCACTTGATTGTTGCACACGTATGCTGAAGAATCTCACAAACCATTGATATGGAAGCCCAAATGATGGCCAAGCTAAATCAACCTTTCGATCTCACCATACCCAAAAGTTCCTGGGTCCTTGTGAAAGGTGCCACGGGCTACCTCGCAACCCACATCATCCATGAACTCTTTGTACTAGGCTACAAGGTCAGGAAGAGTGCCCATAACACCCAGAAGGCTGACCACATTCGGATACTCTCCGTTCAGCACGGATCTTCCGACTACGACTGTACCTTTCCTCCAAACATGGCCACCGACGGTGCCTTTGACGAAGTTGTCAAGGGTGCCAGTGCTGTTGTACACAGTGCCTCCGTCATTTCATTCGACAAAGATCCCAACAAAGTGATTTCAATCACTGTAGCAAGAGTCACGACAGTACTAAAACCGCTGCTAAGGAGAAGAGTGTCAAGTGATTCATCTACATGTTTACCCTCTCTGACCGCAACCTAGCCAAAGCCGGGCACGAATTTCCATATTGGCAGTAGCACTTGGAACGAGGAAAGCGTCAAGACCGCCTCGGGGAACCCCTACGAAAATGGCAGGGAGTAGTAGAACTATGGCACCGCCAAGACAGAGTCTGAAACCGCCGTCTGGAAGTCCGTGAATGAAGAAAAGCCGGGGTTCGTGGTCAAGACAGTCTGTCCGAATGCGAATATAGGAACAATAATCGCGAAGGATCAACCGCGTTCAACTGGACGGTGGGTCTTGAATCTCTATAATGGCAAGAATTTGGAAGAGATGAAGGGCATACCACCCCGTTCGTGGCTCCGTCGTTGCCGTGTTCTAGATTAATGCCGGCATTCCTACAGAGCATTTTCTTAATGTCTGGGACGTTCCGCATCCACATCGCAGCCACGATCGATGCTTCTCTGTAAAACGAGCGCACCTTTGCCTTTGCCGACCCATACAACTGATATCCTAGCCAAACATTCCGGACGACTTCCGCGACTTGCCCCGCGGCCTGAGTAGCGTAGACAATGATCTAGGAGAGGAACTCCTAAAGAGGCGGTGGAACCATCATGGCTATACGTCATTGAAGGAGAGTGTCAAACAGAATCTGGAGGGCTGTTGATGGAGATTGAATTTCCTCTTCTGACATTCCTATTGAGGCAATCTCTATTCAGATTGCGCAACCCGATTGTGCCCTCACAATATATGAAGAGTGACAGTAGCCTCAAAGCAGCAGCTTCGTGATAGCGGAAAGCACTCAATTAAAAGCAGTGCCAAACAATCCTCCTTGTCTCCCAGTACTCAGAGAACAAGCTCGGCCCCGATGCAAGTAATCCTCTTCTTATCTTTCGTATAGGCATCGACTAGAATGACATATTTCCCCTTGGCCGGCGTTTGCGGAATGCCAACGGTCTTGCTGAGTGTGAAAACCTTTTCTTTTTCGACTGGACACTTGGTCTCGATGTCGTCGTCATCGGCCATCAATTGGCACAAATCCAAGTCGCGCGTCAAGATAGGTATCTGACCTCCATAGTTGAGCGCGAGTTTGACGGAGAGGGAGACGCGAGCGCCGTCCTCAATTTCCTGTGTCACTTTGCCGGCGGCTTTGATCGTCAGGTTCTTCCCGCTAGAGGGAAGTGTTAGCAAGTGTTAGCAAATAGTGGGCCCGTGACTATCCCAGGAGACGAGACGAGCAAGCATGGAGGAAGGGAATACGGTGTAGGCTGTGTCTTGACAAGGTTCAACGGCGGACCTACTCTTCAGGAGGGTTGGGAACAAAATCAACGTATGCTATCTTGAGTATGTAGCTTTCGGGAGCGCTGCAGAACACTAACGGATTCTTGCCGGGCACTTCTAGTGGTAGTGGCAGGACATTTTGGTCGAGTGGCGATTGCTCGTCCAACCTGCAGCTAACAAGCGAGATGCCGGCAGTTATCGTAAGTATGCAAAAGAGTAACAATGAGCTGATTAGAGCCATCGTGGTGTACTTTACGAAAAGGTCAAGAGACTGGAGCAGAGGTCTTGGTTGTCAAGAGACAATGGGGCTGGTAATAGACACTGTGAATATGGGGGATGCATTGGCGATAAGGCGGGGCTGTGAGGGGACGTCATCGGGAAAACACTTCGTCTAACATTTCGTTTCTTTCTGAAACCCTGCTACCAACTACGCACGAGTGATGGCGAATTTCGCCCTCGCAAAGACGCGCGACTATCGATAGATTTCTTGAGCAGCACTATGATGCGATCGTTGCTACAAAACAACGATATTTATGTCAGCTCCGAACCACAATGTTGCATCCCTCTGCCCCGCGCAGCCTGACGTCCGAGGCAGATAGAAATCATTCAAAGATTTACCTTACTTTTCCATAGCTCTTGTACATGCAACACCTGGTAACACTGTCTCGCCATTTCATGCTTCAGGCGATCAGCAACAAATCTACTGCGGCTCTGCAGCAAGCCACGGATCTCCCGCCGGAAGTGACCACCAGCCACGTCTCCTTTGGCTACGAAGGTGCAGAGCCAGAGGTCTGCTTCCAGCAATGGAGTCCATCTCGCTTTATGGGTCCAGAGGCGATCGACAAGAACGCTGGCACACCATTTCGATTTAGGACATCGGAACAATATATGATGTAGGCAAAAGGACTTTTCATATCTAACGAAGCAACAACCCAAAAGATCCTCGCCGCGCCTGGGCCCGCCGAGGCGAAGGCGCCGGGCGGCAAGTGAGGAGCTTCGACTAAGAGCTCTTGGAGCGGCATTACGATGCCATTGTCGAGAGAGGGAATGTCTTGAAATTCTTCCTGGACGAGCGGCTAAAGGAGGTCGTGCTGGGAACAGGTAATAGGGAGATTTGTGGAAACGAGCCCATACGATAGATTTTAGGGCATTGGGTACGATACGGAGAGCGCAGAGGGCAATACTGAGAACTGGACGAGAATAGGCTGGGGAAGGTGTTGTAATCTGCCATATTCTACAGACTTGGGCATATGAATCGTTTTCTGTCAGGACCCATACTTCTGAAAAATGTCGGACTTTAGGGTTTTACCTCCATCAGTTTAGGGAGGAGGCTCCACACTCACGCCTTCGCTGTTTCCATGGTGAGAAATGTGAATTGAACTGATGATAAGCAGCTGGCTGTAACGACTTCAAAACATTACAGTGTGAAGAGTATTAGTAAAGTGAGAGAGCGAAAAGGCCGACACTCAAATCTGACCCCTTTGTTTTTGCCAAAGTTGGGAAAATATTTAGGGTGATGACAGCACTGGCCAGCTGCGGCTCGGCGCATCCAATAAGGCACCCTGCAGCATTGTGACTTTGTAAGACTCACTAGCTGGGTCCTTCCATACGTTGATAGCTTACCTCTCAACCCTTCGCACCATATCGGGAAATTTTGCGAATATGGGAGGAAGTTTGAAGAAACGGAAGAGGCGGGGGATGTGACTCAAGGATTAATCTACCGTTTACGACGTGTTCGGAGTTAATTGCTAAGCGGTGACTCTTCTCCCCATGTACGATGGTGCCGCTTAACCGAGAGGTAGGTATTTTGTCAACATTCATGTCCCACCTTTTTAGGTCGCTTCTGACCCTGTTATCATCTCATTTCCATTCATTCATTTCTGAACCATTGCTCTCATTCTATCCAACATGGATCGTCTCGAGCGTATCCTTTCTCGTCCTGTTGCGAAGCCGTATCGCTCAAGCGGCATTGATCCAACAGAGCGACCGTTCCTGAACGAAAATGGCTACCTAGACTTTGGCCCTGGCGACGTCGAAAATCCAAAGAACTGGTCCGTAGCCCGCCGTTGGTATATCACAGTAGTCGCAGTCCTACTCGTCGTAAACGCCACCTTCGCATCCTCCAGTCCCTCCGGCTGCCTCGTGGGGATTGCCCGTCACTTCCACGTCTCTGAGGAAGCAGCAGGACTGGTTATCACACTTTTCCTCCTTGGCTACTGCGCTGGACCACTCATTTTTGCACCACTCTCCGAATTCTACGGCCGCCGATGGGTCTTTTACTTCACTTTTACCCTATACCTCACCTTCAACTTTCTCTGCGCTTTCGCCAACAACTTCGGCGCCTTGCTGGTCGGTCGCTTTCTTACCGGCACTTTTGCTAGTGCCCCCTTGTCCAATTCCCCCGGCGTCCTGGCAGATATATGGCACCCAATCGACCGAGGCAATGCGATGGCTGTCTTCTCAATGATGACGTTCGTTGGGCCCGCCCTTGGTCCCGTCGTTTCTGGATTCCTCGAGCTGAAAATGGATTGGCGATGGAACTTCTACGTACTTCTCTGGTTTGCTGGACTCACCGAGATTCTCATGTTCACCATTCCCGAAACGCTGCCACCAGTCGTCCTGATCAATAAAGCGCGGAGGATTAGAGCCGCGAAGATTCCCGGATTTGAAGATGTTAAAGCTCCAGCAGAGAACGACAGCCGCAAATTGTCCGCCATTTTCAAAGTGGCGCTTATAAGGCCCTGGAAGATTCTTGTCGATCCGATTTCGCTCCTTGTTGCTATTTATTTGTCGGTTGTATACACGTTGCTATACATGCTGTTCACAATCTACCCCATCGTCTTCCAACAGAAACGTGGCTGGAATTCGGGAGTCGGCGAACTCCCACTTATCGGCACAGTCGTCGGCGCAGTTTTGGGCGGAAGCATCATCTTTGCCATTTCGGCGCGCGACAAAAAGCGAATGCTGGAAGGCTACAAGGGTCGAGCTGAAGACAGGCTACCGGTGGCCATGTTCGGGGGATGCTTGTTCGCTATCACGATGTTTTGGTTCGCTTGGAGCGCGGAATTCAACAGCGTGCACTGGATCGTGCCGACCATTGCTGGGACCCTTCTGGCTACGTCGATATTGCTGATTTTCGTTGCCTACCTGAACTACCTCACCGACACTTATTTGATGTACACGGCCAGTGCGATGGCAGCCAACACAATCTGCAGATCAGCTTGTGGTGCAGCCGCTCCTCTCTTCACACGATACATGTTCAACGCTCTCGGTGTAGGGGGAGGAGGCTCACTGATTGGGGGTGTAGCAGTCCTGCTTGCACCTATCCCTTTCATCTTCTACCGCTATGGTGAACCGATCCGCAAACGCTCCAAATTCGCGCCAACTCCAGACAAAGCATCTAACGACCAACAGGAAAGCCCTAAGGCAGAGCTGCCAAGTAGGAGTGATTCGAGTGCTAGCAGTTCGAGTGGGACTCGCTCTAGTACTGAATCAGAATGGCATCAGGAACAAGATGACCCAGAGAAATCTAGTGAAACAGAACTTGCCCATGTGGGTAGACGGCACAGCGGAGGTACGGAAATGGATAAAGATGTTGAGAAAGGGGATTTGTAATCATAGCTATGGACGACTGATAGATTTGATAAGAATTCAAGTGATCTAACTCGCTCTACTGTTGCGCGCACAAGACAGTGCACTTTGGACATTACTCCACATGAAGAGGCTTGATTGCTGGCCAAAGTTGCGCCTGGTTGGCCATGGTCGAAAATGACGCCATCTGACTTCCTTTCCAAGTGGCCATCAGTGGCGTCTCACAATGCCCAAGGAAATAGAAATCTGCCCCGGAGCTCACCCCTCTCTGGGCCAAAGGTGATGCCGCCCTGAGCATCCACCGCTGGCGCGGGAGGGTCAGCGCTCAGCCAGTTGGACAGGTCCTAGGAGCGCTAAAGCTCCCCGGGACCGATCAGAGTGAGCCTGGGACCGGCGTAGCCGTTCCTGGGACCTCTAGCGCTCCCTAGCCTCAGATGTTTGCGTAGCTTAATAATTGGCAACCATTCGCCAGAAAAGTATTGCTTGCATCCACCGGTGCATCATAGAAGTACGCTGAGCCCCACCCGTACATGCTGCCTCCTACGACCATCTGCTACCTTACCCTACCTCCTCGGTTTCGCGACCTGCTGAAGGAATACAACAATTGATATTGATGAGGGTGCGTTTGTGAGGTGCCATGGCTTGTCCGACTCGCGCAGTAGAGTATGAGGCTGTCAACGCAATCGCAGAACATAGGACACTGAATACTTGGAGGAATGAGCTTCAAGCACACCTGCTACTAGCCATCTACGAGATCCCACAGAATAGACATGATGAATAATAGAAAACGCCAAGATGGGCATTTGTATGGGGCTGTCAGGACTTCATGGAGAAACTGAACGAAGAGATATTATATGGTAGCGCTAATGCCCTTTAGGCTCAGAGCCTATGAGCGTCATACATTGAGCCCTCGTTACTGCGAGGCCTGAGATGGTAGGTAAGCTTTCGCGAAAGGAATGATTTCGGGGTTTTCTAAGCCTGAGGTGGCCGTAAGCAAAAATGAGTGATAGAAGGTCTTGGCACGTGTCCCAAAAACTACCTTCCGCCAAGATAATTCTGCCACAATTTCGGAGCTTGGTCCTGCTTAACTCCGGGTCGTCCTCATACAAATTACTGTGCGAATTATACCATCGCAAGCAGCCCAAGGATCACGGCTCTATCCATCTACTGCTAATGCCTCGTCTATATTCTTCCAATCTTCGTCCTCTGGTCAGGATTGCGCTGAGGCGTCAGGTAGGCGTGTGTAGATAGTTTCCCCTTCAATCGTGTACCTTTGTATTCCCCTTTGAAAGGCCTCATGTCCTTCCTCGTATTCGTTTCCTCCTTTCAGGCGTATGATCTCTTCGATGTGACGTAGAATATGCTCAACCCAGGCCTATATAGACGTCTGAGGCAGGTCGTGCCAGGCCTTGTACCGGGCCTTTTTGAATGTGCAGCTCCGCAGGCGGTCGTCGTATTCTTCATCTAAGGCCAAGCAGGCTCGATGGCGTTTAGATCAGGTGAATCCTATCCATAGTAGACGTTCTACCGAATGGACCTCGTACACATGCGCTTGATGATGATGAGAATGCGGAGGAGCGTTATCTTCTCAGATTAAGGTCTTCGGTCTGGTCTAGAGTCTAGTTCTGATGGGCTACCGCCCATTCGTAACGAACTCTTTTCATCTGAGGTGTAAGACCTGGTTTAGTGGTTGGTTTGACGCATTTGAGAGCCATGTTTATGAAGAATACGATGAGCAGAGCTTTTGCTCATACCAGTTTCATTGGCTAGAACCTCAGTTGATTTTTCTCTACCCGAGCGATCACTCCGGACTACAGAAAGAATCTTGTCCTCCTATTCCTGTGTAATCTCTTTTGGCCTCCCCGAGTGTGCTCCATCGACCACATATGCTTCAAGAATACGCGGGTCCTTATCTGAATCAAACCCTCGATCGTATGCCTTCTTTCGAATAGCCCTTTGTGATCGCTCGCTTACCAGTCTTCTCTTTGACGTGGGCTGCCGCAAACCCTTCTGTGAGAAGTGCCAGGCATTGGATACGTTGTGCGAGAGTATACCGATGGCCAGAGTCTTTTACACCTCTAGGTAGAGGACGAGCAAAAGGTATTGGATCGGTAGGGAAAGGACGATCGTGAGGTAGAACATCGGTAGAGGAAGTAGGACCATTAGACGGCGGAGAAGGCGCAGGAGGCGTCGTAGAAGGACGATGTTGTAATTGCTCTTTAGGTGGCATGTTAATTTTTGCGGAAGGA
>Ga0335072_10003000_pt1 | contig 25678 bp, 22 predicted proteins | sample Lox_Sample_21_FD_206725 | JGI IMG/M metagenome (GOLD analysis project Ga0335072, IMG submission 206725) | Soil microbial communities from Loxahatchee National Wildlife Refuge, Florida, United States - Lox_Sample_2.1 | ecosystem: Environmental > Terrestrial > Soil > Wetlands | place: USA...
CGATCCGGCGGCGGGCCACCAGGTCATCGATCGAGGCGTTGATGCGCTCCCAGTCCCGGGTCTCGCGCGGGTAGTACAGGGACGGCTCGACGTTGTCGAACGGCTCGGGGCGCACTCCCTCCCGGGCGGCGGCCTCGTACACCTCGGTGGCGAGCTCAACCATCAGCGGCCGGTGCCGGTCGATGATGTCGGCCATGGTCTCATCGGTCAGCGCGGTGCCGAACAGCATGTTGGCGTACCCGAGCTTGCCCCACAGGTAGCCCCAGATGTTGTCGGTGACCTCGACGCGGCCCCAGCCGGACAACAGCGCGGCCGCTGCCTCCAGGCGCGGCGAGGGCTTGCCGTCGAGTCCGCCGATCCGGACCGTGCCGGCGCCGGCGTAGGTGATCAGCCCCGGTTCCAGGTAGTCGGCCGAGAAGTTCACCAGCGCCCCAATCGTGCGGTGCTCGCCGATGGCCGCCGCGATGACCCGCGGGCACAGGCCGTTCTGCAGCGAGACCACGGTGGAGTCCGCCGTCAGCAGTGGGGCTATCAGGCTGACGGCGTCCGCGGTGTGCTGCGCCTTGACCGCGAGCAGGACCATCTCAAGCGGCCCAGTCAGCTGGTCGGGGACGATCGCCGTGACGGGCGCGGTGAACGTCTCGTCGAACGCCTGGATCGTCAGGCCGCTGGTGGCCATGGTCGTAGCGTGGGCGGCGTCCTTGTCGACAACCTCGACCGGGGTCCCGGACCGCGCGAGGTAGGCGCCAACCGTCCCGCCGATGGCGCCGGCGCCGATAATGGTGACCCTCACATGGCCTCCTTGACCGTCGTAACCGTGGGCTGGCCCAAGCGCGGGCCTTAGATAGCAAGCGCTCACGCCGGGCGCGTGCTCTTTCCCTCCCCCTGGAGGGGTGATCGGATGACGAGGCACATGCCGCGCGTCAGCGCACGGCATGGCCGGGCTCGTGGCGTGACGGCAGGCCGCGGGAACCGGGGTGAGGCTGGACCACGATCCGTCACAAGGTGCAACAGTTAGTATTTTGTATACTGTGTACCACGGAAGTATGTGATGCGGGCGCTGCCTCTGTCAATAGCTGTTCTTCCTGGTGAGCGCATCTGCGGCCGTATACACCCCGGGCACGATTTGTAGTCTTGTATACAGTGCACTCCACGCAGTATGTTGATCCCGGCCCGGCCGCGGCCATCCCGACTGTCAGGAAGCCCGCGCCGAAGCCTCCGTCCTTGCGCCAGTGAAGCACGGCGGCCTGACAGCTCTCTGAGCCCGAGATGGGAGTTGAGTGAAGGGATGGTGATCGTGGGTAACGAGATGGGATCGTCCGCGACGCTGAGCGCGCGGTGCCCCGTGCGGATAGGGCAGCCCGCGGGCGGCACCGCGTGAAGCCACTGCAGGACGTCCGGGTCATCGCGCTTGAGCAGTACGGTGCCGGGCCATTTGGCAGCGTGCACCTGGCCGACCTGGGCGCGGAGGTCATCAAGATCGAGGACCCGGCCAGTGGCGGCGACATCGGCCGCTACGTCCCGCCCTACCAGGAGGACGAGGACAGCCTGTTCTTCGAGGTCTTCAACCGCAACAAGCGCAGCCTGAGCCTCGACCTCACCAGCCCGGCCGGCCGGGCGGTGTTCGAGGACCTGGTGCGGGTCAGCGACGTCGTGTACTCCAACCTGCGCGGAGACGTGCCCGCGAAGATCGGCATCACCTACGGCGACCTGAAGCACCTCAACGAGCGCATCGTCTGCTGCGCCCTCACTGGCTTCGGCATGACCGGTCCGCGCGCCAGCGAGCCAGGCTATGACTACATCCTGCAGGGCATCGCGGGGTGGATGGACATCACCGGTGAGCCGTCCGGGCCGCCGACCAAGTCCGGCCTGTCCCTGGTGGACTACTCCGGCGGCCTGGTCGCGGCGCTGGCGATCCTGGCCGGCGTGCACGCGGCGCGACGCGACGGCACCGGGATGGACTGCGACGTGAGCCTGTTCGATACGGCGGTCGGGATGCTCACCTACCCGGCCATCTGGGCGCTCAACGGCGATTTCCGCCCATCGCGGACGCACCACTCGGCGCACCCGTCGCTGGTCCCGTTCCAGGCATTCCGTGCCTCGGACGGCTGGCTGGTCGTCGCGTGCCCCAAGGAGAAGTTCTGGGTGCGGCTGGCCGCGACGGCAGGCCGCCCCGAGCTGGCCACCGACAGCCGGTTCGCGAGCTTCGCGGCCCGCCGCCGCAACGCCGACGAGCTGCTGGCGATCCTTGACGACGTCTTCGCCTCCCGGACGGTCGCGGAATGGCTCGGCGCACTGCGGGCCGCGGGCGTCCCGTGCGGGCCGGTCAACTCGGTGCACGACGCCCTGGCCGACCCTCAGACCTCCGCCCGCGGCATGGTCGTCGAGACCGAGCACCCGCGGTTCGGGACCGTGCGCCAGGTCCGCAGCCCAGTCCGTGTCGGGAACGGTGACCCGTCCTACCGGCGGGCGCCCGCCCGGCACGAGGACGCCGGTCACGTGCTTGGCGAGCTGCTTGGCTACGATACCGGGCGAATCGAGGAGTTCACGGCCGGCGGCGCGTTCGGGCCAGTGCCACAGTGACGGCAGACGGCCGCGCGGGTCGTGAACTGAGCCGAACGGAGAGACCATGAGCATCAAGCCCGGCTGGCGCGGCCGGTTCTTCGAGGACTTCGAGGTCGGTGACGTCTACGAGCACCCGCTCGGGCGGACCGTGACACAGACCGACAACGCCTGGTTCACGCTGCTGACCCAGAACACCGCTCCCGTGCACTTCGATCACCAGTACGCCGCCCAGACGGAGTTCGGCCGCCCGCTGGTCAACTCCGCCTTCACCATCGCCCTGGTGACCGGGCAGAGCGTCAGCGATATCTCACAGAACGTCATGGCTAACCTCGGCTGGGACGAAGTGAGGCTGCCCCACCCCCTGTTCGAGGGAGACACCGTTTACTCCATGTCCGAGGTGATCGAGACCCGCGAGTCACGCAGCAGGCCGAATGTCGGCATCGTGACCGTCCGCACGACCGGCTTCAACCAGGAGGGCACGCCGGTCATCACGTTCCGCCGCACGGTGATGGTCTACCGCCGCGGCCAGGGGCCAGCGATCCCGCGGGTGGTGTCATGACGCCCGCGGCCGGTCCCGTCGTCACGATCGAGGACATCACGGCGGCGGCCGAGCGCATCGCCGGCCACGTGGTACGGACGCCGCTTGTCCCTTACCCGGAAGCGGAGCCAGGCCGGCCACTGTGGTTCAAGCCCGAGTCGCTCCAGCCGAGCGGCGCGTTCAAGCTCCGCGGCGCCTTCAACGCGATCCTGCAGCGCCTCGATGACGCCCGGGCCCGCGGCGTGGTGACGCACTCGAGCGGCAACCACGCGCGAGCGGTCGCCTGGGTAGCGCGCGAGCTCGACCTGCGGGCGACCATCGTCATCCCTGACGCCGCGCCCGCGGTCAAGGTCGAGGCGGTCCGCGCGCTTGGCGCCGAGGTCGTGATCGTCGCACCGCAAGATCGCGACAGCCGCGCCTTCGAGCTGGCGGCTGAGCACGGCTACGTGATGATCCCGCCCTACGACGACGCCGCGATCGTGGCGGGCCAGGGAACCGCCGGCCTTGAGATCGCCGCTGATCTTCCCGGCCTCGTCGCGGTCCTTGTCCCGGTCAGCGGGGGCGGGCTGATCGGCGGCATCGCCACCGCCGTCAAGGCCCTCTCGCCCGGCACCCGCGTCATCGGTGTCGAGCCGGAACTGGCCGCCGACGCGACCGAGTCGTTCCGGACGGGCCAGCGGGTCTCCTGGACACCCGAGCAGACGTACCGCACGATTGCCGACGGGCTGCGCACGACGTCGGTCGGCGAGATCCCGTGGCGCCAGATCCGGGCGTACGTCGATGACGTCATCACGGTCAGCGAGGATGAGATCAGGGACGGGGTGCGCCGCCTGGCCTCCGGGGCGAGGCTGGTCGCCGAGCCGTCGGGGGCGGTACCGTTCGCCGCCTACCTGCACCGCGCGGACGAGCTTGGCGTCGATGGCAGCGTGGTCGCGGTGGTGAGCGGGGGCAACCTGGCCATGGACACCCTCGCCCGGATCATCGACCCAGCCTCCTGATCGCGCACCCGCCTTCCATGGCTCCGGCCGTCCTGCCGCCCGCGTGAGGCTACGAGCCAGCGGCTGCGGGTAAGGGTCGATGTGACGCGGCGTGTACGGGAGGGCGCAAGGGTGTCACGTGACGTTGAGGACCCCATGGCGGCCGAGTTCGGCACCGTGGCCGAATGGACCGCCGAGGTCGCCTCACGGCTCGGTGCCGGTTATGCCATCCCGGCCGCCTGTCGAGGTAGTGGCCAGCCGGCCGTGCTGAACTGGCTGCTCGCGGGCCTGGGCTCGGCACCCGGCGGGCTGCTGGCCGACGTCGGGGCGGGCCTGGGCGGCCCCGCTGCCTACGCGGCGGCCGAGGCGGGCCTTCGGCCGCTGCTGCTTGAGTCCGAGCACGCCGCGTGCCGCGCGGCGTCCAGGCTGTTCGGGCTGCCGGTGATCGTGGCGGACGCCACGACCCTGCCCGTGGCGGACGGCCGAGCCGACGCGGCCTGGTCCCTCGGCGTCCTGTGCACGCTGGCCGGCCGGGACGCGCAGCTGGCCGTGCTGCGCGAGCTGGGCCGCATCGTCCGCCCGGGCGGGCCGATCGGCCTGCTGGTCTACGTGGCCGTGCGGCTGCCGCTTGATGACCCGCCGAAGGGCAACCGGTTCCCGGGCATCGATGACCTGACGGCACTAGTCCACGCGGCCGGGCTTGAGGTGCTGCGCGCGGCGGACGCCCACGGCATGAGCGCGCCGCCGGCGTCCTGGCGGCAGCGGGCCGGGGCGGTTGAGCATGAGCTGCACCGCCGCTTCGGCCCGACGCCTCAGCTGCGGGCGGCCGACGAGCAGAGCGAGCGGATCGGCAAGCTACTTGAGTCCGGCCAGCTAGCCGAGCAGGTCCTCGTGCTGCGCAACGGGTGAGTCAGCTGGTTAGTCCCGCCTGATCACGGCGAGCCAGGCCTGGACCTGCGTCGTGCCGTTCACCGGGTTGACCTCGAAGGTGTCGGCGGTTACGGACTCGACCGTCCAGCCGTCGCTGAATGCCGCGCGCAACTCGTCGGCGCGGATGCGGCGCGGCCCCCAGGTCCCGGGCTGCCGGTCGCTGAAGCACATGAGGTAGCAGGCACCGGCGGGCCGCAAGACGGCCGCGAGGCTGGCGACATAGCGGGCCCGCTGGTCGTCGCGGCCGAATATATGGAACACCCCGCTGTCGAGCACGGTGTCAGCGATGAGGCCGAGGGGGCCAAGGTCGAGGGCGTCCGCGACTTCGAACCGTGCGGTCAGCCCGCGCTCTGCGGCCTTCTCGCGGGCCCGCGCGATCGCCGTCGGCGCGACGTCGACGCCGGTGACGTCGGCGCCACGACTGGCCGCGAGCAGCGCGTTCTCGCCGGTGCCGCAGCCAGCGTCGAGGAGGCGCCCCGTCAGGCGGCCCTCGTCAGCGAGGCGGGCAAAGGCCGGCTGCGGCCTGCCGATGTCCCACGGAGCCGGCGTGGCGCCCGTGTAGCTGGCGTCCCACTCCGGGTGCGGTTGCTCCGTCACAAGCCCGTGCCTCCTCGCAGCCATGGTCCAAGACCAGTCTGTCGCGCCCCGGTCGTGGTCGCCACTAGGAGGACCCACGTCCTCCCGGCCGATGACGCACCTCCCGCACATGTGGCTACGTTACGTAGCCGATCTGTATCATCGTGCGATGAGAATCGGGGGCGCTCCGTGAGCGGAACGTGAAGATCGCATCGGGGGTAGTGGCATGGACAGGCGTGAGAAAGCTAGCGGGAAGGCCGGGGAACTGCCCCGGCGCCAGTTCGTCAGGATCTCTGGCGTCGCCGGCACGGCTGCGCTCCTGGCCGGGGCCGGCCAGACCCTTTACGCTGGGCCGGGGACCTGCCCGCCAGGTGCGGCCCCGTGTCCCAGCCCTTCCGCTCTCTGCGGCCACCCTGGGGACACAGGCCCCCGGGTATACCTTTGGGAAGCGGTTCAGGTCGCTGAGGGGATGAAGCCGCCGCCCCCCTTTGTCGCCAGCCTGCAGGTCACTCCCAACTACGTCATCCTGCACGGCGATCCCGAGACGGATCACAATTTCCTGCTGGTTCCCTCGTGCCGGATTTCCGGCATCGAGTGCCCGTTTATCTGGGGGCCTTCGGCCTACCCCGGCTACTTCAGCGATGCGTGGCAGCAGGCGCAGCCAGGCGGAGCGGCCCCGGTGCGGTACCCCAGCATCGGACTGGGGATCAACTCGGCGCGTACCAGGCAGCAAGACCAGCTGCATATTCACATGGCTGGCATCCTTTCCGGGGTACAGGGCCAGCTCAATACGCTGGAAGCAGCGGGCAAGATCACCAGCGACCGCGCGAAATGGCCGGTGCAGGTCGTTCCCGTCGTCGGCCGTGACCCCAAGACGGGAAAGGCGGTCACGCACAACTACCGAGCGCTCATATTCCGAGAAAAGTCCGAGCTGAAGCAGAACCTCTTCATGCTGCTGGGAGACCATGTGCCCGCGGCGAGAATGCACATGGCGGACCAGACGCTGATCGTGACGCCGCGGAATGCGGGCGGCTTCTATGTCCTGAACAGCGACCCGGTGAGCGTCCCTGGCGGGACGGGCAGTGCCGACTTCCTCCTTGTCTACGCATGAGCCAAGATAGGGCTGGGCACGTGGCAGTTGCAGCGCCGCTGAGCCGGGCCCGGGCCGGGGAGGGTCGCCGGCCCGATGCCTGCCTGCACCGCCGGCCGGCCAGGAACAGACCGAATCCGGGCCGGCCGGCGGCGGGTGGCCGCGGTCAGGCGGCTGGCCGCTGGGACCAGGACTCCGACCCGCTGCCGTTGCAGGTGTACATGTCGGCGGTGGCGTAGTTCGCGGTGGAGGCGCCGAGGACGCTCAGGCACAGGCCCGACTGGACGCCGACGATCGTCCCCGACGGGGTCACCGTCCACTGCTGGTCCGCCGCCCCGGTGCAGGGCTCGATGTCGACGTCGGCATAGGTGGCGGTGGAGCCGCCCGCCACCTGGAGGCAGTCACCGGAGGGGCCGCCGACGATCGCGCCGGCTGACCTCAGCGTCCAGTTCTCGCTGGCGCTGCCGTTGCAGGTGTAGATCTCGGTCGCCGCGCCCGCGGTGGTTGAGCCGCCGGCCACGCTCAGGCACTTGCCGGACAGCCCGCCAACCAGGGTGGTGCTCTCCGCGGCCGCGGAGCTGAACGTCAGGATCTCCGCACTGCCGGCCGGCACCGTCACGGTGACCGTGTCGCCGCCGACGTCGAAGCCGGCCGGGCTCGGGGCGGCCAGCGTGCCGTTCGCCTGGACGGCCTGCCCGCCGAGGGTGATGCCGCTGGTGGCGGTCAGGCCCCCGCTGGCGCTGAGGTTCACCTGGCTGGCCCAGCCATAAGAGGCGCCCAGGTCGAGTTGCACCGTGGCCGCCCCGGTGGCCGACGGGTCGTCGACGTCGTCGAGGACGACGGTCATCGTGCCGTTGGAGTGCTGGACGGCGTAAGCCCGCACGTCGGCCCACACCGGGTTGCTCAGGTTGAGGAACGCGCCGGCGCCGACGTCGCGCAGCGCGGCCAGGCCGTAGTACTCCGGCTGCGCGGCCAGGTCACCGGCCGTGGCGTCGGCCGCGGTCGGCGCGCACAGCGGCGTGTAGTACATGAACAGGGGCTTGGCGGTGTCGCATTGCACCACGGTTCCGTGCATGTAGTCGCCGGCCACCCCCTCGCGCGCCATGACCAGCTGGTCGTCGATCTCCCACAGCGCGGCGGCGAAGACGTCGCTGACGCCCTGCTGGCCCTCGCAGACCACGGAATTGCCCTCGTCGATCACCGCGGGCACCTTCAGTGGCGCGGCCGCCGCGACGGCCTCATCCGCCTGCGACTTCTCGTTATCGCGGACCGTCGTGCCGAGCAGGTCCGCGATCGTCGGGCTGCCGCCACAGGTGCTGCTCACCAGCGGGTAGTAGTGGCTTGTCAGCTCGCTGACCTGCGGCGCGGGCAATGCTTCCTGGGCCGAGACGAACGCCTGCTGGAAGCTGCCGTCCGGTGCCCCGGCCGCGTCGCTGCCCTCGATCGGCACGCCCGGTGCGGCCTGCTCGATCGCCGACACGTAGGCGGCGAAGTCGGTCAGGTACTGTGCCGGATCGCTCTCGTACTGCGAGTACAGGTCGGGCTCGTTGCCGATCTCGATGGCCTGCAGGCTCGAGCCCAGCGCGGCCAGTGCGTCCTTGGCCTCATCCGCGGCCCGGGCCGGATCGTACTGCTTCAGGTTGACGCCGAGGATCACCTTCCAGTCGCTGGCCCGGGCCAGCCCGGCCAGCGCCGTCAGGTCGGCCGGCGTGATGGTGGCGATCGCCCACGACGGTGCGGGCTCGCCGGTGGAGGTCCAGAACGTCTCGTCCACGGTGTTGCCGCCGATGCGCAGCACGGACGAAGGGCTGATCGTGTCCAGGTAGGAGGCCAGGTTGCCCGCGGTGAACTCGGGAAGAGCCAGGTCGGAGGCCTCGAAGGACAAGCCGGCCGAGGCCGGGGTCAGCGACGTGCCTGTGGTGGTCAGGCTGATCGTGATGACCGGCGGCGCGGTGGCGGCGCCGGCACGCGGGCCAGCGGCGGCGAGCCCGGTTGCCAGGGCCAGGACGGTGACGGCGAGCAACACGGCAAGACGGCTGGGACGGCGGGGGCTACCGGGGCGGCGAAGCATGGGGAAACGGGCCATGGGCGGGGGCGCCTTCTGTGAAGGATTGCGTGGGCGGGTTTCACAATCGCCCTGTTCCTATTCCCGGCGACACGGGCGGCTATCCTTCGATGTCTTGCGCCGGGCCGGGCGGGGCGGCCGGGCGGATGACGGCGTGGGCGTGCTCCTGGGCGTGCCCGTTCAGCGCCTTGTTCAAGTCGTCGAACAGGGTCCCCGCCGCTTCGCCGTCCCAGTTGGGCGGAAGCAGGGCCAGCGGGAGCCCAGGATCGCGGTAGGGCAGTCGCCGCCACTGGGTGAGCATGGGCAGGTACATCTGGAAGGCCTCGAGCGGCGTGATCGGGCCCTCGCGGACCCGGTCAAGGAGGGGACTGTAGCGCCCAAGGAAATCCCGGTACAGCTCGCTCAGCTCAGCAAGATCCCACCACTGGGGGATCTTGCTGCGCAAGTCGCCGAAGGCGACGTGGCTTCCCGTGAAGATGTCCACATAGGCGGTCAGCCCCCGGCGCTCGAGGCAGTGCAGTGCCTCGCTCCCCAGGGTGCCCGGAGCGACCCAGACGCCAGGCGCCACGGTTCCGAAGCCCAGCTGTGAAAGGCTCGAGCGCAGCGCGTGGCGCTTGTCCCGCTGGGATTCCGGGACCGAGAAGACGACCACGAGCAGGCCGTCATCCTCGGTGGCCCGGGCCCGCTCGAAGATCCGCACGTCACCCTCGGCCAGCACGTCCAGGGCCGGATCCGTGAGCGCGTAGCCGGCCGCGCCACCGGCGCGCTCGCTGCGGAGCACGCCGCGACGCTTGAGCCGGGAAACCGACGACCGTACCGCCTGGTCCGGCGCGCCCAGATCGGCCATCAGCGTCACGACCGAGGCCACGGAAAGCCAGTTGCCCTCCGCCCGCGCGTACAGCCCGAATATCGAGACGATCAGCTGGCCAAGGCGAGTCTCGCGCACGTCCGTGAGGTCAGGGGCTGACTGGGGTTCTGCCGGCATGCCAGCACCTTACGTGTTGTTCCCGCCTCCTCAGGAAGCGGGAACCAGCTCGCGAGACGGCCGCCAGCGCAGGTGCACCGCGTGCCCGGGCTCCTCCGGCCGCAGCAGGGTCAGGCGAGGCCTGACCGCGTCGGTCCGCGCGGACGGTGGCTTGCGCCGCCCCGCCTCGAACTGGGCCGGCCAGGTGGCCGCCTCGCCCCGGTAGCCCTGCTCGGCCGCGGCGTGCAGGGCCCAGTGCGGGTCGTAGAGATGGGTGCGGCCGAGCGCGCACAGGTCCGCGCGGCCCGCCAGCAGGATCGAGTTCACGTCGTCCCACGACGCGATGGCGCCGACCGCGATGACCGCGGCACCGGTGCCGGCGACCTCCTGCCTGATCCGGTCGGCGAACGGCGTCTGGTAGGAACGGCCGAACGCGGGGCGCTCGTCCTTGGCGACCTGGCCGGAAGATACGTCGATCCCGTCCGCCCCGTGGGCGATGAAGGCGCGGGCGATCTCGACCGCGTCATGCTCGGTATTGCCATCGGGCAGCCAGTCGGTCGCTGAGATGCGGACGGTCACCGGCCTGCCGGCCGGCCAGGCCGCCCTGACCGCGTCGAACACCTCCAAGGGGAAGCGAAGCCGGTTGGGCAGGGAGCCTCCGTAGGCGTCGGCGCGATGGTTGGCGACCGGCGACAGGAATGACGACAGCAGGTAGCCGTGGGCGCAGTGGAGCTCAAGCAGGTCGAAGCCCGCCGCGGCACCGCGCCGGGCCGCGGCGACGAAGTCGGCGGTGATCTTGTCGAGGTCAGCGCGGGTGAGCGAGCGGGGGACCGGCGAGGCAGGGCCGTAGGGAACGGCCGACGGGCCGACGGTTTCCCAGTTGCCGTCGGGCAGCGGCTCGTCCATGCCCTCCCACATCAGTCGGGTCGAGCCCTTCCGGCCCGAATGGCCGAGCTGAAGGCCGATGCGCGCCGGGCTGCTCGCATGGACGAAGGACACCACCCGCGCCCAGGAGTCGCGCTGGGCGTCGGTCCACAGGCCCGTGCATCCGGGGGTGATGCGCCCCTCGGGCGAGACGCAGACCATCTCCGTCATCACCAGGCCGGCGCCGCCCATGGCCTTGGACCCCAGGTGCACCAGGTGAAAGTCGCCGGGCAGGCCGTCGGTGGCCGAGTACATGTCCATCGGTGAGACGATGACGCGGTTTGGCAGCTCCAGCTGGCCGATCCTGAACGGCTGGAACATCGCGGGCACCGCCGCCGTCTGGCCCTGGGACCGGGCGAACGCGGCGTTGACGTGGTCGGCGAACTCCGGGTCGCGGGCCCGCAGGTTCTCGTAGGTGATGCGACGCGACCGGGTGAGCAGGTTGAAGCAGAACTGGACTGGCTCCTGGCCAGTGTAGATGCCGATGTTCTCGAACCACTCCAGTGAGGCCTGCGCCGCCCGCTGGGTGGACTCGACGACCGGCCGCCGCTCCGCCTCGTACGCGTTGAGCGCGGCTTCGACATCAGGGTGCTCGTGCAGGCAGGCGGCGAGGGCGAGCGAGTCCTCCATGGCCAGCTTGGTCCCCGAGCCAATCGAGAAGTGGGCGGTGTGCGCGGCGTCGCCGACGAGCACCACGTTCTCGTTATGCCAGTGCTCATTGCGCACCGTCGTGAAGCCAAGCCATTTGGAGTTGTTCGCGAACACCTGATGGCCGGCGAGCTCGGCCGCGAAGATCTCGCGGATCCGCGCGATGGCCAGCTCGTCGGAGCTACCGGGGGGCAGGCCGGCGTTCTCGGTGGAGCCGAAGCCAGCCCGGCGCCAGACGTCCTCGCTCATCTCGACGATGAAGGTGGAGCTGGCCTCGGAGTAGGGGTACCCGTGGACCTGCATCGTCCCCCATTCCGTCTCCTTGATGAAGAACTGGAATGCCTCGAAGACCAGGTCCGTCGCGAGCCAGATGTACTTGTTGCGCCGCCGGTCGAGCGCCGGCCGGAAGACGTCGGCGTAGGCCGCGCGGACCTGGGAGTTCACCCCGTCCGCGCCGACGACCAGGTCATGAGACGCGCGCAGGTCGGCGACGGGCGGCGCGATCGCCGAGAAGCGCAGGCTCACCCCGAGGTCGCGGGCCCGTTGCTGCAGGAGGCCAAGCAGGTCCTTGCGGCTCATCGCGGCGAAGCCCTGCCCGCCGACCGTATGGGTGGTCTGCCGGTAGTGGATGTCGATGTCCGTCCACTGGGCGAAGCGGCTCGCCACGGCCCGTGCGAACTCAGCGTCGGCGTTTTCGATGCCGCTCAGCGTCTCGTCGGAGAACACCACGCCGAAGCCGAAGGTGTCGTCCGGGGCATTCCGCTCCCAGACGGTGATCTCGTGAGCGGGGTCGAGCTGCTTCATGAGGGCGGCGAAGTACAGGCCGGCCGGGCCGCCGCCCACGATGGCGATCTTCACGAAGGCTCCATTTCGTCGGCTTGGGCCTGCTCGGCCCGTGCGAGCTCGCGCAGCGCGAAACGCTGCAGCTTCCCGCTGGTGTTCCGGGGCAGGGACGGGCAGAACCGCAGGTCCCGCGGGTACTTGTAGGGCGCGAGGACCTGCTTGACGTGATCCTGGATTTCCCTGGCCTTGGCGGCGTCGCCCGGCACCCCCTCGCGCAGCACCACGAACGCGCAGACGACCGAGCCGCGCTCCTCGTCCGGGCGGGCGACGACACCCGACTCGAGCACGTCGGGATGGGTGTCGATCGCGGCCTCGACTTCGGGGCCGCCAATGTTGTAGCCCGAGGAGACGATCATGTCGTCGGTGCGAGCCTGGTAGTAGAAGTAGCCGCCGGCGTCCCGGCGGAAGATGTCCCCGGTGACGTTCCAGCCGTTGACCACATAGTCCTGCTGGCGGTGGTCGTCGAGGTAGCGGCAGCCGACGGGGCCGATGACGCCCAGCCGCCCGGCGGCACCCGCGCCCAGTTCGGTGCCATCAGGGCCGAGGATGGCGGCCCGGTAGCCTGGCACTGGCTTGCCAGTCGAGCCAGGGCGGATGTCGCCTCCGGCGGACGCGATGAAGATGTGCAGCATCTCGGTGCCGCCGATGCCGTCGATGACCTGCAGGCCGAGCCGGTCGCGAAGCTGCCGCCAGGTGACCTCGGGCAGGTGCTCGCCCGCTGATACGGCGGCCCGTAGCGCGGCCAGCCGGCCTTCCTGACCTTCGCGCAAGATGGCCCGGTAGGCGGTCGGCGCCGTCGCCAGCACGGTGACCTTCTCCCGCTCGACGATCTCCGCGAGCTGGAGCGGAGTCGCCGCCTCGGTCAGCAGGGCGCAGGATCCCGCGCGCAGCGGGAACACGATGAGCATGCCGAGCCCGAAGGTGAAGGCGAACGGCGCGCTGCACGCCACCAGGTCGTCCGCCGTCAGCCTCAGCACGTGCCGCCCGAAGGTGTTGTCGATCGACAGCAGGTCCCGGTGGAAGTGCATGGTGATCTTGGGGATGCCGGTGCTTCCCGAGGTTGGCCCGAGCAGGGCCACGTCGTCGGCGGCCGTCGCGACGTTGGCGAACAGGCCCGACTTGGCCGCGGCCTTTCTGGTGAGGTCGTCGGCGCTGCTCCCGCCGTACTCGACGATCTTCAGCGACGGCGCCACGGTGTCCCGCACGGTGGAAAGGTCGGCCGCGAACCGGTGGTCGACCAGCGCGACCGAGGGCAGCGTCCGCTGCGCGATCGGCGCGATCTCGCTAGCGCGCAGGGCAGCCATCGTGGTCACGAGGACGCCGCCCGCCTTGAGCACGCCGAGCCAGGCCGCCACCGCCCACGGGTTGTTCGGTGAGCGCAGCAGGACCCGCTGCCCGGGCACCAGGCCCAGGTCCTCCGCCAGCACCTGGGCGACCTGGTTGGCTCGCGTCAGCAGCTCGCCGTAGGACCAGGCCTGCCCGTCAGGTGTCCGCAGCGCGGGCCGGTCCGGGCCGAGGGAGGCGGCGGGGACGTCAATGAGCTCGGTGGCGGCGTTCAGCCGGTCGGGGTAGCGCAGCTCCGGGGTGGCGAACTCGAGCGTGGGCCACAGCCGCGTCGGCGGCAGGTGATCGCGGGTGAACGTGTCCACGTGGGCCGAGGGGGATAGGTGCATGGGAGATGTCCTTCCGGGAGCAGGCCGCGATCAGGCGGTCCGGATCATGCCCTCCTGGACGACTGTGGCCAGGTGGCAGCGGTCGCGGGTGAAGAAGCGCCCGGTGCCAAGCCCGCGGCCAGAGTCGGCGGCGATCGCCTCCTGGACGTAGAGCAGCCAGTCGTCGGCTGGCCCTGGACGGTGAAACCACATGGCGTGGTCGAGGCTCGCGGTCACCAGGTCGGGCCGGGCCCACGGCAGGTCGAGTACCCGCAGCACCGGCTCGAGGATCGTGTAGTCGCAGACGTAGGCGAGCGCGGCCAGGCTCAGCTGCTGGCTCGTCAGTCCCTCGACCGGCCGGAGCGCGTCGAACGGCTTCAGCCATACCGCCTGGTGCGGTGCCCGCTTCCCCTCGACGTCCAGGTAAACGGGGCCCGGCACGTGCCGTAGGTCGAAGCCACGGCCACCGGACCAGTAATCCTTGGACTCCGGGGTCATCGAGCCGCCGGCCCGGCCGGCCAGGTAGGCCGCCGAGCTTGGCAGCTCCTCGGGAGGCGGCACCGCCTCGGTGAACTCGGCGAGGAACGTCCCGCCTGGCTCGCCGGCGGCGAAGCTGGCCAGGCACACGTAGACGGGCTTGCCGCCCGCGTAGGCCCGCACCTGGCGGCTGCTGTAGCCGCGGCCATCGCGCAGCAGCTCTACCTCGTAGCGCACGGTGGCGCCGATGTCGGCGGGCCGCAGGAAGTAGCTGTGCATCGAGTGCAGGGTCTTGCCGGCGGGCACTGAGCGCATGGCGGCCGTCGCGGCCTGGGCGACCAGGTCGCCGCCATAGGCCTTCGGCCAGGGGCAGGGCTGCGTGACCGCGGTGAACGCCAGATCGAGGTGCTCGGGGTCGACGGGCGTCAGGGTCGCGGCGGCGGAGAAGACGGCCGAGGTCGGAAAAGTGCCGGCCGTCATCGGGTGAGCCAGTCGCGCAGGTCGGCGTCGGGGACGTCGGGCAGGTTGACGACGATGTTCTCTGGTGTCCTGGTCGTCATCCACACCAGTGGCCTGGTCCTGGACAGATTGCACTCCACGTGGGGCATGAACGGCGGCACGAACACCCAGTCGCCCTCGCTCATGTCGACGTAGTCCTCGAACTTCTCGCCAAAGTAGATGCGGGCCCGGCCGGACAGCACGTAGCCGCCGGTCTCGGCCTCGCCGTGGTGATGGGTGACCGACCGGAACCCGGGCTCGTTGCTGACCTTGCCGAACCACAGCCTGGTGGCCGGGGTGTGCTGGATGCTAACCCCCGAGATCCGGATCGCGCCGCCGGAGTTGGCGGTCCCGCCCTCCTCGCTGCCGCCCCGGGTCACCACGGGCGCGACCAGGCCGCTCGGCAGCCGGTACATCGAGTTGTCGCCCTCGAGGCGGTACTTGCTGAAGTCAGGCTCGGCAGGATCAGTCATATGTCGTATTTTGCACGACCGTCATGTAATGTCAATATCACCGGCCCGGGCGGGGTGGGCCTGGGCGATGGCAGAGCCAGACCGGATGGGTCTGGGCGATGGCAGAGCCGGGTGGCCCATGCCTGGCTGGATACAGAGCGGAGTCCGCATCATGCCCGTGGCCGTGAATCCCGATGCTCTCCCCGCGCCGCGCGGGTACTCGCACGGAACCCTGGCCGGGAACACGCTGTACCTCGGTGGGCAGACCGCGCTCGACGCGGGGATGCGGATCGTCCCCGGTGGCATCGTCGAGCAGTTCCGCCAGGCGTTCGGCAACGTGCTGACCACGCTGCGTGAGGTAGGCGGAGAGCCGGGAGACCTGGTCAGCGTGACCCTGTACCTGACCGACATCCCGGACTATCAGGCCCACGGCAAGGAGATCGGCGTGGCCTGGCGCGAGCTCGCGGGCCCCGTCTACCCAGCCATGGCGGGCATCGGCTGCACCAGCCTGTGGCAGCCGGAGGCAATGATCGAGATCCTCGGCGTGGCCGTGATCCCCGCTGGCCGGCTCGTGGCTCCGCCGGGGGCCAGCGGCCTGGCCTGAGCGGCCGTTGCTGGTGGCCGGGCGCTACCGGCTTGCCAGGTCGAGGCCGGCGCGGATGATGGCGTCGGTGTCGATGCCGTGGAAGCGGTAGACATCAGGGATGGACCCTGACTGGCCGAACCGGGTCACGCCGAGGTTGATGGCGGGCACCTGGCCGATGGTGGCCAGGAACGCGAGCGTGTGCGGGTGCCCGTCAAGGACGGTGACCAGCGGGGTGGAGCGGGAAGCGGGGAAGGCCTGGTCCAGGATCCAGGACGGCGCGTCCGCTCGGCCCTGCCGGGCCAGCAGGGCACTGAACAGCAGGCCCGGGCTGGTCACGCAGACGACGTCGGCGGGGACACCCGCCGCATCGAGGCGCTCGGCCGCGGCCAGCGCCTCGGTCATGACCGCGCCCATCGCGGCGATGGTCACCTTCGGGCTCTCGACGCGGCGCAGGCGGTAGGCACCCGCGACCGCCTGCCGGCGGCGGGCCTCGCGGGCGGCCGGGTCGGCGGGCACGGCGGCCAGGCCCTGGTCGACCGGCCGGGTGGAAAGTCGCAGGTAGGCTGACGTGCCGCCGGGCTTGCCCAGCTGGGCAAGGCAGGCGAGCAGGGCCCATTCCGTGTCAATGGCGAAGGCGGGCTCATAGCAGACGCAGCCGGGCTGCTCGATCCCGATGGACGGCGTGGTGATCGACTGGTGCGCGCCACCTTCCGGTGCGAGCGTCACGCCCGATGGGGTGCCCACGAGGATGGACTGGCCGCCCGCGTAGATGCCGAACGACCAGGGCTCAAGCGCCCGCTCGACGAACGGGTCGTACAGGACGCCGATCGGCAGCAGCGGCTGGCCCCAGCGGCTCCAGGTCGCCCCCAGCTCGCCCAGCAGGCCGGCCAGGTTGGTCTCCGCGATGCCGAGCTCGATGTGCTGGCCGGTCTGCTTTTCCCGCCAGTGCAGCGCTGTCTCGGTGTCGTCGGCGAACCAGTCGACCCGTTCCGCCGGTGACCACACGCCGACCTTGTTGATCCAGCCGCCCAGGTTGGTGCTCGAGCTGACATCCGGGCTGACCGTCACGACGCGCCTGGCCGCTTCGGGCGCCTCCCTGGTCAGGTCGAGCAGGACCCGGCCGAGCGCCGCCTGGGTGGAGGCGGTTCCCGCCGGGGTCCTGCCGATGTCGGCCGGGATCGCCGGCACCGGGTGCGCCTCGTGATCGGGCCGTCGCAGCCGCCGCGCCGCGTCGGCGCAGAGCCTCCCCGCGTCGCTTTCCGCGGGGAACCGGTGCCACGGGTGGCCAGGATCGGCACCGAGGCGGTCGGCCAGGTCCCGCATCTGCTCGGGGGTCAGCAGCGCGGAGTGATTACGGGGGTGGCCCTGGGTCGGCAGCCCGTAGCCCTTGACGGTGTAGGCGAAGATCACGGTGGGCCGGGTGTCATCGATGGCCGCGTACGCCTGGTCGAGGGCGGCCAGGTCGTGGCCGCCGAGGTTGCGGATCGCCTCGGTCAGCGTCTGGTCGTCAAGGGCGGAGATCAGGCCGGCGATCGGGGCGCTGCCACCGGGCAGCCGGTCCCGCAGCTGGTCCGGGGAGCAGCGCAGCAGGCGCTGGTACTCGGGGTTGGGCATCTGATCGATGCGGGCACGCAGCTCCTGCCCGCCGGGACGGGTGAAGAGCTCTTCGAGCAGCTGCCCGTACTTGACGGTGAGCACCTGCCAGCCGGCGCTGGCGAACATGCCCTGCAGCCGGCCGGCCGCGATGTTGGGCACCACGCGGTCCAGCGACTGCCGGTTCAGGTCCACGACCCAGACAATCTCGCCAAGCTCCGCGACCGCGGGCTCGAGGATCGCCTCCCAGACCGCGCCCTCGTCAAGCTCGGCGTCGCCCAGCAGCGAGTACTGCCGTCCGGTGCCCGCCGCGCCGACCGCGGCCTCGGCGTACCGGCGGGCCAGCGCGCCCCAGATCGGGGCGGTCGCTCCGATGCCCACGGACCCGGTCGAGTAATCGACCGGGTCGGGATCCTTGGACCGGCTTGGGTAGCTCTGCAGGCCGCCGAAGGCGCGCAGCGTTGACAGGTACTCCTCGTCTAGCTGGCCGAGCAGGTAGTTGATCGCGTGCAGCACCGGGGAGGCATGCGGCTTCACTGACACCCGGTCGGCCGGGCGCAGGTGCCGGAACCACAACGACGTCATGATCGACACCATCGACGCGCTTGACGTCTGGTGACCGCCCACCTTCAGCCCGTCGGAGTTGGGGCGGACCAGGTTCGCCTCGTGCACGATCGCCGTGGCCAGCCACAGCACGCGCCGCTCGACCTCGCGCAGCCCGCCGGAGATGTCCGTCTCCGCCGTCGGCCGCTCCGCTGCGATGCTCATGGCCTCACCACCAACCCCACCGACGACACGTACAGTGCATGACAAGCCGAAATACCATCATCTGATGCAACATCCGCACAACTCAGCCCGGACTGCTTAGCAGATTGCCCATCTGGTCCGGCCGGCGATGCCCACAGCTAAGCATTGTGCATACTCCATCACGACCCAGGTCGGCCGGGGCCGGCTCCGGGCTCCTCGCTGGGGACCGCCGACATCCGCTCCCGCCAGTAGCCGGCGTCCTCACACCCAGCGTCGATGGCCTGCTGCCAGGCCGCATGAGCGCCAGCGATGTCGCCACGCTCGGCGAGCACCTGGCCGAGCTGGACCAGGGCGTACAGCGCCTCGGGATTGCCGTGGTCCAGGCCATGGCGATAGGCGGCCCGCAGCCCCTGGGCGTCCCCCCGGCTGGCGAGCAGGTTCACCAGGCTCGTGAACGCCGCGGCCGCCCAGGCGGGCTGGCCCGAGTCGATGACGCGCTGCCAGACCCCCGCCGCCGCCGCGTGCCCCTGGCGCTCCAGCAGGTTCGCCAGCAGCCACGAGGCATGAGCGGACCAGCCCGCGTCGCCCTCCTCAATCGCCCGGCGGTACAGGGACCGCGCCTCGGGAGGGGCAGCCCCGCGGGCCAGGCCGACCATCGCCGCGGCGGCCCAGACCGGGTGCCCGGTATCGATGACCCGCTCGAACCCGGCACGGGCCGCGGCCGCGCCGCGGCGTGCCACCTGCACGAGGGCGATCTGGTACCAGGCCTCGGCGCTCAGGTCCTGGTCCTCGCTCGCGGCCGCCTGCTGACAGGCCACCAGCGCGGCTTCCTCGTCTTCCAGCACGTCATGCAGGAGCCTGGCCAGGCTCAGCGAGGCACGGGCGTGTCCTGCCCTGATCGCCGCCTGATAGGCGGCGCGGGCCGCGGCGGGCTCGTCCCAGTACAGGAAATCGCCCAGCTCGGCGAGTGCCCCCGGGTCGCCGGCCGCGGCCCGCTGCCGGTAGTACGCCTCGATGACCGCGACCGCCCTGGGCAGCAGGTCCTGGTCCGCCTCCAGGGCGTCGAGCACCTGGTGCTCAAGATCATCGCGTGCGCGCCGGCTGGCGGGGTCAAGGGCCAGCCTGGCCAGCACGCCCGGGAGCCGCTGGCCACCCTGAACCCCGCAGACCAGGCTCACGAGCTGCCGGCCGGCCGCCTCGCGGCCGGGGTCACCGCCAGCCGCCCGGCCCGGGGCAGGGGCTGACGCGGGCCCGCCGGCGACGGCCGCCATGAACCGCGCGGCCACCGCCGGCAGGAAGTCCCACACGCTGCATGCCTCCCGGTCTGGCGCCCGCCCTTGTCGCCATTGTCCAGCCTGGCGCCGGCTGCCGCCCGGCCTTTCCTTGTCCCGTCGCACGAGCCAGCCCACTAGAGTAGGTCACTCACGGCCGGGCCTGTCGCCTGCGGGTGACAGCCTCGCCGCACGGAAATGCCGGCGAGATCGCAGCACTTGTGGGAGTGACATGGACGAGGCGAGGGCGCGTGAGCTTCTCCTAGCCGAGCGCACGGAAGTTGAGAGCCTGCTGACGGGGGCCGACGCGGCGAGCGCGGCCGACCTGGAGCGCGATAGCCCCGCTGACTTCGGTGATGAGGGTGAGGCGCTCGCGGCCGAGGCCGAGGATGGTGCCGTGGCCGAGGACCTGCGGACCCGGCTGGAGGCCATTGACCGGGCGCTGGCCCGGCTGGACGCCGGAACCTACGGGCGCTCGGTGCGCAGCGGGCAGCCCATCCCCGAAGCCCGCCTCGAAGCTGACCCGGCCGCCGAGCTAACCGTTGAGGAGGCCCGGGGCTGACGGGCCCGGTGCTTCAGGCCCGGCTTGCGGTGTCCCTGGAATGACGGCCGTCAGGGGACGCTTATGTCGTGGCGGGCCGCCGCCAGCTGGCGGACCTCGTCGCTCACCTCGGCGTCCTTGAGCGGGTGGACCAGGGTGACGTGCCTGCCGACCGGGCACCATTGCAGGCGCCAGAATCCGAGGCGAACTGACTTCAGTGACCCGCCCGGTATCCAGATGGTGCTGAACACGTGGCCAGAGCGGCATTTCACGACGACGTTCAGGCCGAAGGAGTAGCCCATCCGCCTGGCGGCGACGGTGCCCGCCGCATAGGCGGCGGCGACTGTCCCGGCGACGATCAGCCCGCGCTTGCCCTTGGCCGACATCCGGTGCTTCCCCGTGCTCATGAAGCCGAGCCTACCGCCCGCTCACGGCCGCGGCCAGAAGGCAGGTCAAGCGGGAAACCCCGTGGGATTGGCCGTGATTTCCACGATGCGGTGCCTGACGGCCGGACAGCACACTGATGGCATGCCGCCAAGCATGTGGGCCTCGCCCAGCGATGGGCCGCTGCCGGACTGGCAGCAGGTGCAGTCCCTCAGCGTGGCGGACGTAGTGATGACCATCCTGAAGGCGAGGAAGGCGATGCCCTCGGCGACAGCCGCAGCCGTGTCCCGGGCACGGCACGGCGACGGGTACCGAGTGCTCGTCAGCCTCCTTGAAGGCAGCCAGCCAGCCGGCGAGGACACGGTCTTGCCCGGCGCGGTGGACGAGACCGTCGCGGTATTCGTCGCGCGCGAGCTCGGGAAGGACCTGGCCGACGCCTTCGGCGGCAAGGACGTGATCATCCTTCAATGACTGGGCTGGAGGGGAGGTCCCGATGGGGGGGCCGGGAATCGTGGCCTCACCTCCAGCCCGCGAGGCTCACGGGCGGCCTGGAGGCTCACGGGTGGTCTCAGTGCTGCGGGCCAGCCGAGCGGAGGAAGGCGAGCACCGCGCGGACGCGGTTGTTCGTGGTGTTGCTCTGGGTCAGGCCCAGCTTCGTGAAGACGCTGGTGACGTGCGTTTCCACCGTCCGGGCGCTGAGGAAGAGCTCCTTGGCTATCCCCAGGTTGGAGCGCCCTTCGGCCATGTGCCTCAGCACCTCAAGCTCGCGCTCGTTGAGCGTGTCGGCCATGCGTGGCTTGCGCTCCCTTTCCATCAGCCGCCGCACGATGGCCGGGTCGAGGACGGTCCCGCCGTCGGCCACGCGCGCCAGGCTTTCCATGAGCGCGTCCGCGTCGGTGACGTTGTCCTTGAGCAGGTACCCGACGCCCGCGCTCACTATTTCCAGCAGCTGGCTGGCGTACCCGGCCTCCGCGTAGGTGGAAAGGACGAGGATGCCCAGGCCGGGATGGCGGCTGCGTAGCTCGCGTGCGGTGCGGATGCCCTCGTCCGTGAACGTCGGCGGCATCCGGATGTCGAGGATGACCGCATCGGGCGGGATGGCCCCGATGGCCGCAAGCAGTTCCGCGCCTGAGGGGACGGCTGTGGTCACCTCGGCGCCCAGGGAGTTGAGGAGCAGGACCAGGCTGCTGCGGAACAGCCCGGAGTCCTCGGCGATCGCTATCCGCACGGGATGCTCACCATAACACGCGTCCCCCGGCCGGGCGGGCTGTCGATGGTCACTGCCCCGTCGAGCGCGCTGCTCCTGTCGAACATGTTGGCCAGGCCCCGGCCGACCGTACTGTCGGCTGAGATGCCGCCAACGCCGTCGTCGGAGATCTCCATCTCCACCCGGGACTCCGTCGCCCGCACCGTCACCAGGGCGCTGCTCGCCTTGGCGTGCTTCACCACGTTCACCAGCGCCTCGCAGGCGACGAAGTACAGGGTCGCCTCCTCGGCAGCGCCGAGCCTGCGCGGGGGCGCGTCGATCCTGACCGGCAGCGGAAGCCGCTCCGCTACCTCCTCAAGCGCCGCCGCCAGCCCGCCCTGGGTGAGCACGGCGGGGTGAATCCCGTGGGCCAGGTCACGCAGCTCGGCCAACACGACCTTCAGCCCGTCCCTGGCCTGGCCGAAGGCGGCGGTCGCCGCCGGGTCGCTGGTCTTGGTCATTGCGGCCGTGAGGCCGGCCGTGATGCCGAGCAGGTGCTGCTGCACGCCGTCATGCAGGTCACGCTCGAGTCGCTGCCGTTCCGCGAGCTCGGCCTCGATGATCCGCGCGCGCGAGCCCTTCACCCGCTCAAGCTCTTCCCGGGCGGCCTTCGCCTGAAGCTGGGCGTTATGCAGCGCCAGCCCGCTGGTCCGCATGGCCGCGTCGAACAGCCAGCGGTACCGGGCGAGAACCGGGTCGGCGACGACGATGGCGATGGGGGCGTCTTGCCCAGGCCCGATGTAGGAGACCAGCCGTCCCTCTGCCCCCGAGCCCAGCGCGGGGAGACTGGGGTCGGACGGGTCAAGGAGCTCCAGGGTGGGATCACGCAGCGTGTTACGCAGAGCGTGGCGCAAGGCGGTGATGTCCCCTTCCCTGGCGGCCTGGGCGGTGAGCTCGGTGACGCTCCTTGTCAGCAGCAGCTGCTGGATCAGGGCGATCAGGAACGCGGCGGGAATCGCGAAGTCCGCCGCGCTTTCCGCCAGGTAGGTCGAGTAGGGCGTGACGTTGAGGCTCGACGCCGTCCGTGCGGCCGCCGAGGCGGTCGCGGCGACCACCGCGGCGATGCCGGCCACGGTGATCGGGGCGATGACAATCCGGTCCAGGCCCCTGGCCTGCACGAGCCGCATCGCCAGGAGCACTCCCAGGCCGACGGCGAATAGCCCCTCGCCGCTGTGCACCACGTAGTTGAGCGCATTGGACAGCGTGCGGTCGGGCGCGAGCGCGGGCCACCACAGCGACGGCGGGTTGCCGTTCCACTGTGCGGTCGACGTGACCAGGATCAGCGTGCGGCCGATGAACATCCAGGCGCCCAGCCCGACCATGTAGCCCCGCTGCAGCCTGGTCAGCCGGGAATTGGGGTAGCGCAGCAACGCCCAGGCGCCGAAGAGGCGATCCACCGCGCCGAACACGATGACGTACGCGGGCCACGGGCCATTCCAGGTGTCGACGAGCCAGGTGCCGCGAAACAGGCCCGCGAAGATGAGCGCGGCACCCGTGATCCCCTGCCCAGGTTCCTTGCGGAGCATCAGCCCGGTGAAGCCATAGGAGAGGGCGAGGGCTAGGTCCAGCGCCGCCAGCACGGGCTCCTGGTGCCAGGCAGGCCCCTCGGCGAGTGCGCAGAAGCCCCCGATGGCAAGCAGGCCTGCCATCGTGGCCAGCCAGTGGAAGCGGGCATGACCCAGCCGGGCCAGGGCAGTCACCGTAGCCCCCTGACGGTGGCCTGGTGCGCGCCTGCGCCCGGTCTTGCTCGCAGACAGTGAGGGAATGGTGGCTCGCATGCTGATCGGCTTACCCGCGGGACCCGATGAGGGGTGGTGATCCAGCCCCGGATGACAGTACCGGCGGCAGGCAGGCTTTTGGTCGTCTGGCGGCGGTACCGCTGCCCAGACCTACCGCGGTCGGGGCACCGCGTGGCAGGCTCATATCCCACGGACGGGGGGGAGGACCGTGGAAGCGGTACCGCCGCACGCCGTAACCATACAAGTCGCAGAGTAAGCGCACAAGACCGACTCACCGGCCGCTTTCCTCGCTTCCTGCCCGGGGCTGGAGCGTGACCACAGCCGGGGTCATGTGCCCAGCTCACGGCGCCCCGCGGGGGCTGGCCGGTTAGGCGGGCCAGGCCGTGACCGGGCCATCGACGCCGAGGGCGACCTTGTCCCCGGTCGCCGGCACACTCGTTCCTGAAGTCCGCGCCTGCACCGGGCCGACGCCAGGGACGTCCACGCTCACCATCGCGTCATGGCCGTGGTAGCGGGTCTCGACGACGGTGCCCGACGCCATCGAGCCATCCAGCGCCACCTGCTCTGGCCGCACGAGTACGGTCACCTCGGTCCCGCCCTCGGCCAGGCCGGTCCGCAGCGCGTGCGAGCCGAGCGCGGTCCGCACGCGCGGCTCGCCGGGGCCGTCGGCCTCAAGCACGCCCGGCAGCAAGTTCGCGGTGCCCACGAACGCCGCGGTCCACGGGTCGGCGGGGGTCGCATAGACCGACTCCGGCGAGCCCGCCTGCGTGATCGTCCCGTCCCTGAGCACCGCGACGCAGTCCGCGACCGACAGCGCCTCGTCCTGGTCGTGGGTGACGAGGACGCCGGTGGTCCCGGTGGCGCGCAGCGCCCCAAGCACATCGGCGCGGACGGTGGACCTCAGGCCGGCATCCAGTGCGGCGAATGGCTCGTCCAGCAGCACTAGCCGGGGACGAGAGGCAAGAGCGCGCGCGATCGCGACCCGTTGCTGCTGGCCGCCGGACAGCTCGTGCGGGTACCTGGCGCCGAGGTCGCCCAGGCCGACCAGGTCGAGCATTTCCGCCACGACGCCATTGCCGCGCCTGCGGCCGCCCCTGTCCCCGCCGCGCAGCGCGAATGCCACGTTGCCGCGCACCGTCAGGTGCGGGAACAGCGCGCCATCCTGCGGCACGTAGCCGATCTGCCGCCGTTCTGGCGGGACCTGGACGCGCCCGCTGTCGACGGTCAGGCCGCCGAGCGAGATCGCGCCCTCGTCGGCCGCCTCGAACCCGGCAATGATCCGCAATAGCGTTGTCTTCCCGGCGCCTGACGTCCCGAGGACAGCGGTCAGCATCCCGGGGGTTACCGACAGTGACACACCGCGAAGCACCGGCACTGGGCCGTAGGACTTCCACAGCCCCGCGACTTCGAGCGCCATCATGCTCACGGCCTCCTGACGAGCGAGTCTCTGGCAGCGTCCGGCTGCCTTACTAAGGCGAGCCTAACCTTAGGCAGGCCGAGGAGGCGGCGCAAGGGGTTCGGCCGCCCTCCTGGCGTGGCCTGTGTCTCGCCCGGAGGGCTTGCGAAGCCATGAGCGGCCTCTCTATGGTTAGACCGTCCTTATTAGGTAAGCCTAACCTTAATGTGCCGTCTGGCCCCGTCGGGCGACTGGTCACAGGCTAAAGGAGTGAGTCGCATCCCACGTCATCAACCATCGCCAGCCCGGCTGGCGACGACAGCCGCGGCGGGAGCCGCGGTGGCGCTGCTGGCCATCGCCCTCGCCGCCTGCGGCTCCACGTCCTCGTCGGCGTCGGCGTCGGCCGTCACCGGCAGCGCGCTCCAGCGGGACTGCACGGCGGTCGCCGACGTGCTGGCTGACGGCCCCGATCCAGACGCTGACTCCGTTGGCTACGCCGAGGCGCAGGTCCTGCCGCTGCGACAGCTCACGATCGGCGACGCCGCGCTGAGTCGCGACGTGCTGACGCTCGCCCGTGCCTACCAGGCCTTCAGCTCAGGCAGCGGGGCCGGCAGCCACGCCGCGGCCGCGGCCGTCACCAAGGCCGAGAACTCCGTCAACTCCATCTGCCCCCAGGCGGCCCCATGAACATCACTCGAGGCCGGAGCGTCCCCCGCCGCCTGGCTCGCATCGCTGTCATCGGCCTGACCGCCGCCCTCGCCACGGGCCTGCTGGCCGCGTGCGGCAGCGCGCTAGGCGGTGGCACGTCGGCCGCGGGCTCGATCACCTTGTACAGCGGCCAGCACGAGCAGACCACCCAGTCGCTGGTGACCGCGTTCGAGCAGCAGACCGGGATCAAGGTCAACGTCCGCTACAACGACGAGGACAGCTTCGCCAACGAGATCGAGACCGAGCAAGCGCACCCGATCGCGGACGT
>Ga0335072_10003001_pt1 | contig 25677 bp, 23 predicted proteins | sample Lox_Sample_21_FD_206725 | JGI IMG/M metagenome (GOLD analysis project Ga0335072, IMG submission 206725) | Soil microbial communities from Loxahatchee National Wildlife Refuge, Florida, United States - Lox_Sample_2.1 | ecosystem: Environmental > Terrestrial > Soil > Wetlands | place: USA...
GCGGCGCAGGACGCTGTGGCCAGGGAGGCGGCCGCCCAGGAGGCGGCCGCGCAGCGCGCGGCCGCCGAGCGGGAGGCCGCTAGGGTGGCGGCCCTGTCCCGTCGCCATAGCCAGGCCGTGGGCGACGTCAACATCGAGCGGGTGGCTAGCCTGCTCGATGAGGACGACGAGGACGATGCCGGGTACGGGCAGATCATGATGCACATGACCCGCAACCCCCTCAGCCCGCGCAACGACGACTGAGGGCGGCGCCGGCCGCTAGCCGAGCTCCTCGGCTGAGGCGGCCGGGACGCGAGCCTGCTCCCCGCCGGCCGGGGCCGGTGCGACGGCCGGCCGTGGGTCGGCGCGGAACAGGAAGATGGCAAGCAGCAAGGCGGCGACGTCGAACAGGGCGGCCAGCCCGAAGGCGGCGGACATGCCGTGGGCGAGCACGTAGTGCTGCCCGGCCGCCTGGCCGAGGCTGGCGGCCGAGTGCGCCGCCTTCCACTGGACGACCGCACCGCGGCTCGCGGTGCCGAAGACCGCGACGAGCACGGCCAGCCCGAGCGAGCCTCCAACCTGCTGCATCACGTTGACCATGCTGGAAGCCGCGCCGGAGTCCTCCGGCCGGACGCCAGCCAGCGAGGCGGTCGTGAGCGGGACGAACGAGATACCGCCGCCCAGGCCGAACAAGGCCATCGGCGGGAACACGCCGCTCCAGTAGGCGGTTCCCGGCGAGACCCGCGACAGCCAGGCCATCCCGGCGATCATCGGCAGCATGCCGATGATCATCAGCCGCTTGCCGCCGAAGAGGGGGATCATCTTCGGCGCCAGTCGCGAGACCCCGAACAGCGTCACGGTCAGGGGCAGGAACGCCACCCCGGCCCGCAGCGGGCTGAAGCCCAGCACGTCCTGCAGCAGCAGCGTGACGAAGTAGAACATGCCGAACATGCCCGCGACGACCAGCAGGCGCGCGACGTAGGACGCGGACCGGCTCTTGTCGGCGAACAGCCGCAGCGGCGTGATCGGCTGGGCCACCCGGGTCTCTGTGACCACGAAGAGGGCCAGGAGCATCGCGGACAGGCCGAACGCGACCCAGCCGACATGGTCGCCCCAGCCGCCGCCCGCGGTCCTGATGAAGCCGTACACCAAGGCCGCTACGCCGACCGTCGAGGTGACCGCGCCCGCCAGGTCGAACCGGCCAGCACCCCGAGCGGCAGGCGAGCCGGTCCCCCCGGCGCGTCGCAGCCCCGGCGTCTCGGCCACGAAAATCGGCGCGGCGACGACGACGGCGATCCCGATGGGCACGTTGATGAACAGCACCCAGCGCCAGGACAGCCACTGGGTGATCAGCCCGCCGAGGACCAGGCCGAGGGAGCCGCCTCCGGTTACCACGCCCGAGTAGATGGCCAGCGCGCGAACCCGCTCTCGCCCCTCAGGGAAGCCGCTGATGACCAGCGCGAGCACGGCGGGCGAGGCGAGCGCGCCGCCCACCCCCTGGACGGCCCGGGCGGCGAGCAGCAGCCCGGCCGAGTTGGCCAGGCCGCCAGCCAGCGAGGCAAGCGTGAAGATGATGATCCCGGCGAGGAACGTCCGGCGGCGGCCAAGGATGTCGCCCATCCGGCCGCCAAGCAGCAGCAGCCCGCCGAATGTCAGCGTGTACCCGTTGAGCACCCACGACAAGCTGGTAGAAGAGAAGCCAAGCCCGGACTGGATATGCGGCAGGGCGATGTTGACGACCGTCGCATCCAAGATGATCATGAGCTGTGCGCCAAGCATGATCGCGAGGGCCACGGCAGGCTTGCTTGCCCGGTTCCGCGGGGAGGTGTTCACGGTACTATCACCCCGATACAATGAAGGGAAGAAACGGAGATAATCTCCGGTTATGACTATACGGAGGGTTCCTCCGTTTTGGCAAACCGGCTCCTGGGTTGAGCATGAACGTAGATGCAACAGAACACCGCTCAGCGGACGCCGAGCCGCGGATGCGCGCCGACGCGCGCCGTAGCCGCGCCCGGCTCATTGAGGCCGCCACCGCGGCGTTTGCCGACAATGGCGCGGACGCGCCGCTTGACGACATCGCGCGCCGCGCCCAGGTGGGGATCGGCACGCTCTACCGGCATTTCCCGTCCCGTATCGACTTGCAGGCCGCGGTCTACCGCAGCCAGGTCACCAGCGTGTGCTCGGAGGCCGAGGGCTTGCGGGCCAACTGCCCGCCCGAGCAGGCATTCGCCGCCTGGCTGCGCGTTCTTGCCCGCTACCTGGTCACCAAGCGCGGCCTGTCCCGTGCGGTGATGGAGTCCCTCGGCAAGGACTCCGAGCTGGTCTCCAGCTGCTTTCTGGCGATGCGAGAGACCGTCGAGCGCCTGCTCGCGGCCGGCCAGCAGGCGGGTGTCCTGCGCATGGACTTGACCGCCATGGACGTGCTGCGCCTCGTGCACGGCGTGGCGATCACCACCGAGCAGGCCCCCGCGGAAACCGACCGCCTGCTGTCGCTCCTGCTCGACGGCATGCGCCCGCCACAGGGCTAGCTCCCCAGGGGGGTGCCGGGCTAGATCGCGGGCGGGCGGTTCTCGTAGGGGGTGCTGAGGACGACGGTGGTGCGGGTTGTGACGTTGGCCGCGCTGCGGATCTGCTGAAGCAGCTCCTCGAGGGCCGCCGGGGACGCGACCCGCACCTTGAGGATGTAGTTCTCGTCGCCGGCGACGCTGTGGCAGGCCTCAATCACCGTAAGGTGGCGCAACCGCTCGGGCACGTCGTCGGGGGCAGAAGCGTCGAACGGCTTTATGGACACGAACGCGGTCAGCGGAAGCCCGATCGCCTCTTGGTCGCAGAGCGCGACATAGCCAGTGATGACGCCCTCGGTCTCCAGCCGGCGAACCCGCTGGTGGACCGCCGACACGGACAGCCCTGCCTGCCTGGCCAGCTCCGTAAAGCTCATCCGCCCATTACGGGACAGCTGGGAGACTATCCTCCGATCGATCTCTTCCACCACTGCACGTTAACGTGAATCGCGCAGCCCCGCGAGTTGAGCCGGTTACAGAATGATCTCACCGTTTACGCTTTCGTAACGTCACAGAGCGCAACTGTGCCCCGTGGGGGAACTTGCTCCCCCTGAACCCCACCGGCAACCCGATCATCGTGGGACCGAAGTTGCCGTACCGTACGTTGGACGGCCAAAGAACGTACGGTTGGTGGGAGACTGGAAGTATGCAACGGCAGCCAGAAGAACTCTACGAGCTTGAGCAGGACACCCCCGACGTCAGCGGTGCGGCCCTCCTGGTTCACCTGGAGGGGTTCATGGACGCTGGCTCGGCCGGACGACTGCTGACCGAGCACCTGCTCGATGAGCTCGATAACCAGCTGGTCGCGCGCTTCGACGCCGACCGGCTGCTGGACTACCGGTCCCGCCGTCCGCTCATGACGTTCGACAAGACCCGCTGGGAGAGCTACGACGACCCCCGGCTGGAGATCCGCCTGCTGCGCGACTCAGAGGGCAGGCCGCTCCTGCTGCTGACCGGCCCGGAGCCCGACCATGAGTGGGAGCTGTTCGTCACGGCCGTGCGCACGCTGGCCGAGCGGCTCAACGCCGGGGTGATGATCACCTACTTCGGCGTCCCGATGGGGATACCGCACACCCGGCCGCTTGGCGTCATGACTCACGCCACCCGCCCCGGCCTGGTCACCAGCCGGGTGCCCTCACCCGGCAAGCTGCAGGTGCCAGCGAGCGCGGCCTCGCTCATGGAGTACCGCTTCGGCCAGCAGGGCCGGGACGCCGCCGGGCTCGTCGTCCAGGTCCCGCACTACCTGTCGCAGGCCGCCTACCCGACGGCTGCCTTGACCCTGCTGGAGTCGCTGCGCGAGGTCACCGGCCTCGAGCTGCCTGAGGGCGCGCTCAAGGACGCGGCCGAGCGCACCAACACGCTCATCAACCAGCAGGTGTCGGAGTCAGCCGAGGTCGCCGACCTGGTGCACGGCCTGGAGATCCAGTGGGACGCGGCTACCACCGCCGACGGCAATCTCCTGGCGGAGGGCGAGGAGATGCCCACGGCGGACGAGCTGGCGGCCCAGTTCGAGCAGTTCCTCGCCGAGCAGCAGCGCGGTGAGGAGCTCTAGGGCCGCCGTCACGTCACGCCCGGTCCTCAGACGACGATCAGGTCACGAGGAGCCTGGTTGAGGCGCTCGTGGCCATCGTCGGTGCACACGAGGATGTCCTCGATGCGCGCGCCGTGCGGGCCGGGGTAGATGCCGGGCTCCACGGAGAACGCCATTCCCGGCTCCAGCGGTGTCACGTTGCCTGAGACGATGTAGGGGTCCTCGTGGGTTTCCAGGCCGATGCCGTGGCCGGTGCGGTGGATGAACCACTCGCCGTACCCGGCGTCGGCGATGATGTCGCGCGCGGCGGCGTCGACTGACTCGGCGCTCACCCCCGGTCGCGCCCACTGGCACGCCGCCTCCTGCGCCTGCTGCAGCACACCGTAGTAGGCGGCGAACTCGGCGGGCGGCTCGCCGATCGCGTACGTCCTGGTGCAGTCCGAGCAGTACCCCGACTCCATCGTGCCGCCGATGTCGACCACGACCACGTCACCTTCGAGAAGCACCCGGTCGGAGACCTCGTGGTGCGGGCTGGCCGCGTTCGGCCCGGAGCCGACGATCACGAAGTCGACCTGGACATGCCCCTCCGCCAGGATGGCCTCGGCGATCCTCGTGCCTACCTGCCGCTCGGTCAGGCCGGGCTTGAGCCAGCCAGGCACCTGGGCGTGCACCCGGTCGATGGCCGCGCCCGCCTCGCGCAGTGCCGCCACCTCGACCGCGGTCTTGCGGACCCGCAGGTCCGCGAGCACGGTGCTGGCAAGGTCCTGCCGCGCGGCCGGGAAGGCCGCGCGGAACCGCAGCACGTTCAGCGCCCACATCCGGTCGGACAGGGCGACGGTGTCCACGTCGCCGAGCCTGCCGGAGATCAGCCCGAACGCGTCGTCCGTCTCCCCCCAGGTGGCCACCTCAAGTCCCAGCGCGGTCACGGGCGAGGCCAGCGCGGCCCGCAGCTCCAGGGCAGGCACGACGAGGAATGGCTCACCCTCGGCCGGGATGGCCAGGCAGGTCAGCCGCTCCAGCTGCTTGGCGTCGTAGCCGGTGACGTAGCGCAGGTCCGGCCCGGGCGTGAGCAGCAGCGCGCCGATCCCGGCCGCACGGACGGCGTCGCTGATCGTCGACAGTCGCTGCTTGGGGTAGAGGGCGGCGAGATCCATCGTCATGGCCCAGATCGCTCCTTGCTGTTATCAGCGCGCATGATCGCCGCGCTTGCTGCTGTTACCTCTTGGTGGCGGTCACGCTCGCGCGAAAACGGCTCAGCGACGAGCCGAGGCCCAGCGCCTCGCCGATCTCGCTGAGCAGCCCCGCGTCCGGCGGCTGGGCCGGCAGCGTGCCCTCAACCTCGGGCAGTGGCACGTCGGCCGCGACCGCGACCACCGGCGGCGCGACGTCCAGGTAGCCGCGCGCCGCCTCGAGCTTCTTGCGAGTACCGGACGGGAAGCCGCCATGGCCCGCGTCAAGTGCGTGCTTAAGCGCGTCCAGGGTACCGAACGCCGTGATCAGCGCCGCGGCCGTCTTCTCACCGATGCCGGGGACCCCGGGCAGGCCGTCACTCGGGTCACCCCGCAGCACCGCGAAGTCGGCGTAGCAGCGGGCGGGTACGTGGTACTTCTCGCTGACCGCCGCCTCGTCGATCGCGTCCAGCTTGCCCAGGCCCTTGACGGTGTAGAGCACCCTGATGCCGTGGGCATCATCGACCAGCTGGAACAGGTCCCGGTCCCCCGTCACGACGTCGACGGAGGTTCCCTGGCCGGCTGCCCGGCGGGCCAGCGTCGCGATCACGTCGTCGGCCTCGTAGCCGTCGTGCTCCGCCAGGGCGATGCCCGCCGCCTCAAGCACCTGGGTGATCAGCGGGATCTGTACCACCAGGGCGGGCGGCGCCTGCTCGGTGCCGTCAGGCTCCGCGCGGTGCGCCTTGTAGGAAGGGATCGCGGCGACCCGGAAGGCCGGCCGCCAGGACGCGTCAAGGCAGGCCACGAGCCGCTGCGGCTGATGGTCGCGCACAAGCCTGGCGATGGCATCGAGCAGGCCCCTGATGGCGTTGACCGGGGTCCCGTCAGGCGCGGTCACCGTCTCAGGCATCCCGTAAAAGGCGCGGTAGTACAGCGACGCGGTGTCCAGCAGCATCAGCGATCCCACCGGCCCATCCTAGTGGGCCGCCCGCCCCAGGAACCGGGGTACGCGGATCGCCTCCCTGGGCGAGCACCGCGCAAAAGCGCCCGCATCGGGGGTACGGGGGTCGCCCCCCGGAAGATAACTGCAGGATGATCTTGCCGTTCGTGATCGCGACCGTGCGGGTAGGCAGCGGGCTGGTCGCCGGGCCAGCGACTACCGCCCCGTTGGTGATCGAGAACTTGGCACCGTGGCAGGGGCAGTCGATGGTTCCGCTGGACACCGCGTCACACGTGCAGCCGACGTGCGTGCAGATGGCACTGAAGGCCCGGTACGTGTCCTTGGTCGGCTGGGTGACGACGACCTTCTCGGCGGTGAAGACCACGCCGCCGCCCACCGGGACCTGTGAGGCCTCGCCGAGGACGGTGCCGGTGATCCCGCTGCTCGACCCGGCCGCCGTGGCCATGCCCGACCCGGCCGCGGTGGTGGCTGGCGGCTGGTTGCCAGGGGCCTGCCCTTCCTCGTTCGCGTCGTAGGGCACGGGGGCGGTGCTGCACGCGGCCAGCGTGCCGCCCACCCCGACCAGTCCTGCTCCCAGGAGCAAGCCACGACGGGTGGCGCACTGGTGCTGCAGGGGCGGGGGGAGCTTGTCGGCCATAAGACGTCCTTCGCTGGGTCGGGGGGGCATGCGGGGAGCCACTGGGACCGTTCTACGGCGCCCGGCCCCATCATGCCGGGTCCCGGCCGGAGAGGTAAGGATCCGGTAACAAGGCACGCAGTATGCCCGACCAGACCTCGTGGAATATCGCGTTAACCAGGACCCGGCGGGGATTTGGCCGTGCCCAGTCGGGTCCGAGGCCAGGCCAGGCAGTAGCCCCACTGGTGGCGGACCTGCCGCTGTCCTGCCCGCCGTGCCTGGCGCTTGCGGCCGGTCCAGCGGGCACTGGCCCCGGCGTGGGGGTGGCCCGCGGCGCCGCGCCGGGCCGGGCGGTGTCCGAGGGCGTCGCCAGGGCCACGGTGGTGTCGGCCGCGTTGCCTGCCGCTACCCACCGGTTGACCCCAATCGCTCCCACTGCTACCACGATGATCGTCACCGCGCTGGCGGCCGCGGTGACCGTGAGGGAGATGCGCAGGGTGCCGGGCGCGAGTGGCCCGCCCCGGCCCGCCCGCGGCCGACGGCGGGCCCGCCGGGTCGCCGGCCGCGAGGAACCGGGCCTGTCCTGGCCGCCCGCGCGGACGGCTGGCGGCCGCGGGCCTGACTGCCGTGGCGCTAGCAGCAGCGTGGTGTCATGCCACTGGCCCGCCGCAGGCTTCCTGCCCAGCTCCCGGTACCTTCGGCGCAGCCTCCTGCGGTACCGGTTGCGGCGCCCGCCAGACAGCCCCATATCACGGTCCTCTCGAAAGAAGCATCTTCCTGGCCGTGACGTTCCCAGTGGGACAATAGGCGCGGACGATCCGTGACGAGGAGGACTTAGTGCAATTTAGTCATTAAGGGCTATCTGCGACATCGCGTGAGACTTCTGGCGTACCGCCGGTCACGGGAGCCTAGTCGGCTGGCTGCCGTGCGAGGGCGAGGACGGCGATCCGGCTCGCGGCGTCAGGCAGCGACGCGCCCTGGCCGACGGCGACCCCGACCAGGTAGGCGGTCAGCGGTGCGGCCGGCCGGGCCACCCCGTGGGCGGCGTCCCGCGCGAGGTCCAGGATCACCGTCGTCACTGCCTTGGTATCGGCCACGCCGTCGCCTTCGAGGCCGAGCTCATCGCGTACCGTCGTCATCCACTCTTCCAGCGTGCTCATGACCTCATCATGCCGCAGTCCTCGCCCGCGGCGGCGAAGGCTAACCGGTCACGACTTCTCAAGCAGCGCCCATACTCGCTTGGCGCTGCGAGCGTGCGGGCGGCCGGGCAGGCGGCCGGTGTCCCAGCCCCAGTCCAGGCTCAGCGCGCGGACGATACCGAGGCCACGACCGGATTCCTCGCTGCTGGCGGGGTGCCTCGGCTCGGGGAAGCCCGCGTCCGGCGGAAGGTTGTCCCATACCTCGGCTCGCAGTCGTACACCGTCAGACAGCAGGCGCACCCACAGCAGGGGCGTCCGCCCGCCTTCCTCGTGCCATGTCCTGCCGTTGATGGGAGTCGCGGCCTGCACGACGTTGGCGACGAGCTCGCTGATGACGAGTTCGCAGTCCTCCGCCAGGCAAGACAGTCCCCAGTCGCTGATAATCGTGCGGACGAACGTGCGAGCCAGTCGTGCGGCCGTCGGCAGTGCCCCCACAGGCCCGAGCCCGGCGAACAATGGCCACTCCACCCAAACCCACCCTCCCGCAATCCGGACGTTTCGGCCAAATTAGCCGCCCCTAAAATCCCCGAGCAGGCCCGCTTCTCGTGAAAATCGCACATTATTAACAGCTCGCCAAGCCGTGTGAACTTTTCGCCGGCCGATCCGGGCATCCGTCCCACCCGCACCTCGGCCCCGGTGGCGCCCTGATCGCCCGCTTGGGCGGGCATTGCGCCGCCGGCCTGGCCAATGCCAGGGCGCGAACTTACCCTGGCCTGGTGACTGATGTAAGCGACGAGGCGTTCGCGGCCTACGTCGGCCAGCGCCTCGGCGAGGTACCTGGGGTGCTGGCCGTGACGCTGGGCGGGTCGCGGGCCGAGGGAACGAGCCGGGCTGACTCGGACTGGGACTTCTCGCTGTACTACCGGGGAGTGTTTGATCCGGCGGGCATCCGCGAGCTGGACCGGGCTGGGGAGGTCTTCCCCGTGGGCGGCTGGGGCGGCGGGGTGTTCAACGGCGGGGCATGGCTCACGGTGGACGAGCGCCGCGTTGACGTTCACTACCGGGACCTCGATGTGGTCGAGTACCAACTCGCCGAGGCGCGAGCTGGCCGCTTCCGTATCGAGCGGCTGCTGTTCCACCTGGTCGGCATCCCCACCTACCTGCTGGCCGCGGAACTGGCCGTGCGCCAGGTCGTTTACGGCCGCCTTCCCGTGGTTGATGAGTACCCCGACGCGCTGCGCCGGTCCGCGCCTGCCCGGTGGGTGGCCGATGCGGGCCGCACCCTGGGGTACGCGAGGACGGCGTACGCCGCACCCGCGCGGGTGGCGGAGACAGCGGGGGCGATCGCGGTGGCCTTTGCCTGCACCGCGCACGGAGTGCTCGCGGCGCGGGGCGAGTGGATCACGAACGAGAAGCGCCTCATCGACCGGGCCGGGCTCCGGCAGGCCGACGCGGTACTGACCGGCCTCCAGGCGACCTCCGGGTCGCTGATCCAGGCGCTGGATGAGGCGGCGGCGCTGATCGGGGCGGCGGTAGCGCCGTTCGGGCTGGCCGGGCCATGACAGGACGCCGTAGCACCGATACTGGTGTCAGGCCCGGGGGCGCGGGACAGAATCTACTGAGGCGGGTATTGAGCGAGCTGAGATGAGCGGCGAAGGCGAACACGTGGACACGCAGGGCCATGCCCATGGCCATGGCATCCGGCCGGGATCCGATGGCCGCTGGCTGGCCGCGGCCGGCGTGCTGATCCTCGCGTTCATGGGCGGCGAGATCGCCGCCGGGATAGTCGCCCACTCGCTGGCGCTGTTGTCAGACGCCGCCCACATGCTGACGGACGCCGCCTCGATCGGCCTAGCGCTGGTCACGATGAAGGTCGCGGCCCGCCCGGCTGATGGCCAGTACACCTGGGGGCTGCGCCGGACGGAGATCCTGTCGGCGCAGGCGAACGGGATCACGCTGGTCTTGCTGGCGCTGTGGCTCGGCTACGCGGCCATCGCACGGTTGATCACGCCGCGTCCGGTCAGCGGCGGGCTGATGCTCGCGGTCGCGCTCGCCGGAGTGCTGGTGAACCTGGCCGCCGCCGCGCTGATCTCCCGTGCCAGCGGCCCGCGGCGAGGCTCGCGCCGGCCCCACGGCCACGACCACGAGCCGGCTGGAGAGCGTCGCAGGAGCCTGAACATCGAGGGCGCCTTCGCGCACGTCCTCACCGACTTGTGGGCGTTCATCGCGACAGCGGTGGCGGCGGTCGTCCTGCTCGCCACCGGGTTCACCCGGGCCGACCCGATCGCGACGCTGATCGTGGTCGGGCTGATGCTGCACGCGGGCTGGGGCCTGGTCCGGGCGTCCGGGCGGATCTTCCTCGAGGCCGCGCCCGCGGGCCTGGACCTCACCGAGCTCGGCCGGGCGATGGCCGCCCGGCCGTGCGTGGCGGAAGTGCACGACCTGCACGTCTGGGAGATCACTAACGGCATGCCCGCGGCCTCCGCGCACGTGCTCGTGGCCAGGGGACAGGACTGCCACCGCATTCGGGCCGACCTTGAGCACCTGCTGGCCGAGCGCGGCATCACCCACGCCACCCTCCAGGTCGACCACGTGCCCACGGTGCAGGTCCGCACCACCTACCCGGAGGCCACCGATACGCACTGCGGCGAGCCGCACGGCCCGAGCTACCGTCCGGCCTCGTCGGCCAGCGAGTAGCAGCGACGTGGTCGACGGCAGCGAGTACGGCGCTTGAGTGACGGCGCCCGCTAGGCTACCGGCGTGGGCGGTAAGGAGCGGGCCCGGCCGCTGCCGCGGACGCCGGTGGCACTGTCGGTGCTGAACCTGCTGAACGAGCGGCCGATGCACCCCTACGAGATGCGGGTGCTGATCCGTGAGCGTCGGCATGACCGGGCGTTCAAGATCCGCGAGTCCTCGATCTACGACACGGTGAGCCGACTCGCCGACCGGGGGTTCATCGAGCCGGTCGAGGTGAGCCGGGCGGGCCGACGGCCCGAGCGGACCGTGTACGCGATCACTGAGGCTGGACGGGATGAGCTCGACGCCTGGCTATGGGAGCTGGCCAGCGAGCCCTCGGAGGAGTACCCGTCCTTCGCCGCGCCGCTGATGTTCATCTACGCCCTCGGCCGGGACCGTACGATCGCCGCCTTCACCCAGCGGGCGGCGAAGCTGGAGGCGCAGGCCTCCGCCTCCGACGCCTTCCGGCAGGCCTACGAGAGGGAGGTTTCCCAGTTCCCGCGGATCTTCGGTATCGAGGAGGAGTACGCGCAGGCCATGCGCCGAGCTGAGATCAGCTGGCTGCGCGCGACCATCGCCGAGCTGCGGGACGGCACCTTCCCCTGGCCTGCCCCCGAGGACCTTCCCGCGATTGAGGGCACCTAACGATCTTCAACTGCGAGGGTTGCAGACAGCGACAAGGGCCGCTCGGCGGCCGGCCGCCGGCATGATGGTGCGACGTCCGGCCCCCATATCGGGGTGGCAAATGTCGCACCATCATGCGGGACACTGAGGGGTAACATCCGCCACCATCACAGCCTGTAACCCCGGTCGTTGAGGACCTTTAGGGCCGCGGGCCAATCAGCCGGGGAAGGTCAGGAAGTACTGGTTGGCGTAGCCGCCGTTGTACGGCGCAGCGTCGATCACGCCGCCGGCGGTCGCAGCGCCGCCCGACAAGTCGACGTACAGGTTGTCGGCTGGGTTCCAGATCAGCGAGCCGGTCGCGCTCGCGCCGAAACTGGCCGGGAGCTGCCACGAGTCCTGAGCCGGCGCCGTTCGTGCAGAACCACAAGAACACCTGGGCGCCAGCGCTGCCCGAGGCGGTCAGGCAGTCGCCGTCGGCCAGGTTGACGATCTGGTAGACAGCGGCCTGCGGCACCAGCTCCCAGAGCTGGCTGCTCGCGCCGTCCGGAGCCTGCTGCGTGATGTAGCCGCTGGCCCCGTCCAGGGCCAGCGAGCTGCGTGACGCTGGTGCCAGCAGGAACGCGGTCTGGTAGGTGATCGTCACTGACGCGTCCTGCGTGGCAACCGAGTAGGTAGTTCCCGCGCGACCATAGCCTGACCCGCCGCCACCGCCTGCGCCCCGGGACCAGGAGGCGCCACCGCCACCGCAGTAGTAGCCGCCGCCACCGGCGCCAGAGTCCGGGGGGACGCCAAGCAGGTGCGCCATTGTGCCCTCTTGCCACGCGCCGCCAGGCTCACCCCATTGGCACCGCCGGTGGCCGGCTCGTCCTGGGTCAGATTGCCCGGCTCGCGATATAGCTCGAATTGTCCTATACTCAGCACCGAATACTCAGTACTGAGTAGAACCGAATGGAGAGGGAGGACGCCCATGAGCGCACCACCAGGCGCGGTTCGCGACAGTGCCGTCACGGTCAGCGGGCTGCGCAAGAGCTTCCGGGTCAAGGACGGGACCGTGGCCGCGGTCACCGGCCTCGACCTGACGGTGGCCGCAGGCGAGATCTTCGGGCTGCTAGGCCCCAACGGCGCGGGCAAGACCACGACCTTGCGCATCTTGACCACGCTGCTGCCTGCCGATGGCGGTGAGGCCATCGTCGCCGGGGCCGACGTGCGCCGCGAGCCGCGCGTGGTTCGGAAGCGGATCGGCTACGTCGGGCAGCTCGGCGGGGCCGACGCCAATGCCACGGGGCGGGAGAACCTGCTGCTCGCCGGGCGGCTGTACGGGCTGTCCGCGACCGCCACGCGGCAGCGGGCGACCGAGTTGCTGACCGTATTCGACCTCGGCGCGCTGGCCGACCGCGCCGTCAGGACCTACTCAGGCGGGCAGAAGCGCCGCCTGGAGGTCGCCCTCGGCATCATGCACGAGCCGCGCGTCCTGTTCCTTGACGAGCCGACCACGGGCCTGGACCCGCAGAACCGGGCCAACCTGTGGGATCAGCTCAGGCAACTGCGGGCAACTGGGGCGACGATCGTCATCACCACCCACTACCTGGACGAGGCCGACCAGCTGTGCGACCGGGTCGCTATCGTGGACCACGGCGCGGTGATCGCGCTGGGCACCCCCGAGGAGCTCAAGCGCCGGTACTCAGGCAACGCGATCACGCTGACCCCGAGCGTGCCGACCGCCGACCTGCCCGGCCTGGCCAAGGAGCTGGCCGCCATGGCCGCCGGCGGCGCGGGAACCGGGGCGGCGCAGGGCGCGGCCGTCTCCGGCGGGACGATCCGGCTGGCCGTCACCGACACGACCCGGGCGATGGCGGCCGCCTGCGGGCTGCTGGCCGCACGGGGGATAGAGGTCGCGGACGTGTCGGTGGCCCGCCCCACGCTGGACGACGTGTTCCTCAACGAGACAGGCAAGACCCTGCGCGACACGGGGGTGGCGGCGTGAGCGTAGCGAGGGAAGGGGCCGGCCTGACGGAGACAATGACGCCTGGGCCGACCGGGACCCGGGCGGCAGGGACAGCGCGAGCAGGCAGCACTCCCTTCGCCGTGCAGGCAGCGCTGTTCTTCCGGCGGAAGATGCTTGAATCGCTGCGGCAGCCGGCCTGGATCGTGATGGGGCTCACCACGCCCCTGCTGTACCTGGCGCTGTTCACGCCGCTGCTGAACTCGCTCGCGGGCAGCCCGGGCTTTCCCAGGGGCCACGTGCTCGACGTGTTCGTGCCCGGCGTCCTGGTGCTTATCGCCTTCGGCGCGGGCATGGGGGCAGGCTGGCCGGTCATCTGGGAGCTGGACTCGGGGGTGATCGAGCGGCTTCGGGTCACCCCGGCCAGTCGCCTGGCCCTGCTGCTCGGCACGGTGATCAGGGACATCGTGATGTTCCTTGTCCCCGGTGTCGTCGTGATCGTCGTCGGCTGGGCCGTCGGGTTCCACCTGCACCTGGCGGGCCTGGTCGTGCTGCTTGCCCTGCTGTCGCTGCTCACCGCGGCCTGCTCAGCCACGTCCTCGGCGCTCGGGCTTGTCCTGAAGCAGATCGGCAGCCTGGCCGCCGTGGTCACCGGGGTGCAACTGCCGCTGACCCTGCTGGCCGGCATCTTGCTGCCGCTGTCGCTCGGCCCGACCTGGCTGCGGGTTCTCGGCCACCTCAACCCGATGTACTACGCGGTCCAGGCGGCTCGTCAGCTGGCGGCTGGCACGATCGGCACCGCGACCGTGGGAGTGGGCTTCGCAGTCACCGCCGCCGCGGCCGCGCTGGCCCTGTGGTGGGGCACCCGCGCCTACCAGCGGGCCATGGGCTGAGCGAGCGCCGGTGCAAGGCGGGAGGCACGGCCGGAGAAACTACCCGCCGATCGCCGACATGGGGCGGTCAGGCTGCAGGAACGTGGGGTCGTTGATCCCATGGCCGGGCAGCTTGACCGCCACCGCGGCCCGCCAGCGGGCGGCGATCTCCTCATCGGAGGCCCCGCCGCGCAGCGCCGCGCGCAGGTCGCTTTCCGAGTGGGCGAACAGGCAGTTGCGGATCTGGCCATCGGCTGTCAGCCGCACCCGGTCGCAGGCGCCACAAAATGGCCTGGTCACCGACGCGATCACGCCGACCCGCGCGGGACCGCCGTTGACGAGGAAGGTCTCGGCCGGAGCCGCGCCGCGGGACCGCCCGGCATCGGGGGCGAGGGAGAACTCCGCCGCGAGCAGCCGAAAGATCTCGTCGGCGGTCACCATCTCCGCGCGCTTCCAGCCGTGCTGGGCATCCAGCGGCATCTGCTCGATGAAGCGAAGCTCATAGCCGCGCTCCAGGCAGTAGCGCAGCAGGGCGACGGCCTCGACGTCGTTGACGTCGCGCATCAAGACCGTGTTCACCTTGACCGGGGACAGGCCGGCGGCAGCGGCGGCCGCCAGCCCCTCAAGGACATCGGGCAGCCGGTCGCGCAGCGCCAGCTTGCGGAAGACCTCGGGGCGCAGCGTATCGAGGGAGACGTTGATGCGGTCGAGGCCCGCCTCACGCAGCGGAGCGGCGAGGCGGGCAAGCCCGATGCCGTTGGTGGTCACTGAAATCTCCGGACGGGGCGACAATCCGGCCGTCGCGGCTATGATCGAGACCAGGTCACGGCGTAGCAGGGGCTCGCCCCCGGTGAACCTGACCTCGCGGATACCGAGCAGCTGGACGCCGATCCGGACCAGGCGACCGACCTCGTCGCCCGACAGCACGTCCGGCTTGGGCAGCCACTGGAGGCCCTCGGGGGGCATGCAGTACGTACAGCGGAGGTTGCAGCGGTCGGTCAACGACACCCGCAGGTCCGTCGCTATACGTCCATATGAGTCCGCCAGCATCGTCTCAGCCTACGCGTCCGCTCCGACACCATGGGCATCGCCGAGCCGTGGTCGTATCAACATCACAAAACAACCTTGTCATGCCTGATGTTTCGGCGCGGGCGGGCAGGCGAACATCTAGCTCGGTACAGTGGGGAGAATTGCTAAGCTCCCGATTCGTCCGCAACAACGAGCTTGGACCCCCCCGATGGGAAGTAACGGCGCTTTATGGCACCTACCGAAGCATCCTCCGGTCGCCTGACGAGGGCTCCCGGCGATGTCACGGGCCGCCACCGGCTGCGTGGCACCCGGCGCCCGGTCAGCGACCGGCTACCGTGGCCGTGGCTGTTTCCGCTCCTAGTCTACGGTGCCACCTGGATTCTTATCGTTATCACCTGGCAGGCTGCCAACGCCATCTACCACACCGGCGACCCTTGGACCTATTACTTCCTGTTCAAGGACGCCGCGCACTACCTCGCGATCGCCCAGAACGGCTACCCGAGCAAGCTGGTCTTCCCACCGCCAGTGGTCCACCATCCCTATCCCTCATTCGAGCTCGTCAACCTGCCGGCTACCTACCATCCGCTTATCACCTACAAGCCGCCGGTGCCACCGGCTCCGTACCCTTACCTGCCGGCGTTCTTCCCCGGCTGGCCGGCGCTCATCTGGCTGGCCCACTGGGTCACCGCCGGGCACTGGCTCTACGGCGCCATGCTCGCGAGCATCGCCTCGGGGGCGGCGGCGGCGCTCGGCGTCTGGGGGCTGGCCGACCGGGTCGCGGGCCGGCTGGCCGCGGACCGGGCGGTCGTGGCCTTCTGCCTGTTCCCTGGCGCGATGACGTTCGGCATGCTGTACTCGGAGCCGCTCGCGATCGCCATCGCCGCGGCGGCGCTGCTGGCCATGCTCGACCGCCGCTGGCTGCTGGCCGGCCTGCTGGCGGCCGTGGGCACGGCGGAGCGGCCGACGCTGATCGTGCTCACCGGCGTCTTGGGCATCGCGGCCCTTATCGCGATCAAGGAGCGGCGGGAGTGGCACGCGCTTGTGGCCGCACCGCTGTCGCTGGGCGGACTGGTCTTCTACTTCGTCTGGCTCGGCCGCAGGTACCACAAGATGGACTTCTGGTTCTCCACCGAGAAGCATGGGTGGAAGGAGAAGATCGATGGCGGCCTGCACACGCTCCAGCTGCTGACCTGGCAGCGCAGCTCCGGTGCCGACAAGAACGTGTTCTACACGATCGTGCTGACGATCATGCTCGCGGCCGGCATCGCGGGCATCACCTTCATGATCCAGGCGCGGCTGCCGTGGCAGCTGACCCTGTTCACCATCTTGACCCTGCTGGCCTGCGTCGTGTCCAACGCGCAGAGCAGCAAGCCCAGGTTCGTGTGGAGCGCCTTCGGCATCTTCATCGGGTTCGCCGCCATTAAGTTGCCCCGGTGGCTGTTCTGGGTGGTGGTCGTGGCGTCGGCTGGCCTGCTCGCCTTCCTCTACGGCTGGTGGCCTCATCACTACGTCGGGCCCGCGCCGTGACGCGGGACCGCGGCACTGCCCGTTCTGGCCCTAGGGCTTAGCAGAACTGCCGTTTATCGCCCAAGGTGGAAGGGAATCCAACCCGCCGACCGCGCTGTCGCGGCCCGCTCGGAGGAGGAGAGCCCTTGACCGTGAGCGAGACCCCCTGGTGGAAGGACGCCGTCGTCTACCAGGTCTACCCGCGCAGCTTCGCCGACAGCGACGGCGACGGGATTGGCGACCTGGAGGGCCTGCGCGGCCGCCTGGACTACCTGGCCGACCTGGGGGTCGACGCCATCTGGCTGACTCCCTTCTACCCGTCGCCGCTGCACGACGGCGGGTATGACGTCGCCGACTACCGCGACGTTGATCCCCGGCTGGGGACGCTGGCCGGCTTTGACGCCCTGCTGGCTGACGCGGGCGGGCGCGGCATCCGGGTGATCGCCGACCTCGTACCGAACCACTGCTCGTGGGATCACCCGCTGTTCCGTGCGGCGCTGGCCGCCGGTCCCGGCGGCAGGGAGCGCGACCTGTTCACCTTCCGGCCGGGCCGGGGGGCCGATGGCTCGCAGCCGCCCAACAACTGGCCGTCGGCCTTCGGCGGGCCGGCCTGGGACAGGGCACGCGAGGTACCAGGCCAGCCGGGGGGCGCGGGCGCGCCCGACGAGGACTGGTACCTGCACATGTTCGACGTCAGCCAGCCGGACTTCAACTGGCACCACCCGGCCGTGGTCGCGATGTTCGAGGACATCTTGCGGTTCTGGCTGGACCGCGGGGTCGCGGGCTTTCGCGTTGATGTCGCGCACGGCCTGTTCAAGGACGCCACGCTGGCCGACACCCCGTCACCGGAGCGGTCGCACGCCCCGTCGGGCTACTACCACCAGCCCGAGTTGCACGCCCTGTACCGGACCTGGCGCAAGATCGCAGACTCCTACCCGGCTGCCACGTTCCCCGGCCCGCGGACGGCGGTCGGCGAGGTCTGGTACGACAAGCCATCGACGCTGCGGCCCTATCTCGCCCCCGACGAGCTACCCCAGGTCTTCAACTTCGGCTTCATCTTGTCGCCCTGGGACGCGGCGTCGGTCCGCGCGGCGATCGACGCCACCTACGCGATGTCCGACGGGTCGCAGGCGCCCTGGGTGCTTGGCAACCATGACGTGGTCCGGCCGGTGACCAGGTTCGGCAGCCCGGCGGCGGCCCGCGCGACCGCGCTCGTGCAACTGGCCCTGCCCGGGTCGGCCTACATCTACCAGGGCGAGGAACTCGGGCTGCCCGAGGTGCTCGACATACCGGACTCGGCCCGCCAGGATCCCACCTTTCACCGCACCGGCGGCAGGCGGATCGGCCGCGACGGCTGCCGGGTCCCCCTGCCCTGGTCCACCTCCAGCCCCTCCTATGGATTTTCCATAACGGGCAGTGGCCACTCGTCCCCTGCCTGGCTCCCGCAGCCGACGGGGTGGGGCACCTACTCCGTCGAGGCCGAGCGGGACGATCCCGCGTCGTTCCTCAGCCTGTACAAGGCAGCGCTGCGGCTGCGCCGGTCTCATCCGGCCCTGGGCGGGACCGGCGCGCTTCGCTGGCTGGACGCTGATGCCGCCGGCCCCTCTCCCATCAGGCAGCCGGAGGGCACGGACGGACGCCCGCCGAAGGGCCAGCTGCACTTTCGCCGCGAGCCAGGATTCGAGCTGTTCGCTAACCTCGGTCCTGACCCAGTGCCAGCCCCGCCGCACCGGGAGGTACTGCTGGCAAGCTCGCCGCTGCCGGATGCGGGCGGCTCGGCCCTGGTTCCGCCCGGCACGACGGTCTGGCTTGCCGTCTAGCTCCTGATCCGACGGCGGGTGCGTGCCGGCGGGCAACTCGGCATGATCACTATCCGTTACCTGATATCTTCCCTCCGTGATGGGGGATCTTGGGGCCGGCGCCAACGTGACGAGCGTCGCGCCCGGCGCGGGCACGGCCGTCCCGCATCGGCCAGGCGCGCACCGGATGCGGCCGCGGCCGCGTGGCGGGCCATGGCGGCGCCCGCTCGGTGGCACGCCGTCGGCGCGGATCATCGCGGCGGCCACCGTCGCGGCGCTCGCGCTGCGGCTGTTCACGTTCACCCGGCCGGGCTGCCTGACCGGGATCACCGAGTACGACGATGGCGTGTACCTCGGCGCGGCGATCCAGCTGATCAAGGGGGCCGTGCCTTACCGCGACTTCGCGTTCGTCCAGCCCCCGGGGATCGTCGCGCTGATGACCCCGGTGGCCCTGGTCGCGTCGGCGACGACCACCGTCAAGGCCCTGGCGCTCGCCCGGGTGCTGACCGCGCTCGCCAGCACCGCGTGCGTCCCGCTCGCGGGCCGCCTGATAGCGCACCGGGGGCCGCTCGCGACAGTGGTGACCTGCGGCTTCCTCGCGGTGTACCCCGGCGACGTCAGCACCGCGCACACGCTAATGCTCGAGCCGTGGATGAACCTGCTGTGCTTGCTGGCCGTCACGGCCGCCTTTCGCGACGGCCGGCTGGCCCCGGCGGGCAGCCTGCTGTGGGCTGGGCTGGCGATGGGCTTCGCCGCGGCGGTCAAGTTCTGGGCCCTGGCGCCGGCCACGTTGCTGCTGGCCACCTGCGCGGCCGCCTGGCTGGCTTCCGGCGACCCGGCGGCGGGCAGGCGGACCGGGCGCTACCTGGCCGGCCTGGCCGCTGGGTTCGCGCTGCCGCTCGCGCCCTTCGCGCTGGCCGCCCCGGCGGCGCTGTGGCGCTGCACGATCATCGATCAGGCCGCCCGCACCGGCAGCACCGTGCCCGCCGCCGTCCGCCTTGCCCACCTGACCGGTCTCATCGACGTCATGACCGTCCACGGGCAGCTGGCTCTCGATGCCGGCACCAGTTCGATCTACACCGCGGGAAGCTCGGCCCCGCTGGACGCGGGCACGAGCCTGACCTGGCTGCCCTACGTGGTGGCGGCGGCCGGGCTGGCCGCCCTGGTGGGCGGCTTGTGCTGGCGGGCGGCGCGCCGGTCGGTGCCTCCGTCGCCACTGGAGTGGTTCTCGGCCGCCACCGCGGCGGTCGCGTGCGCCGCGATCGTGGGCTACTCGGCGTTCTTCTATCACTACACCGACTTTCCGGCCCCGTGGCTGGCGCTCACCGCCGGCGGCGCGGCGGCCGCGATCGCGCCGCGCCGGGCCCGGCCCGTCGGGGCCGCCATCACCGTGGCCCTCTGCCTGGTCGCCGCGCTGCAGGTGGCTGAGATCTATCCGCTCAGGCAGGTGACCGCGCAGGCGATGGCGCACCGTATTCCCCCGGGCGCGTGCGTCGTGACGGACGAGGTGTCGCTGACGATCGCCGCCGACAGGTACATGGGTTACCCGGCGTCCTGCCCCGTCATCGTGGACTCGCTTGCCCAGACCCTGGCGCTCAGCGACGGCGTGAGCGTCCAGGGCGGCGCGGCCCGCGACACCGCGGTTATCGCGGCGTGGCGAGGCTGGCTCGGCCGGGCGCAGTATGTCTGGCTGACGCCAGGCCCGAACCCCGGCGGCGGGTCCGCCCGGCGCATCCCGTGGACCCCGGGCCTGCTCGGCTGGTTCAACCGCTCATTCACCGCCGTCGGCAGCTACTCCTGGGGCACCGGCCAGCTCTACGTCCGCACCACCACCCCGGCGAGCACAGCGAGCAGAGCGGCCCACGGGTCGCCGGCGCGGCGGCGGGAGGGGCGACAGGCGTGAGCACCGGGCGCGAAGGCAGTGCTTCAGAAGACCATGCTTCTTACAGACAACGCCTCCGCGCCCGGCCCGGACCCAGCCCTCCCCCTCCAGAGGGCCGTCCCCCGCCGTGCGCACCCGTCCGCACCTCTTGAGACACGAAGTCTAATGTCTCATGTACGGTGTTCGGGTACGTTGCTGATGTCAATCCCTCAGATGAGGGCAAAGTGCGTGGGGAGACGGCGATGACGACCCGGCCGGAGCGGGTGCCCGCGCAGGAGATCCGGCAGCGGATGCTCGACGCGGGCCGGGACCTGGCCCTGGAGGCGGGAGCCGCGCTCACCATCGAGCACCTGCGCCTTGAGGAGGTCATCCAGCGGGCGCGGGTGCCCCGTAGCTCCGCGTACCGGGTCTGGCCGTACAAGGAGGACTACACCGACGACCTGCTGTGCTACCTGGCCGGCGCGGGCAGCTGGTTCAGCGACAGGGCCGTGCTGTCACCCGAGACGTCGGCGGTGGTCTGGCAGCTCATCACCGACAACCGGCAGCTGCTCGCCACCACGGAGGGACGCCAGGCCCTGCTGCGGGAGGTGGTGCGGGTCACCGCCGACCGCAACTACCGTGCCCTGTCTGACAGTCTCCAGTGGCGGCTGCACATGGCGCTCGTCGCCACCTTGGGCTCCACCAGGACCGGCGCGGCCCGGCGCAAGATCGCCGCGGCGCTGGAGGCGGCGCAGTCACGGTCCAGGGAAGTGATGGTCGCGCTGTTCGGCATCGTGGCGACCGAGCTCGGGCTGCGGCCACGGGACCCGGCCCTGACGGTCGAGCACTTGCAGCTGGCGGGCGGCCTGCTCATCCAGAGCATGGCGCTGCGCAATGTCCAGGTCCAGACGGCGCTCGCTGACAAGGACGCCGACAGCCCCGGCGACCCCGCCGCCGAGGACGGCCAGGCCCACGACGCCATCCGGCACGTGGACAGGCTGCTGAACTCACCCGTTCCCGGTCCGGGGCTGCACGGCGGCACCGCGCCCTGGTCGCTCGCGGCGCTCGGCTACCTCGGCATGGTGGAGGCGTTCGTGGAGCTAGATCCCCACTTCGTCCCCCCTGACCCGGCGCGACCCTAGCGGGCGGAAGGCCGCTCGCGCTGTCGCCGGGCAAGGCGCGTTAGGCTGGTGAGAAGGCTGGTGGCTGGAAAGGGACGCTCAGTGTCGGGACGCACGGCGAGACGGCGGGTGCTGCGGGTGACCCTGCCGGCGCAGCCTGAAGCGCCGGTGGCGATCACGCCACGTGCTGACTTCCTGGCGGCGGAGGAGCCGCTAGGGATCCGGGTGAACGGCAGCGCGCTGTCGATGACCATGCGGACGCCAGGTGAGGACGTCGAGCTCGCGGCCGGGTTCCTGGTGAGCGAGGCGATCGTTTCCTCCCCCGCCGACATCGCGGAGGTCAAGCTGTGCGATGGCGCCTCCTGCGCCCACGATCACCGTCACGACGACCTCGGCAACATCGCCGACGTGCGGCTGGCCCCGGGAGTAGAGGTCAGCGCGGCCGCCCGGCGGAACTTCATGACCACCTCGGCCTGCGGGGTCTGCGGCAAGACGTCGATCGAGGACATCTGCGTGCTGCCGCAGGCCGCCCTGTCCGGCGATGACACCCGGTTCTCCCCCGCCGTGCTCGCCACGCTGCCCGACCGGCTGCGCGAGGCCCAGCGGGTCTTCGAGCGAACCGGCGGCCTGCACGCCGCCGGGCTGTTCACCCCCGCAGGCGACCTGGTCGCCATACGCGAGGACGTGGGCAGGCACAACGCCGTCGACAAGATCGTCGGCTGGGCGCTGCTTTCCGGGCGGCTGCCCTTGCGCGGCCACGTGCTGCTGGTCAGCGGCCGGGCATCGTTCGAGCTCGTCCAGAAGGCGGTGCTGGCGGGCATCCCGCTGCTCGCCGCGGTGTCGGCGCCGTCGTCGCTGGCCGCGGGGCTGGCGGAGGAAGCCGGGCTGACCCTGGTCGGCTTCCTGCGCGGCCAGTCCATGAACGTCTACACCGGCGGCCATCGCCTCACGGCCGGGTGAGCATGCCGCATCAGGGACTGCCCGACCCGGCCAGGGCCTACGCGCAGTGGCTGGACTCGTGCGCCCGCGCGGGATGGCGCGAGCAGCCCGCGACCGAGGAGGTCCCGCTCGCCGCCGCCCTCGGCCGGGTGACGGCGGGCGAGGTCCGCGCGCGATGGGCCTGTCCCCAGGTGGCCTGCGCCGCCATGGACGGGATCGCGTTCCTGGCCGCCGACGCCGCTGGCGGCCGGGTGCCGGCCAACGCCTTCGCCTGGACCGACACCGGGGACCCGCTGCCGCCCGGGACCGACACGGTCGTGCCGCGCGAGCGCGTGGTCATCGGCGGCGACGGCGGCGCCGAGATCGCACCACCCGCGGACGGCAGCCCCGCCAGCGGGGCGCCGGGAGCGGTGCGACCGGGGCTGAACGTGCGGTCCGCGGGCGAGGACTTCCCGGCCGGCGCGCTGCTGGTGCCCGCGGGCAGGCGACTGCGCCCTGGCGACCTCGGGGCGGCCGCGGCGGGCGGGCATGCGACGCTTCTTGTCGCCCGGCGGCCGCGGGTCGCCATCATTCCCACCGGAGATGAGATCCGCGCGGCCGGCGTTCCGCTCCGGCCCGGCGAGATAGCCGACAGCAACTCGGTCACCCTCGCGGCGCTGGCCACCTCCTGCGGCGCGGACCCGCTGGTCAGTGACGTCCAGCCCGACGACCCGGACGTGCTCGCCGCCGCGCTGCGCCACGCCGCGCTGGCCGCCGACCTCGTGCTGTTGATCGCCGGGTCAAGTCGCGGGCGCGACGACTACGCCCCCACGGTTATCGAGCAGGTCGGTGGCCTGGCCGTGCACGGGGTCGCGGTCCGGCCTGGCCATCCGGCGCTGCTCGGCCACATCAAGCGCAGCGACCCCGGCGTCGTCCCGGTCATCGGGGTGCCTGGCTACCCGCTGGCGGCCGCGGTGATCACGCAGCGGTTCGCGCTTCCGCTGCTGGCCCAGCTGCAGGGCGTGGCCGCCGCCAGCGGCCCGCTCGTCCAGGCCCGCCTTGACCGCGACTGGAGCTCCTCACCCGACGTGGAGGACTGGGTCCCCGTCGCGCTGGCGCCCCCCTCGGCCCCGGACCTCGCCGCCGGGCCAGCGCAGGCCGCGCCAGCCGCAGGCCTCCCGTGGGCCACTCCGGCCCGCCGCGGGGCCGGATCAACGAGCCAGCTGGCTCGCGCGGATGGGTGGTGGACGATCTCCGTCGGTCAGGGGACGTTCCGCTGTGGCGACCTCATCAGCGTCTGCCCTTTCCCAGCGGTGGCAACGGAACCGACAGCAGCCTGGTGCCGTCCGACCTCACCAGCCGGATCGCCACCGCCAGCGTGACCGCGAACAGGCCAAGGCCGGCCAGCAGGTAGAGGTTCCCCGCCAGCAACTGCAGGCCATGCCAGTGGTACTCGGGGTAGGCGGGGTTGTCGCCGTGCGCGAACACGGCCGCCGGGGCATAGTTGATCAGCCCGCCTTGCAGCAGCCCGGTATTCGGCCACCAGAAGTCAGGCCACGCGCCGTAGGCCACCAGCACGACCCCGGCCAGTCCCTGCCACCAGCCCCGCGCGAGGCGGCTTGAGGCCGCCCGGACGCCCGCGTCGATCAGGATGACGGTGCCCGGCGCGATCCAGACCCAGTGATGGTCCCAGCTGATCGGGGAGATGAGCAGCGCCGTCAGCGCGCAGGCCATCAGCCCGGCGAAGCGGCCCCAGGGGCGCTCGCTGTTCCACAGCACGACCGCGGCCGCCAGCCCCGCCACCCCCACGATGAGGAAGAAGACCAGCCAGGGGGCCTGCCCGCCGGCCACGCTGCCCGCGAGCCTGGTGATGATGCCGCGCAGCGACTGATTCTGCTGGTCGCCGACAAAGCCGGTCCGCCCCGCCTCCCAGAAGTAGGCGTGCAGCCACCAGGTGACCGACGGGTGGGGCAGGCCGATGAATCCGATCACCACCGTGGCGAGGAAGGACCCGCACGCGACCAGGGCCGCCCGGAACCGCCTGGTCAGCAGCAGGTAGATGATGAAAAGCGCCGGCACGAGCTTGATGCCGGCCGCGAGGCCGACGCCGGCCCCCTTCCACCGCCGGCGGTCCGGCTGGCACATGTCCCAAACGACAAGCCCCATCAGCGCGAGCTCGACCTGGCCCAGGTACAGCTCGCGCTGTACCGGCTCGGTCCAGAACACCAGCCCGGTCACCAGCAGCGTTGCCCCGGCCCGGCTGGCCCGCGAGCGCCACCCGAGCTCACGGAACGCGATCCAGACCGTGGCGGCCAGCGCGAACACGCTGACCACGGAGACCAGGCCCATGAGCGCCGTGAACGGGATCGCCAGGCCGCCGCTGAACAGCAGGGCGGCGAACGGGGTGTAGGTGAACTGGATCCCGAGGTCGTCGCGATAGTGCCAGTTGTAGAGGTTCAGCGGCCGGTGCAGGGCCTCATGCGCGCCACCCAGGTAGACCTGCAGGTCAAAGCCGTTCAGGTTGACCTTTATCGGGTGCGTCGCCAGCGCCACCAGATAGGCGATGGCGGCGATGGCCGCGACCAGGGCCCCGGCGATGAGCAGCGCTCGTGACCCGCGCCCGCCGTCCCTGACGCTCAGGGCGCCGTCAGCGTTGTCAGCGACAGCGCCCGTCCGCTCAGTCCGCTCGCCGCCAGTGCCCTTGCCAACGCTGACGGCGCCGGCCGAGTCAGGCACGCCCGTTCCCGGGCTGGTCGCTGGTCCCATGGCAGGCACTCTAATGTGTTCACGAGCGCGTCGTGACCGGGCCGGAGTACCCGGCCGGCAATAACAGGAGGGCAGGCATGGCCGATCACCTGGAAATCGAGCAGAAGTTCGATGTCGACGCAGGGTTCACGGTGCCGGATCTTACTGGCGTCCCGGGCTGTCAGGCGGTCAGCGCGCCGGTGACTCACCACCTGTCAGCGACCTATTACGACACGGCGGGCAACCGCCTCGCGGCGAGCAAGATCACCCTGCGTCGCCGGACAGGCGGGACCGATGAGGGATGGCACCTCAAGCTCCCCTCCAACCTGCTTCCCGACGGCGCGCAGTCCCGACGCGAAATCCACGCGCCCCTGGCCGACGGCCAGGAGGGGCAGGTTCCCGCCCGGCTCGCCGACCTGGTGTCCGAGGTCACGGCGGACCTTCCGCTCGGTCCCATCGCCGTCCTGGAGACGGAGCGAACCGTCCGCAACCTGCTGGGTGGCCCTGCTGACATCCTAGCCGAGGTGGCCGACGACCAGGTGACCGCGCGGCGCACGGGGTCCGC
>Ga0335072_10003002_pt1 | contig 25675 bp, 21 predicted proteins | sample Lox_Sample_21_FD_206725 | JGI IMG/M metagenome (GOLD analysis project Ga0335072, IMG submission 206725) | Soil microbial communities from Loxahatchee National Wildlife Refuge, Florida, United States - Lox_Sample_2.1 | ecosystem: Environmental > Terrestrial > Soil > Wetlands | place: USA...
GTGGCGTCGGTGACGTTCGTGTCGGCCAGCGAGGGCTGGGTTCTCGGCACGACCAAGACATGCGCGCACGCGCCGTGCACCTCCGTGCTATGGACAACAAATGGCGGCGCGACCTGGGCCGGGATTCCCGCGCCGGTGTACAAGCTGGCGAAGTACGACTTCGCCGCAGGCTTGCAGCGCCTCAGGTTCGCCGATCCGTCGGACGGCTTTGCCTACGGATCGCAGCTGTGGGCAACGCACAACGGCGGATCTGCGTGGCACCGGGTCCGGCAAGTGCCCGGTTACATCACCGACCTGGAAGCCTCGGCGGGTCGCGTGTACGCGGTGAGCACGTCGGGCTCGTCGGCCCGCCAGGTCGTTTACGCCAGTCCGGCCGGTACCGATTCCTGGCACCGGGTTACCGGACTGCCGGTGACGAAGGGCTATGGCGGACTCGGCACGATCACGCTGCACGGCACGGCCGCGTGGATCATCCTGCAGAACCGGCTGTACTCGACGAAGACGGGATCACACTGGGTCAGGGATAGCTTCAAGTGCCCGGGGAGCTTTGGCATCGCCAGCGTCGGTGCGTACAGCGCGCAGAAGATCACGCTGCTGTGCGTCGGCAACGCGGGACTCGGCTCGACGCAGAAGGTGCTCTACGCCTCGAGTGACGGAGGCGCGCACTTCCGCAAGGTCGGCACGCCACCGGCCGGCGGCGACGGCGGGCTGCTGGCCGAGCCGACTCCTCGGCACCTGTTCATCGCGACCGCGTCTGGCGCGACCTGGCTGTACGCCAGCACCAACGCCGGTCGCAGCTGGCGCACTAACTTCACGCGTGATGACGGCGGGAAGGGCTGGAACGACTTCGGCTTCACGACCGCAACGCAGGGCGTCGCCGTCGAGGGGACGCCGACGATCGGCAGCACCCTCTGGATGACCACGAACGCCGGCCGCAGCTGGCACAAGGTGAAGTTCTGAGCACAACTAGCTGAGAGCACGGCCGCTGGAGTCCGGCGGCGTCGAAGATCGCTAGCCGGTGAGCGCCAGGGTGGCGCCGGTCGGATCGACCAGCCGGTGGCAGCCGTCGGCGCCGTCGAACTTCGCGAGCTGCCCGCGCACCTGGGCGAGCGGGCCGTCCGGGCCGGTCAGGATCGCTCCGTCGGCGTCGACGGCGACCAGCTCGTCGCCGGCTCGCAGCAGGACGGGGCCGGTCCGGTCGGCCGAGATCGCCGTGCGGCCAGCCGCGAGTGCCGCGAGCACCGCGACCGGATGGGTGTCCTCGGCCTCCACCCAGGTCGTCGGCAGGCCGGGCGGCGCATCTGATCCCGGCCGGTGCCAGTCACTGCCGCCGACCGGGACAGCTGCCGGATACCAGGCCTGCCACCAGCCAAGCGGCATGGTCCATCGGGTGTCGAGCCAGCTCCAGTGCCAGACCTCCAGCAGCGGCGGCCTGCGCTTCATCGGCGCGATCCAGCTCAGCTGCCCGCCGTAGGGATGGTTCACCGACATCAGGCCGCCCGCCTGCTCGCAGGCCTGCAGCCAGTCGTCGGGCGGCTCGCGGAAGTCGATCCAGCCGACGTCGCCGAGCGCGCCGGCGTGGCCGGCCTCGGTCGTTACTTCCTGGCCGGCCAGCAGCGAGATGCCGTGCCGGGCGCCCGCCGCGGGCAGCTCTGCGTGGTGGCTGATCGTGTTGTGATCGGTGACCGCGAGGAAGTCCAGGCCGCGCCCGGCCGCGAACCTGGCTAGCTCGGGCACCGTCATCACGCCGTCGGAGTGCACGGTATGGGAGTGCAGGTCGCCGGCCAGCCACTGGCGCCCTGCGGTAGCGGGCAGGATGCGGCGCGGCGGCCGGTCAGTCAGCGGCGGTAGCGGCTCCGGCGGCTCGTCAGGCGCAAGCTCTCCCGGCGTGGTGGAAACCTCGATCGTCAGCCGGTAGTCGGCGCCCTCGAGCGGCACCCGGTGCAGGCCGAGAATCACTTGCCACTGACCGGCCGCTAGCTCGCCTGGCAGGTACCCCGGCGTCGCCGTGTCGCTGGTGATCACGAACGACCGGCGCGCGCTGCCGGACCAGCCGCGGAACGCGGCTGAGCTCAGGCAGCCGAGGTCGATGATCGCCCCGGAGCGGTCATAGTCGAGCTCAGCTCGCAGCCCGCAGGCGCCGCGCGGAACCTCAAACGGCAGGTAATGCCAGGCCGAGACGAACCGGTCCGCTAACGTCCACCGCCCCGAGTGCGAAGTGATGACCATCCCCTCATCCGATCAGACCGGTAACCGAGGCCAGCGGACCGGGCCGGCACCGTGCGCCGTTGCGCGGTCGGATCGCCCATTGGATGTGACTTCGGTGCTGTCAGGGCAGCACCGAAGTCACATCGATTACCGCCGGCACCGTTGCCCTGTTGAATTCAACGCGCGTAGAATTCAACGGATGGTGAAATCAGGAGAGCCGGAGGCCGCCATGTGGGCGATGATCGTGAAGGAATTCCGGCAGATGCGGCGCGACCGGCGCACGCTGGCGATGATGATCATCATGCCGGTCCTGCTGCTCGTCGTACTCGGCTACGCGGCCCGGTTCTACCCGTCGTCGATCCCGGTCGCCGTCGCCGGACCGGATGCCACCGTCGCGGAGCACCTCCTGCCTAAGTCGTTCGATGTGGTCAGCGTTGATCCGGCAGCCGGCCGGACCTGGGCGCAGAATCAGCTGCGCGACGGCATTGCCGCGGTCGCGGTCGTCACCGGGGGAGCGGCTCCCGACGTCCTTGTCGACGGCAGTCAGCTGCTGACTGCGCAGGCGGCGCTGACCGCGCTGGAGCAGCTTCGGCTCGGGCAAGCGGCCGCGACCACGACGACTCAGAAGGTGTCTGTCACGATCCTGTACAACCCTCGGCTCTCGTCGTCTGACGTGATGGTTCCGGGCCTGGCCGGGGTGGTGCTGGTCTTCGTCGGCACGGTTATCACCAGCCTCGGCGTCGTCAGGGAACGCCAGTCGGGAACGCTCGAGCAGCTCGCCGTGATGCCGCTGCGACCGCGGGATGTGTTCCTTGGCAAGATCGTCCCGTACTTCGTCGTCGCAGCTGTCGACCTCGCGATCGTGCTGACCATCGGCATCGCCGTCTTCGGCGTGCCGTTCCGCGGTTCCTGGCTCGTCTTCGGCCTGGGAGCGCTGCTGTTCCTGTTCGTGACGCTGGGCATCGGCGTGCTGATCAGCACGGTGTCCCAGAACCAGGGGCAGGCCATCCAGCTGGCCATGATGACGATGCTGCCGCAGGTGCTGCTCTCTGGCCTGGTCTTCCCGCTGTCCTCGGTCGTGGCCGGCGTCCGCTGGATCGCCTATCTGCTGCCGCTGACGTACTTCAACGAGATCGCCAGGGGGGTGATGCTGCGCGCGGAGCCCATCGGCCCGCTCTGGCGGCCGTTCCTCTTCCTCGTTCTGCTCGGCACGGTGATCGTCGTGCTCGCGATCACGCGGTTCCGCAGCTATCTGGCGCCGTCACCGTCGGGCGGGCGCCGCTCGCATCGGCCTGTCGGCCCGGGGCTGACCGCCGGCGGCATGGCAGTTCAGAGTGCGGTCGCAGGCGGCGACGGTCACGGCGGGACGGGCGGTGCGGCGTGAGCGCACCCGCGACGTTCGGCGCATCTGCGCTCCGGCTGAGCTACGACGACGTGGTCGCCCTCGACGACGTCTCCGTGTCCGTCGCAGCCGGACAGGTCACAGCCGTCGTTGGCGGTGACGGTGCGGGCAAGACGTCGCTGCTTCGCTGTCTGGCCGGAGTGCTGAGGCCGGCCGAGGGTCAGGTGCGCAGTCCGGGGAAACAGCGGACCGGGTACCTTCCGGCCAGTTCCGGCATCTACCCGGATCTGACGGTGGCCGAGAACCTGGCGTTCCGGGCTGCCGTCTACGGCCTCAGCGGCGCGGAGGCAGCCCGGCGCACGGCGGAACTGACGGAGCGGGCCGGCCTGGCCGCCGCCCGCGACCGGCTCGCCGCCCAGCTATCCGGCGGGATGCGGCAGAAGCTGGGCGTCATCGCGGCGCTGCTGCACCGCCCGGAGCTGCTCATACTCGACGAGCCGACCACGGGCGTCGACCCGGTCAGCCGGTCCGGCCTGTGGTGGCTGATCGCATCCGCCGCCGCTGACGGCGCCGCAGTGATCCTGGCAACGACTTATCTTGACGACGCGCAGCGCGCCACATCGGTCCTGGTGCTCGATGCCGGCCGGCAGCTCGCCGCAGGGACGCCCGAGCAGATTGTCAGCGCGATGCCAGGATCGGTACACGCGACACCGAGCCGGCCGGCCGGGCCGGCGGGGGAGCGTGCGTGGCGCCGGGGCGCGGGCTGGCGGGTGTGGTACGCGCCCGATGCGAGAGGGCCGGATGGGGGCGGGCCCGGCGCCGTCGTCGAGCCGGACCTGCAGGATGCGGTGACAGTGGCGGCGCTCGCGCGGGAAACGCAGGAACGCGCCGCGGCCGCCGGGCCCGCAGCCGATCCGAGGCGCGCGGGATCACGGCCTGCCGGACCGGAGCCCGCCGGGCCGCGGCCCAGCAGCCGACAGCCCGCCGGGCCACTCGCGGAGAGCATCGATGTCACCTGCCGCTTCGGCAGCTTCACCGCTGTCAGGGACGTGAGCATCCAGGTTCGCCCTGGCGAGATCGTGGGCTTGCTTGGCGCGAACGGCGCCGGCAAGACCACGCTGATCCGGATGCTGCTCGGCCTGATCCCGGCGAGCGCCGGCCAGGTTCTGCTGCTCGGCGAGCCACCGAGCCGGGAGACCCGGCGCCGGATCGGCTACGTGCCGCAGGGCCTCGGGCTGTACGAGGACCTGACGCCTTCGGAGAACATGCAGTTCGCGACGGCGGTGTTCGGCGTTCGCGCCGGATCGGAGGTGCGGCTCAGCGAATCGCTGGTCCTGCGGGCCGACCGTTCGCGCATACCGGTGGGCCGGCTGCCGCTGGGCATCCAGCGGCGAGCCGCCTTCGCGCAGGCGCTCGCTCATGAGCCCGACCTGCTGATACTCGACGAGCCGACGTCGGGCGTCGATCCGCTCGGCCGCGCCCGGCTCTGGCAGGCCATCGCGGACGCGGCGCAGGGCGGCGCGGGCGCGCTGGTCTCGACTCATTACATGGAAGAGGCGGGGGAGTGCGACCGGCTGATCATCATGGCGGACGGCGCGGTCGTGGCCGCCGGAACGGTTGCTGAGATCATCGGGCAGGCGCAGGTCACTGTCGTGGAAGCGGCAGACTGGGCCGCCGCGTTCGCCCGGCTCGAGCAAGCGGGCTTGCCAGTCTCGCTCGCCGGGCGCGCGCTCCGCGTACCGGGGGCGAGCCCGGACGAGGTGCGGCGCGTGCTGCCAGCTGACTGCCGCGTCGGCACCGAGACCGCGACCCTCGAGGAACGGTTCTTCGATCTCGTCCTCGCGTCCGGCCGGCCGGCGGTGGCAGCGTGACGGAGCCCGCCCGGCGGCCGCGAACGCGCCGGGCAACCCACCCGGCCGCCCGGACCGGCCGCCGCGCCGGTGACAGCGGTACCAGGGACGCGATCCTTCAGGCAGCGCGCGCGCAGTTCGCAGCGCACGGGTATGACGGCGCGACGATCCGCGCCATCGGCGCGGCAGCTGGCGTCGACCCCGCGCTCGTGCACCACTTCTACGGCAGCAAGGAGAGCCTGTTCGCCGCGGCGATGGAGCTGCCCTTCACCCCGAGCGAGGTCATCGGCGCGGCCCTGGCCCGGCGTGAGCCGGCCGAGTCGCTCGGCACCCATCTGGTCCGGTCCGCCCTGGCCGTGTGGGAGAGCGCCGAGGTGCGCGGGGCGTTCCAGGCGATGCTGCGATCCGCCCTCACCAGCGAGCAAGCGGCCGCTACGTTGCGCGAGTTCATCGCCGCCGCCATTCTCCGGCCAGTGTCGAGCGTGGCGGGCGGCACTGACCCCGAACGTACCCCGTTCCGGGTATCACTCGTCGCTTCACAGATGCTTGGTCTCGCCCTGGGCCGTTACGTCCTGCGGTTCGGACCGGTAGCCGAGGCAAGCCCGGAGGAACTCGCCGTCGCGATCGGTCCGACCATCGACCGCTACCTGACCGGCGATATCACCGGTCAGTAGGATCCGCAGGGTGGATCCCGTTCTCGGCGACTGCTCGCTGGCGAGCCTGCGGAAGCGCACGAGTCACAAGTGGCGGACCTATCCGCCGGACGTCCTGCCTGCGTTCGTCGCCGAGATGGACTTCGACCCGGCCGCCGAGATCAAGGACGCTATCCGGGCCGCGCTCGACGCCGGCGACCTGGGCTACCCGCACAAGGGCGAGATGGGCGAGGCCTTCGCCGAGTTCGCGGCAGACCGGCTGGGCGGCTGGTCGCCCGATCCTGATCTCGTCTTCGCCATCCCGGACGTCATGACCGGCATCATCGAGGTCGTCCAGGCGCTCGTCCCGGCAGGCGGAGGCGTGGTGATCAACCCGCCGGTGTACTCGCCGTTCTTCTTCCGGCTCGAGCTTGCCGGCCGGCGAGTCGTCGAGGCGCCGCTGGCCGCTGGCCCCGATGGCAGCTACGACCTCGACCTGGAGGCCATCGATCGCGCGCTCACGCTGCCGGGTACTGGCGCCTACCTGCTCTGCAATCCACATAATCCGGTCGGGCGCGTCTGGTCGGCTGAGCAGCTGACTGCGGTCGCCGGATTGTGCGACCGCCGGGGCGTGCCGCTGCTCGTCGACGAGATCCATGCGCCGCTGGTGCTGCCGGGGGCCACGCATGTGCCGTTCCACACGCTGGATCATCCGGCCGCCCGGCGCGCCGTCATCTTCACCTCGGCGACGAAAGGGTGGAACATCCCCGGCGTGAAGTGCGGCCTTGCCGTCGCCGGTGACACGGAATCCGCAACCATCCTGGGGCTGCGGTGGGACGCGCTGCTCGCCTCGCATCTCGGCGTGCACGCGACGGTGGCCGCACTGCGGCACGGCCGGTCCTGGCTGGACGCCGTAGTCGCGCAGATCGACCAGAACGCGAGGTTGCTGGGGGACCTGCTCGCGCACTATCTGCCGGGCGTCAGGTACCGGCGCCCGCAGGCCAGCTTCCTGGCCTGGCTTGACTGCCGCGACATCGGACTCGGTGCGGACCCTGCCGCTGCGTTCCTGGGTGCTGGCCGGGTCGCGCTCAGCCCCGGTCCCGATTTCGGCAGCCAGGGAAGCGGATTCGCCCGGCTGAACATCGGAACGTCGCCGGAGCTGGTGGCCGAAGCCGTCCGCCGGATGGCCGCCGCGCTGCCGGGCGAGCGCGCGGGCCGCGGCTAGCTGCTTGCGGCTGCGTCACGGACGGATGGCGACCTCGGTAACGGCGGGCAGCCGGGGAAGGATCGCGGCCTTGCCCGTGCGAGCGTCGACCGCGACGAGCTTGCCGTCGGCCGCGGCGACGAATAGCCAGCGGCCGTCTGGCGACCACACCATGGACTCGTCGCTGAAATCGGCGCCCAGCGGGATCCCCAGGTTGCGGTTGGCGCCGGTCTTCAGGTTGATCAGGTGCACGGTCAGCACGCTGTCACGTGCGCTTCCCGCCACCGCGGCGATCCCGCCGTCAGACTTGACTTCGCCGGTCGTCGGCTGGCCGGATGCCGTTTCGGCCACCGCTGCGGTACTGCCGTCAGGCGTGATCACGCCGATCGGAGGCCAGGAGAAGAAGTCGTAGGGGTAGCCTGCGGCCGGACCGGGCAGCACCCGCCGGGTGCCATCGGCAATGTCCACGACGTCGTCGCGGCAGTGCCGGTACAGCGGGTTGCAGCTCACGACGAGCCAGGTCGTGGGGCCAACCGCGACCACTGAGCCGGGCACCAGCCGGTCCCAGCCAGGCCCGGCGTCGTAAATGCTGAAGCTGGCGGTTTCGACGAGCACGTCGCCGCGCCCATCTGAGACCGCCGATACCGGGAGCTGCGGACCCCCCGGTGCGAACCTGATCGTCCGTCCGGACGGATGGCCGGTCAGCGTGACCAGGGCCAGTCTGGGCGAGGTCGGCAGGCCGGCGGTGACCCAGACCCACGCCGCCTGTGAGCCTGCGGGCCCTGGAACCAGCGGACCGCTGCCTGCCAGCGGTCCAGACAGTTGCCGCGCCTGGCCGCCGTCGGGCACGACATACCCGGGTACGAGGTCGCTCGACCGGATCACTGCTTCATGCGGCCCGATCACGAAGGCCACGTCCGGCGTCGCCGACTGCAATTGCGGCACGTAGGTGACCGAGATCTTGCCCTGGGCCAGCTGGATTCGCAGCAGGTCGTCGGACCCTCTGGCGAAAAGCTCCCAGGCAGCGGTCACGCCGAGCAGCGAGCGGCCGACTGTGATGACGCGTATCGCGGGCGCCGGGTGCGAAGTCTCGGTGGCATGCCCGGAGTCGTGACTAGCGCCGCGCACGATAACCGCGATGATCGCGGCGAGGACGAGACACGCCAGCGCCACGCGAGGCAGCCAGCGACCGCCGGGCGAACGGTCCCTGCCGAACTGCACGACCTCGTCGTAGGTGTTCTGGCGAGAGCCGTCACCGTGCGGCGGATGCACACTTCATCATGACCGCAGGGGCCCGCCCGCGGCCAGCAAGTGCTTACGGTTCGCGCACAATTGCGCGCAGCTATTGCCGAGCGCTGCCGGCGCTGCCACGATCGTGACCACTTTCCTCTTCGCGGTTGGTAACGGCCTCGCACGCCGGTACACGTTGCCGAGCCAGGTGGAGTACCCAGATGCCTGCCCTCAGATTCGCGTCCGCCGCCCGCCGGCAGACCAGGTGCACGCCCATCACGTCCGGGCGCCGTGCGCGCAGCGCCGCGCGCGGAGCCGGCCTGTTCGTCGGTGCATCCGCCGTAGCGGTCGCGCTGACGGCATGCGGGGGCAGTTCGCCGTCGCCGGCCCCGACGGTGACGGTCACCCAGAGCACATCTGCCTCGGCAAGTACGTCGGCCGGCGCCGCGACCGCGACCTCGCCTGCGATCCTGGCGGTGACGAAGAAGGGCGCGCTCGTCACCCTCGATCCGGCAACCGGCACCGTCATGCAGACGCTGGTGCCGTCGCATGTCATCGGCGACGAGATCTCCGTGTCCAGCACCGGGATGGTGTACTTCGCGGTCAGGCACGGCTGCTCCAGCTCGGTCGAGTCGATACCGGTCGCCGGCGGGACCGCGGCGGTGATAGCCGCCGGCAGCCTGCCAGCGGTCAGCCCCGACGGCACGAGACTCGCCTATGCCGATGAGCCCAGCCTCACCATGGGCTGCCTGCCGTCCAACTCGGACCTGGTGTCCTTGTACCACCTCGACATCCGCACGCTGAGCTCAGGCTCGACCGTGTCACTGGCGATGGTGCCGTCCGGCCAGGACAGCGGACTGCCGGCGCCGATCTCGCACCTGTCGTGGTCGGCCGACAACGACCATCTTGCCGTCTCCACCCTGTCGGTCGAGGACAACGAGGGCTGGGCCCTGGTGATCGTCGACACGTCTCAGGCGAAGTACTACCTGTCCGGGCCGGGCACAGCGGCTGTGCCGACAACTGGTGATCCCAACGCACGGGACAGCTATCTCCGCGAGGGCGTCTTCATGCCGGACGGCGACCTGTTCGTGAGCCGTGCCTGCTGCGCCGGCGTTCCGGTTCGCAATACGTCGAGGCTGATGTGGGAGGTCACCACGGCCGGCGCGTTCGTGCATCAGGTGGCGATCGGGTACCCCAACCTCGACCACGTCAGCCTGGATACCAGCGCCGACGGCAAATGGCTGCTGTACCTGGCAGGCAAGGCGCTGTACGTGTCGCACCTCGGCAACACGCCCCGCGAGCTCACCTCGGGCCTGATCGCGGCCGGCTGGGCCTAGCTCGCCGGTGACGGATTCTTACTAATTCGGTAATTATAGTAAGTTTCATCGCCATATGTGCAGTCGGCTCCTGTCTTGCTTGTCCAGGACGAGACCCGGACACACCTGGTCAGGAGCCTTGTTACGTGCGAATGTGGAACCGAGTCCCCCGCCCAGGACGCAGTTGGAGGGGTCATTTATGGGCAGGGATGTCCCGTCCATCACTGTTAGCCAGCAAGATCGGCGCGCTTACCGGGAGAAGGTTCGTCAATGCCTTGACGTTTTCGCCCGGATGCTGCGGGAGTCCAGGTTCGACACCGAGACACGGCAGATGGGCGTCGAGATCGAGCTGTACCTGGTCGACGCGGACGGGATGCCGACCATGACGAATACCAAGGTGCTGGCGGCCATCGACGATCCCAGCTTTGCCAGCGAGCTCGGTCGGTTCAACCTGGAGCTCAACTTGCCGCCCCGGCAGCTCGGCACCGACGCGCTGGCCACCCTGGAGAATGACCTGCAGGACAGGCTCGCGCGCGCCGCTGTGCGGTCCGAGGAGACCGGCAGCCGGCTGGTGATGGTGGGCATCCTGCCATCGCTGCGCCAGTCCGACGTCACCGATGAGGCGATGTCGGCGAACCCGCGGTACCGGCTGCTGAACGAGCAGATGATCGCCGCCCGCGGCGAGGACATGCGGATCTGCATTGATGGCGCCGAACGGCTGCTGACGCACGTCGACACGATCATGCCCGAGGCCGCCTGCACGAGCGTCCAGTTCCATCTTCAGGTCAGCCCCGAAGCGTTCGGCAACTACTGGAATGCGGCCCAGGCCGTGGCCGGCATCCAGGTTGCACTGGCGGCGAACTCGCCGTACCTCTTCGGCCGTGAGCTCTGGCGGGAGACCAGGATTCCGCTGTTCCAGCAGGTCACCGACACCAGGCCGGAAGAGCTGCAGCAGCAGGGCGTGCGGCCGCGAGTATGGTTCGGCGAACGGTGGATTACCTCCGTCTTTGATCTGTTTGAGGAGAATCTCCGCTACTTTCCGGCACTGCTCCCGCTGCGTGAGGACGAGGACCCGGCGGCCGCGCTGGATAGCGGTGAGGCACCGCAGCTCGCCGAGCTCACCTTGCACAACGGCACGGTGTACCGCTGGAACCGGCCCGTCTACGCGGTCGAGGATGGTCGGCCCCATCTGCGGGTGGAGAACAGGGTGCTGCCTGCCGGGCCGACCGTCGCCGACGTCGTGGCAAATGCGGCGTTCTACTACGGCCTGATCAGGGCCATTGCGGAGACCGAGCGTCCGGTGTGGACGCAGATGTCGTTTGCGGCTGCCGCGGACAACCTGGTGGAAGGCTCGCGGCACGGCATCGACGCTCGCGTCTACTGGCCGGGAATCGGCGAGGCGCCGGTCACCGAGCTCACCCTGCGCCGGCTGCTGCCGCAAGCGTGGGAAGGGCTGCGCCGCTGGGGGGTCGACTCGCACGACGCGGACCGGCTGCTGGGGATCATCGAGCAGCGTTGCCTCACCGGCCGCACAGGCGCGACGTGGCAGGTCGAGGCTGTGCGCGGGCTCGAGCGGGGCCGGGCCGACCGGCGGGCAGCGCTCCGCCGCATGACGCAGGGATACATCGAGCGAATAGCGACTAATCAGCCCGTCCATGCCTGGCCCGGCCTGTAACCGGCTGCCCGCGACGCGCATTCGCCACAGCGCCACAGCGCCGCTGGCCAAATGAGCTGTAAGTAACCTTTGTCCCCATACCTAGGTTCACTTTGTATGGATCTCGTGCGCTCTGGCGAACCCTTTATAACTATTTGGGCGTTTGAAACGCATACAAAGTGAGCCTAGGTATCGCAGGATGCGTCTCCAGGGCTGACGGGCTCCCCCAACGCTGAGGCGGTTCGGCCACGATACGTAGCTTTGTGGCTACCGCCAGTGGGCATACCGGAGAGGTAAAGGCCCCGGACGATGCGAACTGGGGGTGGCACATGGCGCTCAGGTCGGCAGGCACGGACGCGGAAGCGCGCTCCGAGCAAGTAGAGCCCGGCTCCGGACGTAAGAGACTTGGTTTCGGGGCTTCAGCGCCCGATTCCGGCTCTGTCACGATCGACGCGACAATGGCGCGCAGGTACGGCGCCGAACTGCTCGGCACAGCGCTGCTCGTATTCTTCGGCGCTGGCATGGCGACCGTCACCTTTGGCTTCCGTGCCTTCGGCAGCAGCGTCGCGGCAGGAATCCTGCTGACTGGCCTCACCTTCGGCCTGGTCCTCACCGGTCTGGTGGCCGTGATCGGTCCGATATCCGGCTGTCACGTCAATCCAGCCGTGACCCTCGGTGCCTTCCTGGCCCGGCGGATGAATGTGATCGATCTTGTCGGCTACTGGGTGTCTCAGCTGATCGGCGGTCTGCTGGGCGCCCTGCTTCTGCTGTGGGTCATGCATAGCTCGCCGTTCTATGTCCGGCCCAGGATCGGGCTTGGCGCGAACGGCTATGGCTCGCTGTCGCTGCTGCATGCATCGGCAGGTGGTGCCTTCTTGATCGAGGTGATCATCACCGCGGTGTTCGTGCTCGTGGTGCTCAGCGCCACCCGCAAGGGGGCCAGTGCGCCGGTTGCCGGACTGGTGATCGGGTTCACGCTGGCTCTCGTCAACATCATGGGAATCCCGATCGACGGCGCATCGGTGAACCCGGCCCGGAGCTTCGGCCCGGCGATCGTCGTCGGTGGCGCGTGGTTCGGCCAGCTCTGGCTGTTCATCATCGCACCGCTGGTGGGAGGGATCCTGGCAGCTGGCATCTTCATGCTCTTCCACCAGGTCGGCGCGACTCCTTCCAGGGCTGTCGGCGACATGAGGGCTGAGCACACCATGACGATGTCCGCAGCTGACGAGGCGGACGTGGCGGCGGCCGGTCCAGCTGCCGCGACGACCACGGCAATGCCACCAGGGACGACTCGGGTGGTGTCCGGTACCGGTGCCGGCAGCACCGGGGCTACCAGCGCACAGCCGAAGCCGCCCGCCGGATCGGCTGGATCGGCTGGATCAGGCGGACCGACCGGGCCCGGTTCAGCTGGACCAGGCGAGCGTGGCGAAGGCAGCGGACCAGCCAGCCCGCCGGCCGGGAAACGCTAGGGACAACCGGCGGCGGCACGTAGCCGCTCCGCAGTACCGCCCGTAGGTGAGTTGACCCTGCGGGCGGTTGCTGTTGTCGCTTGGCCAGCACGCCGCGAGGTCTACGCGGCTGCCCGTTGTGATGAGAAGATCACCAGATGAGCGACGGCGAGAGTATTGCGCAGAGTCCGCAGTTGCGGACAGGGAGCACCAAGGGCCGCTGGGTGCTAGCCGCAACCGTCCTCGGCTCCGCGATGGTGATGCTGGACGGGACGGTCGTGAACGTGGCGCTGCCCACGATCGGCCGGGAGTTGCATGCGTCGCTGGGCGGCCTGCAGTGGACGGTGACCGCCTACACCCTGACCCTGGCGGGGCTGATCCTGCTCGGCGGATCCCTCGGTGACCGGCTCGGACGGCGCAAGGTCTTCCTGACCGGCGTGGTGTGGTTTGCGCTGTCGTCAGCGCTGTGCGGACTGGCACCCGATATCGGCGTGCTGATTGGCGCCCGGGTGCTGCAGGGAGTGGGCGGAGCTCTGCTCACGCCTGGCTCTCTCGCGATCATCCAGGCGACATTCGCTCCGGATGACCGGCCGCGCGCTGTCGGCGCGTGGTCCGGCCTCGGCGGCGTCGCTTCAGCGGTCGGCCCGATCCTCGGCGGCTGGCTCGTGCAGACAGCGGGCTGGCGCTGGGTTTTCCTGCTGAACCTGCCGCTGGCCGCAGCCGTCGTCGCCGTGACCGTCAGGCACGTCCCGGAGACGAGGGACGAGGCCGCCCACGGCGGTTTCGATATAGCCGGTGCCGCCCTCGCCGCGCTCGCGCTCGCCGGCATCACGTACGCGCTGATCGAGTCGTCGGAGCCATCGCAGCAGATCGCTGTCGTGGTGGCGGTAGTCGCGGGCGTCGCCGCCGCAACCGGGTTCATCGTGATCGAGCGCCGGCGGACGCGCGCGCCGGGCAGGGTGCCCGCGATGCTGCCGCTCGACGTGTTCGCGTCCCGTCAGTTCACTGCGATCAACATCATCACGTTCCTGGTCTACGGTGCCTTCAGCGGCCTGCTGTTCCTGCTGGTGCTTCAGTTGCAGGTCGTTTCCGGGTTCTCGCCGCTCGAGTCCGGCACTGCGCTGCTGCCGGTGACGTTGCTGATGCTGGCGCTGTCGGCGCGCTCGGGCAGCCTGGCGCAGCGGTTCGGGCCACGGTGGCTGCTGACAGTCGGCATCACGGGCACGAGCATCGGGATGGCCCTGATGACGCGGATCGGGCCAGGGGCCAGCTACCTGGCCGACGTGCTTCCTGCCGTGGTCATCTTCGGCCTCGGCCTCACCATGACGGTCGCACCGCTGACTGCGACCGTGCTGGCCAGCGCGGATGTCCGGCACGCCGGGGTAGCAAGCGGTGTCAACAACGCTGTCGCGAGAGCCGCGAGCCTGGTCGCGGTCGCGGCGCTCCCGGTCGCCGTCGGCCTTGGTGCTGCGAGTTACCACCAGCCAGCCCGTTTCAATCACGGATTCGATCTGGCGGTCACAATCTGCGCGGTGGTGCTGTTCATCGCGGCGGTGCTCGCGGCAGTCCTGATCGACAACAACGTGCTGCGTCCGGCCGGCGCCCCCGCACCAGAGCCGGAAGCGCCCATCACCTGCACAGTCGGCGCGCCGCCGCTCTTGCCGGCACCGCCGCACTGACGTGCTGGCCCGGCGCCAGGGCGGTCAGGCGTCCAGGCCGAGCGTGAACGTCGGCTTCGGCGAGGTCTCCGGCAGCCTGTGCTCGTCGGCGAGCCGGCGGATCGCGGTGCCGGTGGCCAGGAACTCGGTCGCGTGCTCGCCCCAGACGTGGTTCTTCACCTCGACCGTGACGCCGACGATGCCAGACGACCGGACCTGCGTCGCCTCTGTCTGCATCCGCATCAGCGCAAGCTCGCGTGCCTCGTAGACGCCCTGGGTGAACTGGATCATCTCCTGGTTCTGGCCCGCCTGGCGCAGCGTCTGCATCATCGACTGGTGGGCGATGTGATAAACGCAGGTGCCGAGCACGAACGCGACCGGTACGGCGCCCGCCGCCAGCAGCCGGAAGAAATCCTGCGCGGACAGGTCCGAGGTGAACGCGCGCCCGTCGGGCGCACGGTGAGCGCCCTGACCCGTCAGGTGCCGGACGGCAGTTCCGGTCGCGATGAACTCGAGCACATCCTGGCCCCAGGCGTACATCTGCATCCTGAGCTGGACGCCGACGATGCCGTCCGCACCGAGGTGATCCGCCTCGGACTGCATCCGGGCCATCGCGAGCTCCCTGGCGTTGTACATCGCCTGGGTGAGCACCTGCAGTTCCTGGTTCTGGCCCCAGCGGCCGACCTGCAGTCCGACGTGGTAGATCGAGGACCCGACCACGAAGCCGAGCGGCTCGAATCCGGCCTCGCCAAGCAGCACGTACTCCGACACCGACAGGTCGGAGGTGAAGACGCCGCCCGGCGCGGCGCCGGCCGTCTGAGCCAGGCGGCTGTCGGCGGCCTCCGGCTCCCACGTCGCCGTGCTCTGATTCTGCTGGTTGGAGAACAGCGGCATAGCGCCTCCTGGAGAGTGCGGGACTTCCGCTCCGCAGCTTACTGCGAGGCCGCCGCGCCCCCGCCGGGTTCGGTCTCCTCGGACAGGTGCACGACGACGTCGATCTCCGGGCGGCGCAGACTGGCTTCGGCATAGAGCTGGTAGGCCGCGAGGTCTTCCGCGGTGAGCGGCGGCGGCGCGAGCGAGCGCGGCCAGAGCCGGAGGACGCGCACCACGTTGAGTTCCGCGACAAAGAGCGTGATCTGGGCCTGCAGGTAGAACCAGGCGAGCAGCCCGAGCACGACCGCGAACGTGCCGTAGGCCGAGTTGGTCTTGGCCTGATGCCCGATGAAGAAGCCGCCGAGAAGCTGCAGCAGCTGCCACGCGATTGCCGCCAGGACCGCGGCGAGCCTGAGGTCGCGCGTCGCCACCTCGGCCGCGGTCGCGAGCCGGAAGCCGACCCAGAACAGCACGATGTTCAGCAGCAGCGACACAGCGAAGGCGGCAATCTTGGCGAACGTGCCGCCGAGGTGACCGGTCCCGCCGGCCACGCTCGACAGCGCGATCGTGATGATCTGGCCCGGCCCCAGCACGGCGATCTGGCCGAGGCCGCGAATCAAGTTCTTAGGGAAACGGGGCCGCCGGTACTGCGGTACTTCCCAGACTGAATTCAGCGCGTTCTGCATCGCAATGGCCACGCCACGGGCTCCGTACAAGGTCAGCAGGATGCCGATGACGAGCGCCAGCCCGGTCCCGCTGAGGCCGTGCTTCATCGTGCTGCTCAGCTGATTCCCGATGACCGGATAGTCGTGCAGAGCGGCCAGCAGCTTGGCGCCAAGCTTGGGAAAGTGGCTGGCCACGATATCCAGGATCGTGAGCGCGACGAGCAGCAGCGGGAAGACGGAGGCGAAGGCGAAGTAGGCGACCAGCGCGGCAAGATTGCCGGCCCGGTCATCGATGAACTTCCGCACGGTTGCCACCGCGACAGCAACCCACGGCCAGCGCTGCTGCGCCCGGTCGACGCGGTGGACCAGGCCCTTGGCTCTGGCCGCCGGGCTCTGGTCGGCGTCCTTGGGTGCCGGGCTCATGACTCCGCTTATGTACCCGGCGACGTGCCGTTACTCGTGAACTCCGTGCGGAACGGCCCGGCGGCGCTACGCCTCAGGCTCTGCGGCGGCGGTCGCAGCTGCCCGTCCCGGCCCGACGGCCAGCTCGAGATCGCCGGCAGACACCAGGTGCCCAGCAGCGCAGCGCAGCTCCGCCTGCACGGTCGAGCCGCACTCGCGGTGCCTGAGCAGCACCGGCGGCCCGGCCGGGGCCAGCCAGCGGTCGCCCCATTGCATGAGCGATACCAGGACCGGGAGCAACTCGGCGCCCTTCTCGGTCAGGCGGTAGGCCATCCGGGTCCGCTGGCCGGGCTCACGATAGGGCTCACGCTCCAGGAGCCCCTCATCGACAAGCTCCCTGAGCCTCACGGCAGCGACCGGCTCGCTGATGCCGACCCGCTCGGCGAAGTCGTCGAATCTCGTCGTGCCGTAAAACGCCTCGCGCAGGATCAGCAGCGCTGACCTGCTGCTGACGACCTCAAGAGCGCGCGCCATCGAGCAGCCGGTGGCCTGCCATGCGCCGCGCGGGGACAGCGGCCCGGACATCCGCAGCGTATGAGCTGCCTGAGAGGACGATCCCACGAACCTCACTCTATCTGACTTGTGAAATATTAAGCCAGCTAGGTAAGGTCTGGCTATGACTCCCCTAAGCCAGCCGGCACGTGCCGACGGTGCCCGGACCATCCGGCCTGGCCAGATCCTGGTCATCGTGTGCGCCGGCGTGGTCATGGCCAGCCTGGACCTGTTCATCGTCAACGTGGCACTGCCGCAGATCTCCGTAGACCTTCATGAACCGGACCTCGGCACGCTGTCGTGGGTTCTGAACGGCTACGCGATCGTGTACGCGGCGCTCCTGGTCCTGGCCGGACGCCTGGCCGACCAGCGCAACCGCAAGACCGGCTTCCTGCTCGGCGTGGCCGTTTTCACGGCTGGCTCAGCCGCCTGCGGCGCAGCCGTCAGCGTGCCGATGCTGATCGCCTTCCGGCTGGTCCAGGCCGCCGGGGCGGCGCTGCTGACGCCAACGTCGCTCGGCCTCGTGCTGGCGAGCTACCCGGCCGAGCGTCGCGGCGGCGCGGTCCGGGCCTGGACCGCGACCGGCGGCATGGCGGCAGCACTGGGGCCGGTCATCGGAGGACTGCTGGTCGCCGCGAGCTGGCGCTGGGTGTTCCTCGTCAACGTGCCGATCGGGGTGGCCGCTCTCATCGTCGGATGGCGCAAGCTTCCGGACGTCGCTGGTCACCCGGGTCCGCGCCCGGACGAGCTGTCCGCGCTGCTGGTCACCGCCGGCGTCGGCGGCCTGACCCTGGGACTGGTGCGCGGCGGTGACTGGGGCTGGGGCTCGGACCGCACCGTGGCGGTGCTGGCGGCGGCGGTGATCGTACTCGGGCTGTTCGCTCTTCGCTGCGCGCGCCACCACAACCCGCTGATCGAGCCTGCCCTGTTCCGGGTCCGTACCTTCACTGGCGCCTCACTCGCGACGCTGCTGTTCTCGGTGTCGTTCGGGGCGATGCTGCTGTCCATCGTGCTGTGGATGCAGGACGTCTGGGGATGGTCGGCGCTGCAGACCGGTCTCGGGGTCGCGCCCGGCCCGGCGATGGTGCCCCTGTTCTCCTTCCTGGTCACCGGGCGCCTGCTCGCCCGCTACGGGCCGGCCGTCGTCATCGGCGCAGGAGCAACGGTGTTCGCGGCTGGCGTGGCCTGGTGGGCGGCCGCAGTCCAGGTCGCGCCGAACTACCCGGAGATACTCCCCGGCATGCTGATCACCGGGATTGGCGTCGGCCTGACCCTGCCGTCACTGATGTCGACCGCGGCTTCCTCGCTTCCGCCGCCGTCCTTCGCCACCGGCTCCGGCGTGGTGAACATGCTCCGGCAGGTTGGCTTCGCGGTCGGCGTCGCGATGCTGGTCGCGGTGCTCGGAAGCCCGCATGGGGCTGCGGCCGAGCTGACCGCCTTCCGGCACGGCTGGTACGCCACTGTCGGAGCCGGGGTCGCGGCCGCGCTGGCTGCGGTCATCGTGCGCCGGGGCCGCGGAGCTCAGCCCCCGGCCTCGAGCTCAGCCCCGGCCCTCGAGCTCAGCAACGAGGCTTCGCGGAGCCTTGCGCCGCCAGGCCTCTTCGACTAGTTCGCTGACCCGGTCTTGCGGCGCGGCAGGCAGCCGGACCCGCAGCCCCCTGACCCGCTTGCCCCAGAGCAGCGGCTCGAACGCGCCCGGATCTTCCGCGACGCAGGCGGCGATCTCGTCGTCGCCGACGAAGACATGCAGGTGACTGCCGTCGGGTGGCGCGGTCGCGAAGATCTTTCCTCTAACCCGGAACGAGGTCATCGCAAAGTGCGGTTCCTCGCCGGCGCCCGGTAGCGACAGCGCGAACACCCTGACGCTCTCGAGGTCGGCCATCCTCGCAGGCTAATACGGCGGCTCGGCGGTCAGCGCGGGAACGGGTGCTCGGTTACCTCGCCGAAGGCGGCGAATCCGAGCCGGCGATAGAGCGGCTCGCCCTGCTCCGACGACTGCAGAACGGCGGTGTCCGCGCCCAGCTGCCGCGCGACCTGCAGGGCGGCTTTGGTGATGGCGGTGCCGAAACCGCGGCGCTGGTGGCTCATCAGGGTCGAGATGTTGTACAGGCCGGCCACTCCGGCGTACAGCATGACCTCGGCGGTGCAGACCGGCCTGCCGCCCGAGTAGCCGACCAGCAGCCGGGCCGGGCAGTCCGGCGTCAGGACGCGCGAGGCCGTCCGGGCGAAGAACTCCACCAGCGCAAGCCCGAGCGGATCGCTGCCCGCGGCCAGGACCCAGGACCAGTCGCGCAGCTCGGCGGCACTGCCGACCAGCCTGATATCGAGGCCGCCCGGGCCGGGAAGCACTGTGCCGGGAAGCACTGCGCCGGGAAGCACTGTGCCGGGAAGCACTGGGCCCCGAGGCACTGCGCCCGGAAACACTGTGTCGGCAAGCACGGTGCCGGGACCCGCCGTGTCCCGCAGCGGAGCCCACATCGCGGGCTCGGTCTCGGTGGCCGGCAGGCCCGCGTCCGCTAGCAGGACTCGCAGGCCGGCCGGAGTCGACGTCGGGCCGACCCGCCAGGCGAACGGCCTGCCGGTTGCCTCCACCTCGGCAATGGTCTCGGCGATCCTGGCCGCGGCCGTAGCAGCGGTGAACCGTGCCGCGCCGACGAAATTCACGCTGTCGTCGTCTAGGCCGCTGTCGGCGATCAGCAGGTCGGCCGTCTCCCGCACGGCCATGCCCGGCGTGCCGCGATGCAGGTGCGTCGAGTGCTCGGCCAGGTTCTGGTCCATCCGCAGCGCCAGGCCGGCCGGCGGATTCAGGCCGCCTGGGCGCTCCGGGCGGGCCGGCCTGCTCCGTCCGTCCTCGACCTCCCTCATCCAGGCCCGCCTTCCCGCTGTCATCGGCGCTTGCTGCCGGGGTACCCGCTGGCACCGCGCCGGGCCAGCTCAGCCCGTCAGGATAGTCTTGGGCCCGGTACGGGCACGGGGATCCGCGCTTGAAGGGCTGCACATTGCTATCGCTGGTAATACCGAAGGGCTCGCTCGAGCGCGCCACCCTCGACCTTTTCGACGCCGCCGACCTGACCGTGCGCAGGTCCTCCGACCGTGATTACCACGCGAGCATCGACGATCCCCGCATCGAGCGGGTCAGGTTCCTGCGCCCACAGGAGATCCCGTCCTACGTCGAGCAGGGGTTGTTCGACTTCGGCATCACCGGCCGGGACTGGATCACCGAGACCGGCGCGGACGTCGAGTCGCTGGGCGAGCTCCAGTACTCCAAGGCCACCTCTGACCCGGTGCGGGTCGTGCTGGCCGTGCCCGCCACGGTGCCCTGGCAATCGGCCGCCGACCTGCCCGAGGGCATCAGGATCTCCACCGAGTTCCCCGCGCTGACCCGCCGCTACCTGGATCTGCACGGCGTCAAGGCGGTCGTCATCCCCTCCTACGGTGCGACCGAGGCCAAGGTGCCCGACATCGTGGACGCGATCGTCGACCTGACCGAGACCGGGGCCTCCCTCGTGCGAAACGGCCTGCGGATCCTGGACACGCTGCTGATCAGCTACACCGAGCTCATCGCGAATCCGGCCGCCTACGCCGATCCGGCCAAGCGGGAGGCGATGGAAGACGTCCTGCTGCTGCTGCGCGGCGCGATCAGCGCCCGCGGCAACGTGCTGCTCAAGCTCAATGTGGGCGCGGCCGACCTCGCTGCGGTCTCCGCTATCCTGCCCGCCATGTCCTCGCCGACGATCACCTCGCTGGCCCGCGGCGACATGCACGCGGTCGAGGCAGTCGTGCCCAAGCGCGGGGTGAACACGCTGATCCCCGCGCTCAAGGCCGCCGGCGGCCGCGACATCCTGGAGATCCCGATCAGCAAGATTGTCGAGTAAGGCCCAGTGTCGGATAAGCACAGTGTCGGATAAGCACAGTGTCGGGTAACGCAGCATCGGGCAACTCAGTGCTCGGCCGAGTCGACCTGCGCGGCACGGCGCCGAGCCGGATGCCTGCGAGTGAGCTCGCGGCACTGCTGCCGCGCGCTGCACTGGACGTGAATGCGGCGGTCGATCAGGTCCGCCCGGTCTGCGAGGACGTCAGGGTGCGTGGGGCCGCGGCGGTACGCGAGTACACGGCTCGCTTTGACAATGTGGAGCTGGCCAGCACAATCGTTCCCCAGCAGGCGCTCAGCGCCGCGCTGGCAGGCCTGGACCCGGACCTGCGGGCTGCGCTGACTGAGGCTGCCAGGCGCGCCAGGCTCGTGCATCAGGCCCAGCGCCCGGCCGAGACCTGGACGGCGGTCGCAGCCGGATCCACCGTCACCGAGCGGTACCTGCCGGTCCGGCGGGCGGGCGTCTACGTGCCCGGCGGACTGGTCGCCTACCCCTCGTCGGTGCTGATGAACGTGATCCCGGCCCAGGTCGCCGGGGTCAGCGAGATCGCCGTCGCGTCACCGCCCCAGCCCGAGTACGACGGCCTGCCGCACCCGGTAATCCTGGCCGCGTGCGCGCTGCTCGGGATCACGGAGGTGCACGCAGCAGGCGGCGCGCAGGCCATCGCGATGCTGGGATACGGGACGCAGGACTGTCCGGCTGCCGACGTCATCACCGGGCCCGGCAACGTCTACGTTGCCGCGGCGAAGCGGCTGCTCCGCGACCGGGTGGCCATCGACGCCGAGGCAGGCCCGACCGAGATCGCCATCGTGGCCGATGACGGCGCCGACGCGAGTTTCATCGCGGCCGACCTGGTCGCGCAAGCCGAGCACGATCCGCTGGCTGCCTGCCTGCTGATCAGCACGAGTGCCGCGCTGGCCGACCGGGTCGACATCGAGCTGGCGAAGGCGGCTGCGCAGGCCAAGCATGCTGAGCGGGTTCAGGCCGCACTGGCCGGGCAGTCTGCGTGCGTGATCGTCGACGATGCCGATGCCGCTATTGCGGTATCCGATGCGTGGGCGCCTGAGCACCTGGAGATCCAGGCCAGGGACGCGGCGATACTTGCCAGGCGCGTCCGTAACGCAGGCGCGATATTCGTCGGCCCGTGGGCGCCGGTGTCACTCGGCGACTACCTGGCCGGGTCTAACCACGTGCTGCCGACCGGCGGGACGGCACGCTACTGCGGCGGCCTGTCGGTGCTGTCCTTCCTGCGCTGCGTGCATGTCGTGGAGTGCGATCAGCCGGCGCTGGCGGAAGTGGCGCCGTACATTGACGCCCTCGGCGGCGCGGAGGACCTGGCCGCACACGTCCAGGCGGTACGGGTGCGGGTGCCGCCGGCTGGGGGACAGCGGTGACGGCCGAGAGCATCCAGGCCGGGCTGCCGATCCGGGCGGACCTGGCTGGACGGCACCCGTACGGTGCGCCGCAGCTCGATGTGCCGGTCCGGCTGAACACCAACGAGAACCCGTACCCGCCCTCGCCGGCGCTGGTCGCTGACATCGCCGCAGCGGTCGGCGAGGTTGCCCCGGGCCTGAACCGGTACCCGGACCGGGACGCGGTGGCCCTGCGGACGGCTCTGGCCGGCTACCTGGGCCACGGCCTGACGGCGGCGCACACCTGGGCGGCCAATGGCTCGAACGAGATCATCCAGCAGCTGCTGCAGGCGTTCGGCGGGCCGGGCCGCAGCGCGCTCGGCTTCGAGCCGTCTTATTCGATGCACCCGCTGATCAGCCAGACGACCGCGACCCGGTGGATAGCGGCAGAGCGGACCAGCGACTTCCGCCTGGATCCGGGCGAGGCGGTCGCTGCGGTCTGCCACCACCAGCCGGACGTGGTGTTCCTGACATCGCCGAACAACCCCACCGGCGCAGCGACGCCGCTGGCCGTGATCGAGGCTGTCTGTGAAGCAGCCTCCGGCATGGTGGTCGTCGACGAGGCGTACGCAGAATTTGCCAGGGACCAGTCGGCAACGGCCCTGAGCCTGCTGCCGAGATTCCCGCGGCTGGTTGTCGTCCGCACGATGTCGAAGGCGTTCGCGCTGGCCGGCGCCCGTGTGGGTTACCTGGCCGCAGATCCGCAGGTCGCGGAGGCGCTCTTGCTGGTGCGGCTGCCCTACCACCTGTCCGCGGTGACGCAGGCGGTTGCGCTGGCCGCGCTGCGGCATTCCGCTGAACTGCTGTCCTCGGTTGCGGCGATCAGGGCGGAGCGTGACGGGCTCGTGCGCAGCCTGCGCGGGCTCGGGTTGACGGCCGGGGATTCCGACGCCAACTTCGTGCTGTTCGGGCGATTCGCTGACCGGCATCAGATCTGGCAGGAGCTACTCGACGGCGGCGTGCTGATCAGGGAAACAGGCCCGCCCGGATGGCTGCGCGTCAGCATCGGCACCGCCGAGGAGACGGCCTCGTTCCTGGCCGGGATAACTTGCATCGTGGCCGACCGCGCGGAACTGGTGCTGCGGTGACCAGGACGGCGCGGATTGGCCGGGTCACCGGCGAGACGCAGGTGCTGGTCGAGCTCAACCTCGACGGGGCCGGGATCGGCCGGGCCGAGACGGGCGTGCCGTTCTTCGACCACATGCTGGCCCAGCTCGGCCGGCACGGGCTGCTCGACCTGACCGTGCAGGCTCGCGGCGACCTCGAGGTCGATGCCCATCACACGGTGGAAGACACTGCGATCGCACTCGGCCAGGCGCTGCGCGAGGCCCTGGGCGAGAAGCTTGGCATCTGCCGGTTCGGGGACGCCCTGGTGCCGCTGGACGAGACGCTCGTGCGCGCGGCCGTCGACCTGTCCGGGCGGCCGTACGTGGTGCATACCGAGCCGGACGGCATGGCGCCGCTGATCGGCACCTTCGACACGACGCTGACGAGGCACTTCTTCGAGTCGCTGGCGCACTCGGCCGCCATCTGCGTGCACATCGACGTGCTGCGCGGCCGGAACCCGCATCACATCGTGGAAGCTGAGTTCAAGGCGTTCGCCCGTGCGCTGCGGGCGGCCGCTGCGCCCGACCCGCGGTCCGGCGGCTCGGTGCCGAGCACGAAGGGCGTCCTGTAAGGCCGACTTCATGATCGCGAAGTATTCGGCGTCTGCCAGACGCCGAATACTTCGCGATCAAGGTCTGGCTGCCGGACGCGCCTCGCCGGATACCCAGTCGCTGCCGTCCCGGCGGATCGTGCAGTCCCAGCCGAGCTGGCGCAGCCGGAGTTCCAGCTCCGGCGGGTCCACGAAGTTCTTGATCACGCGGAACGTGCTGCCATCGCCCAGCTGCCGCTCGACGACGTCATCTCGGTCCGCGACGTAGGACTCTTTCCCGCGCTCGTCGATGTGCTCGTCGATGAACAGCACCCGTCCGTTCTCGGCCAGCAGGTCCCCCACCAGCTGCCAGAACTGCCCGAACCTGCTCGCCGGAACATGCGAGAGCCACGCCGAGAAGAAGATCACGTCGTACCGGGTGCCCGGATCCCACGAGAACACGTCAGCAACCTCGAAGCTGACATTGGCCGGCCGCACGCGCTCACGAGCGATCGCCACTGCCTCGGGCGCCGCATCAATGGCCGTCAGCGTGTCAGCCCACTGCGCCAGCGCTTCGGTCCACAGTCCCGTCCCGCAGGCGATCTCCAGCACGCGTCCGGCTGGCCGCATCTCCGCGACCAGCCGCGCAATGCGTGCACGAGCCGCCGCAACATCGCCGTACGCCGTCGCGTCGTACTCGCCCGCCCGGCGACGGTAGTAAGCAACCTGATCAGCCAGAGCCTCGTCGGTCATCCGAGCATCTTCACACACGACTAGCCGGTTGCGGACTGGTCCCGAGCCGTCGTTCTCGCTCGCCACGATGTCATAACGACCCGGCGATCCGGCCTCGCTAGCGGAGCTGGATTACATGGTTTCCGTACTTCCCAAGCCAGTCGCCTGACATCTAGCCTCAGTGTTCACACAGTTCGTCCCCCTGGTGGCTGCAACGGAAGAGGGTCCGCGATGGCCCGCGTGCGCCGATCCGCGTTAGTGCTGAGCGTTGCCAGCCTGCTGTGCTTGCTGACCGCGCTGAACGGCGCGACAGCTGTCGCCAGCCCGGCCGGTGGCATCAAGGGCGATCCCCAGCCTGAACTGAAGCCGTTCAAGATCGGCGCGTCGAACTACGCGGGCGGCAGCGTCGCGATCGAGCCGGACGGCAGCCTGGTGGTGGCCTACGGCAGTTCCAAGGGCAAGGGCAGGGTGGTGGTGTGCCTGCTTGACCGCGGTAAGAGCAAGTGCTCGTCACAGACGGCTCTCAGCCCGCTCGGCTCGGACTCGCAGTACGGCGTGCCGGAAGTGTTCGTGCCGTCGGTCAACCATGTGGTGATACTCGCCGAGACCTGCTGCGACTCTAGTTCGGCCGGCGGCGATCTGCTGTGGACGTCCACCGATGGCGGCAGGGCGTTCGGGGCACCGGTGCGCGTTGGCACGCTTGGCGTGGACACCGCGGCACTGATCGGCAGCAACATCGTCTTCAGCCAGTCCCTCGACACCAACGGCGCAGAAGTCGAGAGCATCCCGATCGGTGCCAGCGGCCCGCCCGGCTCGACCGCGATCGCCGCGAGCAAGAAGGCGACCGACATCGCCGTCGGGAGCTACCAGGGCGGCGCGCTGGTCGCCTCCGATGACCTGGGCGCTGACTACACGACCTACGTCGAATATGCGCCGTCCGGTGACAACTTCAACGCGTCTTCGTCGTACAAGCGCGTCGGCAGCTTCAG
>Ga0335072_10003003_pt1 | contig 25672 bp, 17 predicted proteins | sample Lox_Sample_21_FD_206725 | JGI IMG/M metagenome (GOLD analysis project Ga0335072, IMG submission 206725) | Soil microbial communities from Loxahatchee National Wildlife Refuge, Florida, United States - Lox_Sample_2.1 | ecosystem: Environmental > Terrestrial > Soil > Wetlands | place: USA...
GCTGGCCGATTGCCAGACCCGCTCTGCCTGACGAAGCCACATTCAGAAATTGGGGGTCACGTCGATGTAGAGAGCAATGGTGCAGCCTCTGCGCTTAATTTCCACCATTGTGTTCTTTTGGTACAGGGCGCTCGGTGACGGCGGTCACAATTTGGCCCAATCGTGCTGGGGCCGAGCCCTATCGGTAATTTGACGAAATTGTGCTGCGAGCGGAATGATGCATCCGGGCGACGGACCGACGCGCGCACGGAAGGACGACGCGTTCGCGAGTGCCTGCGCGCAGACACAGCGTCCGTGCCAGGGGCTGCGCCGGCAGAGTCGTACTCCGCCGGCGAGGGCGTTGGCCGCCGAAGCGCTCAGAAGGAGAAACGCAGAGCGAATCGGGCGATGAAGGGATTGAGCTGGTTGGTCGGCCTTTCGAAGCTGCTGCCGCCGACCGGTACTTCGCTGATCACCGTATTGGCATTGCCGATGTTGAAGAGGTCGGCGATGGGTTCGAGGGTGAAGCGGTCGCCGAGGTGGGTTGGACGAGAGAGGCGGAGGTTGACGATGTCAACGTTGGGAAGACGGATCTTCCCGATGGGATCGCCGATGACGGAAACCTGTCCCTGATTGAGATTTTCGAAGACGGCGGTCGGCGGCCCGTTGTTGGGGTCGAGCGGATAGCCGGTGTAGTGCTGATAGTTCACACCGAGGGCGATGGATTTGGGAAGCGTGTAGTTGCTGAGGATTTTGAACATCTGCGTGGCGTCGTAGTTCAAAATCGCATTCTTACGGTTGATCTCGTTGTTGGGATTGTTAAAGTCGTCGCCGAGGCCGCGCGAGTAGGTTCCTTTCTGCTGCTGAATGGTGTATCCGGCCAGCACCTGCCAGCCCTTGCTCATGCGCCTGGTAGCGGTGAGCTCGACACCGTTGTAGTGGTTGCTGTTGAGCTCGGAGATGTTGGTGATGAGGTAATTGGAGAGACCGACGTCAGCCGAATTCAGGTTATAGAGGGTCATGGGCTGACCGGTAATGGAGTTGATCAGCGGATCGCCATTGTCGTCAACGGTTGTGGAGCTATAGTCGCTGGCGGGGTTGGCGAGGTTTTCCCCGGCAAACTGATTCTTGATATTGCGGAAGTAGTAGTTGGCGGCGAGCAGGACGGAGGAGAAAACCTGCTGTTCATAGCCAACGTTGAATTCGTTGGTGTAGGGGCGCTTGAGATTCTTATCGACGGTGGTGACGACGCCGCCGGAAGCGGCGATGAGGTTGGCAGGGGAATCCCACTCCGAGGTTTGCGGAATGCCGTCGCCATTGGTGTCGTTCCAGGAATAGACCTGCGTGCTGAGGCCGTTGGGGTTGACCTGCTCGGCGAGTCCGGCGCCTTCGATGATGTCGAACTGACCGAAGTAAGCGCGGATCACGGAGTTGCCTTTGCCGGTCAGATCCCAGGCAGCGCCGAGGCGAGGCCGGAAGGTATTCCAGGTGGCGATATTTGGCGACTGCGGGAAGGTGCGCTGGGTAAAGAGTGTGGGAAAGGTCGCCGGCGGGCTCTTCTGCGCCGGATAGAAGGTGTTGAAGTGGTCGTAGCGGACGCCCAGGTTGAGAGTGAATCTGCTTTTGAGGGTGACGGAATCCTGCGCGTAGACTCCGGTCTCGTGATAGATGCTGCGCACATCGACCGGGGTGTTGTAAGCGACCACCTGAATCGGCGCACCGTTGTTGTAGATGGCGTTGATGCCCTGGTCCACGGTGTAGTTGTAGCCATTGTGGTTGGTGGAGGTATCGACGCCGAATTTGAAGTTATGCGCGGCTCGCCAGAGGTGGCCATTCTCCAAAGAAACACCTTCGGCAAAGGCGAAGACGCTGGCGGGGTTGACAAAGGCGTAGGGCGGCGCGCCGTTTTCGGTGGAGAGGGTCACGTCCTGGCGGTTGAGCGCGGTGACCGGAACATCGGCCTGGTTCTCCAGGGGAAAGATCTGATGCAGATAGCCGAAGCGGGTATCGAAGAGGAGATTGCTGCGAGGGATACTGGTCCACTCCGCCTGCAGGATGTAGGCAGGCTCAATCTGACGCCAGGAGGCTGCGGTGTCGACGAAGGCATAGGAGGTGTCGCGGCGGAAAAACCGATTCTGCTCGTTGAACCACCAGACGAAGTCGACTCGGTTATTGGTGGAGAGAGCGTAGTCGCTGCGCAGGGTGGTATTGCTCTGGTGATTGGGGTCGGTGACCGGGGTGCCGTCGGGATTCGTTACCGAGAGCACGCTTTCTTTCAGGTCATAGAGGCGCCAGGATCCGAAGAGCCACCACTTGTCGCGCAGGAGCGGTCCGCCAAGGTTGGTAGCGAGATCGCGGGCCATGATGAAAGGAGTGCCTGAGGGCACAGGAGTGCCGCCGTACACCGGATCGGAAATGGTGGCCTGGGTACCTGCCGACTGGTAATAGGCGGCAGCCAGTCCATGCATCTGATTGGAGCCCGACTTCGGCACCATGTTCATATAGACGCCGCCGACGGCGACTTCTGCGGGAGCACTGTCAGTGACGACCTGGAGTTCCGAGAGCGAATCGTCGTCAATGTAGAACGAGGTGTAGCCGCCGGTGAGGCCGGGCCAGTTCAGACGGAGGCCGTTGAAGCTGTAGACCTGATCGCCGGGAAGGCTGCCATGGACCTGCATGACGGACTGCTGAAAGCTCTGGCTGCCGGCAATGTCGAAGTCGCTGGAGGCGACGCCAGGCGCCTGGGCCACGGTTGAGAAGGTGTCGCGGCCGCTGGGCACGTTCTGCAGGAGGGCCTCGTCGAAGTTGGTGGCGGTGGTGTTATTCGTCGTGTCGACGACAATGGCATTCGCCTGTACGACCACTGACTGCTGACTGACTCCGACGGTGAGCCGGGGGCTGACGGTCGCCGTAAAACCGGGAGTCAGCGCGATGTTGGAGCGGGCTTCGGTGGCAAAGCCGGCAAGCTTGAAGGTCACGGTATAACTGCCGGGCGGAAGCGAATCGAAGGCATAATTGCCGGCGATGTCGGTCGTGGTGCTGCGCGGGTTCATGATGGCGGCGCCCTCGACGGTAATGGCCACCTGAGGCAGCACACCGCCGGAGGCGTCGGTGACGGTACCACGGATGGAACCGGTGATTGCGACCTGGCCAAAGGTCAACGCGGGAAACAGGGACAGGACCAACAGGAGGTAAAGCTTTTTCATTTCTGCTTCTCCTTTTCGGGTGCCTGCGCGGAGAACCGAGCAGGCGATGAACCGTCCATGGACGACTGGAAGAGCCGGGGCCGCGAAAAGACACCCATGCCAGCAGGCGTGACCTGGCGAAAACCGAGTCGTATTGCTGAGGGCCGTGCATTGATTCGAAAGAGAGCGGGTGCTTCCGAATCAGAACTGAGGGCCTGTCGAACCTGCTGCGTGGCAGGCGTCCAGCTCGAACAGCTGTTGCCAAAGAAACAGCAGTGAGTCGCACTTCGCTCTCCGGCGAAATGCGTTGCCTCCCTTTTGCGATCGAGAAACGCAGGGAAGACGAGCGAGCGCTGGGCTGTGCTTCCTGTGAACGGGTCAACCGGGACCGTTCCGACATTCGGGGAAACACCGCTGGAGTCGCGTTGAGTGCAATGTATACAATTCGCTGAACAAATCTGTCAATGGTTATGGGACCAATAGTTCGCCAGCGAAGAGAAAAATGGGGACTCATTCCCATCGGCCTGATGATGCAGATTAATTTTGCTTATTCCAGGTGGAGCGCCGGGGTGGAAACGAAAATTGTGGCTAGCATCAGACGACGCGGTCGCACGCACGCCGGTCTGCCGCAGATGATTTCCCATTTCCTCTCTGCTGTCACGCCATCCATCAGAATTTCAACGAGGAGGTTCGGATTGATGATGACGCTATCGCGTTTTCTGACTGTGTTCCCGCTCGCCCTGCTGGTATGGTTTGCGGCGCTGCCCGCCCGCGCGGGGCGACTCACGATCGACCAGTTGCTGAACATCCGGCATCCGTCGAATCCAGTGTGGTCTCCGGATGGAACGCAGGTGGCGTATCTGTGGGATCGCTGCGACGTGGTGAATCTGTATGTGGCGAAAGCGGACGGTCGAGGCGAGCCGCAGGCGCTCACCCATCTTTCTGCCGGCAAGGTTGGGGATCCGTTCTGGTCCGCCGACGGAAGCTCGGTCTACTTCGTGCAGGCGGGCGGCCTGTGGAAGGCGAGTGCATCGGGGGGCGAGCCCACCCAGGTGTGGGCGCTCCCAAGCGGAACGGCAGGAGTAACGGCTTCGCCGGACTCGAAGCAGGTGGCAGTGGCGGTGCCGGATCCGAATGGCGGCCATGCGCTGGTGGTGCGGGCGCTCGACTCCGGCGCGATGCAAACGGTGACGCACAACAAGGGCATCATCTACAGTATTCGCTGGTCGCCGGATGGGCAGCACCTCGCCTTCGTCGGGGACGGCGCCATGATTCCCCATGACAGCTCGCCGGATTACTCCGGCGCGAAGCTGGTCTTCCGCAATCCTGAATTTGTGCCCGGACATGTTTATGTCGTCGCGACCAGCGGCGGAGAGCCCAGGGCCATCGGCGAGAGCCAGTCGCGATGGGTGCAGATCAGCTGGGCGGGGAATGCGCGACTCGCGTATCAGACGGAGTCGGCGGACTACAAAAACCGGAGCATCGTCACGGCGGATATCGCCGGCGGCGAGGAACACGTGTTGCACACCGATCATGAGGCGCAGTTCTGGAGCCTGCCGGAGGGTGAAGCGGGCGGCGAGCCGCTGCCATCGCCGGACGGGAAATGGATTGCGTACATCAGCGACAATCCCGACGACTGGGATCATGTGTATGTCATCTCGGCGGAGGGCGGCGAACCGATCCAGCTGACCAGCGGACGGTCCGAAGCCTGGCGACCGGCCTGGTCGAACGACAGCCATGCGCTGGCCTTCGATACGAACGATGCGGATCATCCGGGAGACCGGCGAATCGGCATTGCGACCTTCGACGGCGGCAAGCCCGCGGTGCGCTATGTGACCAGCCTCGAAGGAACCAATACGGAGCCGGTGTGGTCTCCCGAGGACAAGCGGCTGGTGTATGAGCACACTGACTGGCAGAACTCGGCCGATCTCTACACGGTGGCAGCGCAGGGTGGAGAACCGACGAGGCTGACCAACTCCATGCCGGCCGATCTGGACAAGTCGCTGCTGGTGCGTCCGCAGCACGTTATCTTTCCGGGAGCCGATGGGACGCCGGAGCCGGGATGGCTGTTCGTGCCGAAGAACATGGACCGGACGAAGAAACACGCGGCGGTGGTGTGGATCCACGGCGACGGCATCAATCAGAACTACGACGGATGGCACATCCAGCGAAACTACGCGGTGTACTACAGCTTCCATCAGTATCTGCTGCAGGAAGGGTATGTCGTGTTCGCACCCGACTACCGCGGCAGCATCGGCTACGGCAACAAGTGGCGCTCGGCGGTGTACATGGACGTGGGCGGCAAAGACGCGGAAGACGCCTCGCGGGCGGGCGATTATCTGAAGACGCTCTCCTACGTCGATGGAAACCGCATCGGCGTTTGGGGCCTGTCGTATGGCGGTTTCTTCACGCTGATCGCGATGACGCGACACCCACAGCTTTTTCACGCGGGCGTGGATGTGGCCGGCGTGGCGGATTACACGATGTACTACAACGATCCGTATCACGGAGACTGGACGGCGAGCCGCATTGGAACGCCGGAGCAGAATCCGCAGGTGTACGCGAACGCATCGCCGATGTCGCACATCGACCAGCTACAGAAGCCGCTGCTGATCCTGCACGGGACGGCGGATGTCAACGTGCCTTTCATTGAAACGGTGCGGCTGCTGGACGAAGCGCTGAAGGCGAAGAAGGGCGATCTGATCACGTTCATGATGTATCCCGGTGAGTTCCACTATTTCAGCCGCGAGTGGGTACTGGGAGATGCATGGCGGCGCGTGGACCGCTTCTTCACGGAGCAGCTCTCTCCAGGGCAAACAAGGTAGCGCTCTGAGAGCCAGGATCGCAGGGTCATCCGGCTATGCGAAAGCGGAGCAACTGCTGCAGCAATAGGAACGGTGCGAAACATCTCCGACTCAACGACACGCGGCAGAGTAATGGAACCGGGGAAACACGTTCGTTGCAGCCTCAGATTTGAGCTGTTGCATGAACGGTTAGGTACGATTTCGGGCCAGCAAAAGCCGGGATTCGGCCCGGTCCGCCACCTTCGTACGCACCAATGGCAAAGAGGCGAGCGTTTTTGGCGTCGCGATCAGGAGCTCTTCTGCCCTCAGACAATGCGGGCAGAGGCGATATCGAGACTGGATCGTGCCGACCGGGCCGGGATTCTTCTGATCGAGGCGAGCAGACTCGTCAGGGCTGGATTCCCATGGACAGGCCCTTCTGTTTCAGGAGCGCGTTGAATGCCGGAATGACTTTGTCGTTGAGGTTCTTTGCTGCCGCTTCTGACTCGGCAAGCTGCTGTTGCAGTTCTCTGTTCACGGCGACGGCCTGATCCGTGGGGGGCAGGTCGGCTCCGCCATCCACCAGAAACGCCAGGTTGGTCAGGTCTCCGTAGAGCCGAGTGGGTGCGCGGAAAGCGTCTTCGGTGCGTCCGGTCAGGGCCAGCGGGAAGAATTGTTCTTCCACCGATTCCATATTTTTCTCCAGTTCTTTGGCGGCCTCGAGGACGGAGGAGTCACCGGAGTTGTCGGTGAGCATGGTCTGCATGTCGGCGAGCTGCTTTCTGGCCCACTCGATGTGGTTAATGGTGTTGGCGGACTGGTTCAGCTCTTTGCGGATCTGCAGCAGAAACTCGGTGTTCGCCTGAATGTCCTGGGCGGTACCCAGATCTTTGGGATCGCGGAGGATCTCGAGCTGCTGAGAGAACTCTTTCCCGTCGACTTTCAGCTTCACGGTATACGTGCCAGGTGACACCTTTGGTCCGCTGTTGTAGTTTCTCCAGTGCACCAGCGGGCGCCAGCCCTCGGAACCGTTCTTCACCCACGGCTCTCCAGGAGGACTGTTGCGCAGTTTGACGACAGTGGGAGCTTCGTAGTGGAGATCCCACCAGACCCGGTTGATGCCGGCTTCAGTGGAACCTTTGAGGGTGCGGATGGTTTCGCCCGACGGGCTGAGGATGGAGATTTCCACCTTTTTGGCTGCAGCGTGCAGATAGTAGTTCAGATCGGCTCCGGCGGGAGGGTTATCGCCGACCTGCAGATCGTTGCGGAGCATGTTATTTCTGGCGTTCCTGAACTCACGATAGCGGTATGCCGGGCGCGGTTTGAAGAAGTAAACATTCTCGTTCTGCGCCTTATCCCAGTCGCGCAGGGGAGTGATGTCGTCAAGAATCCAGAATCCCCGGCCGTAGGTGGCCACGACCAGATCGTTGTAGCGCTTCTGAATGGTCAGCCAGGAAACCGGAGCAGGCGGCATGTTGTTCCGCAACAGAGTCCAGTGGTCACCGTCGTCCCAGGAGACATAGATGAAGTTGGATGTACCCAGAAAGAGCATGCCTTTGCGGACCGGATCCTCGACGATCGTCTGCACGCTGCTGTTCATCGATTTGGGGATATCGGCGCTGATGAACTTCCACGTTTTCCCATAATCGCTGGTTTTGTAAACCCAGGGGTTGTAATCGCCGGAGCCTTCGCGCAGGTTATCGACGATGTAGGCTGTGGCGGCGTCAAAACTGGAAGGCTCGACGCGAAAGATGGTGCCCCAGGGTGGAAGGTTCTGAATGTTTTTCGTGACATTGGTCCAGGTCCTGCCGCCGTCCTGGGTTACGTTGACCTGGCCGTCCGTGCTGCCGGTCCAGATGACTCCTGCTTTGACAGGCGATTCGGCAATGGCATAGAGCACTGCGCCTTCAAAGGTCATGAGGTTATCCACGGAAATCCCGCCGGAGTTCTGTTCGTGACTTTTGTCGTTCAGAGTGAGGTCCGGACTGATCACCTTCCAGGACTGGCCACCATCGTCGGTTTCATGGACATATTGGCTGCCGGCGTAGACGCGGTTGTGGTCGTGGGGCGACATCGCGATGGGCATCGTCCAGTGCCAGCGGTACTTCACATCTTTCGGCGCCCATCCGTACGTTGCCACAGGCCACGGAGAGACCCAGCGAGCCTGTCCGGTGCGCAGATCCATGCGCGTCAGGTCGCCGTTATAGCAGCCGGACCAGACGATGTTGTTGTCCTGCCAGTCGGGAACGGTAAAACCCGGCTCGCATCCACCGATCTGCGTCCAGTCGCCGGCGAGGATGCCTTCGTTTCCGCCGAATCCCTCGGTGGGAAGGCTGTTGCTGGGGCCGCGAAACGTCGGTTCGTCCTGGCGGTTGCCATAGACGTTGTAGGGGATCTGATCGTCTGTGAATGCGTGATACATCTGGGCGATCGGAAAGGTGAAGGTGGCGTAAGTCTTTTCACGGTTGAGGCTCACGCTGATGCCATGATCGTGCGCCACCATGACGCGGTTCGGGTTGAGCGGGTCGTACCACACATCATGAACGTCGCCGGCCGGGATGGTGATGTCGCCGGCAAGCGTCTGGCCGCCATCGCGTGAATAGACAATGGTGACGGCTACGAAAAAGATGAAATTCTCGTCATCCGGTGCGACCGCAAAGCGCGTGTAATACGGCGATCGTTCCGACAGGACATGCAACTGATTGATGACCTTCCAGGTATTGCCGCGATCGTCGGAGCGATAGAAGCGCGGTGTGTCTTCCTGGATAAGCGCGTACATGCGGTTGGAATCGCCGGGAGCAATCTGCACGGCAACCTTGCCGACGGGTTTATCTTCGCCGGGCAGGCCGTGGCCAGCCAGTTTCTTCCAAGTATCTCCACCATCATGGGAAAGGTAGACGCCTCCGCCCGAGCCGCCGCTTTCCTCACCCCAGCTGTGAATCGCGATTGGCCACATTCCGGCAAGCAGGGTATTGGGGTCGTGCGGATCGAGCGATAACTCAGAACATCCGGTATTTTCATTGACGAACAGGACCTGCTTCCAGGTCTTGCCGCCATCTTCGGTGCGAAAGATGCCGCGCTCCTGCTGCGGACGAAAAGCCTGGCCCATGGAGCAGGCGTAGACGATGTTGGGGTCATGGGGATTGACGATGATTCTTCCGATATGTCCGGTCAGTTCCAGACCCATGTGCTGCCAGGTAGCGCCGCCGTCTGTCGACTTATAAATACCGTCGCCCATGGAGTAGTTATTGCGAATGATCCAGGTTTCGCCGGTTCCCGCCCATACGGTGTTGTGGTCGGAAGGGGCGATGGCCAGAGAACCGATGGCAGAGACCTTTTCATGGTCGAAGACGGGAGCCCAGGTTACACCGCCATCGCTGGTCTTCCAGATGCCCCCGTCGGCGGCACCGGCGTAGATCACCATGGGATTGCCTGGCTCGCCGACAACAGCAGCGACACGATTCCCACCGGGGCCGATCTCGCGATAATGCAGCTGCGCAAAAGGATTGCCGTCCGCGGGCTGATCCTGAGCGAACTGCACCTGGCTGGAGGTTCTTTGGGCGAAAACGCCGATGGACAGACCAAGAGCTACAGCCAAACCTGCAACCGAACCCACGACCGAAACATGACGGTGCCCACTCATCGCTTTCGCCTCTCCTCGAACTCAGAGGGCAATTCTACACACGGCGAGCCTGACAACCGTCCGTAATGGAGAGAGGAGCCAATTTGCGTAAGGAATCAGATGGGCTCATCGTCCGTGATCGAGGCGGGCAGCCATGTCCTGACGTCGGAGCTGTCACGCCAGCCACCGCCTGCACCTGAAGCGATGACTTTCACAGCGCCAACGGCTCGAGTTATTCAGACTCACGGCAACGCAGAAAATCTCCAGTGTGAACACTCTGGATCGGCCGAAATTGACGAATTGAGTAATGCCGCTACGAGTCCTGCCTGCGTGCGGGAAGGAATCCGGAGTGTTGGGCTGTCGCGAAGAACTACTGGTCAATGGCCCAGAGCAGAGCGCCGCGAATCTGAATCTCGCAGCCACATTCGCCAACCGGATCCGATTACCGGTCAACCACCTGATTGCAGGGAGCTTGCTGCGATTTTGGTGCCGAAGAAGGGACTCGAACCCCCACACCCTTGCGGGTACATGGACCTGAACCATGCGCGTCTGCCAATTCCGCCACTTCGGCACATCTGTCCGGCGAGATCACGCTGGACGGCAGCAACTGCTAGTGTTACAAAGGCATCCACCCGTGTCAAACTCTGGCGTCCGTACGCCTCCCACGGCATTTTCATTCAGGAACGCCTTCTTTCATGACCGTCCCCTTGCAGCCTAAATCGATCCCCGAGCAACAGGCCAAAGAGATTCGCCGCCTCTCCCATGACCTGAGCAATGCCCTCGAAATTGTCCTCCAGACCAGCTTTCTCCTTGGCACCGTCCCTCTCGACGAAGACGCGAAGAAGTGGCGCACCATGCTCGACAACGGCGTCCAGCAGGCCGCGGAAATCAACCGCCAGCTCCGCGAGTTTGTCCGCGGCAACAGCTGACCCTTCCCCGAACCCGGCACACTCCACACCTCGTCGGCTCTGTTCCGGAGGGTCGGTCGATCGTTCGAGGCAGCCCGTGAACGACGCATCATCGGGGCACCGCGCCTCCTCTATATTCGGAAGAGCATGTCCGGCGAGCTCGGCAAAGCCGTCCTCATTCACTTTTCCGGTCACGACGATCGCGGCCGCACCGCGGAGATTACCCGCACCCTCGCCCGCCATCGCATCGGGGTTCTCGACATTGGCCAGGCCGTCGTCCACGAAACGCTCTCGCTGGGCATCCTCATCGAAGTGCCCGCGGACGAGAGCCTCGCCCTTCTCAAGGCGGAACTCACCGAGCGCGCGCATGAGCTGAACCTTCAGGTGAAATTCAGCACCGTGCGTCCGCAGTCGCTGGAGCACTGGCTGCACGGCCTGCACCGGCAACACTTCATCATCACGGTGCTGGGCCGCGCCCTTACCGCCGAACATCTGGCACGGGTGACGGCGATCATCGCGGCGCACCAGATGAATATCGATCGCATCGACCGACTGTCGGGACAGCTTTCGCCACAGGGGCCGGGCGCGAATGCGTGCGTGGAGCTGGCCATCAGCGGGCTCGCGCCCGAGGAACCCGCGATGCGTGCCGACTTCCTCTCCGCAGCCCAGGAACTTTCCATCGACGTCGCCTTCCAGCGCGAAAGCATCTTCCGCCGCAATCGCCGCCTCTTCGCCTTCGACATGGATTCGACCCTGATCCAGGGCGAGGTGATCGACGAGCTGGCGAAGATGGCCGGCGTGGGCGACGAAGTGGCGCGGATCACCGAAGTCGCGATGCGCGGCGAGCTGAACTTCGACGAGAGCTTCACCCGGCGGGTCGATCGGCTGCGCGGCCTGACCGCAGTACAGGTTCACTCGCTGCTCGAAACCATTCCCCTCGCCGAAGGCGCCGAGCGGCTCGTCCGCACCCTGCGCATGCTGGGATACAAGACCGCGATTCTCTCCGGCGGCTTTACCTTTTTCGCGCAGAAGCTTCAGCAGCGGCTGGGCATCGACTACGTCTACGCCAACGAACTTGAAATCGTCGACGGCAAAGTTACCGGGCGCGTCGTTCCTCCCATCGTGAATGGCGATCGCAAAGCGGCTCTGCTCGCCGAGATCGCACGCCGCGAGGACATCTCGCTGGAGCAGGTGGTCGCCGTCGGCGACGGCGCCAACGACATTCCCATGCTCAACGCCGCCGGCATGGGCATCGCCTATCGCGCCAAGCCGCTGGTCCGGCAGAACGCGCCGCAATCCGTCTCGTCCCTCGGCCTCGATGGGCTGCTCTATCTCGTCGGCGTGGGCGATCGCGATCTCGCGAGCAGTTCGGAAGCGATTGGCGGATAATGCGGTCAGCGATGAAACAGCCAGTGAGGAAGCGGCCCGCGGCGAAACCGTCAGCGACCCAACCGCCGGCAAAAAGGCGGTTAGCCGGCATGGCTCCGCGTAGCGGCGCCAAAGGCAAGGCGAAGCCGCCCTACCCTTTCGTTCTGGAGGCGCTGGAGCCGCTGCATCCCGAAGTGCGGCGCATGTTCTCCGGCTTCGCGGTGTATTCGGGCGATTTGCTGGTTTGCATGTTGCTCGACCATGTGAAATACCCGAAGGACAACGGGGTATGGGTGGTGCTGGCGGAAGGCGTCGATCCCGTGGATAAGGGGTTGCGGCGGGAGTTCCCTTCGCTGCGGAAGATTGCCATGTTGGGCGGGATGATTGGACACTGGCTGGTGATTCCGGCGGATGGGCCGGATTTTGAGGGAGAGGCAGCGCGGTTCTGCGAGCTGTTGTTGCGGCGGGATGCGCGATTGGGCCGGGTGCCGAAGTCGCGGAAGTGATGCGGGCGTTCGGCGATCAGCACTGAACTTTCAGCGTCGGGGATTGCGCCTGAGAGATGCTCAGTGGCTCGTCGCACCACTGTCGTTACTCACCATCAGACCCGACACATTCACCGGCTCGAAATCCCCCAGCGTGAGGCTGGTCAAACACTCCAGATCGTTGTCATTCCATCGCGCATCCGGCGTGCCGATCAGCCCACCGCTCATACCGTTGTCGGCCAGAATAATCCCGTAGTTTCGGAATCCTGTGATGATGATCGCCGCCTGCGGGCTCGTCGCCGCGCACGCCGGCGTTGCCACCGAGGCCTTCAGCCGATAGATCTCCCCCGCCGGTCCTGTCATCGTGCAGGTGGCCGGAGGCGTTGCCTGGGAAATCTCGGACTCCCTCGGAATCGTGCCGCCATTCTGCGTGCAACTGCCGGTACCCGCCGTCTCCGTCGCCGGCCACACCCAGTAGTTCAGCATGTGGGTCACCGTGAATCGGACCGGATGCTGCACCACGCCATTCGGCGCGGCGGAGGTGCCGCTTCCGATCACCTCATCCGCATTCACCAGCAGCGGTCCCACCGGCAGCCCCGCCGCGTCCGACGTTCCCTGCCCCTGCGGTGTCAGGTTGTTGGTCGAGGTATTCGGCCACAACGCATTCGACGAATCCGTCCACGGACCGCCTTCGTAGATGCCCTGCCACATCTCGTACAGCGCGGGATTGGTTCCGCTGCCGGCTTCGAGATAGACGAGGACGTGGCGGTCTCCATCTGAATTGGCCGTCCCCTCGACCGGGGCATAGGCCGGGATCGGTCCCGAAGTGAAATACGACTGGTACACCGTGGTCGCGACCGCAACATCCGGCTGATTCGCCGGAACCTCGATCGCCGGAATGCCGTTGGGGAACCCTGCATTGGAGTTGTTTCCGAAGAACGGCTTCACCGTTGCCGGCAAGTAGGCGCTGTAGATCGCCGCTGCGGGCGACGCATCGACCGGCAGCCCGGTCGTGGCCGCATCCACGCGATGGCGGAAGATCGAACTCGACGGAAATACAGTTGCGAGGAACGCGTTGCTTCCGTTGATCGCGAAGCTGATGTCCTGGGTCGCCTGCGTGCCCGCCGAGTCCTGCGCCACGATCCGCGGAACATACGTTCCCTGACCACCAATCAGCGCGCTGGTGATGGCTCCGGTCTGCGCGTTGAGAGCCATGCCTTCGGGCAGCGGCGGGTAAGCAGCGCTCCCGTCGACTGAGAACGTGTAGGGAGGCGTGCCTCCTGTCGCCACGATCATGCACCCGGCATAGGCGCTGTTCTGCGTTCCGCCCGGACAGCTGGTCGTTGTGATCTTCAGTGTGCCGCCTGCCGCGGTGATCGTCACCGTGGCGGTTGCTGTCTTCGAGCCCGCTGTATTTGTCGCGGTCAGCGTGTAGGTCGTTGTCGCCTTCGTGCTTACCATGGTCGAGCCCGATGCGGCTGTCGAGGTAAACGTCCCCGGCGTGATGGCCACGCTCACCGCTCCCGTCGTCGTCCAGCTGAGCGTGCTGGTCGCGCCCGCGGCAATGCTGGCGGGATTGGCGCTGAACGCGCTGATCGAAGGCAGCGTCGGAGCCGGTTGCACGGTCACGGTGGCTGTCGCCGTGGCCGATCCGACACCGGTTGCAGTCAGCGTATATGTGGTGGTCGCCGTGGGGCTCACCGTGGTCGAACCCGTTGCCGTCGTCGACGTGAAGCTTCCCGGCGCGATGGCGATGCTGCTCGTGTTGGTTGCGCTCCAGCTGAGCGTGCTGGTGGCGCCCGTTGCGATGCTGGTGGGGTTCGCCGTAAAGGAACCGACCACCGGAGGTGGCGCTGGTGTCGGATGACCGCCGGGCGTGGACCCGCAACCGGCCAGCCCCACGCCGCTCAACGCGAAGACGAAAAAGGAGAAGATGGGGCCGGGGCGATGGCGTTGGGCTGCCATGGGTACCTCCGAAGGAGCCGGATTAGTGGCTGACGGTGGCAGCGTCGAGGGCGGCCTGAGCGGCCTCTTCCTCGGCAATCACCAGGGGCCGGGCGCTCGCAAATCCCGGCATTACGCGGAGCCGCTTGAGGATCTTCTTCGTGAGGCCCGTCAGCGGCAGCTCGGGCAGATCCAGTACCGGGACCCAGACGCGCTCGTTCGCATCGCGCGCCAGCAGCTTCTGTTCATTCGTGGTCAGGCCGTAGACCGTGACGTAATAATTCGTGTTCGTAATGGAGTGGCGCACGGTGAGCAGCAGCATGTCTTCGCTCTCCTGGCCTTCCTTGATCTGGGGCAGCTCCCACATGTTCGGCATCTGCGAGGCATCCGCCGGACGGCGCTGCAGCAGGACTTCGGCCTTCGGCCACTGGCGTCGCTGAACCAGGGCCAGGGTCGTCTTGCGGCTCAGCATCTTCTTGGTGCGCGGCACCGAGTGCTCGCCGCGCGTCGCGCATCCTTCGCGCACCGGGCAGGCAAGACACATCGGGCTCTTGGGCAGGCAAACGGTCGCGCCCAGGTCCATCATGGCCTGGTTAAAGTCGCCCGGACGCTCCGGATCGACCAGTTGCTCGGCTGCGCGCCGCAACTCTCCGCTGCGGGCCACGCCAGGAACCGGCTCGTGTCCGAAATACCGCGTCAGCACGCGCTCAACGTTGCCATCGACAGCCGCCACTGGCTCTCCAAAAGCAATGCTGGCGACAGCGGCCGCGGTGTAAACCCCGACGCCCGGCAAACGGCTCAGCGCCCCCGCAGTCTGCGGGATCACGCCTCCGTGCTCGGAGACCACCGCTCGCGCCGACTCATGCAGGGCGCGCGCGCGGCGATAGTAGCCAAGACCGCTCCACAGCGCCAGAACCTCTGTCTCTTCGGCCTGGGCCAGCGACTGCAGGGTAGGAAAACGCGCCATGAAGCGGGTGTAGTAATCGATGACCACAGAGACGCGGGTCTGCTGCAACATAGTTTCGGAGACCCAGATGGCATACGGGTCGCGGGTCTGCCGCCACGGCAGATCGCGTGCGTTCTGATCAAACCATTGCAGCAGATTACGGCGAAAGTCCAAAGGCGATGCCTCACTCCCCTGTGGGAATTGTAGGTTTGATTCCAGCTACTTTTGCGGCATTCGGCAATACCACGAAAGAGGATGCACCTCGAAGATTACTTTCTGGCTAGTACCGATGGCCCCGCCCGGTCACTGGCAACCCGGCGGGCTTCGACCGGGCCAATGGCATCCCATCCGCTATCCTGAATGGTTGCCGCATGGTCGCCCCTTCCTTCATTCGCCGCCTCCCTAAAGCGGAACTCCACCTCCACCTGGAAGGCACGGTGACTCCGGAAACCCTGGTCGAGCTCAGCCGGCGCCACGACGGCGAAGCGCTCGACCTCGATCAGGCGCGCGTCCTGTTTCAGTACACCGACTTCAGCGGGTTCCTCCTGGCCTTCAAGGCCATCAGCGAGCACCTGCGCACCGCCGAGGACTACGAACTGATCACCGAACGGATGCTCGCCCGCCTCGCCGCCCAGGGCGTGGTCCATGCCGAGGTCTACGTCTCGGTCGGGGTCGTCTACTACTGGCGCCGCTGCGCCTTCGAGCCGCTCTTCGAGGGCATGGAGCGCGCCCGCCTGCGCGCCGAGCGCGAGCTCGGCATCACCGTCTTCTGGATCTTCGATGCCGTCCGCCACTTTGGTCCCGAAGAGGCGGCGAAAGTCTTTCACAAAGCCGCCGAGATGCGGCTCCGTCACGCCTCGATCATTGGCATCGGCATCGGCGGCGACGAGCGCCGCACCGGAGCCGAGCCCTTTCGGGATCTTTACGCCGAAGCGCGGGACGCCGGCCTTCGTCTCACCGCCCACGCCGGCGAAACCACTGGACCGGAAAGCATCTGGGCCGCTTTGAACATTGGCGCCGAGCGAGTCGGCCACGCCCTCTCCGCCATCCAGGACCCGGAGCTGATGGAGGTTCTCGCCGAGCGCCAGATTCCGCTCGAAATCTGCATGACCTCGAATCTGAAGACCGGATGCTGTTCCTGCCCCGAGGATCATCCCGTGCGCCGCTACTTTGACGCAGGGCTAATGGTGACGCTCAACTCCGATGATCCTGCGCTTTTCCACAGCGATCTCGCGCAAGAGTACGAACGGGTGCAGGAGCACTTCGGTTTTACCGACGAGCATCTCCGCGAACTGGCCAGCAACTCCATTGAAGCCAGTTTTTTGCCCGCTGAACGCAAAGTGATGCTCGTTCGTGGGATCGAGTCCCTCCAATGAGGAATGGCTGGCGGAATTTGGCCGATCTACAACGGTAGATACCATGGGGACACGTGTAGAGCTGCGCTATGATGGACCCATGGCGCCCTGGGGATTGCGCATGTTTGGTCAGAAGAACAACAAGTTAAACGATGTCGTTGAAGCCCTGGTTCCTGAGGAATCCAACTCCGGCGTACTGCGCGCCATTGGCTGGACCTCCGTGGCGCTCGCCGTCACCGCTCTTGGCCTCTATGTCGGCCGCGAGCTGCGCCTCCGCTACAAATTCAACCACCGCACTCCGACCGACTTCTTCTCCCACGCAGGTGAGGAGATGGGCGCCGAGTACGGCATGGGAATCTAGCGCGCGGAGCCGCAGAGCTCCGTCGAAATGCAGTGGGTGCATTCGCGAACCGCTTCTCAGGCACCGGCTACTGACCGTCCCGTCAGTGGGTCCTCTCCACCAGATACTGCGCGACCGCCTTTAGTCCATCCGCCGCATCCTGGTAGGGCTCGATGGCTGCAAACGCCTCATGGATCAGCCGCGTCGCATCCTTCCGTGACTGTTCGATCCCAAACACAGCCGGCCACGTCGCCTTGTCGCTGGCCAGGTCTTTGCCCGCCGTCTTTCCCAGATGCTCGGAGTCCTGGGTCATGTCGAGCACATCGTCAACGATCTGAAACGCCAGCCCGGCTTTCGTGCCGAAATCCGTCAGCCGGCGCACATCGTCCGGCGTCGCACCGGCATAGATCCCCCCCGTCACAATCGAGACGCGGATCAGCGCTCCCGTCTTCGCGCGATGAATGGCCAGGACGCTTTCCGCCGTCGGCTTCGTGTGCTCGCCTTCCAGATCGAGCACCTGCCCCCCGATCATGCCTTCCACCGTGCCCGTCGCCTCGGCGATGAGTCCAACGATGCGAATGGCCCGCTCCGCCGTGCAGCGCAGCCCGGCGAGCGTTTGATACGCGAGGGTCTGCAGCGCATCCCCGGCCAGAATCGCGATGGCTTCTCCGAAAGCGACATGACAGGTCGGTTTGCCGCGCCGCAGATCGTCGTTGTCCAGCGCGGGCAGATCGTCGTGGATCAGCGAATACGTGTGGAGCATCTCGATCGCCGCGCCGAGGTCCTCAATGCCAACTGGAAGCGCACCGCGGTGGGCCGCGCTCATGGTTCGCGCCGCCTGCATGACGAGGATCGGACGCAACCGCTTCCCGCCGGCAAAAACGGAGTGGCGCATCGCGCCGTGAATCGAGGCCGGAACCTGCGTCACCGGCGGCAGCAACCGCTCCAGCGCGGCATCGGTGCGCTCCGCCCCTTCGCGCAAAATCTCCTGAACATCAACGTGCATTGCGGTTATGTTATCGGATGCGGTTGGCATCGGGCCGTCGCCTCTCTTTCCAGGCCACTGCCAGTGTAATGGCCAGCGCGGCGAGCGAAAGGCCGATGCCGATCCACTGATCCGCAGTCTCCCGCCAGCGCACCTCCAGGTGATTCGTGCCGGCGGCAATCGGGATCACCATCAGCCCGTCGTTTCGGCGAGGATGATCCCGCACCTCCGCGCCGTTGACGGTAACGCGCCACGCCGGGTAGTCCATCACGCGCAGAACCGCGTAACCCGCGACCGTGCTGCCGATCGATGCCACGATGTGTTCCGGACCCGCGTCCGCGAGGGCGATCGCACCGGGAATCTCCTGCGCCGGCTCGCCATTCCATTGTGGATTGTCTTCCGTCGTTGCTTCCTCTGCATCGGCTGAGCGAAGCAGGCGAATCTCCGGCAGGCCCTGCTGGACCTCACCGTTGTCGGCTCCCTGGGGCGTGTATTCGTCGGAGCCTTCAAAGCCCGTGCTGTGCAACGCGGCCGTCTGGGCGGTGATGTTGTCCTGATCGTCGCAGGGCTGCCAGAACCAGATCGCGCTCACCATCGCCATTCCCGCTGCGAGGACCAGCGCGATCGGGCCGCGCCGTGCGATTGCACGGCGAGTGGTCTGCTCGCTTCGCATCGCCAGACCGGCAAGGGCAGCAAACACCAGCGCCAGCACCAGCAGCCATCGCCACGGAAACTGCAGGAACTCGAGTTCCGGAATGTGCCGCCACAGCGGATCGGACCAGGGGAACTGCAGAAAGACCAGGCCCACGCCCAGCACGGCCAGGGGCGTCCACAGTGAAGCTCGATTCCGCCGCGCAAGCCAGGCGGCAACCGCAACCCCTGCGATCACCGCCACCGCGATCCAGGAAACCGTCCCCAGCACGCCGTTGTGATAGATCGTCTCGAAGCGCTCGCTCGCCGTCCCTGCGGGAAGAGGCACGAAGCCAAACAGAAAGCTGTCCTCCACGCGAATCAGCGGCCCGATGGCGCGCTGGATCTGCACCCAGCGCTGTTCGTAGATGGCCGGAACCAGCCAGAACCCGGCCAGCCCAAGCCCCAGCGGCACCGCTGCCGCTGCTCGGACGATCAGCCTCCACCGTCTCTGCACGAGCGCCACCACTGTAACCAGCACGGCCAGTGTGTAACTGCCCATCACCGCCGCCGGAAGATTCGTCAGCCACAGGGCGGCCACGGTCAGCGCGAGCGGCACGAACGACCGCCGCTCGCGTAGCGCGAACAGCACCAGCAGCGGGATCGACGTCGCGGCCAGCAGCTCCGCCAGCGCACCGCGTTCATAGACCACGAACATCATGTAGGGGTTCACTACATAGAGACAGGCCGCGATCGTGGCGCTGTCCAGGGGCATCCACTCGCGCGCCATCGTCCGAAAGGCCAGGCCCGCGCCGAACAATGCCAGCAGCGCAAACGCCACCGGGGTCCACGACCAGGGCAGAACCAACCCCAGCAAGCCGCCCAACACCCAGCTCAGCGGCGGATAGAAGATGAAGCGCGGCTCGCCGGCCAGGTAGTTCGCCGAGGCCGCCCAATGCGGCCACAGGATGCCGTGGTGCCAGTGATCGACGACCTCCAGCCAGCTCTGCAGGTGGAAGTCGAAATCCTGGCCACACGAAGTTCCCCGCCACGCCAGCGGCAGCACCGCGATCAGGCATGTCGCCAGCAGCAGCGAACGGCGCCGCTGCGCGCGCGTCGCATCACTGGAAAGAGTCTCCGGAAACTGGAACCAGAATCGCACCGGGCGCGCCTCAGGGCTGGAGACGCAGCGTGTGCGCGGTCGCCGCTGCTACCGCCGCATCGGTGAACGGCAGCGTGAAGGTTTGCCCGTTGTACCAGTACGTCCACTGGTCGCGGTAATACGGGCTCAACGGATCGCCGGACTCGCCCATGGTGATGTCCTCGGTCGCCCCATCGATGTTCGACCAGTCGATGGTGAAGCGCTGCGACGGACCAAAGGCGCGGCTCACCTGCTTCACCGTGGAGGTGTCGCCCGATTGCGGCAGAACGCCGGTGCCGGTCCAGTCTTTGAACCACGGCAGCAGCCCGTAGAGCGGATGCTCGACGTCGACCGGAAAGACGTACCCGTAGCGCCACGTGCGCAGATCGCGCGGCGCGTGTTCCTGCTCCAGACCCCGGCGCACGAGATCAGCAAGGAAGTCGTCCCACGTCTTGTACTGGGGCGGGAGCCACGCGGCGGGCTCGTTCATGAGGATCTGCTCACCGGCAAAGAGCGACGAAGCCCAGTGGTAGATCCGCCAGTCGTCGCCCAGCTTCGACTCCAGCAGCATCGGGAAGAAGACATGCTTCGCCGAGTCGACGATGGCTGCCGGCGCGGAATCGATGGTGACCGCCCCGTCCCAGGAGCGCATCAGATCGGCCGCCTGGCGCAGCTGCGCATCGACTTTGGAGGCGTGGTCGATGCCATAGGCCAGCCGCTGCGCGATCTCCTGGTCCAGCTCGGAGTAGACGTCGGTCTGCAGAGTGAGCATCTGCGGCTGGGTGAGATGATCCCTGGGCAGCAGCCACTTCCAGATGCGCTCGTTGCGATACGGATCGCCCCACTCCAGCGTGAGTTCGGGGCCCGGTGGCGCGGCCTGCGCACCGGGCACGGGAACCGGCGTTGTGGGTGAGGCGTTGGGCTTCTCAGGCTCCGGGGTCTGGGCACCCGAATCAGGCGCCGGAGATCCGGCAAGCGGGCTCGGAGCACTGGCCTCTGGTATGGTCGTGACCGGCGTACCTGGAGCCGGCGTTGCCGGGGGATTCGGGTTCGGCGTCACCCGCGCATTCGCGGTCGCCAGGATGCCATCCGGCGGATCGAAGGCCGAAGGCAGCTGGTCGAAGGGAATGAACCCATGCCATTCATGCTGCTCGTCGTTGATGGGCACGCCGACCAGGCCGCCGGGCCGCTGCGGAATGTCACCCACCGCCTGATAGCCGATGTGGCCCTGATCGTCGGCGTAGACCACGTTCTGTGTCGGGGCCCACCAGGTGCTGAGGGCGGCGCGGAACTCGGTCCAGTTCGAGGCCTGGTTCATGGCCAGCAGCGGATAGCCGCCCGCGTTGGGATCGTAGACGTCCCAGCGCAAGGTGATGGTGCGCCTCTCGCCGGGGATGAGCGGGGTGAGCACGACGCCGCGGTTGGTGCGCTCCACATCGACCGCGACATCATGCCCGCCGCGCACATGAATGGTCTCCTGGTCGTGCTCAAACGGATGCCACGCGCCATCCGGAGTCTGATACTGGTCCTGGCCGTTGGTGTGCTCGACGTAGAGGTCCTGGGTGTCGCCGTAGAGCGCGGTGAACCCCCACGCGACGTGGTCGTTGTGGCCGGCGACGATGAGCGGCAGTCCGGGCACGGTGACGCCGGCGACGTGAAGGCCGGGCGCTTCGAGGCCCGTCATATACCAGATGTTCGGAATCTGCTGCGCGAGGTGCATATCGTTCGACAGCATGGCGCGGCCGCTGGCGGTGCGGGCGCCGGAGACCACCCACTGGTTCGAGCCCGGATTCGCATCGAGTCCGCAGCCGAGGCCATGCGGGTGTGCGGTGAGCGCGTCGAGATGGGTGAGGTCGTCGTGCAGGATTGCGGGCCCCTGCAGGCTCGCGCTGAAACCATCCTGGCTCTCGTCCAGCGGGGCTTCAGGGATGTTCTGGTTGGGCGCGGTGATTGGCGGCTCGGTCGTGATGGGCGGGCGATCGCGCCACGAGCCGGTGGGATAAAGGTCGGCCGCCAGCGTCGGGCCGAGCCGCGCGGTGATGCGCTCGCGCTCCAGCTTCTCCGGCCAGTGCTCATCGAGCATCTGCACCATGCTCATGACCACCAGCATCGAGTCCACCGGCTGCCACGGCTTCGGCTGATACATCAGCAGACGGAACTCGGCGGGGAGGCGATCGGCGTGGGAGCCGATCCAGGCGTTGACCCCGCGCGCGTAGTCGTCGAAGAGGCGGCGTTGCTGCGGATCGAGTGTGGCGGTGAGCCGCTCGGCGGTGACGCGGATGGCGAGGATCCGCTGCATGCGATCGTGCTCGACGAGTTTGGAGCCGAGGATCTCCGCAGCCTCACCGGCGGACATGCGGCGCGCCATATCCATCTGCCACAGGCGGTCCTGCGCGGTCACATAGCCCTGGGCGAAGAGCAGGTCGTCGAGATTCGCGGCCTCGATGTGCGGCACGCCGTGCTGGTCGCGCCGGACGGTGACCTGGGTGGTCAGGCCGGGAACCAGAAGGCTGCCGTCGATCTCCGGCAGGGAGGACTGCATCTTGTGCTTCAGCCAGACGCCGGCAGTGAGGACGGCTGCGGCGACCACGAGGAGAAGCAGGAACAGCAGGATGATCAGGATGCGCAGGATGGGGTGGCGGCGCTTGTCTTCATCGACGTAAACCGTGCGGCCAAGAGGCATTCCCCAACAGGGTACAGGGTATAGGGTGCAGGGTACAGGGAACGGCGAGCTGGGTGCAGGAAGAAGCGGGAAGCGGGAAGCGGACAGTCGCCGATGGTACGCTGGCGGAGCGATGGATCCGCTATGGCAAACGCGCGTTCGGTGGATCGGCTATCTGTCGATTCCCGTAGTGGTGGGATTGATGTTGATCTTCACCGCATTCACTCTGCGGGCAATCGACACCGCCGGGAGTCACTCCTCCAATAGCCTGCCGAACTTGCTCTTTCCCACTGGGGTGTGGTTGTTCTTTCCCGAACTGATCTGGCTGTGCCTGGTTCCGTTCCTCCACTGGTCGGAGCGCTATCGCGGGCGCCACCGGATACTGTGGTTATGGCTGATGGTCTTCGAAACGGGCGGCATCTTCAAGCTGGTTTATCTGTTCCGTCACATCCTGCCCGATTGGCGCGGACGGGGCCGATACCGCAGGATCCCGGCCCCTCCCCCGGTTTCCGCGGAAGAGGCTGGGATCTCGTCGTAGTGACTGTACCCTGCGTCCTGTACCCTGCGCTTTACTTTCCTGCGCCTGGCGCCCCCTGCTGCGGACGGCTCATCGGCGGGACGATCCCGTTCATCCGCAGGTACTCCACCATCTGGCCGTAGTGGTCCATCGAGTGCGCGATGCAGAAGGCCGCGGTCGAAGCCTTCGTCATCTTGAACTGGGGCGGCAGAAACGACTTCGTTGCATCCCAGGCGTTGTCCGTCGTCAGCGTGCTGATGGCGGCGTGCGCGTAGGTGTAGGAGTCCTTCAGCGCCTTGACGATGTCGTCCTTCGTGGTAAGCGCCTCAATGGTCTTTGCGTCGACGGCGGTCGCGCCGGGGACGTTCCATCCCGAGAAGAACTGGTAGTTGGCCTCGGCGAGGTGCTTGACCTGCTGGCCGAAGGTGCGAACGCCTTTGAAGTCCCCGGCGGTGGCAGGGGGCGCAAAGTCGTACTTGTCGGCGGGCATGGCTTCGGCAGCGCCCGTGACTTCATATCCCAGAGCATTCATCAGCCCGTTCAGCGAGTCGGCGGGGGCGATGGGGCCGCTGGGCGCGGGCGCGGACTGCGCGGCCGGAGCCTGAGCATACAGAATGGCGGGAGCTGCAAGAGCGCTACAGAGAACTGCACACATGATCCGGCGAAGATGCATCGTCGTTTCTCTCCTCGCGCAGCCGTGGGTGGCCGCGCGTCGTCAAGGCTACCAGAAGGGGGGCAGAGGAAAGGTCAGCGAGTGACGAAAAGGGACCGGACCGGGCGTGGGGCGAGAGACGCCGGAAGAGAGAGGGAGAAAGCGGACGCGGCTCTCCTGAGGGCGGTGTGGGCTTGCAGCGGTTCGCGGTTCGCTTTGCGCTGCTGGCTTCGCGCAGCGGGCTTTTTCGTGCTGGCCGCTTCGGGTCCGGGTGGGTTTGCTGGGTTGTTTCGTCTCCTTCGTTTGGAAAACTCCGTTTTGGGGATTTACCCCCCGGGAAATGGTTGATTCTTTGGGGGTGGATGTTGAAGACCCCCCTGGGGCTTAGCAGGTTGGTCAACAGGCGTCTGCGGAGGCTTGTTGTTGGGCCGCTTGCGCCTGGATGCGGGCCTGGTCGACTTCGCGATCGACCGCGGCAAGGTGATCGAAGGGAGTCGCCCGGGCCGCCATGAATTCTTCCTGCGTCTCCCCGGGCCGGCGGGCATACACCGCTCCGGCCGCGTTCTCGCTGCGGATCATTTCCTTGTTCCAGTTCGTCCTGAGGTCGCGGAAGCGGATGCCTTTCGGCGGAACCTTCACCGGATTGGTGACCGGCACGGGCTCCGGGGCCGCATCGATGGGGAGTTCCGTCGAAGGGTCGACGCGACGCGCGTCCTGCTGCGGCCGGGAATCCGCCACGACAAGCGCCGGCTCGGGCTGCTCGGCCGGTGGATCGGCGAAGAGTTCCTGTTCGCTCATGCCCATGCGCCGCGCGCGGAGGCGGAGTCTGGCCATTTCCAGACGCGTGGTTTCCATGGTGTGGGCGAGGCGGCAGCCGGTCAGCATCATGCGCCCGTTCGACACGGGGATCGTGCCCCACGCCAGCGACTGCAGCGTCTGCGAGAGCACGTAAACGATCGAGCCGGAGTCTTCGAGGAGCGGCACGTCGATGGGGCGGTCGGGGCGGGCGAGGATGTAGCGGTGGTGGGGGTGGCAGTGTTGGTGGCCGCGGACGGCCCAGTTGCGGCACTGCTGGCCGCTGGAGAGAGTGTAGTGACACTGACGATCGGCGGGTGCTGCGCCGCCGGAGTTAGGTTGAGGCGATTCGCTCATTGCTTGCTCCCGTGGTTCCTGGTTGGTGGTTCGCTGCCAGCTTCTGGCTGTTAGCTGCCAGCTTCCGGCCGTTCGTTACTCGCTGCGAGTTGCCAGGTTCTAAGGATTCGCTGTTGGCTCCTTGCTGCCGGCGACGGTTCGCAAGAGCGAAGGGTCCGCGCTGGTTGGCGCAGACCCTTCGGTTAGGACGGGTTAGACTCGAGGGGCGTTCCCTGTTCGTGTTCTTCCCGGCGATCTGCCGGGCCCCCCGCTCAAGCCAACGGCAGGCTTGGATGGGCCACCCGGTCCTGGTGGTGGTTGGGGTTTGGAAAAGCGGGTCGTGCTGCCCCCGATCCCATGCGGATCGCCAGAGGCAGGCGATGGGCATGAGCCGGGGGGGCGTTTTTCCGGGACAGAAAAAGGAAAAGCCCCGCTCGGAGGCGAGGCTTTTTTGCTTTTTCTATCTTAAGTTCAGAATAGCATCCGGCGACTCGAAACCTGCCAAAATAAATAATGTAATTGGGCGTGTAAGTCGTGAGTTATGAAGGGTCATTACTTTGGAGTTTTGCACAAAGTCTTGACAGTTTTTGAGAGGAAGGAGGGAGAAACGAGAAGGGAGAGGCGGGGGTTCGGTCGGGGGGGTTGGGGCGGCTTCAAATCGGGACGAAGGCGGGTACTTTCGAGTTGTGCGGAGGAGGATGGCGCTTGAGGCGGGAGGCGTAGAGGTATTTGCTTCTTGCTGTGGGGTGAACCTGGCCTTTCGAGGTTGGGGGGTTGGGGGGTTGGGGGGGTTGGGGGGTTGCGGCGGTTTCAAGCCGGGACGAAGGCGGGTACTTTCGAGTTGTGCGGAGGAGGATGGCGCTTGAGGCGCGAGGCGTAGAGGTATTTGCTTCTTGCTGTGGGGTGAACCTGGCCTTTCGGGGTACGGGGGTTTGGGGGTTGGGGGGTTGCGGCACGGAGCAAAAAAAGGGCCCCTCGGGGTGAGGGGCCAATCTGCCTTGGTTCTCTCGTTGTGTGAGAGCTTGTTGGGCCTTGCCTT
>Ga0335072_10003004_pt1 | contig 25664 bp, 27 predicted proteins | sample Lox_Sample_21_FD_206725 | JGI IMG/M metagenome (GOLD analysis project Ga0335072, IMG submission 206725) | Soil microbial communities from Loxahatchee National Wildlife Refuge, Florida, United States - Lox_Sample_2.1 | ecosystem: Environmental > Terrestrial > Soil > Wetlands | place: USA...
CAGTAGCCTCAGACACCTTTTGAACAATTTGCACCGCTCGTAATGTGTATTGTTGGCAATCAGGTTTTGAGAGTCGTACCTTCAACCAATCTGCAACCAAAAGGATGAAGTGAAATTATCCCATCGCTGTATGGTCCTGTGGAGAGTACAGGTGAAAGCTCTTGAAGGCTTGAAACAAGCGAATGAAATTCACGACTTTCATGTAGCGATTTCTCTGGATCGCTAAAGAATTGAAGCCAATTAAAGTCCTGTTCGAAATTTTGTCCTGAGTCCTGGCTGACATAACCAAACACCCTTTCTGTCACTCTGTCGTATGATGGAGAGGCGCAAGTTGTGAGGAAAGCCTCCGCCGTCTTTTGCTTTGCAGAATCAGAATCAACGAGTGCCAGAGACATTTCCCAAGTGCTGAAGACGTTCAGAGCTGTCGCCCTCCCCATCTTTGACTTGCCGTCGGTATCTAAGGCTTTCATTAATATCGGTGCTGAAATGTTCGGCAACATGCTGGTATCAATTTGGGTATGATGTTGTCTCGATAGTCGACACAGGCTTGGAATTTCTCGGCGTCTGTTGCACAGGAACGCAAGGTCCGGCGGAACTCGGTCAGTAGCTGAAGTTGCTCTGGTCGCAAAACGAAATCGCTGTCGTGCTCGGTGCTTACAACCGCAACCGTCATCACGGAGTCAGTTTGTACGTTGACTGTTTGGCTTGCGTCGTTAGCTCTGCTTTCTTCTAAGGATCTTGCCGAAGGTGGTAGAATTTTTGTAGCCGTAGAGGCCTCCAGCGACGTATCAGCGTGTTCATCTTCCTGTACGGCAGATGGTGCTTTTGGTTTTGCGGCGTATCGATGGACTCTTTTTCCCAGATAAGATATTGCTGGGAGGATCAGAGGACATTTTTGATACTTTAGCCATACGAGTAATCCAGAACGACCGGAGAAAGAAGAAGGGTCGCAAACGAGAAAATCGGGAGAGAGGCAGAGAGAGAATGTGGACGAAGGGCCTTTAGGTGTTGGCGGCTCAGCAAGGTACGTGCAAAGTCAAAACAAGTCCGCCCCGGACCAGTTTGCTGTGGCGAGGACGCAGGAACTGCCGGTGGCTTGTGCCAGGGGAAAATCCTGATGTCCACTAATCGTCCATATGCACTCGCTAGCGAAGCATAGTAGTTGCAATTCTACGGAGACTTGTTCTCCCCGGGACGCCGCCCCCAAAGTTGCGGCAATCGACTGATCATTTAACTCAAGACACGATGAACGTCATCTGCAAGGCGTCCAAATGAATGACCTGTGGCGTTCCTTTTGTCATCTTTGAACGGACGCAGGAGGAGCAGATCGAGTGGTTGCAGGGTCTCAGACTGTGATACAAACGATTAGCCAGGTCGTTACGAGTTTTGGGTTCATGCTTGATGAGATCGACGTATATTGCAATCACAAAGGCTCTTCCCGTAGCTCTTACACCCCGCGAATGATCCAGTGGGAGAGTTACTGAGTTCATGAAATTCGTGAAACGAGTTGTCCTCGATTGGTCGCAACAGGGCAAGTGAAGTAAATCTCTATTTGGCTTAGCCAAACATGGGCGATGCGGGCCACATCTTCAGGTCTCAGCCTCACTCAAATTTTATTCATCTCTTTAAGCAGGGATCTTTTGCTCAGCGTCTGGATCGAAATAAATTCAATCCTCTAATGGCAGTGGGCTTCGGCTTCTCCGTTGGTGACTTTATCGCTGCCCTTGAACTCGTAGGGACAGTCATCGATGCACTACGAGATAGCGGGTCAGCCAGTGCCGAATATCGAGAACTCCTGCGAGTTCTGTACAGCCTCGAGACGCCATTGATCCAAGTCAAGCGACTCGAAGTTCATGAATCGCAACATGCTGAGCTTATCGCTTTGCGCCAAGCAGCTGCACAATGCCAACAGACGATCAGTGATTTCTGGGGCAAGATCAAGAAATATCAGCCACGTCTCGGCCGGAACTCCGAGTGTTCTGATTTTCGTATTAGGACGGCATGGACAAAGATCAAATGGGCAGTTTGCAGGAGAGACGACTTGGCCAGGTTCAAGGCCGACCTTATTGGTCATACAGAGTCGATTAACATCTTACTAGCGGTCATTCAAACGTACGGCCTACCCTGAATGGCAACTGTTTTCACTGACCCATCCCTCGAGAAATCAAATCAACATACAGGCCAAAGAGCACAACGAATACCAGCGTTCACTCTTGGGACGAATCCAGGACACCTATCAGACTTCCATGCAAAGCCTATCTGGCATTGCTGCCGAAATAGCAAGGTCGCTCCTAATTATCCTTCACCAGACCACCGGGCTAATTTCGGTAGCACCGTCTCGCAAGGCAAGCAACTGCTTGAGTTGATGGTTCGGACAGCGTCTGTACAGTCAATTCCATCTGCGGCCCTTTGCTTATCTGCTCCGTAGTCGAACAAATGTACAAGTCTTCGCAATCGTGCTTGACATTCAGAACATCATCAAGCATATCCCGGGACAAATCCAGCGACAACAGCCAGTCTTCTTAATCGACGCCCTTGGGAAGTACAGCCTTCCACCTGGAATTCATTCGCTCTGCTGATGTTGGTACCACCAAACACTCTCTAATTTACCGGACCTAGCGGCTAATGATATAGGCGCTCATTGCAGTCCTCCGCTCCAACTTCCGGAAAATTGGGCAAGCCTCGCAAAAGATTGACAGGCGCGAGTTCGTCATCCAAGATGTCGCTACAAAGCGTGACATTGATCTAGGTCAAGATTGGGAACTTTGCTTCCGTCCTGGACAATACGTGGATATGAGCATGATATTTGACCGACCTTATTTGGACGAACAATTTTGTCCGAATTGTAGATGGGCCTGCAGTGGCACAGCAGATAAGGAGGTCCAATGGTATTCACATGGCCAAATCCCCGGGAACCATGCAATCGCTAACGATTAGTCTGAAGTTCCAAATGCGGATTGACATTTCAAAGAGTTCGCGTTATCGACAATGACCAAGGCGAAAAGCATTTGCAGGCAGTTCTGGACAAACCTCTCGGTGCGGAGGAGCCCCATAAAATTCAGGGCAAACGAAAATCTTCCAGTGAAATTGAAAGCAATAACGAAGTTGCGTTGTTCAAGAAAATCCGCGTCCATATTAATGTCTCGTTCATCTCGTCCGTCTTGTCCGTCAATCCCAAAGATCACAACAACGCCCCTCCAGTCGTCATCGCCGATGCCAATCGCAATGGCTCTCTGCAGCTCCTACGCGCCTGGCTCGAAGTTCCGAAGTCCGAAGAGCCGTGGGCGCGAGCTACGGATGCACCGCGAGCCTATGGGCTCGCGAAGCTCTGATGGCTCGGAGTGCGAGCATTCATAGGCCCCCTAGCCACGCCAAGAGTCCTAGGTATATAGATGGACTTATGGAACAGCCCGGGGCCTTTTCCATGGTCAACTCTCTAGTCAGTAGATTGTATTCCGTACATCTAGTTACACTTGCTACACTACAGCTCACGTGCCCCTACTCCTTCGACAGGACTGAATAGTCCGACGACCCCATCAGTCATGCACCCTGACTAAGCGAGCCTAGCAAGGCTCGTAACAAGAGACTAGGAATCCAGTTTAGATGCTGACTCCGATGTCTTTCAACCGGGATTGAAATATGACGTGAAGATTATCAGCTCGAGTCCTGAAGCTCAAATCCGTGACAGCACTTGAGCCATCGAGATGACTATAGCTGCTGGCCGGAGATCTGGAAACCGACGACGACTTGCTTGGAGGCTCAAATGTATTAGTGGTGAAATGGCTGGCCACTTATAATTGTCAGTTTGTCACCCTTTGTGGCTTTTGGCTTGGGCGACCAAATCTTCTGCCCTAAATCCTCCTTTCCTGCGAGGTCGTAGTCCACAGAAAGGAAGGGTAGACTTGGAGCATGGCCATGAGAGTTGGGATGGTGCTTATTTCGCTCGCATTTGGAAGGTGGCATTCTCCTCGTAGTAACACCGTCCTGAGAGCAGCAACATATACCCCAGCAGATACCAATTCGAAAGTCGAGAAGGGGCACGCATTAAGCATGAATGGAATTTGCTCTTTACTTGTTCCGGCCTACCTTGGCTTCAGGATTGAATGTGAGAACTCGATGGGTCCAGACGCCAAGCCTCTAGACGGTATGACCATTGCTCTGAATCGACACCGATTCTCAGGTTGAACAACAAGACCTACGATCTCTTGCTATTCTGTTACTGGCCATTGGCCGCCTCATCACCATGTCGACCATAATGCGGACCCTCCGCAACGCACGTCGTATTGGTCTCAGAGAAGCCTGGTGTGTACCCCATCTGCAATTGTTGACTTTGAATCATGCTAACTTCTCTACTGGCATCAACTGCAGTAAATTCCCTTTCCTCCCCCATTTCTCTACCCATTACTCAGCCCCTACAGATACATCGGCGACACCAAAGCCGGCACCCTCATCGGCACTGACCGCTTTGGCAACAAATACTATGAGAACCTTGCGGAAGAGTTGCCCCTCCGCACCCGCTGGGTCGACTACAGCAACCACGAGTTCGATGCCTCCCATATCGAACCCGGCTGGCACGCGTGGATTAGCTACATGGTCGACAAGCCGCCGCCGGAAGACAACCTGCTGAAATTGGGCGTGAGGAGTTGGGAGCTCGTGACACCAAGACCGAATATGACGCTGAGCCGGGGCGCTTATAGACCTTATTCTACGTGAGTGGAGCCTAGAGGATATGGATTAGAGGGCGGTACTAGAGGGCATCTACTAACAAGTGCTTTGTATTTAGGACGAAGCCGAAGTACGCTGCGTGGGAGCCGGTCGCAAAGGCGAGGTCATAGCTAGTGAGAGGTGTTGGCGCAGGGAGTGAGAGATAACTATGGAGTGGCAGTGCTACGTCACTAAGGAGATTGTACAGCAGCATAGCAATGATCAAATTACTCCAAAACTTTCTGTGCTTGGTATGAGAATTGCTCCTGACGTGGCACATGCTCCATTGGGTATCTTTGGTAATCCTTGACGCCAAAAACGAGGACATCATACCGTCCTCCCGAATCAACTCCCTTCACTAAAGGCTTCGACCTGAGCAATTGGAACGGTGTCCACCGTGCTCGCCTCTCTCACATTGGGCCGTCGCCTAATACATCGGCAGGTATCCGTCCCATCATCTCTTCGTTACACCTTCGTCCTGGCTACTCTGGCAGGACCGAGCTCTCCCCGTATCTCATCTAACATCTTTATCCCTAGCACTTCATTACCGTTCTTGCCTCGCTTGCCTTTGGCACCCCTGCGCTTCCCTCCACCTCCACCAGGATTGCTCTTATTCCAGTCGGCGAGAAACCCGTCCATCATACTGTCGAGGTCCTCTCGGACGTCTCCATCCGCGAAGCTCTTTGTCGAGATGGTAGACATCTTGGATTGCCTAGAAAGGCCAGAAACGAGAGACATGCCGCCGTCCTGATCATCAAATTCTTCATCATCTTCACCAAGAGCATACATTGCTTCCACCTTCTCGAATCTAGCGTCAAGAAATTGCTGCCCTTCTGTTCTAGCGAGCGAAGACGATGTCATGGAATATGCTGAAGGATTCGTGAGAGCGCCTTTCCTGCGTTTGCGGCGAAGTGGGGTGCCATTAAGAGTATATAACGTTGGCGTAGGGCCGTTTGCAGCTGAGGGGGCCGCCCTAGCCTCCGCTCGTGCTGGCTTTTTTGTTGCCGCGGTATCTCTTTTAAATTTGGCAAAATCTCGTAACCAATCTCCATCCTCTGCTGACGCCACAGCAGCTTCCGTCGTGGGTACTGCTTCCGTAATCCGCATCGATGTTTCGTCCTGAGTAGACGGTACGTCGATTTCCTGTGTGGACGTTTCATCCGTTTTCATGTCGGACCCAGGTTGCAGAGTGATCTCTCTCTGTTGCACTGGTGGTGGCCGTTCAGTGGCATCGGATTCCCAGCCATCATCGTCGAGTGTACTCTCGAACTCGTCGAGATCGAGCTCTTGTCCTGAACCTCCACGTGTAAGCTCGCCAAATATATCCTCCTCGTCCTTATCGTCAACATATGCCTCGTCATCTAGAGCCTCTAACACCTCTCGTAATCGCGGATCCATGTCAGGTTGAAACCCAGCAATATCATCCGGTACATCTTGTTGGTCCTGATAAGTCCGTGGTCTTGTGGACGTCGAAAATGTTGATAGGTTGTCATTTATTGCATTGAATCCCGAGTTTTGATATTCCTCGTCGTGTTCGAGTGTCGACTCCCGTAGGGCGTCCTCCAGCTTTATCGTTTTTGCCTTGCCTTTGCCCTTAACCTTTACCAGAGTAGCATCAAGAAAATGGGACTCTCCACCTCCTTGTCCGATATCTCGAAGGTGCTGCATGTAGTCATAACTCGTGTCATCGTAGTATATTCCATGTTCAGCGGCTTCCCCTTCATTATCTCGCATACTGTCGAAGTCGAGCTCATCTTCGAGGTCGGCTATGTGGAGGGCTTTGGCGGACTGAGTAGATTGGCTTGAATTCGAAGAGCCAGCCCCAGGCCGTGCCGCAGGGCCAGATGTCGGGTAGAGAGCGCGATCTCCCTCATCGTGCAGTAAAGGGTCATCTTGCGAGCGATACAGTAGTTGAAAGGTGGTCGCGTTATTCTTGTCACTACAGGAAGTCAGTAACAAGCATTACGCCGAGGGACCACCGGTACGATATCGGATATGGGTTGGACGATCGAACACAACAGCTAATACTGTCAACTTACATCCAGCGTTTTCGAGGCATCTTGGTGTTGCGATCTGTTGGGTTAGCGGGTGACTTCTAGTGGGGGTCGTGGTTTGTGGGCTGCTAAAAATTAAATTTCGCGCAGCGGCGATCACCCGCAATTCCAAATGACGTAGGGTACCTCACTCACAGCATGCATTTCAAAGCTTTCGTTCTCTGACTTACAATTACAGTCTCCACATCACAACTTCTAAGTCCGGCTTACTGGTCCACCAGCAATACAGCGCCCCTCCTCTCCCTTCCTCCTCCCAAATATGGTCCTCCCCAAGTCGAAGAATGCCGTCGGGCTTGGTAACGCCCTCATGAACGATCGCTTAGGCAAAGGCAAAGGAGCCGACAGGAAAAAGACTTCTGCCACAGCCGGCGTTGCTCGTACTGATGCCAATGGCGACACGTACTTTACGAATAAGCCCAAAGAAGCTGCCTGGATCAAGATGCGAAGCGTGACAGAACAAGCAGCCTTGGACGAGTTCCTATCTACGGCGGAGTTGGCAGGCACAGATTTCACCGCAGAGAAGACGAACAGTGTGAGGATCATACACACAGACCAGAACAACCCATACCTCTTAAGTGCAAGAGAAGAGCGGAATGTTACACGGAAGCATCAGAAAAACAAGGGCAGGTTGACAGTACCTAGACGGCCGAAATGGGATGAATCAACTACACCACAGCAACTGGATATTCAAGAACGGCAGAGCTTGTTAGAGTGGCGAAGAGGACTGGCAGAGCTGCAAGAAAATGATGACTTGCTGATGACGCCATTCGAGCGAAATATCGAGGTCTGGAGACAGCTGTGGCGAGTCATTGAGAGATCAGATCTGGTGGTCCAAATTGTGGACGCAAGAAATCCGTTACTTTTCCGCTGTGAGGATCTCGAAAGATATGTTAAGGAGGTAGACCCCAAAAAGAGGAATCTACTACTCATCAACAAGTCGGATATGTTGACAGACGATATGCGGGAACAATGGGCGACGTACTTTGAAGAGAAGGGCATCAATTACAAGTTCTTTTCCGCCTATCTTGCAAAGGAGTTGAATGAGGCGCGAAAAGAGGCCGAAAGTCCGTCCGCAGACCAGATTGATCATGCTGGAGAATCCCGCCAACCTTCCAAAGCAATAGCTGCGCAGATCCAAAAAGTCAGCCTGAAGGAAGAACTAGATGAAGGAAATGAAGAATTCTCAAGCGAGGCCGACGAGGAAAGCAACGACGAAGGGTGCTCCATCCCGTCACAGAATGATCGCACTAGGATCCTGACAGTAGAGGAACTTGAATGTTTGTTCCTTGACCATTCTCCAATGGAAGATTCGAATACAGGTCGGAGAACAACAATAGGCTTGGTGGGCTACCCCAATGTTGGAAAATCCTCCACCATCAATGCACTCATTGGCTCGAAAAAGGTATCAGTGTCTTCAACGCCTGGCAAAACCAAGCATTTCCAGACCATTCATCTCTCGGACAGCGTTGTCCTTTGCGATTGCCCTGGTTTGGTATTTCCGAATTTCGCCACTACAAAAGCAGAATTGGTGTGCAATGGAGTCTTGCCGATAGATTCCCTTCGCGAGTCAATGGGTCCGGTCGGGTTGGTGACGCAGCGCATACCACAGAGCTTCCTAGAAGCAGTCTATGGCATCAAAATCAACATAAGACCGCTAGAGGAGGGCGGCACAGGTGTTCCAACCGCATCCGAACTGCTCAGAGCTTATGCTAGAGCGAGGGGTTTCGCAACGACCGGCCAAGGGCAGCCAGATGAGTCGAGAGCGGCACGCTATGTCCTCAAGGATTACGTCAATGGAAAGCTTTTGTTCTGTCAACCTCCACCGCACGACCCGGAGATTGACGCTGCGGAGTTCAATAGCGCTCTTTACGACTTCGCTCACCTTCCATCACGGCGACAGAGGTGGCTACAGGAGCACAATGAGGACATCAGTGGCCCCGTGGCGCCGCTTGCCGATGGGGAGACTAAATCCCTTACCTCGTTCTCCGTAGTGGAACCTACGCCACGAGAACGAGGCGCTCGTTCGCAGCAGCTCGATAAGAAATTCTTCGGTCCTGGATCCGGAAATGCGGGACATCTCCGGATGCCTTTCAACCATCAATATACAGAACAAGGTAGCAAGCAGAAGCTGTTATCAGGGCGGAAAGAGAGAACAATGGTTGCATTGGAAAAGGATATTGATCCTGCGGAGCTGCGAGCAGGTGGAAAAAGGCATTTCAAGCCTAGTCGACAGAAGCAGAGGAAAAAGACGGATAAGTTGGATGACGATGAAATTTGAAGGAAGAATGTGCACATCTCATCGTCGACATTTGGCACATAGAAGTGCTATTGGATTTTAGCCTGGTGTTTCTGGGACCAGCATTGGCATGCATTTGCATATACTTGGCGTTTAAAATCCCGGCGGCTTGTCTCCGGCAAGAACTGCGTCCCATACGCCGTTCTGGGATGCAACGAATCTTACTCTTATGGTTATTTAGATCCTATCTATACATCGGCACCCTTAGGGGCTGGTCTCTTTCAATGTTCAGAGGCGCCAATCGCCCTCTTCATGTACATACCGTTACATCGCGCAAAGAAATTTCCCCCAATCAGTTGCCAAACAACACTGTTACCCCCAGCTGTACAAGCGTCACTCAATCACACGGTATTCCGTTCCTACATTTATAGTCACGGTAGACCAACTTACACTCTTCCTTCGTGGGCTCCAGCTTGTAATACAGGATCCAGGGTCCTGTCTCACCGCCCGGCGTACTCCCATTGAATAGAGCAATGAAGGTGTAGTACCCGTCGGCCCGCCGTCTCGTCAGCACACTTCTCCCCGACATAAGCAATGGATGAGCTCAGCCTCACTTGGCTTCCGTCCTTGTTCAACGCAAAAGCGGTGTTGTACGAGCTATTAGCGCTGAAGCTGAGGCCCTTCCAAATCACCAACCCGTTTAGCGTGAGGTACGTCCCACCGGCGAGCACTACGCCCTTGATGTTGTACTCGGGCTGGCCCCAGTCCGCGGATTGGGCGACCATAGGAATGACGTCCCATGTATCGAGCCCGAAGACTTGGTCTTGAAGTCCCAGAATGTGATTGTTTCGTGGTATTTGGTCCCGAATTCTCACTCTCTTCTTCTGTTCTGGTACTGGAGTGCCCGCCGCTTTTTTCGCCATCCGGCAAGGGTGATATCTCACCCGCTCTCGCGTGATGCTTCATCACATCGAAGGTCAATTTTTGAGGACATGAGGAATAGCCGACTCCCGAAAAGGGTATGTCCTTCGCAATCCCGCTCGCCCGGACTTTACTGCAAAAATTCTTGAAGGCCGAAAGGCGAGCACAGATTGCAATCACCAAGGAGTTTGATGGGGATATCCCATACGATATCCTCGGAACCTACTGCCCAGCTCTCAATTTCTGTTTCGCCAAGTCGTAAGTGCGCCCACTGTCACGGCTACATAGGTCGTACGAGCGAGCAAGCAACTAATCGTAGGCGTCTCGCGACATCCGTTAAAGGTATTAAGCCTTGGTCACGTAACTCACACCTTGTACTTAGATAGAATTTCCCTGCGCCCACACACACAGACAACAGGCAACACACCGAATAGTAGTTCTATCTCACCCTATTCATCAACATCGACTTCAAGCTGGAGATCAGCTAGATCCTCCAGACACAAGAAAGGACAGATAAACCCCTAAGAGCAATAGGCTTGGCAAGGCTTGGCAGCCCTAACAGAAAACCGGTCATCACGTGGCAATTGCGTAACCCCACGTTACCCCGCTTTTTGCTCGATCAACTCAACCGTCCGCACTTCCACTGCTTTGAGTCAGATTTCTTGACTCAAAAGATCACTGACACAGGTGAGGGGCTAACTTCGACCTATCTTCGCGCAAACCTGTTCGAATCACCAAGCATATCCCATATTTTGAGGTCTCACAATGGTCATCCTCGGTGGACTCGAGTTGGTTGCTGCGGGATATATTTTGAAGGAACTACACAAAGATGACAAGAAAGAGAAAGAACGAAGAGATCGAAAGGACGATCGCAAACATCACTATCAACACGAGTCGCCACCTCGCAAGCGTCCACAACAGAATCTCTCCCCCGCACAGGCCCCACCACCGAGGCCACACAGTGCGCCGCCACCTGGGCATGCTCCCCCAATGTGGCAGCAACAGCCCGTTCCTTATCCTCCGCAACATTGGCAACCACAGCCGCAACACGCTCCATATCCTCCTTCATGGCAGCCACAACCGCCGCCACAACAACTACCACCACAACCGCCGCCGCCGCCACCACAGGGGTATCTAGATCTGAAAACTGGGAAGGTGCAGCAGAACATGTATCCACCAGACCACCCAATGTGGCGCTCTACGGAACAGGTGTATCAGCACGGCCGTCCCCGCGGCGAATTCGATTTTGATAACCCCAGCGGTCCGCCACCACAACCAGGCATCACTGCCCAGCACAGCAATCAAGCGCAACCACAAGCGAACATGTTCCCAGGTCCACGGCCTGGCTAAGCAAAGCGGGATTCACAGACTCTCGACACGTGCATCCAGGGTGTTCGCCGGGTCTCATAATGGCTGTTCTCCTATGTAAGCTCTAGTCAGCGTCGAAAAGAACCCAATGCAGACACGGAGCGCCAGAACGAGCAAGATTTTGCAAGCTAGCAAATACAGACTAGACAAGAGTTGTGACAATCAACACAGGAGGCCATGAATAGAGACAGGAACGTTTGCAACGTCTAAAGAGGCGGCTTTTCGCAATCTTAAAATTCTTGCAGAGAAGCGAGCTACGGCGGGACGTGTTCGAAGAATTCCAAGCAGAAAATAGACGACATGGTCACTTGCTTGGCCTTCTAGGGCTCAATTCAACCTTCAACGGGGCATACATGAAACGAGATGCTCCCAAGAACAAGATGGCACTTCATTGTTACGTCAATTAAAGCCCAAAATCTCCAACAATGCAGATCATAAATTAGGCGATGCCAGGCCTGTTAATGAGACCGATGAGTTGGTTCTACCGTCGAAAAGGGAGCATGATCTTTATGGTTCTATTCATACACTGACAAGTAGTGTATTGTGGTGGGGCCACTTGGCCATTAGACCCGTATGGGCAGAGGAACTATCTTTTGACATCCATTAGAGATAGCAAGGACACACACACAGATAACAAGCAAGCTTTCCACAAAACGCGTCTCCGGTCTTTCTCTTTCCCTCGCTGCTATACTTTCCCAACTGAATGATCAGCCATTTGGCATACCTTAATTCCTACCACAGTAGGCTTTTCTTTCTAGTCAGGCTATCGCCATTTCGAATCAGGACTCTACAGTCCCCCCCCCTTTACCGTGCTCCGCCTTACCGTGCTCCGTCGTGGCTCTCTTACCCACGGATACATATGCTCGAGTCTACCAGCTTGAGCCGGTTGAGATGTACATGAGGCCTGGTATGTGCGGTGCGGAATTGTGCTAGAATCGAACAATCATATAGTGTGAGCTGATTACATATTCTGACTGTTTGGCGCTTCGCTTCCTGCTAAAATTGTGGATACCCTCATGATAAATGCAGTCCTTGCTCTGTTGCAAGATGAGCTCTTCAGTTGGATGTTAATCAAGCCATCACTTTAAATGAATTTTTCCTTTATCGGCGGCACCTAAGGTTTCATAGAGTACTCTTTCGTTGCCCGACGCCCGCATGTGCCGGTGTCCCACCCAGGTAAAATCTTCCGACCATGCTTTTTGGCCTCGACCAGGGCATGGATGATCTTACGGATGACCTACTATCTACGTTGTAGACGCAGGCATGGCAATGATTTGAGTGCAGTTACGGAGTCAACCTATAGATCGCGAGGATAGACTCTAGAAATCCTGAGCATCCCACAACTTTGTAAATGGTCGCAATGAACTTAGCCTTAAGTGCTCTGTGCGTAGGTTCAATCCGGAGGAATCTTCCGGACCCCGAGCATGCTGCCGGACTCCTTTGCTTGACTTCAATTCATAATGGTCACAAAAATCAAGGAGACCGAATTACTTACCTTGCAGTTATATCTGCATGCAGCATCGACGAAGCGGGATTGTGAGTAGAGGACCGTCATAGTGAGGCTTTCTGGTATCCCTTATGGCTGGCTAAGTATCACACTTATAACCTTATCAAACGTGATGATAGGGTCGGGCGTGGAGGCCAAAATCAGACCCGACCGAACCATCTTCTCAAGCTATTCTGGAGTATATAAGCCTACCTTATTCACGACTCAGATCGCAACAAATCCTAGAACCGCGCTAGTACAGCTCTCTGAACATCGTGCAGCTTCTGCTTTACGGCCTTCAGCAGTAAATGAGGTGCTGGTGTGACCGAGACGACGCTACTCTCTATAGTACAAGAAGTTCAGGCCTTTTTAATTGCGATCAATGCAGCATCGACAGGATTTGTCTTCTGGGGCAGACAGTGCTAGATCACTGGCAGAGATCCCTCTTTCCGAGCCGTCTGTCTCCAGCGCTGTCGTCCAGATTAACAAGTCTTCCGATGACAAAAGCATTCTACTCTCCAGGCAGAGAATCAGCGAAGGCCTTCCAAAATTCGAGTTTGTCCCGGGTACATCGATTAATTCGAATACTCGCAAATTGATCAGGCGACATGTAATGAAAAGCTTCATACATCAAAAGCGCGCTCAAGGCATTTTGTCATTACGGACAACCGCTCCAATCCGCCCGCTAACGCACCCCGCGGCTGTCTCGGATGCCGCTGTAGACGTTCATGACGAAGAAGATGATGACCAATTCCATAACTCTACTCGTAAGTACCCTGAGTAAAGATCGCCACCTTCGAGCTCACATCATTCGACTAACTCTTGCGGAGCTTCAGAGTCGCGATACGCTTTTCGTACCCGGGCCCCAATATTGACGAGCGGGGAAAACGAGCAGGTAGTCAGTGACAATCCTCAAACACCCCTTGGAGCTGGAAGGCGCGATCCGTTCTCTACATATCCAATTGTGTGTGGTCAATGGGAGGACTCGCTGATCGATCATTGTACGTTAGCTCTTGTCCGGGAGAATTCGTTCGTTCATTTGCCTTGACGACTGACTGAATTCGATGCACGAAGACATATCGAGACTTGGACGCCTTCTGTTTGGATTTAAGCCCGGAGTACTGTTCGATCCAGGCCCCTGGCATTTCGTCGAAGCTTTGCGCGACCCAGCAGCATTCCATCTAATGTTATCGGATTCGGCACACCATGTTGCTTCTCTCGAAGGCCATCATCCGAGTGAACTTGCAATACTCCATAAACTAAATGGAACTCGGCTGGTCAATCAGCGCCTTTCAAACCCTACTATGGCGACATGTGATGGAAATATACTGGCCGTTATGTTCATGACGTTCATTGAAGTGAGTCCAATTTCTCTAACAAACCTTTCCCCGCACATTCAAGAAACCCTGTAGTCTTTGGTGCTCACGGTACCTTCAGGACCGGTTCGGTAGCTCGAATGCTGCGAATGTTCATTGCAGCGGTTTACGACAGATGATAAAGATGCGCGGAGGCCTCTCAAAACTCGGAACAAATTCCCGAATGGAGTTATTCATAAGCTGGTAAATCATATCACATTTTCCCTACGGACAATACCGCACATGCGCTTATCATTCAGAAGGACTGGCCTCACACTCGCAACAAAATACGCTTTGGGTCACAGCCTTTTTGTCGACGAGTTCCCGGACGACCCTTCAGATCCTCAACCAACAGTCTTTCTCCGCTCGATGGAGATGACAGTGAGTGGAGCGGAGGTGCAGTTCCTTCGCTTATCTTGCGAAGAATTTATCACATCTCTTGAGCAATTCCAATGGCTTTCTCTCTCCCGAAAAGCCTATCTCCCAAACGTTGAGCTTTCAGCTTTCTCGACGTCGAACGCCGGAGCCGCAAGCCGTGCTTTTCGTCCAGGTGCGGTCTTATATCGTCTGTTGTCTGATAGGCTGGAAGATAGGCGCGGTTCTGGCTTTAAACGATCTCAACGCATCCAAAGTCTCTGTCGACTTGCATCTCTCATCTACATCCATGCTGTTCTTTGGGATTATCGCCAGTCTTTGGTATCAACAGATCAATACATGGGTTGGATACAAAGCCATATCGAGGAAACTTCGGCTTGGAGCTGTTCGATCGAGGCACTTCTCTGGATCCTCCTCAGCTTAGGGGACAATGGGCGCTCACAAAACTCAAAGAGGATGCGTTTTGTATTACGAATGATGATGATAGCTCGGCTTTTAAGCTTCGAATCATGGAACAAGGTCAATGACATTCTTTTTGACTGCCTAGTGGTGGAAGATTCGTCTGTGGCAAAAGGGCTTGACTTGAGATGGAATGCGGAGCAAATCCGGGCTGAGGTCACGAGTGATTGGGCACCTGGAGAGTGAGGCTTGTGATCCGATTCTGAACGCTAAAAACAATGCTACGTGTAGCAGATGCGGGAAAAGATTCGGATTTGACAAGCTGCTCATTCGTGGATTGAGATTCAGACGCTGTGAGCAGCGGTTTGCCTCTTATCTCGTGGGTGTCCACAAAAATTCCATTGGCTGAAAAATCCTTTGTATGTAGCACTGTAACGATCTTCCTTCAGAACCCAACGTCAACCCCAGTGATCCCAGTTACCGAGGTCAACTTGGAGAGGGTGCTGAGAGCCCTCGAGGACGAGGTCATGGGGGGTAGTAGCCTCGAAGGGGTGGCCGTGGCGTAAAGGTAGCCGTAAGGAGGTGGACGGAGGCACGCAGAGCGTCAACGCGCTCTTATCCCATTTTTCTTGCCTGAAAATGTGTTAGTGAGCCACACCGCCGTCAACCAAATGGATCCTTACGACTCTGACAGCAGTGACGGGAGGTCCGAGTTCCCTTCGCAGTCCACAATCTCCGAACCTCCTGCTTTCAACGACCCTAATTATGAGACGTACAAGAACGGCCAGCAGTTCATAATCGTTGATCACACTGCTAATCAACGTAACGATTCAGAGGTCTCGAAGGTCTGGTAACATGGCGGAGAGCGCCGTCGGGTCGACGATAGCACAAATGGATCGATATTTGCGGGGTGGCTACTACAATGATAAGAGGATCTTGAAGTGTCCAGAGAGCTGGTAGAGGAGCTACCTTCGATAACAGGGCCAACGGCAAGGTCAACGCACCTCAAACAGCAGGGGCCGAAATTTGTACATTACGCAGTCAAACATATTCATTTTCAACTACACCACATCCCCGATTGTACCTTCCTAGTATGGAAATTGACCCTTGGCAAGCCTCGCCTCGGTAACTGGCATCACTGGTCAACCCTCGTACTGGAGACGGTGATTCTCTTGACAACTTGCATGTTCTCGCACGGAAATGTCTGCGTCAGACAGTTCAGTCAAGGAACGAAAGAATTGATCAAATAGGAAAGGCACTATTTTTGCAAGCCTAAGGAGTCTCACCAACTGATTTCATAGCTCCTTGCACTTGACCCTGAGAGGAGAATACCGTTGGATGAGAGGTAGCGCTAGCATTGGTTCGTGAAGTACTGCGCCAAAGGGTGGGTGAGCGGCCCAGAGACTGTCCGGTGGAACGGAGATCAAAGAGAAGAGATGACTGGATTTGACGACTTGGTATTTGGTGTGGTCTTCTTAGAAGTATTCCGATTCGTCGGTCCTGGCTTGGTTCACGGATGCCTCTTCCGAATCTTGAATCCGGAGAGCGCACGCCAACGACTCTACGCATAACGTAAAGTCGGAGAAGTGGACGCGTCAAATCTGGTGTCCTGTTGTCCTAATCCTTATCACTCACTCTGACCCTTTCTGAAAGCACGATTTTAAAAGCGCGCGAGTTCAGATAAGGCCTAGAGCCTCAATCTTCCCCTGTCCTAGTAGGTCCCAGGTTCACAATTGCGGGATAGCCGAGGTCCTTCACTCAAAGCTACTCTTTCCCGCCGAAAAAGCTGGATCAGCTCGTGCCTCTCCATTGTAGCGGGGCCACTTGGTTATTAGCCCCTTATAGACAGGGAGATTGTCCTTTGGCTTCGATTAGAGATAGCATGGACACAGAGTAGACAGGCCTCTACTTTCCCTTTCTTCGTTGCCATGCTTACCCAATTGACTGACCGGCCATTTGTCATACCTTTATCCCTTCCGCACCATTCTTTGCGTAAATAGAATTAGTAGCTGTTGATGTGGCCATATCTGAAGCTGATTTCAATCTAATTTCGCTGTTTGACTTTACGTCGGTGATATGTAACACATAGCTCTAATACTTGCAACTGAACATCTCTATCTGGCCCGTGGCTTATGCACCAGCATTGCTCATCATTTGAGCCTCACTATCAGTGTCTCTATTCGCGCGCTCCTCCATCGTTACCTCCATCCCCATCATCTGGTCCTTATTGTATTTGCTTTTCGCCCTTGCCTCTGAGCCCCATCTGTAGCCAACGAATGGCAGTGTTATGAAGGCGGTGGCAATGAAGCCGAAAATGCTGTAAGCCCAATTACCCCCGAGAGTAGTAATGTCCTGGATAATAACAAGCGGGATTGCGGCTGCCACGAGAAGACGTAAAGACGCTGCAATCGTCAGTGCTGACAATGTTGCTGGTGGTGGGAAAGCGTCAAAGAGGTATGATATAATTGAGATCTGTGTGAGTGTGGTTAGCATGGTAGATCGGAATGAAATGGTCCTATTCCTAATGCAAATCATACCAGAATCATCATATTGCCCCAGACAAAAAGTCCCGTCCCAAGCACTGGACTGGCCCACCTAACTGATGGCTTGGCCGTCCATCCAATCCAGAAGAGTGCTGCTGTGATAAAAATGCTGCCGAGAATAGCAGGCAAGAAGCGATATTCAATGTCGACAATACCTTTATGACCGCTCTTCTTAACCTCACGGGGATATGCAACTCTTTCGATGAGGACCGAAGACGCCGCGGCAAGGACTGCCCCACCTATTGCGGCGATGAACGCCAGTCCAGCTTGCTGGAGTGTAAAGTTGTAGGTCATCATAAGCACGGGAGGCACCGCGATAAACCATTGGAAGACGGTGCCGAAGATGAAAGCGACGTAGAGAGTGCTGAAAAATGTGATGGGGTCGACGAATAGCATCACGACCGGCTGTATTATTGTGAGATGCGCCATTTCGCGAATCGTAACACCTGATTGCGCTTTAGGCAAGTTGTGAGGAACACCAGCTTTCCGGGCCCGACGGCGAAGGATCTCTCGTGGATATGTCTCCGGCATCATGCCACCAAATCCATAGACGACCGCGATAAGCATGAGTGGAACCCAAGAAGTCCACCGCCAGCCCTTATCCGTGACGACAAAGCCTCCAACAAGTGGTCCTATGAAAAAGTTAGAGCTGGGCTGGATAGAGGTAGGAGAGTCATACCACATGCAGCGCCTATGTAAGATGCCAATGTCAAGAAGGAATAATATGTAACAGTGTATGCAGGGCTCCAAATGTCAGCGAATGTGCCCTCGATAAGGACTAGACAAGGCCCGCCAGTAAAGCCGGCGAGGAATCGGCAAACGGCCAAAGCGGCAAAGCTCTGAGAGGCTCCTGTGCCTATAAGGAACATAGCGCAGAGAGGCAGGCTGCAAAAGTAAACCACTCTGCGCCCGAAGCGCTCGCTCAAGTGTGGTGTATAGATCGGAGCGAAAGCAATACCAATCAGATAGACGGAGAATCCGAGAATAGAGACTGTCATGGAGACTTTGAAGCGTGCCATGATTTGAGATAAACCGGCGGTATATATTGTGAGCGCGAATGCGCTGTTTGAACAGTTAGAAGCATGAGACGCGTGAACTGAGCAACTTGCTTACACTGCGAATGCAAAGGCAATTGCCACAGCACTTGTATACATCTTTTTGTGTACTGGCCAGTTTTGCGGGTTCTCGGGGTCTGTAGGTGACATCTGATGCCCAAGTCCACTGGTGAGTTCAACGGGATCCGGATGGGTTGCTTGTGGGTGATGGTGATGTTCATCGCGAAAGTGACGATGTGGTTGGTCGTTCTTCTGATGTACGACATCTTCAGGCATATGGATAAGTGTAGCCATTGTGAATAGAGTAAAGGAAAATTACGAAGTTTGGGGGTTGAGATCTTCTTGAAATTGAGAGTGTATCAAGCTCGACTGGAGGAGTGGATTGTTGAGAATGAACCTAGGCCTGGAGGTCAGTTATATATCGAACCCAAGGAAGACCACATAACAGAACAACTACTGAAATTGGGCTGAGGTCATGGCATCCTGGTAAGATTCGCGAACAGAGCGAGCAACGAATGACAAAACTTAGCTAATCCGCAGAGGAAACCGAAGGTGGATGTCTGGCCTCGCCCATGTTGAATCTAGGGGCCAATATTGGAGGGACTCCCTGGATTGAGAATTGAATAGGCGCATTGGATACGCATTGAGCAATTCCAACGATACTCTTCGCGCACGCAAGTAACACGAAACAGACATGTGATTTGGAATCAACCTGTTGAGGCCATGGCGCCATGCGGGTCAAAGCTTCCTGCAGAGGCAGAAACGGCGACGGGCCGCGTTGCGGAGACTAAAGAAAGGTGGTTGTAAATTGAGAGGCTCAGCAATAAGCTATGCGACGACTTGTGTCAGGGCTAAATTTGGGAATATCGAATGCGATGCATGTTAGTTGGTTCCTAGACAGTTAACGCGGTTCCCTTTCGAGCGATTCCTCATCAAATGAAAGGATCGTCGCTTAGTCTGGTGGGGCTGAGTTTACGCCGCACAATGTCGGCTGTCAGGGGTTTTGGCAGCACACACTCACCAATAGGGAATTGAGAAGACAATCAGATCCTAATTTCGTGGATCGCTTCATGTGGAGCTGTAGAAATGGAGGGGAGCTTATAGATCAGTCATGCTTTGATGTTTCAGACGTTCTCTGGAGAGTGCAGAGGTCGTCAACAAAGCAATTAGTCTCTGACATCTCGAAGCACAGCATCGGCGCATTGACCTCGGGTGCTGAAAACGGGGGTTGACAGGCAGTCCTGACATTTTTGCCATGCAATTTTTGCCTACACCTGCCCCCATACGTCCTCTCACGGGGACCTATTCTGGCTTCTCTACCACCCCCAAAATAGACTTCTCTCGATCTACCCATGCGAGTCATGGCTCGCGGTATATATGGGACTCGATTTCTAGCCATGTCTCTCTATACTTATGAAAAGGTTGTAGAAAAACGGTGGTTTGGGAAGCCCTTTGCAACACCCCTTTCCATCAGCGCCCAGCCCGCCGCTTTAGCACACTTTTAGGCTCTTGGGCCACCGCAGACCGTTCCTCATGTTTTCGACATCCATTCTCACTTACCCTCTCCATCCCTCCCCAACTCATCGGAGGCATGTCTTCCGTACGCCACCATCTTAAAGCCTAATAAACGCTTCTTCATTCGTACGCACCCAAAACTTCGAAGTTGCTTCCCCGCGCCTGAGACCTCCTACTAACGGCGACACGCCTTCGGCCCATCTTGCCGCCTTCATTATCTCCTGTCTTCCGCCTTCGACTACTTCGGAGTTTCTCTTAGACTTGATAGTTCTAGTTGCTGCAGTGTAGCCGTTAGCCTCGTCCTCTTCTCCCCAAGTGCGTACCCATTGATGGTTCTGTCTAGTATGTAGTGACTGACTTTCTGCTCTTTCAGCTCAAAGAGAGCAGTCCGTTGATCGACTTTTGACTAGGATAAGGAAGTGCTTAAGGCAAGCCTGCCCTTTTCTAAAGCTTTTATCTCCTCGATGGAAGCGGCTCGGATGAATGGATGCCTTTCGTCGGACACTACTCAGAGGCAGCAAGACGTGCAGTCTGGTATTAAGAACTCATGGTTACGACGAAGTTTCACTTTTACCTCTGTTACTCTGCTGCGCCGATTCAGACCGTTCCATGGAAGTGTACTCATGCTTACACCCAGTTTATGCGTGAAATATGGGCCATCAAGGCATATCTGCGAGGCGGAAGCGATGGCCTATGTGGCGCATCACACGTCTATCCCAGTACCGAAGGTTTACTGTGCCTTCCAGAAAAGAAATGTCACTTACATTTTGATGGAAAGGATTAAAGGAGTCAATGCGAGAAAAATTTGGGGCTCCATTTCAGCAAAGGAAAGGGAACGACTTCGAACACAACTACGAGTCTTTCTAGCGGAGCTTCGATCACTTCCCCCACCACGACCCGGGCACATCGGCGACGTCAACTATTCGAAGTTGTATGACGACCGTATAATTGCCGGGGGATTTGGGCCCTTTACAACTTCCAGAGACTTCCACCAGTTCCTTCGCCATGATGTGGTCAAGCCTGTGAATGATCCTGAGCTGGATCAACTGATAACCAACCACGAGAAACAAGAATATTCGACATGTTTCACTCATGGTGATTTGAGTTCTTTCAATATATTGGTACGGGATGGGTGTATAGTGGGAATCATCGACTGGGAGATGGCTGGATGGTATCCCGAGTATTGGGAATACACCTCGGCATGGCATGTCAACCCTTACGATGGGTTGTGGAGGCCAGAAGTGGAGAGTATCCTGGACGCCTACCCAGCAGAACTAGAGATGGAAAAGTCCAGGCGCAAGTTGTTCCCTATGTTCTGAATAGTAACCCTAGGAAGTTATGTTCTGACAAGATAGTGGCAAAATGGAAAAAGTGATTAGGCAACGGTCTCTTTGTTCTCAATCAAGTCCCATGTCGGCATCTTGTCCATGTTCCACTGCACCTGCCCATCAAATCGGTGTTGATCCTTTTTCTGCCGAATATATCGTTCAGCAGTACTTTCAACGGTCGTCCAACCAGTAACAGATGTCCCCAAGACACCCACATTGGCCATAAGGTTGGCCAGGGCATCTCTGACCCAGATCCTACATGTCCAGTTGGGGTCATTCTGGACAGTTGGAACCGCACGCAAAATTTGTAGCATCCTTTCCCATTTGATCACCTTCGCCACCATGACACGAACGAGGATCATACGTGTGGGAGAGGTAGGGATTTCAAGTTCTTCGTATTCCCACCGGCTCCGGAGATCACCATTTTCGGCGTATTGGCGCTGTCGTACATGATACCGTTTTCCCCGACTTGTATCGATCTCCATCTTTGGCCCAGACACAAGAGCCCAGTGATAAGTGTCCTGTTCTTCACCACCACGGGCATAGAGTGCCACATAAAGCCGCGGTTTATTCGAAGGTGTCATCGTACGGGGAATTTCGAGGTACTGGCTAGATATGATGTATCTTTGGCTGCTTCTCTGTGGGGAGCATGTAAGCGAAGAGTTATTCTGTTCAAAGGACATTGTACACACCTCCAAGATTTCTAGGAAGGGACAAAAAGTGGTTGTGAACGCGCCGAGTCCGTGGACGAAGAACTGAGGTATGGGTAAGTTATTCGAGCCTGGGCGACTTCAAAGCCAAGAGACTTTGGATTGGAGAGTTGCCCAGAAATAAAACTCCAACGTTTGTTCTGGCATGTTAAACACAAGATTAGGATGCGAGACTGGAGAGACGCCCAGATCCTTCTTGGCCAGGCACAGCAAGTCTTCAACACTTCACGGTAGGACCCCGAATTCATAAATGGTCATTTCTCGGAGCCTCACAAACTGGTCTCCACCTCGATTAAAGAGAGAATCTCCATCGATGAAGTGGTATATCGAATGATATCCAACGGCTAGATGGACTTCGAAGAGAAGGTGAACTGCCTTTCTCGGCTGATACCCTAATGAGTACTCACTCGGATTGGATACATCCTCGACAGATAGTTGACCTTGAGCATTCGACGTTCGAACGCTACATGTTTTCTCTCTCGCCGTTACCTTTCGGAATGAGAGAAGAAGACGGGCGCCGCACAGGCCCTCCACCCTTGAGCCATAGTCCCGCTGATGGTGCCCTCTCCAATGCAACCTGGCACGCCAGTCAATACGCCTAATGATGGTTGGGTTCTTCCCCCTTATGGGTCTCTCCAGAGAGAAGCGCAGAATCAGCAGTGTACTGCTGAGGGGAGACCTCAAATGGACTTGTCGTTTAGTCTTCAACTAGCTCTCCCTTTGGAAACAATTTTCTTACGGACTGATATCCAGAGCTCCAGGAGTAGTTGTTCAAAGCGCTGAGACGTTTTCAGGCGTTGGTACGAAATTACCGCGCGGATGCCTACCGGGAATTGCTGTTCTATTCTTCATAAATTCCCAATTTGCAAGAGAAGGACGAAATCTAAATCTTCTCACGGTATAACTTTATCTCCATGTGGATTTCAGATGTTAGTAAATCACACCAAGACTGTGACCCTCCCGTCAGTATAGCTTGCCGCAGAGCTGTTTGAACGAACCTAATGTCGTAAAATCATTGCTGGTGCGTTGCTGTTGTCGGGTTTGGTGCTGCCCAGCCTCGCCCGATCGAGCATGGCGTCCCCTCGCTGCTTTGCACAACTAGCCCGTGTCACCTCTCCGACTGTCCCTGCTGGCGCTCCCAGCATTCTCATTCATTTTGCCACGCCGTCTCTTCGCCCCCCAGGGCCGCGGAGTCCCATTTCAGGCCCAAATACCCTCGCTCGTACCTCGTGCTGCGCCTAATCACCTTCCTCGAACCTCCTCCATGACCTTAGTCCGCTCGCGGTCCTACCTCTATCCACACTGTTGCAGTGGCCCCCTGCGCTCATTCGTCTATCCCTTTATCAGACTTTCCTTGTCAACGGCCTGGCCCTCACGATGACGTCGATGGCATGCCTGGTCATCTCCGTTCGGCTGCCCTATTCGTGCGTTGGCCCTGAAGTCGACCTCCGTACCACCTTTTTCGCGGCCTCCTGCATCCATCGACTAATTAGCAGCCCCCTTGACCCCTACCCCATCCTGGCCGAATTTTGCGACAGCCTGAGGCACGAAGAGAGGGCAGTGTAGGAGTGCGAAGAGAGAAGGGAAAAAGGGAGGAAGAAAGTTGTTGGAAAAAGCGGCGGAAGACACTAAGACTGAGAGAGGCATGCAAACTTTCGTAACATGTGCTGCCACATCGAAATAAACGATTATATTACTCCACTATCGATGCCGTGGACATCACTCCTCGCCCAAAAAACTCGCTCACAGTACCAAACCGATCACTACTCCGTTCCAAACTACTCTTGAAAAGTTCGTGCTGTCCAGTATGTTCGATTTGCGCCCTTCGAATCGCTTTGATTGTATCATTCGAGGGTTTGCAAATTGGACATTCGGTTTTTCTATCTGTAGCGTCAACGGCACTGGTATTGTTCAAACACCGCTGGTGGAATGAATGCTTGCACATGAAATGTACTGTGGGTAAGTCGAGATTGCCACCGCAAGAGGAGCACCGCCGTCCTTGGAATGTTGTTGGCTTGTTGCTTAAATTCTCGAGTTCGGCCTTCTTGGAGGCTGTCTCTGTACGGTATGACTCGATCAACTTTCGATTCGTCTGTATCTCCTTTCTTTCTCGTGCTATATTGTCAGCCAGGTAGCTTTTCACCATACCCATCGTGACAGCCCCTCCTTGGGACAGAACTTTCACAACCTGCAGCGGCGCCATCAGATTCTGTTGATCGATCTTTTGTAGTACGCGCTGTAACTCGTCCTTTACCCCTGGCTCGGAGAGCACAGAAGGCGAAGACGAGAAATATGAAAGCGCAAGTGTATAGATTGATGGATCCTCTGGGCCGTATTTTCGAAGTGCGGAGATCGCGCCAGGCGTATCCTTCGCGGATACGAAAGATCGAAAGATATCCGTGTATAGGTTGGCACGTTCGCGGACCAATGTAGTCCCTGCAGGAAAGTGGGAAAGCGAAGATAGAAGAAGGACATTTGAAGTATCAATGGACGAGGCATCCTGTTGAGATCTTTCGCCAGAGGATGTAACCAAAGCCTTGGCCTTCTCTTGCAGTTTCTGTTTGTCAGAGAGAGATGTGGTCGGAGAGTTAGCAGATTCAAGGTACATTTCGAAAAGTGCTGTGGATAAGTCTGCTCTATCGAGGGGCGAGAGGTTGTTCTGGGCGATTAGTGCCTCCAAAAACGTGATGAACTCTGTAGGATGCGCAATGAAGGACGAAAAGGCTGTACGCGGCTTCGGGACTGAATAAGTCGACGGCGAGGATTCGGCATCTTCATCGATTGTAGCATCGGCCACGGCGGCATTCTGCTTGGTAGCTGAGCTAGGACTGGCGACTGCGGCGCGATTCATGTACGGGAGAGGTAGAAGCGCTGAGAGGCTCTTGAAAGCTCCCGACTTGCTCTGTGATTGCTCGTCTTCAGCCACCACTAGATCCTCCTTGGGTCTGTACTTTCCAGTATAAAAGTCGATGAAAATTTTGGTAGTTTCTTCTGGGCAATACTCGAGCAGAACACGAGCATATCTCATCAGATTAACATAAGCGGCTTCGGGGTCCAATCTCCAGATGTATTCCAACGCTTCTGCATATTTTTTGGAATCCTCGATCAGGATGTCGACCACGAGTTCATTCTCACCATGCTTCGTTGCGAGGTATGCTGCCTGCTCGAAATATCCGCCCTGTCTGCACATAGTGATGGCAGTATCAAGATCAAATTTCAGTTCGCCTGGAGCTTTGATGAACGCGTCCAGCTTTTCAGTATCTTTGAGTTTGGCGTAGCAGTTCAATAGCAAGGTCGTATGATCCGCAGTCGCCTTATCATGCTCATGCAACTCCGCTAGGTAATCAATGAGATTGTGTATGCGCTGGGTGTCAAGGAATTTCCGGATCACCTGAGAGGGCTCGGTGTTGTCAATTGCGCGAAGGTATTGCTGCATGGCAGTGTCGTAGTCTCCTTTCTGGTAGAGGTAATCGCCATACTTCCGGAAGATAATATTTTGTTGGATTTTGTCGACTCCATCCTTTTGTGCGAGATTGATAGCAAGTATGTAGAGGTTTCGTTCGTACAAGATCTCGAGCTTCTGCTGTAGCGACTTCTCCTGGTAACGGTACAGCT
>Ga0335072_10003005_pt1 | contig 25663 bp, 15 predicted proteins | sample Lox_Sample_21_FD_206725 | JGI IMG/M metagenome (GOLD analysis project Ga0335072, IMG submission 206725) | Soil microbial communities from Loxahatchee National Wildlife Refuge, Florida, United States - Lox_Sample_2.1 | ecosystem: Environmental > Terrestrial > Soil > Wetlands | place: USA...
AGAGGACATGATGAGGCTCAAGCTGAAATGCGTGTTTGTGAGCGTGCTGGTTCTGGCGACATCCGTTGCTTGGGCCGATACATTGGAGTTGAAGAACGGGAGCGTGATCAAGGGCAAATTCCTGGGAGGCACCGAGACCGAAATCCGCGTTCAGGTCGGCTCGACAGTGCAGAAGTATCACGTCGACGATGTCGTCTCGCTTAAGTTTGACTCGGACGGCATACCCAGTGCGCCGGCGCTGCAACCTGGAACTCCACTTCCCGAGAATCCAGAGCCGGAAGCGCCTGTCGAAACGACGCCGCCCAATCTCACCATCCCCGCGGGGGCGCGAATCTCTGTGCGCACCATCGATTCCATCGACTCCACCCGCAGCCTGCCCGGAGACCGCTTCCAGGCTTCGCTCGCAGAACCCTTGGTGTTGAATGGCAATGTGGTCGTCGAGAGAGATGCCCTCGTCTGGGGCCAGCTGACAGAATCGAAGGAGTCAGGGACGTTCACCGGCAAATCGGAATTGCGCCTGGAACTGACCGGGATTGTCGTCAACGGGAAGATGGTGCCCATCGTAACAGGAGAATACGAAGTTTCCGGCAAGTCGCGCGGCGCGAGCACCGCGAAGAGAACAGTTGGCGTGGCGGCTCTTGGGGCGATCATCGGTGCAACTGCCGACGGTGGCCAGGGAGCGGCGATCGGCGCGAGCGTCGGTGCAGGCGCCGGAGCAGGCTCTGAAATCATCACCAGGGGAGATCAGGTGAAGGTGCCAAGCGAGACCCTGATCGATTTCACGCTGCAGCAAGATCTGTCGATACCCCAGAACCCCAGTTAATGCCGACCGCGCCCAGTGCGTCGTCGGGAGCAAATTCGTTCCCGGCGGTTCACTGATTCGGATCTCTCGGCGCGTGACCTTGGTGCGTGCACTCCGCTTCCCAGCTTGCCGATTAATTCTTCGTTTCTGCTCCAATAGAAGTAGCAGCGAACCTCGCTCAATCTGATTTGTCCGGTTCCGGAAGCGGCACACACTCGGCGCGCCGGATTCGATTCGACTAACTCTTTTATTGAGAGGAATTTGCCGCTAAGTTCCTGCGCTAGAGGAATTTAGCGCCAACGGCTTTAGCTTAAGCTAATGGAATGAGGAATTTAGGCCGAAACACCACGGGGGGGTGCCCTGGGATTGCTGACAACCAGGATTCCCGACAAAGAGAGGGTGCGTGAACGGGCAGTCCGTTCAATGCACGTGGATCACGTCATCGTTCATCGAGAACTGGTCTTTGAAATCGTTCTCGTAGGGGAACACGTGAATCATCCACGTGAAAACCACCGGCATGAACGTGCCGCCTTCGGCATCGCATGCTTCCCTGGTGTGGATCGAGCCGAACATGCCAAACTTCGGGTGATCGCCAAAATACTGCTTTACCTTGTTGGCCGGTGCGGCGCAAAAATTGGTGTGCTTGTGCCAGCGCGCCACGCTCAGCGGAATGCGCTGGTTGAGTTCGTCCTCGGTGGCGTTGGGGCGGGCCGTGAACATGACGCCTTCCAACTTGAATCTCTGCGTCGGCGTTCGGAAATAGAGCAGCGAAGTTGGCTTTGCGGGATCGAAGGTGGTGTCGGCCAGCTTGGCATTGGCATCGTTGGTGAAATGAAACTGCGGCTGATCCACTCCCGGGTTGGCCTGGATGTAGCCATCTGCAATGGCCTTCTTGTAATCCTGGTATTTCTCAATCGCCGCGCGCACCTGGTCCACGACTGCCTTCGCGCGCTCGTCATCACCCGGCTGCCTGGGCCGCAAGGGAGTGATGCACATGTGATTCGTCATCGCCGCCATGCTCTCGCCCATCACCGTCATGCCCTTCATGTGCTCGCCCATCGTGTCGCATGGATTTCCGGATGGGTCCGTGGTCGTCACCGACGTGACCTGCGTCTGCGCGGTCTGCTCGAGCGACATGCCGGGCTGCACCCTGAACAAACCGCCTCCGCCGAGCGCGGTCAGGGCGAAGGTGCAGTAAAAGGGCGCGGAGAGTTTTCGAGACTTTTGCCTCATGCTCGACATAGACGCGATGCTATCGCGCGTGCGAGCAGAGTTGAGCGGTGGTCAGGGGCGTCGATGCAGAGGTGGCTATGCGCTCTCGCCCGAGAAGATGAGTTCCGGCAGCCATGAATTGCCCCAAGACTGCCCGAAAACATTCGCTTTCGCGCGCTTACCCAGGCTCGCGATTCGGCATCTTAACTAGGAACGCGCCGATGGCGTCGTTCGATTAACTATCTCAAACCGGAGGATTTATGGCTGAACCTAAAAAGTGCGCGAATCCCGCCTGCAGCTGCGTTCCACCCCAGGGACAGAAATATTGCAGCGCTCATTGCGAGGGGATCGGAAACAAGACCGAAATTGCCTGCCAGTGCGGCCATGCGCACTGCCGCGGCAACGCCTGATCGTGACTTCGGCGAAACACAAAAAACGGCCACCCCGCGACGGAGTGGCCGTTTCTGTTTGGTGACCGGCTATTCTTCTTCCTCTTCCACCGGCCGCTTGGCGTTGGCGAGGATCTTCTCGGCTACCAGCTGCGGCACCACGTCGTAGTGATCCATTTCCATCCGGTAGCTGCCCTTGCCCTGGGTCATGGATGTCAGCTGGGTTCCGTAGGCCAGCATCTCGGCCATCGGAACTTCCGCGTTGATCACCGTTGTGCGCCCCTTCGATTCCATGCCCTGCACGCGGCCGCGGCGGCTGTTCAGGTCGCCCATCAGCGTGCCGGCAAACTCGTCCGGCGCCTCGATCTCAACCTTCATGATGGGCTCCAGCAGGCAGGGCTTTGCCTGCTCCATGCATGCCTTGAAGGCCAGACGGCCGGCCACCTTGAACGATAGCTCGTTGGAATCGACGTCGTGGTAGCTGCCATCGTAGACGGTGGCTTTGAAGTCGACTACCGGGTATCCGGCGAGATAGCCGCGGGCCGCGGTTTCGACGATGCCCTTTTCCACGGCAGGAACAAACTGGCGCGGGATGGCGCCGCCAAAAATCTCGTTGGCAAACTCGAATCCGCCGCCGCGCGGCAATGGCTCCATCTTGATCTTGCAATCACCGAACTGCCCGTGGCCGCCGCTCTGCTTCTTGTGGCGTCCGTGCCCATCGGCTTTGCCGCGAATGGTTTCGCGATAGGGCACCTTGGGCGCCTTCAGCGTGACTTCAGCGTGATAGCGCTTTTTGAGGCGCGAAACGATGGTTTCGATGTGGGGCTGGCCTGCGCCGGCAATCAGGAATTCGTTGGTCTGCGGATCGCGGAAGAATCGGATCAGCAGATCCTCTTCCATCAGCTTGTGGATGGCCGGGGCCAGCTTGTCTTCATCGGCGCGGCTCTTCGGCTCGATCGCGTAGGTCATGGCCGGCTCAGGCAGCGCCGGCAATTCAACCTGGATCTCCGCGCCCTTCTGGCCGAGCGTGTCACCGGTCAGCGTGTCGCGCAGCTTGGCGACACCGCCAAGGTCCCCGGCGTGCAGTTCGGGCACCTCAACCGCTTTCCGGCCCTGCATGATGCTGAGGTGCGAGAATTTCTCCTGCCCGCGGCGCGTGAAGTTTTCGAGAGTGGCGTCGTTCTTGATGACTCCGCTGATCACCTTGAAGAAGCTGATCCGTCCCGCAAAAGGGTCGCTCATGGTCTTGAAGACCACGACCGCGGCCGGCTGTCCGTCGTCAACCTGACGGAACGACACGCCCGCTGTCGAATCGGAGCCGCCACTCGCAGCGACAGCCTGCAGCGCGGACGCCTTGACGGGAATCGGAGCCCGTTCGGTCGGCGCCGGTGCATAGACCTTGATGAAGTCGAGCAGATGATCGCACGCCATGTTGGCGAGGCCGCTGGTAAAGAGCACCGGGAAGATGCGGTCTTCGCGGATTGCCTCATGAAGGGCCGTGATCAGATGCTGCTCGGGAATGGTGCCCTCGGCGAAGAACTCCTCCATCAGCTCGTCTTTGCCCTCGGCGACCAGCTCGACCAATGCCTCGTGCGCCGCCTTGGCCTGGGCAGCGATGCTGGCCGGAATCTCCGCCGTGATCTTGCCGCGGCCGTCGCCGCCCGGCGTGTAGTGAAACGCCTCCATCGTCACCAGGTCCACCACACCATGGAATCCCTGCGCGTCGGAGATGGGCATCTGCACCGGCACGCAATTGCGGCCCCAGCGTTCATGCAGGTCATCGATCAGCGCGCTCAAGCCGTCGGCGCCGCCTGCCTTTGGATGGTCCATCTGGTTTACGACCACGACGCGCGGAACGTTGGCCTCTTCGGCGTACCTCCACACACGCTCGGTGATCGGTTCTATGCCGTTCTGCGCATTCACGACCACGACCGCCGATTCAACCGGCAGCAAGGCGCCGCGGGCTTCGTGGCTGAACATATGGAAACCGGGAGTATCGACAAGATTGATCTTCACACCCTGCCATTCGGCGAAGGCCACGGCGTTCTGCATCGTCGCGCCGCGAGCTACCTCTTCTTCGTCATAGGCTGTCACTGCCGAGCCGTCTTCCACCCGGCCCTGGGTTGGGGTTGCTTTTGCGGCATGCAGCAGAGCGGCAATCAACGTGGTCTTACCGCTGTGCGCATGCCCCACTACAGCTACGTTGCGGATCTCACTTCCCTGGTACGTTTTCATATCGATTCTCCTGGATGCGAACTGGTGTGTCGTAAAAGCAAATGGCTGGCCGGATCGGAAAGGGCACGATCGCGGTCAGGACGGGGAAGGCGGTGCAAGATTCCAGGGAGGCGTCCTTCAGGACGTCAACTGCTCCGAATTGCCGGGCTCCAGGGCCCGGTCTGCCGTCTTCCTCATCCATCAAGAGGGTCTCCGGCAGGCGCCTGGCGGCGGAATCGCAATCACCGGGCGTCTTGCTGTAAGAAAACGGATGCTATCACACGCGGCCTAGGACCGTCCTGTGACTCGCCTCACAAAAAGAGCCGGTTGGAGATGCGGAACGTGCGGGAGCGCAGCCGTCAGCGCAAGAGGGGCAGAAGGCTTGAGTAATCGTCGGTCCAGAGATGAACCCTGGGATCTTCGGTCAGCTCATGGATCCGTCCAGCCACCCCCTTTTGGCTGAAGAACCCGGGATTGTCGGTCACCAGCATCCAGGTGGATGCGAATTCGCCCAGCGCATCATTCGGGAAGTTGGTGACGCGCCTGGCGTTCATCCCGGCAGCCTTGGCGAGGAGCGCGATCTCGGGCTCCAGGTCAACGTGCTGATTGGAAATGTGAAAGGCAAGGATCCCGCCCGGAGCCAGGTGCCGGCGATAGAGCGCAACGGCCTGGGTCGTGAGCAGGTGCAGGGGAATGGCGTCGCCCGAGAACGCGTCGATCACCAGTACGTCGAAGCGCTGCGGAGCTTCGCTCGTGAGGGAGGTGCGTGCATCTCCCTCCACGATGTTGATTTGCGCGGGCGAATCGCGCAGATAGGTAAAAAGGTTCTGGGCGATCGGCGCGACCGCTGGATTGATCTCATAAAAGGTAATGCGATCGCCGGGCTGGCCGTAGGCTGCGATCGTGCCGGCGCCAAGGCCCACCACGCCGATGCGGCGCGAACGTCCGGTGCAGCAAAAGCGCAGCGCCAGACCGATTCCTGAGTCCTCGGCGTAGTACGTGGTCGGCGTGTGACGCAACTGCGGCGAGAAGATCTGGTCTCCATGCTCAATGCTGCCGTTGGTCAGGGTGCGGACCACGGCCCCCGGATACGAGAGTGTCTGCTTAACCCGAAGACTGCCGTAGAAGTTGCGCACCGCGAGCGGGGTATCTCGGCGGTACGCGATGTGCAGGAAGACGATGAGCACGATCATGAGCGCGCTTGCGGCGGACCATAGCACGCGTTGTGCCCAGTGGCCGCTCCAGGTGGCCGCGAGTGCCAGCAGGGCGGTTACCAGAAACGTGATGGCGAGGTCGTAGTTAAACGAGAAGATCAATGGCGACGCAATGCCGATGAGGAACGTGCCCAGCGCACCACCGGCAGCAAACAGGAGATAGAACAGGGTTGATTCCGAGTTGCGGGAGGGGTGCAACCGGTAGGCCTCGGTATGACAGAACAGGCACGAGATGAAAACCTCAATGAGGAAGAACGAAATTCCAATGCGCAAGGGCAGGGAAACGTCGATGTGCGAAAGCATGTAGCCCAGTCCTGCGAGCATCACCACCAGGAAGCGTGTGACGATGGCCCTTGGAAACAAGCCGGGGAACTGGAATGCCAGAATCAGAGTCAACAGATAGACAGCGAGAGGCAGAATCCAGAGCAGCGGAATGGCCGCGATGTTCTGGGTCAAATAGCTGGTGACGGCGGCGAGTTGCATCGCCGCACCCATCGGCAGCAACATCCAAAGCAGTTTATGCGCGAGAGGTGCTGAGGCATTGGTCTCGTCCGTGCTGTCTGACTTCTCGGCTGCTGCGAGGAATCGTGTTTTCCAGGTCAGAATCGCGGTGAGAATGGCAAACAGGACGAATCCCACACACCAAGCCACGCGCTGTGTTCTGAGCGTGAACAGGGGTTCGAAAAAAGACGGATAGAGCGCGAGCGCCAGCAGGGAAGCGAGATTCGAGAGAGCATAGAGCCTATAGAGGATGCCGCTCGATTCAAGCCGTGCCAGCCATACCTGAAGCAGGGGACTGGTCGCGCCAAGCGCGAGGAACGGCAAGCCGATCGAGGCGCTCAACAAACCGAAGATCGCTGCAAATGGGTGGCTTGAGCTGGATTCGATGGAGCGGACGGCCCAGGCGACCGAGGCCGCTGTCGCAAGCAACAACAGCGCCAGGTGCAAGTTCCGGTGTGAATGGCGGGCAAGCCAGTGCGCGTAGAGATAGGCGAGCAGCAGTGCCGTCTGGAAGAAGACGAGACAAGTAATCCAGACTGCTGCCGATCCGCCGAAAATTGGAAGCAGTTGCTTGGCAACGATCGGCTCAACGAGAAAAAGGAGGAATGCGGCGAGGAATACTGTGCTACCAAAGAGCCATCGGTAAGAAGTCATGCCAACCTCAGTGGCGGCGAAAGTGCGGCAGAAGCAGCCTATAAACCGCGGCTGACGCATCAGGCGGATGCTATCACAAGAGTGAGTGCACAGCTCATCGTCCCGGAGTGCCTGTGGTAGAGTCAGCTTACCCGTTCCCCGGCGTTTCGTCCCCGAGCCAATCGAAACCAATCGGAAGAGGTATCGACTGAGGCCCGACAGACCATCAACGATCTCAACCTTGATGCCAGGCGACGAGCCCCATAACGCGGCCGTCGCTGAATCCGCGCTGCGCAAAGCCGCATGGCACCTGCTGCCCGTGATTGCGGTTGGGTACGGACTGGCGTTCATGGACCGCGTGAACATCAGCTTCGCCGCGTTGCGGATGAATGACGATCTCCACTTCAGCGCAACGGTCTATGGGATCGGCGCGGGCCTGTTCTTCATCGGCTATGCCCTCTGTGAAGTGCCCTCGAACCTGCTCATGTTGCGCTTCGGTCCCCGGCGCTGGCTGGCGCGGATCATGCTTACCTGGGGCGTGCTGGCCGCCGCCATGATGTTCGTGCGCGCGCCGTGGGAGTTCTATGCATTGCGGCTGCTGCTCGGCATTGCAGAAGCCGGGTTCTTCCCGGGCGTCGTCTATTACCTCACGCTGTGGTTTCCCGCCAGCATGCGAGCGCGGGCCATCAGCCGCTTCTATGTGTCGTTGCCGCTGTCCTCCACAATGATGGGATCCATTGCCGGCTGGCTGATGGGCTTGGGAGGCAAGCTGGGGCTTGCAGGGTGGCAATGGCTCTTTCTACTCGAGGGTCTCCCGGCTGCGCTGTTCAGTTTTGTCATCTTTCGCATGCTCCCCGACAGCCCGGCCGATGCGCGCTGGCTCACCGCGGAGGAACAGGCGAGCCTGCAAAGCCAGCTCGATGCGGATGGCGCCAAGGCTCATCTCGGACACGGTGCAAGCGTATTGCGCGCACCTGTTGTCTCCGCAGGTGTGGCTCATCGGGAGCTACTTCTTTTGTGCGCTCTTGTGTTCGTATGCATTCAGCTTCTCAGCGCCCGCTATTTTGCAAAATGCAACCGGCTGGACCATCGCGCAGGTCGGCTACCTGGTTGCCGTGTTTGGCCTCGCGGGAGCAATTGGCATGCTGGTCAATGCCGAGCACTCCGACCGCTCCGGCGAGCGCACGTTCCACTGCATCATTCCGTGCCTTTTGATGGGCACTGCTTTCCTGGTTGCAGGATCATGGCACCAGGCATGGATTGTGATCTCCGCTCTGGGCGTGGCGTTCGTGGCATTTGTGTCCATGCTGGGCCCCGGCGTCTCGGTTCCGACGCAGTTTTTAGCGGGTCGCGCGGCCGCTGCCGGAATTGCCGCCATGAACACCATCACCATGTTTTCAGGCGCGGTGGGACCCGTTTGGATGGGCTGGGTGAAGGACCATACGGGAAGCTACGATCTTGGTCTCCGCGCGCTGATTATTCCCAGCTTCGCAGCGGCGGGGCTCATGTACACACTCACGCGCAACTTGGAGCGCAAGCGGACCCAGCATGCGGCTCTCGCAAAAGAACCAGCCTGAGGATCGGAGTTTAGACACTGGCGGTCGCGGGCAAAATCTCGTCCACATCGACCCACTGCGTGGGGTAGTTGCCTGTGTAGCAGGCTACGCAGAATCCATTGCGCTCGCTGCTGTCGCAACTCTTCAGCAGCCCCTCGAGCGAGAGGTAGGCAAGAGAATCTGCCTCAATGAACTGGCGGATCTCTTCGATGGATTTGTTCGCAGCGATGAGGTCGCGCTTGCTCGGTGTATCCACCCCATAGAAACACGGCGAGATAGTCGGCGGGCAGCTGATGCGCAGGTGGACCTCTTTTGCGCCTGCGCCGCGCACCATGCGGACAATTTTCCGGCTCGTCGTTCCACGAATGATGGAGTCATCAATAAGGACCACGCGTTTGCCTTCGAGCAGGTTGTGCACGGGATTCAGCTTGAGCCTTACGCCGAAGTCGCGCACACGTTGTTCCGGTTCAATGAAGGTGCGGCCCACGTAGTGGTTGCGGATCAGGCCCATGCGAAATGGAATGCCCGCCTGCTCCGCATATCCGAGGGCGGCGGTTACGCCCGAGTCAGGGACCGGAACCACAACGTCGGCAGGCACACCTGATTCGCGTGCAAGCTGCCGTCCCATCTCGTCGCGGCTTGCCTGCACCCAGCGGCCGAAGATTTTGCTGTCTGGCCGCGCGAAGTAGACGTGCTCAAAGATGCAACTCGACTGCGGAACTCCTGTTGCGTACTGCCGGCTTGTGGCTCCATCTTCCGTCACCATGACCAGTTCGCCCGGCAATACGTCGCGCTCGAACTCTGCGCGGAGCAGGTCGAAGGCGCAGGATTCCGATGCGAAAACGATTGCGTCCGGCCCGTTCGGATTCTTCATGCGCCCGATCGACAAGGGACGGAAGCCGCGCGGATCACGGGCGGCAAAGATGCGGTCGCGCGTCATCATCACGATAGAGAAGGCGCCTTCAATCTGCGAGAGCGAGTCGGCGATGCAGTCGACGAGGGTGCCGGCTTTGGAGTGGGCGATCAGTTGCACGATGATTTCGGAGTCGGACGTGGTCTGGAAGTAGGCTCCCTCGCGCTCGAGACGCGAACGCACGTTGCCGAGATTCACGAGATTGCCATTGTGCGCAATCGCAATCAGCCCCTTGGTGGAGTCGACACGGATGGGTTGAGCGTTGAGCAGCGCGGAATCGCCCGTGGTGGAGTATCGCGTGTGTCCGATTGCCATGTGGCCAGGCAGCTTGGTGAGCACATCGTCGGTGAAAATCTCCGAAACAAGACCCATGCCTTTGATGTTGGCGAGGTGCTGGCCGTCGGCCGTGGCGATCCCAGCTGATTCCTGCCCGCGATGCTGTAGCGCATAGAGGCCGAGATAAGCCTGGCGCGCGGCTTCGGGGTGCCCATGAATGGCGACCACGCCACATTCTTCCCGTAACTTTGGATCGGTGTCGTCCAAGGTCTCAAAGGGCCGGAGACCTGGGGCACCCAGCCGGCCTGGGTCATTGATCTTCGCGGAATGATCCGTCATGCCTGCTACACCCTGGAACAGTCGCTGCATTACGCAATCACCTCGTTGTGAAGGGTTGATTCGAGCGACGTGGCCCAAATCGTGCGCAGCTCTGAGAGGGAAGCAGAAACAAAGATTTGCTTGTCGACCGAGATCTCGACTCGGCTGCCGCCGGTGGTCCCGACGCGCGCCACGAGGAAGTCCGATTCAGCCGCGAGCTGTTCAATGGCCGAGACATTGCCCGGCGCCGCGGTCAAGAGCATGGTGGTCGCCGGCTCTGCAAAGAGGCCGAAAAGAGGGTGGACGAGGAGCGACTCATCCTGCTCCACATTTGCCCCAATGCCGTTCGCGAAGGCGGATTGCGCTACAGCTACCGCGAGTCCGCCATCGGATAAGTCCCGCGCTGAACGAAGAAGACGCTGGTCGGCCATCTCGGCGAGCAGCTCGTGCAACGCTCGCTCCGCCTCGAGATCAAGCTGCGGTGGCCTGCCCCACATGCTGCCGAGGACAACTCTCGCGTATTCCGAAGAGCCGAAGGCTGTCATGGCAGCTCGCGCCTCTATTTCGGTTGCGTCCGTCTCCTCTTTCACTCTTGGTTCGCGCTCCAGCGCGGGGAGCACATACTGGCTGATCGGCGGCGTGTTGAGTGGAACGTTCAGCGTGGGATCAGGGTTCTCGTCTTTCGGGACCGGCCACAAAAGCAGGATCGCATCGCCTGCCTTTTGGAAATGAGCGGGCACAGCTTTTGAAACGTCATCGAGGATTCCGACAATGCCCAGGACCGGGGTCGGATAGATGCCTTCGCCCTTGGTCTCGTTGTATAAGGACACGTTTCCGCCGGTGATCGGCGTGGCCAAAGCCGTACAGGCTTCGGCGATGCCGTCGATTGCCGCGGAAAGCTGTGCCATGATCTCAGGTTTCTCAGGATTCCCGAAGTTGAGGCAGTTTGTGGCGGCAACAGGAGTGGCGCCGCTTGCAGCGACCTTGCGTGCCGCTTCGGCAACGGCGTGCATCGCGCCCAGTCTGGGGTCGAGGTAACTCCATCTTCCATTGCCGTCGAGCGCCATGGCGAGACCGCGTTCGTGTCCAGGCTTGCCTGCGCCCTTAATGCGCATCACCCCGGCTTCTCCGCCGGGACCTTCGACGGTATTCGTTTGCACCATCGTGTCGTACTGCTCATGCACCCATCGCTTAGAGCAGACATTGGAACTGGCCAGCAACGCTTTCAGGTCCTGGGTGAAGTCGCGATCCTTCTCAAGCTCTGCCTGCGCTCCGTCGGCCGGATCGGCGGGCACCGGTGCGCTCCATGTGCCGATCGGGCGATGATAAAGAGGCGCGTCATCGGTCAGCGATCGGTTGGGAATGTCGGCCATAAGCTGGCCGTGATGGCGAATCCTGAGGCGCGGTTCCGGCTGCACCGTGCCGACAATCACAGCATCGAGTCCCCACTTCGCGAAAACACGCAGCACCTCGTTCTCGCGGCCCTTTTCAGCGACCAGCAGCATGCGCTCCTGGCTTTCGGAGAGCATGATTTCGTAGGCGCTCATTCCAGTCTCGCGCTGCGGAACCAGGTCGAGCTCGACATCGAGTCCAACGCCGCCGCGCGCGCCCATCTCACATGTGGAACACGTCAGGCCCGCCGCCCCCATGTCCTGAATCCCGACGATAGCGCCGGTTTTCATGGCTTCGAGGCACGCTTCGAGCAGCAGCTTTTCCATGAATGGATCGCCCACCTGCACATTGGGGCGCTTCTGTTCCGACCCTTCCTTGAATTCCTCGCTGGCCATCGTGGCGCCATGGATGCCGTCCCGGCCCGTCTTCGCGCCCACATAGATCACGGGGTTGCCGGTGCCGGTTGCCTTTGCATAAAAAATCTCATCCTTGCGCACAAGACCAAGCGCGAACGCATTCACCAGTGGATTTCCGCTGTAACACGGCTCGAACTTCGTTTCACCGCCAAGATTCGGCACGCCAAAGCAGTTGCCGTACCCCGCAATGCCGCTCACCACTCCCTCGACGATCGAGTGATTCTTCGCAACCAGCTCCGGGCTCGCTTCCGATTCCGGTGTGATCGGACCGAAGCGTAGGGAGTCCATTACCGCCAGCGGGCGCGCGCCCATGGTGAAAATGTCGCGCAGGATACCGCCAACACCAGTCGCCGCCCCCTGGTAAGGCTCAATGTAGCTGGGGTGGTTATGGCTCTCAATCTTGAAGGCGCAGGCCCAGCCATCACCGACGTCGATGATCCCGGCATTCTCGCCCGGGCCCTGCACAACTCGGTCGCTCTCGGTCGGCAGGCGCTTTAGATGAACGCGGCTCGATTTGTAGGAGCAATGTTCGCTCCACATCACGCTGTAGATGCCCAACTCGGTGAGGGAAGGGACGCGTCCCAGTGCGGCCAGAATCCGATCGTATTCCTCAGGTGTAATGCTGTGCTGCGCCAGCAACTCCGGGGTCACCGCGACCGGATCGGGAACGACTGCAGAAGAGGCAGTAGTCATCACGATTAATCCCATTGTCGCATGGCATCTGCTGGCGCACATTTTGGAAAAGATGGGGGGGATCCGGCGGGCTCGAGACACTCAACACAAGGGGGATTGTTTCCGCGACGTTTGTTGAAGATAGCGGCAGGATGGCGGATCCGCAGGGGTCTGGCTCAGGAGATGCGGTGCGGCCGCAACCTAACAGTCAGGCGCCTTTTTACGTGGATTGCCGCGATCTGTAAGCCCGGCACAATTCTGAGCGCCAGGGACAGGATAGTGTGCACGGTCCGCACCATGTTGTTACGACCGTGGAAGACGCGCCACTCAATGAGAATGTATTCGAGGAAGACACGCCAGCGGGGGAAATCCTTCAGTTTGAGGTAAACACGCGATCTCTCGGCGGTCACTCCGATTCGATTGGTGTCGATCAGCCCCATTTCGGCCGCCATCTGGTGCAACTTCGTTCCCGGATAGGGGTAAAAGATCGATGGGTTCACGAGACGCGGGTTGCAGGCGCGGGCGACGGCACTGGTTTCAAGAGCCTCCTGAGGGGTCTCGGTGGGGACACCGATAAGGAGATAGAGCGACACGGAAATTCCATGCTGCCGCGCGATATCACAAAAGGAAATCAGGTCGGCGTTAGAGTACTCCGGACGGTTCAGGATTTCCTTCCGGATGCGCGGAGAGCCGGATTCCAGACCGACGTCGATATTTACCAGGTTCGCGCGGCGAAAGGCCTCCAGAAGAGCATGCAATTGCTTTTCCTGCTGCATGAGCGCGCTGCTGACAGCCAGATTGGCACGGAAGACCAGGGGTCTGTCGAGGGTTGAATTGAACGCAGCAAGGCTTTCGGCGAGTTGCAGCGCCCAGGAAACGGAGGCGCCTATGGTCTCGATTTCGAGACTGATCGAGGTCAGGTCTGGAAAACGTCGCACGAGCATCTCAATCTCCGCGATCACATTGCCTGGAGACCGAAAGCGCGCGTAGCGACCGGGCTGCGTGAGTCGCAAAGCGTGATTGGAGCAGTAAGAGCACGCATAGGGGCATCCCCGACCCACGACGACGCGCAACTTGCGGTCCCGGGGATCGATCCAGCGTTCCCAGAGCCCGTAGTTCATGATCGGGAGGTGGTCGAGATCAGTGTGGAAGGGAGCGGGAGGCGTGCAATCCAGTTCAGCCCGGCCTGGGATTTTGATCCATGTTCCAGGAATTCCGGATGGCTGATCGCCAGCCGCGAGAGCGTTGACCCAGGCGACGGCGACATCTTCGCCCTCTCCGATGCAAACAGCATCGATCGCAGGGTGCGCGATGCACTCCCTGGTTCGAAGGGTTGCATGAACTCCGCCCAGCAGGATAGGAATCGAAGGCCGCAGATCCTTGATCTGCTGGCAAAGGCGAGTGATGAGAGGGAACTGCGTAGTGACGCAACTGGCTGCAACCATCTCACAACCAAAACCGGACACGATTTCGTGCGCGACGCGTTCCAATGCGGTGTCAGGACAAACGACCCAGCAGCGAACTTCGTGGCCAGCACGTTCCAGGCACGCAGCCACCATGCTCAGCCCGAAGGGAACCTTGTCCCAGCCAGGAAGAGGATGATCGACTGTATCGTAATACTCGACTGAGAAAAGGCAAGCCACTCGAGCCACAGGTCGCCTCGATTCGTTGCATTGTTGTCGAGAAAAGTCGGCTAGAGTATAGCGCGATTATGGCGTAAGCCAATCACTCGATAGTGACTGAGGAGAAGGGTACTTTTATGCAGCACGTCGAGAGTGAAACTATCTGGACAAAATCTCTCCAAGTTTGCTGCCTAAATACAGCGAAAAGCCGTTTCGGATGACCCAGTTTCGGAAAGCACCGGATGAAATTGGAGACCGGGGTACGCGTAGCACCGGAGGCAAGGCCTATGCGATACTTTCCGTACATCCCAAAGGAGCCGGGATGGCGGAACTGGCAGACGCAGCGGACTCAAAATCCGCCGACCCTTGCGGTCATGGGGGTTCGACCCCCCCTCCCGGCACCAATCTAAGATATTGAAAACCTAGAATATATCCGCAAATGTCCGCTCATTGTAGGTTCTGTGTCAGCGGAACAGCCATCGTGACCGTTTCGTGACTTTGTTGGGCCTGAGTGGCTTCCTCCCTCACTCTGCTGTAGCTTCCGCATTGCGTCCGCGATATCGGTGCGGCTCCCAATCGCGTAACGCACGAAGACGCTGCGCGTCCGCCAGCCGCTGATCTTCATGATTACTGTCTCAGGGATTCCAGCGCGCCGCAGATTTCGCGCGGCAGTCCACCGAAGGTCATGGAAGATCAGCCCAGAATAAAGGAAGCAGGATTTGACATCCAATCACAACAGATAGCTGCTGCTGCTAAATAACGACTCACGAGCGCAGGATCCATTGGCTTTCACACGCACTTTGATGATTCAGTGTATATTTTGGTCCATGCGAAAACTTGGGTCATAAGCGCCTGAAGGTCTTCGTCGACGACTTTCGCCGTGAAGCGACCGTACTCCAGCTTTTTGCCGTTACGACAGCGATCAATATGGCACAACTTTGACGGTTTGACTATTGGCTAAAGGCACAATGAAGGTATCGATTATTCTGTTCCTGTTCGCTTCGTGCGCCTGCGCGCAGAGCGGAGACAGTAAAGACGGGACTGCGGCGCTGCATGCGATGCGGACGGCGTGTCCGGCAAATGCTTGTTCGATGAGCCTTGAGGCAAAGACGTATGTCGTTAACGGCATCTTCGATATTGCAGGATCGCCCACAACATCGGCATCTAACGCATCTTTGATTGGCGCAGGAAAAGCTACACAAATTATCTGTTCCCCTGCTACGGTCACCGAAGCTTGCGTCCGCGTCTATAACGGCGCATTAAGCACAATCCAAAATCTATCCGTTCGCTGCAATAGCAATGTCACTTATTGCCTTGAATACATCTCGACGGGGTCTGCAGAGGATGGAGATATGCGCAACGTGGCTGTCAGTGGCGGACAGTTCGGCATTGCAATTAGCCCCACACGGCACTGGGATATATCTCACATCAAGATGTATGACGTATCGATGCGGAACGCAGCGATCGCTGATTTGGTAGTCGGCGACGGCATTCAATCCAATGTACTCGATAATAGTTGCTTTGGGTGTACGTTCGACTCAAGCGGCAGTGATGGCATTCTTATCAGGGGTGGCGGCTTTAGTTGCTTTGGCTGCGACTGGGACGAGAATAAGAGCATCGACGTGCATATTACAACTCCGCCCGATCAAGTCTTGGTGCTAAACGGCGGCCGCTCTGAAGGGTCGGCTGCGTTCTACTACTTCAGCATCGGAGGTGGGTCTGCGATGATTCCTGGCACAAGCATCAACGGCATCAGTTGGTATGCGGGGAAAAATGCAGCCAAGTACGCAATTACGCACGTCTACGCGGCGCCAATATCAATTACGAACTCTCGGTTCGGAAGCATCTACAACCCGGTCAGTTTCAATCTCGGCAGCAGGAACCCGAACTTCCCGACTCCGGTTTATATGAGCAACGTGGGAGTGAGTAATGCAGATTGGTCGTCAGTACTGGCCGAAATGTTGGCGCAACCGATGACCTTGTATTCGGTGAACGACTATTACTTCAACCCTGCTACAGACCAGTTAGGTCGAGGCTCCGGCAAGATTTGGTCGAGTAGCAGTTTGTCTGCGCCGGGCGAGATTGGGGCTCGACGACCCTGAAACGGCAATGTATCGCCACGCGTGCGGATAATTGATGAATGGTCCTACCACTCACGCGGCCTCCCCTGTCCATTGTTTGCACCAGCTCGCGTAGTACAAAGACTGCAATGGGGAATCCCAAGATTCTTCTCAAATGATTCTCGTCAATCGGTATTGGCGCCGTACTGTAATCATCGGGCAGGCCAGGCGAGACGGTTCAGAGTGGAGGCTGCACTTTTGCTTCCCACATCTCCGTAGCCCAGGGCTCGGGTGAACTCAAAAGGTGTTCTGTATGCTAGGGAACCGCGGCCGCTCGCAGTTGTATTCCTGGCGCCAGTTGTCGAGAGTTCTCCGCACGCCGTTCAGCGTGCGGAACCAGCTGGCGCTGAGGGGCTTGCCGCGCAGACGCTTTCAAGATGCTTGAAGCGCGTTCTTGCCGAGTTGCGAACGCCGATGCAGAATGTCCGCTCCTTTCTCTGCGAGAGCGCCCGCGGCAAACACAATCCAGTAAACATCGAGATAAACGCGGTGCGACGTATGTGCCCAGAAAGCCGCAGTGACCACGATGAACGTTACAAAGAGAAGATAGATTAGCGAGTCTTCGCGCCAGCAGTTGCGTCGCCGCCACATTCCCCAAAGCCCCAACAGGATCACAGGCCCATAGGAAAATGCATACACCAGATCGGCGAGCCGTCCCCGGCGCGGGCTTGGAAGCCAATAGAAGGCCGCCTCGACCTTGCGGAATCCATCGATAACGGTCCGCCCGGGATGCGCGCGGATATAGTCGAGAGCCTTATGAAGGAACCACCGGCTCGTGAGCTCCTCGTTATTCTCAATTTGCTGCAAGTGCTGTTGGTCAGCGGTGGCGAGCGCATTCAGAGCGTCAGCCTTGCTGAGATCGCTGCTCTCCTGCGGGTAATGCGTGAACAGAAAACCATTGTTCCCGTTCCACAACTGCTCTCCTGTCTCCGTGCTCAGTGTCGGGACTCCTGTCCGAACGTCGTTCCGCCAGAGCCAGGGAGCAATCGTCAAGAACAAGAGGAACGCGAAAACCATGCCGGCGCGAGTTCGCTTTTGCCAGGCCAGCCAGAATGGGATCAGCAGCGCAAACGGTGCAATCGTTGCGCGTGTCAGCACGTCGAGACCGAGAAGAAGACCGGCGCAGGCGCTGAGAGTCAGCTTGGATGTTCGTACAGTTTGCTGCAGCAGTATGACGGACACGAGAGCGAGAAGCGTGAAGAGGCTGGTCTCTTCGAGCGCTGTGTCGTGGATGACATAGTAGGGATACACTGCGGTGATTGCAGCCGCCAGCGTCGCAGCATGGGCTGCCCATGGCCCATGAAACGTTTGGCGCGCCAGCACAGCAGCGCAAAATACTGTTCCAGCGCCGATTGCGGATTGGGCAATCAAGACAGGCCAAAACGCCCGGTGCCCCATGGTGAGCGCGGCGAGAAAGATCGGGTAAAGAGGAACTCGAAATCCTGTCGCGACGCTATCGATCCCGATCCCTTTTCCAGCAGCGATGTTTTGGGCCATATCGAAAAAGAACGTATAGCCATTGACCCAGAAGTCGGCGGCGCCGGTATGTAATCGCGCAATGATGCGCAACCCAAATGCCAGCGATGCGAACCAATAAACTGCCTGCGGCTGTTGAAGCCTCAGAGGCATAGATTGCGCGGCTCCTTGGTTGATTCCGGGAAGGTGTACGCCCTCGGCATCGAGTCTAGCAGCATCACGGCGTGCAGGCCCTCGGTTCCGCGCAGTCCAGAGCGGCGGCTAGGGCATGCTCGAGGCGCGCAAGGAAAACGAAGGGAGGTTATGTTTGGAGATTCGGTCCATCGTGGACGGTGCGCGTGTGAACCTCGACGGGCTGGCGGTCAAGGTCGCTGCATTCGAGGGCAAGATCACCGATCAAAAGACGTTCGCCGATTAGGGAGCGAAGAGCCTACGCGGAACTGATTGTGAAACCGGGCGGGTACTTTGTTCCCACGAGCCGGATTGATTCGCCGCAGTTCGAAGATGTGCGCACTGAGATTATCGCCAAGCTGGCGGGACGCTCTAGTGAAACATATGGGCCACCAGCCAACCGAACAGTGCGCGCGAGGGATGCCGGATTCCGGACATGAGCGTGCCCTCTTCCAGATTGTCGCGCGTGACCGATTCGTGCCTATCCGACCGAAACCGACCCGCATCGATCATCACCGACCCAAGCGTGCGAATTGCGGAACCGCCTGTAAGTTCATGAGTTTAGGCATTTTCAGAAACTCAAGATCCGCCGGCCTTTGCGGCCATGGGGATTCGACCCCCTCCCGGCACCAGCCTTAAACACTCATACAATCAGTGATTTACGAAATCGCGAAATCGTTTGTGCCCAAGTTGTGCCCAACTTTCCCCTCACAGGCATCACTAAATCGATAACAATCCCATGCGACGTTTACCGTTTGATTAAGTCTGGAAACCATCGAGAAACCCCCGAATAAGGCAAACGGTGGAAGCAGAGACGCGCGATTTTTTCGGCACATAATTCGCACATCGGCGATACGACACTCCGCGTTCCTGACGATAGTGTGTGTTGGTAAACATTCGGAACATCCGAGCGACCCGCATACCGCATTGACTCGGCTGAGCATCTGCAGGTACGTTCTGTTACGCAACAGAATCAATTTCTCACCGAAGGAGAGAGAGCCCTCATTCTTGATCTGGTCCGAGTTGCGATCGGACGGAAGGGGCAAGCCTAAAATGGCAGGCAAACAGAACCGAGAATGCAGAGACGATGAATTTCCACTGGATGCTTACGCCGCCGTGTACACCTGGATCGGAAAGTGGGCGGAGGAAGCGATCGATCCGGAGCAGCGCACGTCCCTGCCGTCAGACGGATTTTCAGCGCACGCTTCGGTGAGGACCGGATTCGCGGCGGCAATGAATTCGCGTCAGTTGCCCACGGACTGGCCCTGAGTGCCGCAAAGAACCGCAGCTAACTGCATTAAGACTGCAACAGACATTTCGTGTCCCCACACACTTTCCCTCTGACAAATGCTTCTGACGACGCATTCGGAGCTGTCCTGAAATCATCAGGGGACAGGTTGAATCAGTTCCCGGATAGAGGCCCATCCGGTGGGGCTTCGACGATCGCGAACATAAACGACCATGGATCGGCCCTTGAAGAGGAACGGTGCGCCGCCGGCCAAAGGCGTGCCTCGAATCGTGAAGAGGCTTTCTTCGACTGCTGTGCGGCCCTGAAAAAAGGTGCTCTCAACCCGATCGTTGACAAAGTCGAGCCTGAAGTTACTAAAGGTTTTGGCGAGATCGGCGCGAACCGCCTCGCGCCCGACCAGATATTTGTCCTGGGCGAGCGCTTTGATGACGTCAGGGTGGTGGTAGGCCATTACAGCGTCGAGGTCTCCCCGAGCAAATGCCGCTCGAATCGCCTCCCCGGTTTTGCGCAGGGATTCCCGATCGTTCTTCGATCCGGCGAAACCATCGCTGGCGAAGCATCCGGCGGTGGTCGCTACGATAGCGACCGGCACGATGAGCAAGGCACAAATGCGGAAGTACCTCATCGGCTGAGTATAAGCTTCTGCCCGACCAGCAACGCGGCCACAACATGATCCGCAGATGAATGCAAAGGGCCCCGGTGCGAGCACAAGTGTCTGGCGGTCAAGGGATGTCCAGTCGCGAGGGATGGCGGACTCCAACAAGTGTGCTCCAGCTTATGCATGCCCCAGGATCGTATTGCGGCTGCCGGACATTGAGCGGGCAAAGTTCGCATGGTTTACAGCCATCTTCGAGCGTAGCCGCGATGTAGCCTTTCATCAGTCCGTATTGCTCCGAACTTCTCCTATGGACAATCCAAACGTGGCAATGGTACCTTTGGAGTGTCCATAGGAGAAGGCGATGAGCGTGGAAACGTCCGAAGTGCTGAGAATTGGGAGCGTATTTCCGGTATGATCGCGCGCGTGCTTAGTCTTCAAGGGGAGTGAAAACCATGACCAATCTGATTCGACTATTCATGGCGAAGCTTCGGGGACTTGTTGGCCAGCGACGGGCAACTGGCGAATTCGAAGACGAGATCCAGCTACACATCCAGCTGCTGAAGGAACGCTTCATTCTCCAGGGTATGGTGTCCGGCGATGCCGAAGCAGCGGCAAAGCGCCAATTTGGGAACCCAACTCTGTTGAGGGAGCGACACCACCAGCAACGGACGTTCTCCGTGTTCGGCACTCTGACGCGGGATCTGCAATTTGGTTTGCGCCAGTTGCAGAGCAATCCCATGCTGACGTGCGTGGCCGTCGCATCGCTCGCTCTTGGCATCGGCGCAAATGCAGCGATTTTTGCCGCAGCGAAGCGCGTATTGTTTGACACGCTCCCGGTATCGAGCCCTCACCAGCTGCGAATGCTGACCTGGATCAGCGGCCCTCAGCTGCCGGTTCCTCCCGTATGGGGAGACGTCGGGCCGAACGAAGCCGGCGGACTTAGCAGCGACAGCTTTTCTTACCCCGTGCTTGAAGAAATGCGCAAAGGCACGGGTGCGGTGCAGGCGCTCATCGCATTCAAGGATGTTCCCATGGCGGCAACCATCGATGGGCACGCGGAAATGATTGACGGCGAACTCATCAGCGGGAATGCTTTTCAGTCGCTCGGCGTCAATGCGGGATTGGGGCGGACGTTAACCCCGGCCGACGATGCCGCGCCCGGCAGTGGCCCCGTGGCCGTCATCAGCGATGGATTCTGGACGCGGCGATTCGCGCGATCTCCTCTGGCTCTCGGGAAGGCTATTTCGTTGAACGGGGTTCCGGTGACCATCGTCGGCGTCAGCAGAGGGCGTTTTGCAGGGTTGCAGATGGGAAGCCCGATGCAGGTGTTCGTTCCGATCACCATGCAGCCTGTGATTCTGCCGAGGGTACAGAATGGCAGCGTCTCTCTCCTCGGCAACCCGCAGTCGTGGTGGGTGCAAATTCTTGCTAGACTGCGTCCAGATGTTCCGGAGAGGCGCGCCGAAACCGAACTGGATGCAATATTGCGACAAGCTGCGTCGCCGGTTCTGAAGCGGACAGCCGACTCGGATCGATTCCACCTGCAATTCGAGCCGGGCGATCGCGGGTTGGACTACCTGCGAGGAAAATACGCACGGCCATCGTATGTGCTGCTCGCTCTCGCAGGATTAGTCCTGCTGCTCGCCTGCCTGAATCTCGCGAATCTACTCCTTGCGCGTTCCGCGAGCAGGCGGCGCGAGCTGAGCACGCGCACGGCTCTGGGGGCGAGCCGCGGAAGTATTCTTAGGCAAATGCTGACCGAGAGCCTGTTGCTTTCCGGGTTCGGGGGAACAGCGGGTTTACTCCTCGGCTATCTCGGCCGCAATATTGTCCCCAGACTCTTAACGATTTCGTCCCAGCCGGATCAGGCACAGGTGCAGTTCGACTGGCGCGTGCTTCTGTTCACGCTGGGAATCTCTTTTGCCACCGGGATTCTCTTCGGACTGGCGCCTGCCTGGCAGGCGACTCGAATCGCGGATCATGCTGGGCTCCGGGAATCGGGTGGCGCCACCGCCAGCCGTGACGGACTCCGGTTCGACAAGACCCTCGTCATTGGCCAAATTGCAATCTCCGCGTCCCTGGTTATGGGTGCAGGTCTTTTCGTCCATACATTGCTCAATCTCGATCGCATTTCATTAGGATTTGAATTGAACCACATCTTGCTCTTTCGCCTTAAACTCCCGCGCGCCCGTTACAGCGATAAGCAGATGACCGCCTTCTCCCAGGAGATGGAGGAACGGCTTGCGTCTCTTGCCGGCGTGCGCTCGGTCGGCATCAGCAACATCGGGATCATCGGTGATGGACACTCGGGAGCGTCTTTCCACGCCGCCGGTCATCCCCCGGGCAATGAACCGGACCGCGTTCAAACCAACGCTGTGGGCGTCGATTTCTTTCAGACCCTCGGTATTTCCATTCTGCAGGGACGCGCCTTCAACCGTCACGACACCGCAACTTCACCCCGCGTCGCCGTCGTGAATCGCACGCTCGCACAGAAGTTCTTTCCGGGCGAGAATCCTCTCGGAAAAGCCTTCGAAACAGACTCGGAGGACGGAGATGGCCCCATTGAGATCGTGGGTATCGCAGCGGACACGCGCTACGCCGATTTGCGCACCGAAACGCCTCCAACTTTCTACGTTCCGTATCTCCAGAAGGCAGATGGCCCTAGCCGCATGATTGTCGAAGTCCGTACGCTGGCGGATCCGAGCGGTGTGTTAACAGAGGTCCGCGGGGTAGTCGAATCCCTCGACCGGGATTTGCCGATGATGAATGTGCGCACGATGAAAGACCAGGTACAGTCGACTCTGGCGGATGAACGCGCCCTCGCCGAGCTTGCAGGGGGCTTCAGTTTGCTGGCACTCGTGCTCGCGGCCATTGGGATTTACGGCATGATGGCGTATGCAGTGAACAAGCGAACAGGGGAGATCGGCTTGCGCATCGCTCTTGGGGCGCGGAGGGACCAGGTTCTGTCCCGCATATTACGCGAGGCATTCTGGCTGACGAGTGGAGGCATCGTCCTCGGATTAGTTGCTGCTATGTGGCTCACCCGATTGATTCGAGTGATGCTGTACGGAATCGGAAGTACGGATGCTTTCACCGTCGCGATTACTGCGCTGCTTTTGATTTCGGTATCGCTCATCGCAGCTTTCGCCCCCGCTCGTCGGGCCTCCAGAATTGATCCAATCCGCGCCCTGCGACACGATTGAAATCAGCTCATGTTATGTTTTTCAGCAGCCTGCTAGGCCTGTACGCAGCAGTTGACACTCGCATCACCGAACAAGGTTCGACTCTCTGAACTTCCCCCCATCGTTTTTGAACGAATTCGCAATTATGTGCGAAATCGAAATCCATCCTTGCTCTGGGACCAAGATAATGAAGTATTCCGCTCCCAACGAATTACACCTTTCGGTGGAGATTGCTCTCCGTCTTCGAGGGGTAGCTTCTGGGACCCTCGCGCTGCTACCGTTGCTGCGTCGCAGTCGAAGGCAGTTTGCGCGTAGGCGGCGCACGTTTCCCCGGCACGAGATTCAGTTTGACCTCTGCTTGAAAGGACCGAAATTCATGCCTCACATCGCTCTCCCCGAAGGACTGCCCGGCATTCGCGGCGCCATGGCGTTCCGTCCAGAAACTGCCAGACCGCTGAACGAACTGGTCGAGGTGTTGCTCTTTGGGCCGCACACTCTGACGCAGGGCGAACGCGAACTGATCGCCACGTATGTGTCGTATCTGAACGACTGTCACTTCTGCCAGAGCATCCACGGCGCAATTGCCGCGGCGCATCTCGATGGGGATGAGGATCTGGTGCGGCGCGTGAAGGCCGACTTCCAGCACGCGGCCATCTCGGAGAAGCTCAAGGCGCTGCTGGTGATTGCCGGCAAGGTACAGCGGGGCGGAAAGAACGTCACCGCCGCCGATGTGGAGCAGGCGCGCAGTCTTGGCGCCACGGACGTGGAGATCCACGACACGGTTCTGATTGCCGCGGCCTTTTGCATGTACAACCGCTACGTCGACGGGCTGGGAACGATACAGCCGCAGGACGAGGCGATGTATCGTGAACGCGGCAAAGTGGTAGCGCGCCGTGGATACGTTGAGGGAAGCAAGGATTATTTGCCGGCGGAAACCGCTGCTCGCTGAGGAGAATCGATGCCGCACATTGCACTTCCTGAAGGACTGCCGGGGATCAGCGCGGGGTTTGCTTTCCGTCCGGAAACCGCGAAGCCGATGCGCGATCTGGCCCACATTCTGCTGCACGAGCCGAACAGCCTCACCCCTGGTGAGCGTGAATTAATCGCGACCTACGTTTCGTCGCAGAACGACTGCTTCTTCTGCCAGGCCAGCCACGGAGCAGCCGCGGCCTGTCATGTGGGGAGCGCCGAAATCGTCCAGAAGGTGAAAACCGATTTCGAGTCTGCTCCGATTACGCCGAAGCTGAAGGCGCTGCTGGGGATCGCGGGCAAGGTACAGCAGGACGGCAAGCGCGTTTCCGCCGACGATATCGGCGAGGCGAAGGCACGCGGAGCCACTGACATCGAGATCCACGATACGGTCCTGATTGCCGCGGCCTTCTGCATGTACAACCGCTATGTTGATGGGCTTGGTACCTGGCAGCCCCGCGACGAGTCGATGTATGTAGAGATGGGAAAACATCTTGCCGAGCAGGGCTATCGAAAATCTTCAGGGTGATTAAGAGAATCAAGAACACGCGTGCGGACAGAGTTTCGCTGCACGGGCTTTTCTTAGCCATCGATCCATAGGTGGAGTTCGATCCCCATCGGTTGGGCGAAGACGGCCGTGTCAGCGCGGAGTTACCGTTGGCTCCGAGCAGAACACCGGCGCCCCAAAGACCCCAATCGCCGCAATATCTGCTGCCGTTCCCCGTTCGACGTTTCTAATTCACGGATCCCTGGACCGGGTCGGTTGCTGTTTCTGCCGCCGCGGTCACGACGATCTATATCCCTGGGTGTCGCGCGAAAAGCCGCGTCATTCCTTTTTGAAGACTTCTGGAGGCTCGAAGCAAGATGAAGACTTTTCACTATGCGCTGGCATCTTTGGTGCTTTCATGCCTCAGTTTGTCTGCTCAGCAGACCACTGGAAACATTCGTGGAACGGTTACGGACCCAAGCGGCGCCGTTGTTGTTGGTGCGGCGGTGACAGCCTGGCAGGCGGAAACAGGCCTTTCGCGCGAGACGACCACCGATCGCAGCGGCAGCTACGTTCTTCTGGAACTCCCGATCGGACACTACCACCTGCAGGTTGAAGCAAAGGGTTTCCGGAAATATCTGCAGGATGGCATCACTCTCAATGTGAACGAAACGGCCTCGGTTTCGCCACGTCTGGAACTCGGATCGGAAAAGCAGCAGGTTCTTGTGCGCGCCGATGCGGAGCTGATTCAGCCCACCGTTACCAGCATGGGCAAGGTGGTGGAGCAACGGGAGTTGGAGGACCTTCCGCTGAACGGACGCAACTTCTCACAGCTGGGCCTGCTGCAGCCCGGGGTCGTACCCTTGACGCCTGGGATCGCTGAAGCCGGCGGATCGCTGCGCAACGGGCAGGCTTATGCGGTTAACGGTCAGCGGCCTGAATCCAACAACTTTCTCATCGACGGCGCCAACAACTTCAACGGCGTTGATGGCGGATTCGTCCTCAAGCCGCCGGTGGACGCGATCAGCGAGTTCCGCATCATCACGCACAACGCGAATGCCGAGTTCGGCGACGCGCTGGGATCGACGACGAACATCATCACGCGATCGGGCACGAACCACGTCCATGGGGCGCTATGGGAGTTTCTGCGCAACGATGCAGTCGATGCCAATAACTATTTCGCGCAGACAAAGGAGCCTCTGAAACAAAATCAGTTTGGCGGCACAGTCGGCGGTCCCATCATAAAAGACAAGACGTTCTTCTTCGGCTTCTATGAAGGCT